>Ga0208374_1000569_pt1 | contig 14706 bp, 11 predicted proteins | sample RifOxyC3_FD_184037 | JGI IMG/M metagenome (GOLD analysis project Ga0208374, IMG submission 184037) | Groundwater microbial communities from Rifle, Colorado - Rifle Oxygen_injection C3 (SPAdes) | ecosystem: Environmental > Aquatic > Deep subsurface > Groundwater | place: Rifle, Colorado, USA...
TTCTCATGAACGACATTTCCCTGCTCATTACCACTGCGCAGGAGCGGTTTTCACAACTGCCGCTTTTTCTCTTTGGCCTGAGCCTGGGCGGCAATCTTGTCATAAACTACGCCTTGCGGCGTAAACCGCAGATAGCCGGGGTCATTTCTTTTTGCCCTGCGCTCAAGCTGGCTTTTGATCCACCTGCATGGAAGATGGTGCTTGCCAGGATATTCAACCACATTGCTCCTTCCATTACCATGGACAATGAAATTGACGTCAACGATGTTACGCGCAACAAGGAGATGGTTGAAGAGATAAAAAAAGATCCTCTGGTACATACGCGCATAAGTCCGGCACTCTTTTCCGGTTTTTACAATGCTGGTTTTTGGGCGCTGGACCATGCGGCCGAACTTTCACTTCCCATGCTGCTTATGCATGGCGATGCTGATAAACTCACCTCATATAAAGCAAGCCAGGAGTTTTCAGACAAAGCGGGTGCGCTCTGCACCTGCCGGATCTGGCCCGGGTTTTACCACGAAATACACAACGATCCGGGCAGAGATGCTGTTATGGCAGAGCTGATCGAATGGCTGCAATCCCGCATGGGGTCACGAGCGCATTAATCCTGTGAGCCGGTGGCCATAGAAGGTGAGCGCAAGGGCGCCGCAAATCAGCGCCAGCGCAGGAACAAGAAAAGGCGCCGGCGTCTCCCCACCAAATACCAATCCTAAAAACAGAGCAATGGGCGGATTTACAAACGCATAGGTTACCACGCGGTTGTTGGGCTCTGTTTTGAGCAGATAGCCATAAGCCACCAAGGCGAGTGTGCCGAAGACAATCAGATACACCAGCGCAATCAGGGATCCTGAAGTCCAGTTCGATGGATGGATGTCGTTTACAGGCGTTACCAGGGGTATCATGAGCAACGCTACAATGCCCGAGGAGATAAGCTGTATTGCGGAGTTCATAAAAGGATCGGTCGGCTGTGGTGCATGTTTTGATAGAGAGGTCCCCAGGGCCCACAGCGCCGATCCGAGAAGCACAAAAAGAGCATGTCCAGAAATATTGGGAACAATGCCTTTCCCTGTGTTCAACAGCATGCCAATGCCAACAAATCCCAAGATAATAGCTGCAAGCGCATGTACCCGTACGGGTTTTTTGAACAGCACGCGGTCGTAAATGAGCACCAGGAGCGGGATTGAGGTTACAATGAGCGCGGCCATATAGCTGTCAACCTTGCGCACGGCAATGGTCACACAGCCATTCCCGCCAATGAGCAGTAGAAAACCAATGGCCATGGATGCCAGAACGGCCCTTGGCGTCAGGTCTTGTCCGGATTTTTTAAACAGCATGACAAACGCCAGCAGGACTGCGCCGCCTAGCGTGAGTTTACTATAAATTCTACAGACATGGCACTCAATTGGTTGTACTACAAGGGGTTACGGATTCACTCAGGTGTATACACTGTGGCCATTGAGAATGGCACGTTTTTCATGAAAGTCCTGGATACCCAACGCCTGAACCAGGTCCTGCTGCTGTTTATCAAGCAGTTCCAGCTTGTAAGTTGTTTTGACAGGACCAGGAGTAGTGGCTTCCTCCAGCATAGTCGCAAGTCGTATGTTATTGAGAATGTCAAATAAGGCATCCATGCCGCCGGTAAACCCGGTCTTCTTGACAGTTTCCCTCCATACTAATGTTGCTAATAGATACCCCAATACGCAGATGAAAAAGTGTACTGCTATCTTCTGATCGGTCCAGTGATATTGCGGTCTTAGCGCAAGGTGATATGGATTCTTCAAATTACGGAAAGCGCCCTCAATAAAGGATTGGCCGTGGTAAGCTTGGATGATAGCGGCACTGTCCCAATCGTGCCGGTCGGTCATGATGATTCGTAAGCCCATCTCCTCCTGAAGCTCATCGACTTTGTCGGCATCCCGTGCATAGGTCAAGATCCATCCACCTTCGGGACATTGCTCCACAGAGAAGGAGAACACCTGCTGGGCATTAACCGTGTGTAGTTCTGTGCGTACTCTCTCCTGCGCCTCAGTGACAGTTTTGAAGTGATACGCACGAGGATTCTTCAGGCTCTCTTGGAGATTCTTGAGGTTCTTTTCGACTTTATCTAACTCCAGGAGTAATCCTCGGATTTGCCCTTCTCTGAGTTTGTCGGAGACAAAGACCACAACCGTTCGCTCTTCATCCCATATTACCCGTTTGTCCCGGAACACGAAGAACTCTCGCTGGGTAACCTCTACGTGCTCATTCATGTGGCCCATGGCATCATTCACCAGCACGGCATGATGGGAGGGACTGAGAGCACCGATGTAATGAAGTCCGGCGGTCTTGACCAAGGCCAGATTTTTATTGGAGTTATTCCCCCGGTCAAAGACAATGCAGTGGCGTTGCAGATCCAGGTGCAGTTCTTCCATGCGGGTCTTGATCTTGTCCACTACGGACTTGAATACGGTAGCATCGTTGAAGTTGCCTTGATAGGTCAGATGAAAAAGAGGAATAAAGTCCTCTCTACTGACCACCAGTGCCAGTCCGACTTGTCTGAGGTCATAACGATGTTGTTTGTTCTTGCCTCGCTGAGCGATCGTGCACCGAGTATTGGTGGTAGCGATGTAGGTAAAGAAGTTGGTGGTATCAAAGAACAGCGTGTCGGTTTGAATGTTGTATTGGCCGAGTACCCGCTGCAGTAAAACGCTTTCAATGCGAGGGATCGCTTCTACGGGCAACGCATCCATGAGATCCCAGAAGTGTTGACTGTCAATACGTCTGAGACTGCTTCGCAGCAGATACTCGCAAGAGGTAGTCTTTGCCCATGACCACCATCCCTGCTTGCTGGTTTGCATGCAGACACGTCCAATAGCACCCAGCAGCAGCGTCATTCCAACGGTGAGGTCGTTGCGAGTGGGTTTGTCGGCCATGTACGCCCGGGGGGAATGGACATGCCGATTTATCTCTGCCGGGATATCCAGTCGTTGGGCCACGGAAAGCAGGGCGGCCACGGCTCCATGAGAATATGACTTGAGTCTCAGGCCAGACGTTAAACCCTGCAACCTTCGCAACAGATCTTCTGCTTTGCCCAGGTATGCCAGCACAATGGGCCTGGGCTTACCATTGACCCTGCGAGATTCGACGATGTACCAGTACTTATGTCCGCGGGAGACCTTTGCCTGGATAGTTGCCATCAAGACCCCCATTCGTGGTGTATACAACGCATCATTAATACCATTAATATAATATATAAAAAGGCTAATGTCAACAAATATAATCAGTGTATACATATACTCACAAAACAAAACGGACCATAACTGATTGTCCTGCAATCAGCTACGGTCCGCTTACCAAACCAGAAATCACTTATTTATAGTAAACTCACGCTAGGTAAAAGGAATGTTCATTCTTTCACCTCCTTCAGACACATATACATTCGGACGTAAACCTGATTAGCTTCATTTTGGCTTGTCCATTCTATAGCCGGGATGTTTAGGTGCGATATAATTCATTGTATTATAATGAATTATATTCGAAGGGAACTTTCATGATTCTAATACGTCTAATATATCAGTGAATACACCCTGCAATAAGAAGAAATTCGATAAAATAGGCGCAGAAATCGCGCTTGCCTGTGCTTGCGGGCACCCATCAGAAAGGCGGCGCGATGCACGCATGTATTTTTGCGGTAAATGCAGGGCATACCATCTGACCAGTAAACCATTTATAATGTACCCGAAACAAATCGGCGGCACGCAGGCCGGTGGAATTAAACAATAGGATGCGGCAGGCGTGCATGTCGGCTTAGGGAGGATGCCATGAAACCTTTCATGTGTGTAGCAAGTATAATGATGATTATCGGAATTTGCGTCTTTGGCTGCGCAAAAAAACCGCAGCATCGGCCGCAGAACACGTTTGAACGGCCAATGCCGATGTTGCGGGGATCGAACCGTGTTCATATACCCGGTTTTATGCCTCCTTCAACCGCTGATATGACAAAATTGCGCGAGGAAGTGGGATTTAACGAGCAGACTGGGAAGAAAATCATGGAACTCGTACGTGGCTATGATACGTTCATGAAGGAGCGGATCATCAAAGTGCAGAGGGAGGAGTTGAATGTACGTGAAGAGCTTCTCAAGGAAAAACCAGACCTTCAATTAATACAGCGGTGCATTGCCAATAAAACCGGCCTTTTCGGTGAGATCGAGATGGCGCAGATCAAACGCGACTCGGATACCAAGGCATTATTGACCCCTGAACAGTATGAACGCTGGTCCGGTGCTGTGTTTGAAAAGATGCGCGAAAGGATGCCGCAGGGCGTGGGCGATCGGGGAATGCCCCCCATGCCACAGAAAACGCCGCAACCGGGAAATTAAGTAAAGGATCCGGACGCCTTGGACGGTACTGCAATCGCCTATTCTGAAGATATTGGCAGCGTTGTGCGCCAGAACGAGGACATGCTCCTGCGCGTTGCACAGCGTATAACGCGGGACAGGGAATCAGCCAAGGACGCGCTGCAGGACGCGGTACTGTCCGTACTCAAAAGCAGGGGATCCTTCTCCGGTACAGTGCCTTTGAAAACCTACCTGTACAGGACGGTCGTCAACAAATGCATTGACATGAACCGTAGGAACGGCCGCTGGCGCACACTCATCTTCTTCATGCACCCCGATGACCTTTCTGACGCGTCAGGATCGGCACAAGAAAGTACCGGCCAGGGAACGCTTCTGAAGGATCTGCTAAACCGGTTGCCCGATAAGATAAGGGTACCTTTCGTTTTGGCAGAATGCGAGGAATTGCCGTACCAGGAGATATCGGACATACTCAAGATACCGTTGAATACGGTCAGGACAAGGATATTCAGAGCCCGCGAAAAACTCCGCGGCATGGCCCTGAAAAGGGGGATACTGCCATGAAACAATGCGAACAATTCCGGATCATGATCAGCCGCGACATTGATGGTGACCTCTCACCATCTGAAATGGCGCTGTTGCAAGAACATCTTGTCCTTTGCCCGGAATGCTGGAACATCCACGAACAATACCTGCGGCTCCGCTCTCTCCTGCGCTCCCAGCCAACCGCATATGAACCTGCTTTTTACCGGGCGAATGTTCCCCGTTCTTTTTGGCGCATGGGGTGGAAGATCGCGGCCATGCTTGCCATCTGTTTTGGTTTGTTCGGAACCATCCTCCTGACCCGCAATGAGTCTGGAGAGGCCCAGGTCATCAACATTGTCGACAAGACATTGTCTCCTGTCATGAATATGCCGATCGGGGCGTTGGCATATTACCGTCATTTTGCCGGGCAGGTGGTACAGACGCAGTTTTCTTCCATCTCTGCTACAACACTGCCTTCAATGCAGTTTTCTTTGTCCGACTCGGTATTGTATTTCTATCGCAGCCCGTTATTCCAGGATACAGGTTTCTGGGACCAGCACTATGCCCTGTTGCAGGAAAAGGAGGAGCAATGACAAAAAGGCTTTTATTGATAGCACCGGTATTTTTTTTGCTCCTTTCGGGATGCGAGGCGCCATATTACGAGAGCTACGCTCTGCAGGACGACATTGCCGTTGATGGGGACCTGTCTGACTGGACGACGCGGCTGTACCGTTCAGATGTGCTCCCATTCGGTTTTGGCGTTGTAAACGACAGGCAATTTCTTTATCTCTGTATCAACTCCTGGAACCAGAAAACTATACGCCAACTCAATATATTCGGTTTCACTGTCCGTTTAAAATCAAATCTTCTGCCAAAAGAAGGTTTTGCCATCAAGTTTCCTCTCGGCCACGGCAAACCTATAACCCGAAGCCAACGACCACCCGGACCGGATTCTTTGGACCGGACGGCCATTGTTTCCACCGGCGAAGACATGCTTGAACTGACTGGGGCGGGCAAGAACGAATCTTTGAAACTGTCGCGTGCTGCTGCCGAATCCCTGGGGTTGCTGATTGCATCAAAGACTCAAAACAGCCGTTTTTGTTATGAAATTAGAATTCCACTTACCGGTGACACGGCGATTGGTCTTCCGGCCGGCGCATGGTGCGACAGCATGGCAATAGTTTCTTTTGAGTCAGAGGTACCGGATTTCGAAAAAAATAGACCCGATGATATGCCGAAGGGAAGAGATGGGGGAGGAATGGGTCCTCCAGGGGGATCAGGCGGCTTCGGCGGCGGTTCTGGCGGCGGAGGGTTTAGTAGAGGCCCTGGCGGAGGGGGCGGCATGGGTCCCCCTGGTGGAGGAGGTCATAGGGGAGGCGGAGGTCCCCCTGGCCGTATGTCCATGGAGAGGCCCGAACCCATTAAAGGTGAGATAACTATCAAGCTTGCCAGGATACCTTAATTTGCCGGATATTTTTCCATGAACGAAGAAAATGCCGGACATGCATGCGGCCGAAGGCGGTATGATACAAGTTTTAAGCGAAGCATTGTTAAAATGCTTTTAGAGAGAGGGCGCCCAACAAATGTCGTTGCCAAAGAGTTCGATTTGGACCTCAGCATTTTATACAAGTGGAAAAAAAAATACGCGCCGGTCATTTTGTCGTCATCTTCTCAATACGATCGTAAAACCATTTCGCCCAAGGAAATCGCAATAATACGGAAAGAAATCATAGATCTCCGCGAATCCATGTCCGTCATAAAATCCGTTCTTAAAAAGACATTAACAAACATATGTGATTTCTAAAAGAAGTGCATGAGACGTTAAGATGAAAATCAAATGGATTGGTCTCATTTTATTGTGTGCATCCTTTGTCCTCTTTTTGATATTCAAGCCTTCTAAAAAAGATATCCCGTATAGAACCGCAATTGTTGTACGCGGGGACATTCAGGTCACAGTGACCGCCACAGGCGCTCTGAGCGCACGGGCGACTGTACAGGTTGGAACACAGGTATCTGGAACGGTCTCAAAGCTATACGTTGATTTCAATAGCCACGTTAAAAAAGGACAGGCTATCGCTCTGCTGGACACAACATTATTGCATGCAGCGATTGAAGAAGCGAGGTCTAATTTCAAGAAAAATGAGGCGCAGACCTTTCTTGCGCATACTTCACGAGAGAGAAAACAGGTGCTTTTCGATGAAAACATGTGTTCTAAAGCCGAATTGGACCAGGTTGTGGCAGATGATATTATTGCACAGGCAAACCTGCAGCAGGCCCGTGTTCAACTGAATCGAGCCGTGGCCAACCTAAATTATGCCACAATTGTATCGCCCATCGAAGGTGTCGTTATTGACCGCAAAGTTGATGTTGGCCAGACAGTCGCCGCCAGTTTCAGCACACCTACATTATTCACCATAGCCGACGATCTTACGAAGATGCAGGTGCAGGCGGCTATTGATGAAGCTGATATTGGAATGCTTGAGACAGGCCAGCAGGTATCTTTTACCGTTGATGCGTATCCCGACAAGACCTTTAATGGATTCGTGTCCCAAATCAGGCTGCAGCCGACAATGACGCAAAACATAGTCACTTATACAACTATCATCGATGTCGATAATCCCGATTATCGGCTGATGCCAGGCATGACTGCTAATTTGACTATAATAGTGCAGTCTAGAAAAAACGTTTTAATAGTTCCTCTAGCAGCACTTTCTTTTAAGCCTCCTTTTCCTCCTGAGAACCCACCTGGTAAAATGCCACTGACTCCTGGCATAAGGAATAAAGGAGGCCTTAAAGAGAGTGAAAAAGGAAATGGTCGGCAATTTTTCCCAAACTCTTCAGATAAAGTGCCTGCCCCAAGCATATCAATGGTGTACATTCTTGAAAACGAACATCTCAAACCTGTGAAGGTGCAGACTGGTATAAGGAATAACAGCCTTGTTGAAGTCCAAGGCGATCTAAATGAAAATATACTCGTTGTAACCGGGCTTCAGACCTCTGGTCAGGAAAAAAGAAGCACAAATAATAACTCAAGAAATCCATTGATGGGAGGACCGGGGCCATTTGGCGGCATGCCGCCGCCCAGGTGATTTGCATGGAATGCAGGCCTATTATTGAGCTTCACGGTATTTGTAAATTCTATCCAATGGGTGACACGTTTGTTCACGCCCTAAGATCGGTGGATCTGGATATTAAAAAAGGTGAATTCGTAGCAATAATGGGTGCAAGCGGTTCAGGCAAGTCAACGCTTTTAAACATACTCGGCTGCCTCGATAAGCCCTCAAGCGGCATTTATACCTTCGAAGGTGTTGATGTGCAGGCATTCGATCCGGAGCATCTTGCCGTTCACCGCAACCGTAAAATAGGCTTTGTTTTTCAGTCGTTCAATCTTTTGCCGCGCACCACGGCATTGGAAAATGTTGAACTGCCGCTAATTTACAACCCAGATATTTCCCGGCGTGTTGCCCGTGAAAAAGCTTCAAAGGCTCTTGCTGCTTTGGGTCTGAAGGATCGTTCATCGCATTTCCCGACACAGCTTTCAGGGGGCCAGCAGCAAAGGGCCGCTATTGCCAGGGCCATCATCAATGACCCTGTCCTGCTTCTGGCGGATGAACCGACCGGGAACCTTGATACGCAGACAAGCATTGAGATCATGGCTGTTTTTCAACAGTTGAACCAGCGGGGTATGACTATTGTACTTGTCACACATGAAACAGATATTGCGGAATATGCGGGCCGGACAATCAGGTTCCGTGATGGCAAGATAACATCAGACACAATTGTGCATTGCCCGCGCTTGGCGCATGAAATGCTTATCCAAACCGCCATACCGGTGAATGAATGAAACTCGACAGCGTCTTTAGGGTCGTATTTAGTTCATTTGCCCGCAACAAAGTGAGGTCGTTTCTAACAACGTTAGGCATCATTATCGGCGTTGCAGCTGTCATCACCATGTTTTCAATCGGTCAGGGATCCAAAGAAAGGGTCGCCGCAGACATTGCAAGCCTGGGAACGAATACAATAATCGTAATGCCAGGCGCATTGAATCAAAGTGGCATACGCCAGGTGGCAGGGACAGCGTCACGTCTGACCGAAGACGATGTGGCTGCAATCAAATCCCAGTGCGGTGCGGTTCAGTACGTCTCGCCAGAAGTGAGGACCGCCGTCCAGGTCAAATACGGCAGCTATAACTGGAGGACGCAAATGAACGGCGTATATCCGGATTTCATAAACATCCGCAATTGGCCGTTGGAATCAGGGAGAGGGTTCACCGATGCCGAGGTACGAAGCGCCGCCAAGGTTTGCCTGATCGGCCAGACATTGGCAACGAATGTCTTTCCAGATCAAATTGATCCTGTAGGCAAGATTATCAAGGTTCAGAATGTACCGTTTACAGTAATCGGAACATTATCTTCCAAAGGCCAGACAGCAATGGGACCTGATCAGGACGATTGCATCCTGGTGCCCTTTTCGACCGTGCAAAAAAGGATCATAAGGTCCTCTTTTGTCGGGGTCATTATAGCATCGGCCGCCTCTTCCGAGGTCACTGAAGAAGCGCGTCAGGAGATATATAAAGTGCTCGATCTTCGTCATGGCAACAGTTCGGAAAGCGTATCGCAATACACCATAGGCACCCAAACTGACCTCAGCAATACTGCGGAAAAAACCTCCAAAACCTTGGGCATGCTGTTGGTAAGCATTGCGTTTGTATCACTGATTGTAGGAGGCATCGGAATTATGAATATCATGCTTGTCTCTGTTACAGAACGTACGCGTGAGATCGGTATACGCATGGCAGTCGGGGCCCGCGAACGTGATATCATGCTGCAATTTCTGGTTGAGGCCACAACGCTAAGCGTTGCCGGAGGCATTATCGGTATTTTGGCTGGCGCAGGAGCATCGATTCTGGTTTCAAACATCCAAGGATGGCCGGTCAAGATATCCATGCTTTCTATTGCACTGGGTTTCGGGTTTTCGGCCGCTATTGGTATTTTTTTTGGTTGGTATCCTGCGCAAAAAGCAGCGGCACTGAATCCGATTGAAGCATTGAGATATGAGTGACCGGATGAAAAGGAACTTTTTTGTTTTAATTCTTTATATTTGCGTTAATCTGTCTTTTTCTCTTTCGGTTGTACAGATTCAATCAGAATATTCCGATTCTATCGACTATAGTTATATTGTCCATAAAATTAATTTATTGCCTCTGCCCAAAGATATCGCATTAGAGAAACATCAATTATTATCGCTTGGAAACAGCCAGATTGATTCCATCCGAGGAGTCCTGTTCGATTGTCTCAAAGAAATCACGGTAAAAACAAATAGAGAGCCGTCCCTAAAATCGGAACTAATAAAGGGTTCGCTTTGGAACCAGTTGTATCAGCTTAAGGTTGACAGCGCTTATCATAAGGCCGATCATATCTTTAAAATGATAAGTGCAAGGTTTCCCGACAATATCGAAGGCCCCTGGTTCCGTGCAATAAACCAGATCGAAAGCGGGGACATGTTTATTGGAATAAGTATCCTTGATAGTCTTTCAAAGACAAAAGTAACAAACCGACATTTTTGGTCTGATTATGAGAAATATGCATTGTTTGCTCTTTTACCGAATCATAATAAATATTGTGCTATTGACGAATTGAATTTATTGAGACAAAGAGACAGTGTGCCTTCGGAAGGATGCGGGAACAATGACTTTCTAAAGATATACAAATGGAGCGTCCAAAGCGGCATTGGCGGCAATGCAATGCCAAAGTTTCTATATCAACTAAAGTTCAATTTTTCCAAAAAATGGGCCAGCAACCAGTTTTCCCCAACCGCAATAATGATTGTTAATAGCCCGGATAATTTAATACCTCAATTTTATACCGGAAGCAAACTGAATGAAATACTATTTAACGAGACCGAAGCTGACATTTATATGATTATAGACCTTAATCCTAATGTTGTATCTCTTCAAGATTTTGTAAGTGACAAGATACAAGGCAAGTATGATTCGATTTCTATTAGAGACGATTTTATCGATCAACAGGCATATTCGATACAAGGATTTCAGCGGAATGCCCATAGAAACGCATACGGCAGTTATGGATGGTTTATTGCTTTTGATCGCTATTATTATGGGAACAACACATTTAACAAAGAACCGAGTTTAAAGATGCACAGTCGGAAAATACGCTATCTAATTTTCTTAAACGCATGTAAAAGTGACAGGGTAGATGCAGAAAAAAAGCTAAAACCCATAATCGAGACATTTTTATATGATTAAAACAATATTGCTGACTACCGCAAAGGTCGGTTCTAGCGTACCAACCAGATTCCTGCGAAAATATGCGCCAAGCTTAATGGATTAACCTGAAAACACTCCTCAAAATTGACCTATACCAAAAAGGGTCGTTTCTGAGACACTATAATTTTCTTGTAAAAACAGGCTAAAATAGCCTATTTTAGTGTATCAAAACTCACCCGCCTAGACTCGCTAGCGTGAGTTTACTATAAATAAGTGATTTCTGGTTTGGTAAGCGGACCGTAGCTGATTGCAGGACAATCAGTTATGGTCCGTTTTGTTTTGTGAGTATATGTATACACTGATTATATTTGTTGACATTAGCCTTTTTATATATTATATTAATGGTATTAATGATGCGTTGTATACACCACGAATGGGGGTCTTGATGGCAACTATCCAGGCAAAGGTCTCCCGCGGACATAAGTACTGGTACATCGTCGAATCTCGCAGGGTCAATGGTAAGCCCAGGCCCATTGTGCTGGCATACCTGGGCAAAGCAGAAGATCTGTTGCGAAGGTTGCAGGGTTTAACGTCTGGCCTGAGACTCAAGTCATATTCTCATGGAGCCGTGGCCGCCCTGCTTTCCGTGGCCCAACGACTGGATATCCCGGCAGAGATAAATCGGCATGTCCATTCCCCCCGGGCGTACATGGCCGACAAACCCACTCGCAACGACCTCACCGTTGGAATGACGCTGCTGCTGGGTGCTATTGGACGTGTCTGCATGCAAACCAGCAAGCAGGGATGGTGGTCATGGGCAAAGACTACCTCTTGCGAGTATCTGCTGCGAAGCAGTCTCAGACGTATTGACAGTCAACACTTCTGGGATCTCATGGATGCGTTGCCCGTAGAAGCGATCCCTCGCATTGAAAGCGTTTTACTGCAGCGGGTACTCGGCCAATACAACATTCAAACCGACACGCTGTTCTTTGATACCACCAACTTCTTTACCTACATCGCTACCACCAATACTCGGTGCACGATCGCTCAGCGAGGCAAGAACAAACAACATCGTTATGACCTCAGACAAGTCGGACTGGCACTGGTGGTCAGTAGAGAGGACTTTATTCCTCTTTTTCATCTGACCTATCAAGGCAACTTCAACGATGCTACCGTATTCAAGTCCGTAGTGGACAAGATCAAGACCCGCATGGAAGAACTGCACCTGGATCTGCAACGCCACTGCATTGTCTTTGACCGGGGGAATAACTCCAATAAAAATCTGGCCTTGGTCAAGACCGCCGGACTTCATTACATCGGTGCTCTCAGTCCCTCCCATCATGCCGTGCTGGTGAATGATGCCATGGGCCACATGAATGAGCACGTAGAGGTTACCCAGCGAGAGTTCTTCGTGTTCCGGGACAAACGGGTAATATGGGATGAAGAGCGAACGGTTGTGGTCTTTGTCTCCGACAAACTCAGAGAAGGGCAAATCCGAGGATTACTCCTGGAGTTAGATAAAGTCGAAAAGAACCTCAAGAATCTCCAAGAGAGCCTGAAGAATCCTCGTGCGTATCACTTCAAAACTGTCACTGAGGCGCAGGAGAGAGTACGCACAGAACTACACACGGTTAATGCCCAGCAGGTGTTCTCCTTCTCTGTGGAGCAATGTCCCGAAGGTGGATGGATCTTGACCTATGCACGGGATGCCGACAAAGTCGATGAGCTTCAGGAGGAGATGGGCTTACGAATCATCATGACCGACCGGCACGATTGGGACAGTGCCGCTATCATCCAAGCTTACCACGGCCAATCCTTTATTGAGGGCGCTTTCCGTAATTTGAAGAATCCATATCACCTTGCGCTAAGACCGCAATATCACTGGACCGATCAGAAGATAGCAGTACACTTTTTCATCTGCGTATTGGGGTATCTATTAGCAACATTAGTATGGAGGGAAACTGTCAAGAAGACCGGGTTTACCGGCGGCATGGATGCCTTATTTGACATTCTCAATAACATACGACTTGCGACTATGCTGGAGGAAGCCACTACTCCTGGTCCTGTCAAAACAACTTACAAGCTGGAACTGCTTGATAAACAGCAGCAGGACCTGGTTCAGGCGTTGGGTATCCAGGACTTTCATGAAAAACGTGCCATTCTCAATGGCCACAGTGTATACACCTGAGTGAATCCGTAACCCCTTGTAGTACAACCAATTGAGTGCCATGTCTGTAGAATTTATAGTAAACTCACGCTAGGCGGCGCAGTCCTGCTGGCGTTTGTCATGCTGTTTAAAAAATCCGGACAAGACCTGACGCCAAGGGCCGTTCTGGCATCCATGGCCATTGGTTTTCTACTGCTCATTGGCGGGAATGGCTGTGTGACCATTGCCGTGCGCAAGGTTGACAGCTATATGGCCGCGCTCATTGTAACCTCAATCCCGCTCCTGGTGCTCATTTACGACCGCGTGCTGTTCAAAAAACCCGTACGGGTACATGCGCTTGCAGCTATTATCTTGGGATTTGTTGGCATTGGCATGCTGTTGAACACAGGGAAAGGCATTGTTCCCAATATTTCTGGACATGCTCTTTTTGTGCTTCTCGGATCGGCGCTGTGGGCCCTGGGGACCTCTCTATCAAAACATGCACCACAGCCGACCGATCCTTTTATGAACTCCGCAATACAGCTTATCTCCTCGGGCATTGTAGCGTTGCTCATGATACCCCTGGTAACGCCTGTAAACGACATCCATCCATCGAACTGGACTTCAGGATCCCTGATTGCGCTGGTGTATCTGATTGTCTTCGGCACACTCGCCTTGGTGGCTTATGGCTATCTGCTCAAAACAGAGCCCAACAACCGCGTGGTAACCTATGCGTTTGTAAATCCGCCCATTGCTCTGTTTTTAGGATTGGTATTTGGTGGGGAGACGCCGGCGCCTTTTCTTGTTCCTGCGCTGGCGCTGATTTGCGGCGCCCTTGCGCTCACCTTCTATGGCCACCGGCTCACAGGATTAATGCGCTCGTGACCCCATGCGGGATTGCAGCCATTCGATCAGCTCTGCCATAACAGCATCTCTGCCCGGATCGTTGTGTATTTCGTGGTAAAACCCGGGCCAGATCCGGCAGGTGCAGAGCGCACCCGCTTTGTCTGAAAACTCCTGGCTTGCTTTATATGAGGTGAGTTTATCAGCATCGCCATGCATAAGCAGCATGGGAAGTGAAAGTTCGGCCGCATGGTCCAGCGCCCAAAAACCAGCATTGTAAAAACCGGAAAAGAGTGCCGGACTTATGCGCGTATGTACCAGAGGATCTTTTTTTATCTCTTCAACCATCTCCTTGTTGCGCGTAACATCGTTGACGTCAATTTCATTGTCCATGGTAATGGAAGGAGCAATGTGGTTGAATATCCTGGCAAGCACCATCTTCCATGCAGGTGGATCAAAAGCCAGCTTGAGCGCAGGGCAAAAAGAAATGACCCCGGCTATCTGCGGTTTACGCCGCAAGGCGTAGTTTATGACAAGATTGCCGCCCAGGCTCAGGCCAAAGAGAAAAAGCGGCAGTTGTGAAAACCGCTCCTGCGCAGTGGTAATGAGCAGGGAAATGTCGTTCATGAGAA
>Ga0208374_1000571_pt1 | contig 14629 bp, 12 predicted proteins | sample RifOxyC3_FD_184037 | JGI IMG/M metagenome (GOLD analysis project Ga0208374, IMG submission 184037) | Groundwater microbial communities from Rifle, Colorado - Rifle Oxygen_injection C3 (SPAdes) | ecosystem: Environmental > Aquatic > Deep subsurface > Groundwater | place: Rifle, Colorado, USA...
AAAGTGTGGGCCATAAGACAGGTAAGTCTCAAAGACGGAAAGTTCCCCGGTATTGTGGGCTGGAAACCCCTCTAAACTGGTAAATGACACTTGGTAAATATCACCGCAACGTGACGCGAAGGAATATCCTAACTTCGCGAAAAAACCAAGTTAATGGAACTTACGTCTGTTTGGAAGACATCTGACTTATTCTCGTAGTTGCAAGTTGCAGCATCACGAGAAGGCGAATAGGAAAAGCTCATAGTAGCAATTACCTTTCGCTAGTCCACCACACACACCGGTCGATTACAGTTGCACAACTGTAATCGACCACCATCTCACTGATTATTTTTACAAAAAGTAATTAGTGACAATGTTACAATTCAAAAACCACCACAATACAAGGGGTACCCAATAGAGTCTCTTTGTCAAAAATTTCTGTGGTGGGAAAATTTGACTTGGAAATTCTATTGGGAACCTCTTTTGTAAGGGGTTCTTTTTTTAGATGAAAAGGACGAAAAAGATGAAAACTTTTCCTTTCCCCTCCTTTATCACCAAAAACATCGTCTCGACGATCGAGAAGATCGTCATGGGTCAGCTTCCCAGTAACAGTAGACTCATCGCCAAAAGTCTGAGCGACCATGACGAAACAATGGAAGACAACCCTTCCTACCAACTCAGACTCTACTCGTGGTGTTTCCAGTTTCTCAGCGCCATGCTGGTAGTACTGAAACAAAAGGAATACACCCATGAAGAAATGAGACGCTTGGAGAAGGAAGTGAAGTACATCTCCATCATCTTTGGAGATTTTCAGCCCTCATACTACAGACACCAACCCAATCGTAACGAAGCCATCATCATGAGCTTTCGCCTACGCGATCTGGTTTACGAGTTGGGCAAGTTTGAGCCGAGTTTTCTGGACTACGGCGAGTATACTTCCCATCTCGACGACTTCGATGAGAAGGTACCAGAATTTCTCAGCTTCCTGTCCAAACAAGGTCGCGAGGCCTGGCTCACCGAGGCGCGTGAGAAGTTCTCTCCGGAAAAGCCCTGGTGGAATCCTAAACAACTCAAACACTAACCAAAAACCTGTTTGTCGAGCTCTTGGCCGCACCGCCAAAGCTCGACAGACCAAACACTTTACAAAATTTTTCCAAAACGATTTGTATTTTATAAAAATAAAAAATAAACCGTTGTGAAAAAACACGACAACCGTAAAGGCCGGTCTCATCTTGTGAGATGTCTGGAGTTACACTGACGGTTGGTGAATTTGGTATCCAATTAAGGAGTCAGACATGCTGAACGCCCCCCTTTACGATATCTGGCAGGCTGGTGAGAGAGAGCTTGCCAAACAGCTTCAATGCGACGACGCCGACATCCTCAGTCAAGGGATGCTTGCCGCCCAACAACTGATCGAAGCTGGCCACCGCTACACCGATTTCGACTGGCGAAATCTGGTGGACAGTGCCCACCAGGCCATCGGGACCATGTCACGGGAGCTCGAGATTCATCTCGCTGACTTCTGCCATGCCACGAAGGGCTCCATCTCGTACCAGAAGTCGCTCGGCCACCTGCGCAAACTGGTGTGCTACTACGACACGCTGTACGAGATGATTACCTCCATGCCCACCAAGATGTTCAAAGATCTGGACAGATGGTGTATCAAGCGTGCAGGCCGGATCATTAAAGAGTTCGGTATTCGTGGAGCCTAGCGTCATCTGACGTGAAGCCCCGAAACGGACTCTCTGTTGACGAACAATCCTTAAAAAGATTGTTCGTCCATCATTTCAAATTTTGAAAATAAAATTGAAAGTTTGAAATGTTGTGATAGACACAACAAAAAGGAGCTCCCGTGGGTAAAACCCATCGGCGTCCTTCCTACGAGACTAAGTCTACTCGTGAGAGTACACTTCGTTTCGAAAATGAAACACTCCTCCAGCTAGGTGGACTGCTGGACAGGTTCCCCAAGAGCCTGATGTCCCGTCCACGCCAGAAAATGATCCGACAGTTGAAGCACTTGGGTGCCAAAACATTCAAGAACTTCAAAAACAGGATCTATTGGCTCGTCCGCGGATACGAAATCCGCCAATCACGTGTTGCCGGAGGACAAAACCCCGAGCAGACGGTCTTTCGTCATCGTTCCCAATGGGAAACGAAAAGCTCCCAGAGCTGGCGAAATCGCGCGTGACTCAAGTGGGGTGAAAGCTGTGCACACAGTGAGTAACCCCAACCAATTCACAAAAATATTTTTATAATAAATTTTGTAAACATATTTCTGTGAATCGACGCAGAACAAGCTAAGGCCCGCTTGAAAGTCTAAGAGCAAAGCGCTTAAAGATTTTCAAAAGTGCTGTCTGAATCAACAGACAGTTTCCGATTCATCGGAAAGGAGCTACACTGATTTACCAACCAAAGAGAGAAGTATGTACAAGATGACCCGTGAAGACTTCAAGGTGTCTTTCTATGAGAGTGAGTGCGAACTCCTGGGCGAGATCACCATGGCCGTCCTTTACCTCACCTCCACCGAGGGACAGGTCGACGAACAGGCCGTCCGTGATATGTCGACCTGTGTGAAAAACACCGTCAACATCATCGTCGGACAGATGAGCGCCTACCTGCAAGAACTCGCGGGTATGGATGAGAAGATTGATGAGGACGGTGTCTACGTCCTGCCACTGCTCGACGCCACGGAACTCTTCCTCATGCGAGATAGTATAGAAGATCTACGGATTTTCAATCCTGATTTCTTCGCAGAGGAGGAGATCATCCAGCTCAGGTGTTTTGATAATCTCATCGATCGTGCTGACCTGCACATGCAGGACGTACGCGACGCAAGACTCAATCTGGGTGAACGAACTGGCCACCCTGAGCGCCGCTGGTGGTCACCGAAGTACTAGATGTTAGGAGGGAAAGTCGGAGGGTGTCTGTGCAAACAGTTCACCCTCCGACCAAAAAATTCAATTCACAAAAATATTTTTATAAAAAATTTTGTAAACATATTTCTGTGAATCGACACAAAACAAGCTAAGGCCCATTTGAGAATCTGAGAACAAAGCGTTCAAAGATTTTCAAAAGTGCTGTCTGAATCAACAGACAGTTTCCGATTCATCGGAAAGGAGCTACACTGACTTGTGGACATCATTGTCCCCCGTTCATGTTCCCTGGAGGAATCATGAGCAACAGCAAGCACGCCCTCAACATCCCGAACAACACCACCCCGCCGGAAATCGACGAGTTCGGCGAACTGATCGACCCTCTCATCCTTCCACCCACACTCAAGGAGTGTGGCGTCGTCTCCCCGCTCAACGAGTGGGTCGAGACGCTCTACGATGAGTGGCTCGAGAATAAGATCCGTCGCCTCATCGAGACCGGTGAACCCTGGGACCACATTGTGGCCCTGGGCATGCTCGCCAAGATCTGGAAACCGACGTCGCCTGAGCTCACGAATGAAATCCTGTCCTACACGGGACCGGAGATCGCTCACCCCATCTTTTTTAGAGTGGAAAAGTGGGCCAAGTCGATGCCGAGCGAGACCTGTCAGGCCCTCGAACGTCTGGCAATCGCCGAGGCCGGAATGCTCAGCGACATCCTTGAGGAGATCATCCGGAAAAAACCGGAAAGTGAAGGCTGGATCTCTCAAGCAGAATCCCTTATCCACCGACGGGACGATCTCGACGGTGTCGAGGTGATTCTTCGCAATGCAGGCGGTGGAAAAACGCTCAAGCACGTCGTCGCCACCCTCGACGAACTTGGATGGCAATGGGTGGAGTCACTTCACAAGTGGCCACTGCCCGACGACGAAGGGCTGACGCGTCTGTCATGGTACTACCCTAACCTCTGGTGGGTAGAACAAGCCAGCGAGTGATTAGAAGATCGCTGAAACCTTTTGAAAACTAGAGAAATTAACAATTTTCTCCTATAAATGTTTATGGGAGACGGCTGACACACGATACTGTGTCAAAGTGAGGAGAAGATTGACCAGCACTCATCAATCCTCCTCACCTCAATTTTGTTCTTGATAAAAATCGAGAATGATGAGAGAAAACATACAAAAATAAATCGACCAAAATTATGGTCGATTTTTTGTAAAAAATATTTTGACAGAAAGTGATAGATGTGAAACAATATAAACAAAAATAATCAACTACCTTGCCACCGATTTTATCGAAATACGAAGTATGGGAAGGAATCCCGACTTGGTCGGAATTAAACAAATTTATGTCTTTAACTACAAAACAATTACCAGACCACCCAAGTGAAAACACTTTAGGGATAGACGAGGAACCTGTAGATAAAAATAAGGAAGATACCAACAATGTTGAATACCATAAAAAGGCTATTAATTTTTTGGAAAGAAATTATCTAACAGAACAAGATAGAATATTAAAAATTGTTGATGGTTACAAAAAAAATCCATTAATTTTTTTTGACGACTTAGATAAATTTGAAGATGAAAAATCAGAAACAAGATTATTTTTATTATCACAAATGTCACGACACCTAGAAATTACTCCAGAAAAAACAAAGGCTTATTTTAAAAAATACCCAGAAGATCTACATATAATAGCAACACTGTTTACAATACAAAGTCATGGACCTGAACAAATGCAAGAATATTACCTATATACTATAGCTATGCCTCTATTGGAAGAACAATACCATTTTGATTTAACACATAATCAATACTTAGACATTGCCGAAAGAAAAAATTTAGCTCCACAATGCTTGCTAAAAGAAAATTCTTACCCAAAATTTTATGATTACTTTAGACAAGAATATGGTGAGATGGCAGATAGCATAATAAAAACTTTACAAGATGCTATAAATTCACAATATGATCCAAAAAAAATGGACATCTCAAATATTTTTTCAGCTGAATTTGAAAATGCCCCAGAAGAAGAAAAATCAAAATTACTGAGAGAAATGATAGGTCAAATCCAATTATACTTTGTTTTCGAAGAAACATACAATAGTGCTTTTACAAAAAAAAATGTAGAAGAAACAAAAAATATAACAACTAGATCTACATACAATTTAAAACACTCCATATTATACAAAACAAAACAAAATGAAGAAAGTTTTTTTGAACGACAAGATTATTATACAAATTTAATGAATAAACGCCTGTCTTATCAAGGAGATGAAGAGTATGCTTTACATAAATTGCTTATAGAAATTTTAAAAAAAATATCTACCATTTCAGTTGACAAAGAAAAAAACGTAGCCACAATTGTAGAGTTTTGGGACAAAAACAGAAATCCTATTTTTACTAATATTATTGCAGAATCTTTAAGTAAAATAGATCCTAATGGATCTGCACATAAATTATTAGAAATTTTGAAACAGGAAGAAGAAAAACATAAAAGACCAATATCTGCCATGCTATATAGATTAGAATTTGGCAAAATAAATATTTCAGCTGAAGGTGTAAAATATTTAGAAAGACTTTATGACTTAGGTGAAAAAAATAATCCAAATCATTATGCCCAAAGACTAACTGCTTATGGTGACATTGGTATTTTTGACGAAGAAAAAAAATTATTAGGATATTTCAATCTTGGAGATATTTCATCTGAAGAAAAAAAAAACAAAGCTTCTGTTTTGGAATTTGCACTTGAACAATTTTTTTCTAAGCCAGCTGAGGAAGGTACAGAGGAGAAAAAACAACAAGAAGAAATTTTGCAAGAATTCAAAGACAATTATTTCAATTTTTTTGAAAGCAAATTCTTCCAAGATACAGGAGTAAGATTCAACAATTTGTCTTTTAGAGAACAAGCTTGGTTCATGCACTTTTCTCTCACAGCTCCTAAAGAACAACAAGAAGTAGCTTCGGACATAGTAAAGACTCACGGTGAGGCAGGTCTAAAAACATTTATTTCTCTAGATATAGATGGAAATGCCAGTTCTTATATTTTTGAAATATTTGAAAAACACACAAAAGAAGATGCAGATTTTATCTTTGCTAAATTTGCCAAACTGACAACAAAAATAGAACTACTAGAAGCAGAACTACATACATTTTTCAAAGAAAAACAAAATACAAATTTGGATAAACAAAAAATATTACAAGAAATACTAAATCGTGCTTTAAATATTTTGAAAACATTTTCACAAAAAACAAAAAAAGAAGATATAGAAAAAATGAAACAAGAATTAGATTCCCTTGCGAGCGCATCGAGTTCTATGAATAGAAAACAAAAAATGTTATAATAAAAATATTCGTCTTTATCATCCACTTAGTTCAAAAGAAATAAAGTTCAAGGAACATGCTGTTTAATCCAGATTTATCTATATTAAACTTTTCTCTCCAATTGTTTCTAGAATTTTTTTTCTAGCTTGGCTGAGTGGATAATGGGGATGAAAATTATTTATTCAAATATTAATACAAAAAATATGGGAATAGAATTTGGACCAAAACCTGACTTTGTAGTCACACCTGATACAAATAATAAACAATCAAAAGAAGATTTGAGGATTCAACTAGAAGCCCTCAAAGCTAGAATAAAAAATGGCGATACAAAAACAGCTCGTCAAGAGCTAGAACAAATATTAGCAAAATTTATCAAAAATTCGAAACAACAAAATGAAAAATTTTCAGATGAAGACCCTAATATTGAAAATTCACCTCTTGTTTTTGAGGTAAATACAATGCTTGCTGACTTAAGAAACAAAGAACAAGATCAAAAAGATGAGGAAGAGTTAGAAAAAAAGCTTGAAAAACTACTTAAAACAATGAAAGCAACTGACAATACTGAAGAATAATATTTTAAAAATAAAGAACACCAAAATGTTCTTTATTTTTTTGAAATTTAATCAATCGCCTAGTGACTCCAACCCTGTCAAAAATAAATTGAATTGAAAACTCTCGTCAATCTTATTTTTATACTTTTGTGTCCACAATCAACTACCTCGCAGTCCCGATAAAATCGGGAACGAGGTATAAGAAGGAATCCCGACCAAGTCGGGATAGCAACAAGCTACGAAGAATTAAAACCTCTCTTCCTCCTTGGGCGGATTAAACAGAAAACTATAAATAAATAACAAAAAAAATATTTTGTAATATAAGTCTTTTCTTAAAAAAAAGAAAGTGCTATAATAAAAAAGTAGTTTATTATTTTAAATAAAATTATAACTAACAAATATTTCTCACAACACTAAAGAGAAATAAATAATATAACACACATATGAAAAGAGAACAAACAGAAAGTAGACAAGAAACAGGCAAAGAACAAGAACCAAGTCAAATAGACAGAGCTAGAGAAGATTATGCAAAGAGAATAGCCAAAGACTTAATGCAAGAACAATATTCTAATAAAACACTAGAGCCAACCACTGTAGAAATGAACAGATTTTTGGCTAATTCTATAATAGATCAAGTTCTTGAAGGTCAAGATCTAACAGAACAACAACAACTAGAAATGATACAATCTCTACCGAGTAGAAACGAATTCAGAGCCACTATTGGTGGAAATAAATATGAAATCAGTTCTACTAGACAAAATCCAAATCCAGAAATTCAACAAAAAATAGAAAGAGCCATGATGCGCGCAGAAATAATAGGAAACACCGCTATTTATGGTTTCAACACAAAAGCAACATTTGAACGGGGTAATATGACATCATACGACACCCCCCTACCAACAGAAGAAATGATGAAACTTTATACAGCCTCTATTTCACAAGAAAAAAAGTCTGGAACAATACCTAAAGATCTTTATGGTAAAAAATTAGGTGTAGAATTATTTTCTAGAGATCCCGAGTTATTTGCTGATTTAGTTTTAGCTTTTTCTGTATCCGAAACACCTAATATGGGATCTTATGGACAAGGAAACACTGAGAAAGCAAGTGTAACATTAAACACACGTTTGTTTGAAAGATTTTTGACACGTTTGGGAATTAATGTCAGTAAAACAGAAGAGGGAATCCCTTATATAACAGGCGAAGAAGAAGTAGATACAACGAGAGAAAATTTTATAAAAATGATAAAAAATAAATTTGAACAATTTAACCAAGGAAGAACAATAGAAACCTATTCCGATTTAAAAGAAAAAAATAGTGAATTAAGAGGTCAAGTGACTTTTTTAGAAAGAACCGTAAAAGAAAGAGATGAAGCCACAAAAGAAACAGCCAGAGCCACAACAGCAAGAGAGGGAGAATTCCGTGCAGTAATAGACACAAAAACAGCTGAAACAAAAAGAAAAGAAGCAGAGTCAAAGGCAGCGCACGCAGAAGCTGATGCTGCAAAAAAACAATTAGCTGAAATAAAAGCTTCTCTAGAACAAGCTTTAGCCAGTAAAAAGGGCATGTTTGGTGGTCAATTAGAAGTAAATATCAGAGCCATATTAGAAGAAATGAAATAAAAAAATATTAAATAACAACAATAAAAACAGACTTGTCATAAAGTCTGTTTTTATTTATAAACAAATATTTAGTACTCAAACCTAGATCTACCATCATGAGTATGATCATCATCTATTTCTTCTTCTGTAATATCTTCTTCCTCGTCATCAATTTCATCTTCTTCCTTCTCATCTATATCAACATTAGCATATTGATCTTCAGTTTCTTCTTCTGTTTCGTCCTCTTCATAATCTTCATCAGTATTTTCTTCTTTTTCAACTTCGTCATCTTCTGGATCAATAAAGACATTGTGCTCACCTCCAGCAACCCTTGTACGGCCCATAGTTTCGGCTGTAACCAATATTTCACGAGCTTTGGCACCTTGAGAAGGCCCTACAATACCCGCCTCTTCTAGCTCGTCTAGAATTCTAGCAGCTCTTGCATAACCAATCTTCAAACGACGTTGAAGAAAGGAAGCACTGGCTTTTTCATATTTTACAATAAGTTCTTTACACTCTTCAAACAAAGGATCTTGATCGTCAGCGGTACCTCCAAACATATTCATAGTACCATTACTTCCACCTTTTTTACTTTCTATAATAGAAATATCATATTCTGGTTCATCATCACCTTTGAGATATTTCACAACATTTTTTAGTTCACTCTCAGAGATATAAGCACCTTGAATACGTACTGGTTTACTCAGTTCAGCTGTCTGGAAAAGCATATCACCACGACCAATAAGTTTTTCCGCACCAGAAGAATCCAAAATAGTGCGTGAATCAACTAAAGAAGCCACTGAAAAAGCGATACGTCCAGGGATGTTTGCCTTCATAAGACCTGTAATAACATCGACACTAGGTCTTTGGGTAGCAACGATTAAATGAATACCAACAGCACGTGCCATCTGAGCAAGACGAATGATGCCTGCTTCTACTTCACCAGCAGCAGTAGCCATAAGATCGGCCAACTCATCAATAATGAAAACAATCTGTGGCATTTTGTTAGCTTTGAAAGCTTCATTGTATGAAGTGATATCTCTACTACCAACTTTGGACAAGACTTCAAAACGTCTATCCATCTCACCAATACACCACTTGAGAGCATTGACTGTTTGTTGAGTGTTGGTAATAACAGGAGTAAGCAAATGAGGAATACCATTGTATAAAGTAAGCTCTACTCTCTTTGGGTCGACCATTATCATGCGAAGAGTCTCTGCTGTATTTTGATACAACAAACTCATAATAATAGTATTCATACAAACGGTCTTACCACTACCAGTGGCACCAGCTATCAAAAGATGTGGCATCTTCGGTAAGTCCGCGAACCAGGTCTTGCCACCAACATCTTTACCAAGTGCAACCATCATATTATGTTTGCGAGTTTCAAATTCTTTGGATTCTAAAAGTTCACGGAAAGATACTATAGCTGTCTTTTGATTTGGTACTTCAATACCCACGAGAGACTGACCAGGGATAGGTGCTTCAATACGAATAGGATGGGCAGCCAAAGCCAAAGCCAAGTCGTTGGATAGACTAGTAATTTTGGTAAGCTTCACCCCTTTGTCAGGTTTGAGAGAATATTGAGTAACAGTTGGACCAACACGAACTTCACCCATAGCAACACCTACATTGAATTCACTAAGCATGCTATGAATAATTTCAGCGTTAGCCTTGATATCTCCACTAGTCGGTTTGCCTCTCTTGGTAGTCAACAAAGCAAGAGGTGGTAAATTTTTGATAATAACACGTTTGGACCAAACATCATTTTTGTCTACTTCTTTTTCTTTGAATTTTGGAATTTCTTTTTTCTTTTCTTCATTATCTTCGTCTTCAGCTATGTCTTCCTCTTGTTTTTGAATTTTTTTACTTAGAAAATGTCGACCATGAGTTTGTCTTTCTTCCTCTTCATCCTCGTTTTCATAGTTTTCATCATCATCTTCATAATCATCATCTTCAGTTTCGTACTCACCTCTAATTTTGACTCCAGATTTGTGCTCACTTGATACAAAAAGTTTTTTAATAACAAAAAGAATACTCCTACCAAGCCAACCTAATCCTTCAAATATCTTTTGGTGGATAAGAACAAAAGCTGTAAGAGTAGTATTGAAAATAAGAAAAACAGAAATCAAACCCACACCAAAAAATATTACATAACTAGCAATACTTTTTAAGTATTCTTTCATAGGCCAAGCCATCATACCAAAAATACCTCCACCATGGCCATTTAAAGCTTGATAAAACATTTCACTAGTATCAAATTTCAAATGACTAATACTTGAAAATGAAATTAAAAAAATCAAAGAACCTATAATATGAGTAGGTTTGTAATCATACTTTCCGTCATTTATGAGAAACCAAGATATTATCAAAATTATTATAGGTACAGAAAATTTAGTAATACTTCCAAAAAGAAAACTCAAAATAATGTTGATCATTACACCAACAAAACCAGCTTTTTCAAATAAGCTTAATGTTATTATGATAGCTAATATAATTAGCAAAACCGCAATAATCCCACGAGAAAGCGTAGGATCGAGACGAGATGATTTTTTCTTTTTACCTTTGGACATAATGTTTGTGAATATATTATATCACGTTTTACAAAGTCCATAAAGTCTAAAAGTTCATAAAGTCAAAAGTTTAAATAATACAAAAAAACAGACTTTTTCAAAAAGCCCTTTTATAATGTAGGGTCAAGGTCCGCGCCGAAGCGAGGACCTTTTTCCCCTCCTTTCATTTTCCCTCCCCCCTTTTCTTTTTTGGCTCCTGCGGTGGTCTGGCGGCGAAGGCGCGGGTCAGCATCCTGACACAGGCCTCATTTTCTTCACGCTCTTCGCGTCTGAACTCCCTCACTGTTGTGCGGGCGCCAACGACGCCAAAAAAAGCAACCACGACTGAAACAACAATTAAAACAACAGCCATTGTCACCCTCCATTGACACTTATTTTTTACTATAAAACTACATAAAATACAAATATTTTATTAAGGTGTTGACAAAAAATGACAAACATAGTATAAATCTAATATATGATAAGCGAACTCAAAAAGATTTTTTTGGACATTGGTCTAAATGAAAAAGAAGCAAAAATATTAGAACTTCTTTTTTATTACAAACATTTAAAAGCCCTGGAAATAGCTACAAAAACAAAAATAAACAGGACAACTGTTTATTCTATTTTAAAAAACTTACAAAAAAAAGGATTAGTTACTACTGTCTCTATTTATGGTATAAATGAATTTCAAGCTATAAATCTCAATTTATTTTCCAGTTATATAAAAAGGCAAAAAGAAACTTTGAATAAAAGCCTAAAAAAAATAGAAGAACTAGCACCAAAATTAGATACCATTCGTTCTAGTATAGATTCACTACCTAAAGTTTCATTTTTTCAAGGTATCGAAGGTGTCAAACAAGCATACGAAGATACCCTCGATAATAACAAAAGCAAAAAAATATATGTATTTAGCGGTCCAGATATTGTTTTCAAAGAAATGGGTTCTGATTATGTAGATTACTATGTAAAAAAAAGAACACGATTAAATATAAAATCGTACCAAATAGCTCCAAATACAGATTGGGGGCAATACATAAATAAAGAAGATAAAAAATATTTACGTATTACCAAATTAATACCGTCCGAGTTTTCTTTTGACACAGAAATGGTTTTATACGACGAAAAAATTAGCATCTTTTCTTTTTCCAAAGAAAAACTAATAGCTGTAATAATAGACGATAAAGCTATTTTTAATACTCTTTTATCCCTATTCAAATACATAGAGTCAACAATATAAAAAACAGACTTTTAAAAGTCTGTTTTTTATTTTCAAGTAACTTAATTTGCTGTATCTGTTTACTCTGCTGAATTTGATGAGATAGCTGATTTTTATTCTTCCACACTTTCATCTTCACCAGCTTTACCTTTCACTTCTTCAGGTGCTTCTCCCAATTTTACAGCTTCCCAAACTTTTGTCTTGATTTCAGCCATCATCTTTGGATTTTCACGCAAAAATTGTTTAGCTTTTTCTCTACCAACCCCCAACTTCTCTTCACCGAAGCTATAACTATTACCAGATTTGTGAATAACGTTGTAAGTCACACCAGTATCAAGCATATCACCAGCTACAGAGATACCTTCATTGTACATGATATCAAATTCTGTAGTACGGAAAGGTGCGGCTACTTTGTTCTTCACTATTTTTACTTTTACTCTATTACCAATAATCTTATCACCTTGTTTGATTTGAGCACTACGACGAACTTCAACACGCACTGAAGAATAAAATTTGAGAGCATTTCCACCAGTAGTAGTCTCAGGATTACCGAAGAACACACCAATCTTTTGACGAGTTTGGTTGATGAAAACAACTACAGTACGAGTCTTAGAGACAATACCAGTCAATTTACGCAAAGCTTGTGACATAAGTCTTGCTTGCAAACCCATGTGACTATCTCCCATTTCACCTTCGATTTCAGCTTTTGGAACGAGAGCCGCGACTGAATCGATAACGACGACGTCCACAGCATTGGAACGAACAAGAGTTTCTAGAATTTCTAGAGCTTGTTCACCAGTGTCAGGTTGAGAAATATATAAAGCGTCAACGTCTACACCAATTTTCTTGGCGTATTCTGGATCAAGAGCGTGTTCGGCGTCCACGAAAGCAGCGATACCACCAAGCTTTTGGACTTCAGCGACGATATGTTGAGCCAAAGTAGTCTTACCAGAAGCTTCTGGTCCAAAAATTTCAATAATACGTCCACGAGGTACTCCGCCAACACCAAGAGCGATGTCCATTGATACTGAGCCTGTCGACACGGCATCCACTTCCATAGTCTTAGCTTCACCGAAGCGCATGATGGAGTTGTCGCCATATTTTTGTCTGATTTGGTCAATAGCTGTCTTAGCAGCTTCCATTTTTGGATTTTCTTTCTTGATAGCCATAAAATTACTTATAATTATTAAAACGACAGGTCTATTTTTTGGATGAAAAAAGAGGTAAAATTCTCTCCTCCGTGCTTAATTTTACTACGAGTGGGATATTGTGTCAAACTTGTTTTTTGTGAGTGAAATGGTATACTAAAATGTGTCAATCAATTATAATATGTCAGATAAAAAAGATATAGAATTCATAAAAAGTTTATTCGAAAAAAAATTTAAAGGTATTCTCCTAAAAAAAATACCAGAATCAAAAAAAGAAACTGAAAAAACTGCAGATTTTGAAGTTATTTTTAATAATGAAATAATAGCTATCGCAGAACTAAAAAAATTAGTAGATGTAGAGCCCTGTGAAGATAATGGATATAAAAAAGGCAAAGTTATTGGTGAATGGTGGCGAAATGGAAATTTAGATCCTCGAAAAATTGCAAGGAAAATAAAAGAATCAATAAAACAGTTATCAAGCTATAACCACCCAAAAATAATTATACTACTAAATGAATCTTTCATAATAGATGAGAGTGATTATTTACAAACAAAAAATATCAAAGATAAAAATAAAAAGTCAAAAATAGATCTTTATATTTGGGTCAACAAAACAAAAAATAATATAATACTTTTTGACATAGGTACAGAAACAGGTAAAACCTTACACCAAAAATTTCTTTCCAAAGATAGTTAATAAAAAAATACAAGTACTAGAGGTAAGCATTTTAGGCTAATAAAAAAAAAAAATGACTAATAAAAATCACTCGCTTTATTCGAAAGAAAATTTGTACGTCGAAAAAAAGACGACAAAAAACACTTGACTGATGTTGGTGATACAGAGACTGTCTTGCTAGTTAGACGAAATTTTATTAGATATTAGAAATTAGGTGAATTTTAAAAAGTATTTCAGAATCAATTAACGTTCAAAATTAATTAAAAAAGTTTATTTTAAGAAAGATCCCTCGTCGTATTCTCGACTCGGGATGACATAAAATATGCAAACCACTTCTCAAAATCCTTACAAAAAAATCGCCAACTTTCTTTTTGAAGTTGGCACTATGCGCAAACTTCCTCGCATGCACCAACAAGTCTTGCTCACTCAAGATTTGTCAGACAACATTGCTACACACTCTTACAGAGTCGGCCTTGTCGCTTGGTTTCTCGCCAAATTAGAAAATGTTGATCCATACAAGGCTACTCTTATGGCACTTACTCATGACTTGGGCGAAATCAGAAGTGGCGACCACAATTATATTCACAAAAAATACGTCAAAATATTTGAAGATGAAATTATCAAAGATCAACTTGGGGATTTACCTTTTCCTGATTTGTTTGACATGAGTACTGAATTTGAAAAGCGTGAAAGCAAAGAAGCTATAGTCGCCAAAG
>Ga0208374_1000573_pt1 | contig 14599 bp, 16 predicted proteins | sample RifOxyC3_FD_184037 | JGI IMG/M metagenome (GOLD analysis project Ga0208374, IMG submission 184037) | Groundwater microbial communities from Rifle, Colorado - Rifle Oxygen_injection C3 (SPAdes) | ecosystem: Environmental > Aquatic > Deep subsurface > Groundwater | place: Rifle, Colorado, USA...
ATTGGTATGGTGTCTACCTCATCGAAAATAATAAATATAATTCATTAGTCAGAGCAGTGAACGCCGGAATTGATATGGTGATGACGCCATTTGATTACAAAGATTTTGTCTCCAATATGCAAAAAGCCGTAACTAATGGTGATATCACAAAAGAACGCATAGACGATGCTGTCAAAAGAATTTTAACTGTAAAATTTGAGACAGGCTTATTCGATCGTCCTCAAGCTTCGGCAGAAGGATTGTCCGTGATAGGCAATGAAGAGCATCGTGAAATAGCTAGAGAAGCAGTTCGTAAATCTCAAGTATTATTAAAAAATAAAAATTCAATATTACCATTGTCCAAAACATTGAAAAAAATCATCGTGGCAGGTGGATCAGCCGATAATTTGGGTCGCCAAGCAGGTGGTTGGACAACGGAGTGGCAAGGTATAGACGGCAATGCTGGTATTTTGGGCACGACCATTCTTGAAGCCATAAAAAATACTATTTCCAAAGATAGCGAAATTGATTATAATAAAGAAGGAAATTTTGCTACACACAATAATCTAGCCGACGTTGGCATTGCTATTGTCGGTGAAAAACCTTATGCCGAAGGCTGGGGAGATATCGCCAATCCAATTTTGAGTCCTGAGGATTTATTGGTAATAGAAAAAGTACAAGCAAAAAGTAAAAAAATAGTAGTAATAATAGTCTCTGGACGCCCACTAGATATCAAAGACTATGCCAAAAATTGGGATGGGATTATAGCCTCTTGGCTTCCTGGCAGTGAAGGACAAGGTGTTGCCGATGTTTTATTTGGAGATTTTAATTTTACTGGAAAATTACCAGTGGATTGGAAGTTGTAATAGTTTTGCGAGTACAAAATAAAAAAATCTATATACTAAATACATAATATAATTATCATCATAAAAAATTATGGAAGAATTTAACAAAAAAAAGTTTATTATAATTACAATGATAATATCTATAATTACTATTTTGATAACAACTAGTGCTATATATATTTGGCAGAAATCCATCGCAAAAAAAACACAAAATTCTTTACAAACAAAAAATTTTTCTCTACAACAAAATATAGAATCTCTAAAAAATCAAAACAAAGAACTAAATGAAAAATACAATTCTCAAATTTCTGAATATATAGAAGAATCAGACAAAGAATACATTGTAAATAATATTATAGTTACCAACAAAAACAATGACTTTGTAAGTTATGAAAGCAAACTAGGCAAATTTTCTTTTCAAATTCCTTCAAAATATATTTTGAATGATCTTAATAATACTACAAAATATCCTGAAAAAACTTCTTTATCATTCTTTGAAAACAAAGAAGTGTATGATGCAATAAAAGAAGGTAGAGAAATTTACAACATAAAATCTATCGCCTTAAAAGTATTTGATAACAAAGAAAATTTATCTTCTCTAGATTGGGCAAAAAAGAATGAAGCTCATTCATATTTTTCATCAGCTGAAAAATATGATACTTTGAAAATAGATGGCGTAGATGCTATTGCCTATACTTGGAATCAATTAGGAGATGTCTACACAGTATTACTAAACAATCCAAATAACAATCTAATATATATTTTCCTAGTGTCTAACCCAGATGAAAAATCTACCATACAAAATGATTTCAATAACATTTTAAAAACTATAAAATTTTTAAAATAATAAATTAATTTTTATACAAAAAAACAACTTTCTCAAGTTGTTTTTATTTTATCTGAAATTTATTTAAGAAACAAATCCAACCAGTGGTTTTATTTTTTCCACGTCTGTTTCCATTCTATTCACTCTACTTCCCATAAAAGTCAACTCTTGTTCTTCTTTTTTTGCAAGCTTAACTAGAACATCCAGTGTATCCATTATTTCACGCACGTCAGATTTTGTAGCCATATTTTCTTCAATGCGATATAATTGTTCATCATGTTCTAACAATTTATTGGCCAATAAATCCATTTGTTCTTCATGAGATTTTAATTGTTTTTGAGTTTCATTTATCATAGTGAGTTTATTATAGCAATATAAAAAAAACTAGTCAAATATATAATATTTTAATGTTTAAAAACAAGATTCCCCAAAAACGCCAAAATAAAAAAACCTGTTCCTGTAAGAATAATCGTCGCTCCAGATGGTAAATCTAAATAGTATGAAGCAATCAAACCTACAAGTATTATCAAAATAGAAAAAATAATAGTAAGCACTGTAAAAGATTTGAAACTTTTGGCAAACATTTTACCGATAGCACTTGGTGTCACAAGCAATGAACTCACCAAAATCACACCCACCAGCTTGATACTAAGAATAATTACGACAGCAGTTGACACATACAATAGCAAATCAAAAATCCAAATATTTATACCAGCCAAATAAGCACCTATCGGATCAAAAGTACTAAACAAAATTTTACGATAAAAAATAAATAAAACTAACAAGACAAAAAAACCGATAATCAAAATAGAAAACATATCATAACTATTGATAGCCAAAATATTCCCAAATAAATAGCTCATTAGTTCAGGTTGATAACCTTGATAAAAACTCAGCAAAATAATACCAATCGCCATGCCGGTCGTCAGCATAATAGCGATAGCCATATCACTAGATATATTGGTTTTCTTTTCCAAAAAATAGATAATAATAGCAATAATACTAGCGAGTACTACAGCTGTCGGAATCGGCGCCCAACCAAGCAAAATAGCCAAGGCAATACCAGACAAAGAAGCATGAGCAATTCCGTCGCCAATAAAACTCATCTTACGAGTCACCACAAAAGTACCAAGCCAGCCAAGCAAAATGGAAACAAAAATACCACTCACTAGAGCTCTGATCATGAAGGGGTATTGTAGGAATTCTAGCATAGTGGTTTTTCACAATCCTGAGCCGGCGAAGCACGGCGTGAGGATCTTTCTTAAAAATTAATTTACTTAATTAACAAAACTTTCAAAATACTTAAAAGACTTCTATATAATGTGGAATGACGAAATGAGTCTGAAAGAACGAATTTCGTTACGCAGTGTGCCAACAAATTTCCCCGCCCAATCGGCGGCTCAATTTGTCACTCCACTTATCAACTTATATATAAAATTAGTTTCCAAAATCTTTCTCAAAGAAAACATTTTCCTTGAAAAAGATCCCTCTTCGTCTTTCAGCGAATCGGGATTAATTGTGTCGATGTGCATGAAACAATCCAGTATCACTACCATACAACTTTTCCAAAGTTTCTTTGGTAATAACAATCTCAGGAGCTCCAAAACAAACCATTTGTTTATTGATACAAATTACTTTTTTGGTATACTTGTTGACGATGTTAAGTTCGTGAGAAACAATCAAACAAGTAGTACCACGATCTTCATTTATTTTCTTTATCAAATCATAAATAGTTTTTTCTCCAGCAAGATCAATTCCAGTAGAAGGCTCATCAAAAATAAGTATTTCTTTTTCATGAAGCAAAGCTCGCGCAATCATTACACGTTGAAATTGTCCCCCAGACAAATGTCCTAATTGTTTTTCTTCGACATCTTCCAACCCAACTTCTCTCAATGCTTCAATTATATTTTTTTCATCATGACCTTTTTTCCCACATTTTTCTAAACTCATAAATTCATGAACACTGATAGGAATAGATCTGTCAAATTCAAATTTCTGAGGAACGTAACCTATTTTATGTCTAATATCTTTTGGATTTTTACCATCAATAGTAATAGTACCAGTTGTCGGACTAAGTAAGCCAATAATATTTTGTAAGAGCGTTGTTTTACCACTACCATTTGGTCCGATGATTGCCACTATATCCCCTTTTTCAATTTCAAAAGACACGTTTTCAAGTGCTGTAAAATCGTTGAATTTGTAACTTAGGTTTTGTACCCTGATCAACATATATTTTAATTTGTAAATTTAATTATCTAAACAAAGATTCAAATCAATTGTTCCATTGCCTCATTGTCCCATTGTCACATTGACCTTCTCTTCAAAAACCACAATGGAACAATGGGTCAGTGAGACAATTTACTAGTTTAAATAATATAATATCTTAATTTATAAAAAACCTTATTTCAACAACCCATAAATATTCTCCACATTAAAATCCATCATCTCAATATAACTAGCACGTCCTTCAACACCACCAGTAGGATCCAAAACTTTTATATCCACTCCCAAATCTTTTGCCAAAGTCTTGATAGAATCTTGAGACAGTTGTGGTTCAGCAAACAAGGCTTTGATATTATAATCTTTTACAGCAACTTGCAATTCTTTCAAATATTGCGGAGTTGGTTCTTGGCCAGGAAATGGCTCAAAAGTACCAACAACGGTCAAACCAAAATGGTCGGCAAAATAACCCCAAGCATCATGAAATACTACAATATTTTTATTAGTCAAACTACTCATCTTTTCTTGCCACTCTACATCTTTGGTCTGCAATTGATTTACAAAATTATTGTAATTACCCAAAAAGTAAGTTTCATTTTCTGGTGACAACACCACAAGCTGTTTCATAACTTCTTCAGCCATAAGATAAACATTTTGTGAACTAAGCCAATAATGTGGATCGAAACCTGTGGTATCTTCCTCATCTTCGTCTGGCTTATGGTTAGTACTATTTTCATCAAGTTTTTGCAATTCGACAGAAGAACTCAAATCAACAGTTTGGGATTCAGAAACTGAAGAAGAAATATCTTCTACCCAACCATCTAGATTTTGTCCAATAACAAAAAATAATTTTGTATTTTGCAAATTTTTTATTTGTGAAGCTGATACTTCGAAAGTATGAGGACTAGCACCAGAAGGAAGAATCAAATTGACGTCAATTTTATCTCCCGCAATTTCTTTTGCGATATCATAAATTGGGAAAATACTAGCTGCTACCTTAATTTTTTCATCACTATTTTTTGTATCTTCAGAAGTATTTTGCAAACTACAACCACTCAAAAACAAAGTAAGACCAAAAAACAAAACGACAGACAAAAATATTTTTTTCAACATATTTTTTATTTATTACATTTATTACAAACACCAGTTAAAGTCATCTGATGTTGTACATTACTAAAATTACTAAAATTATAATGTTCATAAGTACAAGGTACTTCCTCACTAAACCCACACTTTTTACAAATGATATGATGATGAGGATCGGCTGACAAACAATACAACTTTTCATTATTAAAATTTTCAATATTTACTATTCCCAATTCTTCCAACAAATTTAAAGTACGATAGACAGAAGCTTTATCAACGTCTTTGATAAAACTATGGATATCCTGCGCTGACAAAGCTTTGTGATTATGTGATAAAAGCTCCAAAACCTTCTCGCGAGGCTGGGTAAGCTTGTAACCATTGTTCTTCAATTTTTCTAAAATATTTTTCATAGTGAAGATACTATAACACAATTGCGAATGATTTGCAATAGCAAACTGTCCACAAGTATGATATAATAAAAACGTCTTTATTTTATTAAGAAAAATAAACTATGAAAACAAAAATAATTATAACCTCATTATTTTTTGCATTGTCTTTTCTAGCGTTACCTTCACCTAGTTTGGCAGCTCCAATAGAATATGCTGAAACAACAAACGAAGGTCTAAAAGAAGAATTGCTAAATCCAGAAGATATACAACAAAATGAATACAGTAAAGCTACCATACTCCATATTGATGATGAAGGTAGCAACACTATTGCTGAAGATTACATCGAAGATTACCAAATTTTTACAGCCAAAATTTTATCAGGGAAAGAAAAAGGGAAAGAAATACAAATAAAAATATCTGGTATAAAAACTATTGATAAAATTCAATATCATTCAGTCGGAGAAAAAATTGTAGTAGTAAAAACTTATTCCATAGATGGTACAAATAAATATGATTATGCTGACAATTATAGGATGTCTGCACTTATCACAATTTTTATAATCTTTATTTTACTAGTTTTATTTTTGGGAAGACTAAAAGGTTTTGGAGCGCTCTTAGGATTATTTTTTAGTATTCTAGTATTGTCTCTTTTCATAGTACCGCAAATTGCTCAAGGAAAAAACCCTTTAACTATTACAATAATTGGTTCACTTGTTATTGTTAGTGTTTCATTATATCTAGCTCACGGCTTCAACAAAAGAACTAATTTATCAATGCTCAGTACTATTATTACCTTAGGAATATCTATTTTAATAGCACAATTTTTTGTGCATATATCTAGTCTATTTGGTATGGGTTCAGAAGAAGCTTTTTTCTTACAGACGGCTCAATTTGGCGAAATAAATTTGCAAGGTCTTTTGTTGGCTGGAATAATCATCGGCACACTCGGCGTTTTAGATGATATTACCACAGCACAAACAGCTGTTATCGGAGAATTACGCATTGCCAATCCAAATCTTAACAAAAATGAATTATACAAAAGAGCCTTAGTAGTTGGCAAAGAGCATATTTCTTCTTTAGTAAATACTCTAGTACTTGCTTATGCAGGTGCATCTCTTCCACTTTTTTTACTTTTTTCAGCAGCACAAAGTTCACCACTTTGGTTTACTATCAATAGTCAATTCATATCTGAAGAAATAGTTCGTACTTTGATTGGAAGTATCGCTTTAGTTTTAGCAGTACCTATTTCTACTTACATCGCAGCTCATTTTTTGAGCAAAAGCAATATTGATAAAATGCAAAAAGAAAATTACCAAGGTCATCACCATCACTAAAAATATTTATAAAAAAACGTCAGTTTATAAACTGACGTTTTTTTATTTAAAAATTAATCAATTAACGATTAGCCCCGACTCTAATCTAATCAAAATCAACTACCTCGCAGCAAGCTGACGAGGTATGAGAAGGAACATCTTCGTAGCAAGAAGCTACGGGGAATTAAGCCCTCTCGTCCGCCTTGGGCGGATTTAAGCTTCTAATTCTGGCTCAAAAATACTCTCTACAATAGTATCGACTACACTATCTAAATTAAAATTTTGTTCTTCTTGAATACAAGTTTCACTTTGAGGACTATCATAATTCAAACATTGAGGATATTGAACTATAAATTCAATACTCACTATTTTTTCTATATCAGTACCAGATACTTCATCATAGACAAGATGATCTATCATATATTTATACGTAGTAAATACCGATTCAGCAGCTCCCTCACTATTGGTAACTATACAATAATTTCTACCATTTATTTCTTTTTGTACACCAGAATCACAAACAAAATTGCCAACAAACTCAACTACCTTTGGTGGCCAACTTTCTAATCTCACAAATTCCAAACCTGGTATTTCTTTTGGTGCTCTAAATTTCAATCCATCTTGAACAAATTCTTGCCAATCCAAATTATTAGCATCCAAACCAGTCTCTGGTAAAAATCCAACATCAACATTACTATCTGTGTTGTCTTCTCCAGGACATGGAGCAAACTTACATCCACCATCACGCATCCTACTTACATACGAGCCATCTGGACAAAGCTTAGCATCAGCTGTACAAAAATATTCTTCAATATTATCATTGTTACTATTATTTACGGTGTCAGATTTAAATAATTGTTTTGAAAATAAAAAAAAGACAACTAACAAACCAACCAAAGCAAAAAATAAAAATAATAAGATTGCTACAACTTTTGATTTTTGTTCATTCATATAATTTTTTTAAAAATAATCTAATTAACTATGTTGTAGCAAACTGACGAGATATAAGAAAGAACATCTTCATCTAGATTTTATCAGAACTAGAAATTAAACCCTCTTGTCCCGACTAAGTCGGGATTAGCTATTTCAATTTTCAAGAGTTCTTCACCTTTATTAGCCCAATTATCTAAACCAAGATACTTCATCTCCAAAATATAATCACTAACAACTTGTTCTTTGTCATCTTTTACAGTTAACCTTGATATATAGTTAATCATTATATCATAATGATTCTCTTCTCTCATTGTATCATCTTCTATCTGAAGCCACAACTGATTATCAAACGCCCATTTGATAAATTCAGCATCATTACTTTGTTCGTCTATTTTATCAACTATTCTTTGATCAGCTTCAACAGTATCAATACCAGTATAACTGGTACCAGACAAATAATTTTTTATAGGTCCAATCATCTTTTGTACATATTCCCCAGCAGTAGCCGGGTCATAAGGTATATCTTGAACATTATAACTTGGTCGCATGGCTAATGTAATTTTTTCTGAATTATTTTTCAAATCCATATTAATCAAAACCTCAACTATTTTTTCACTTTGCGAAAAGCTCAAATCAGTCTTAACCAGTTTATATAAAATATAATGAAAAGGTAAATCAAGTTTTGATTCTTTTTCTGGTAAATACTTTGTCATGAGTTGTTTGATAAAAGTTGAATGATTACGAGCGCGCTGTGGTTCACCAATCGCATAACCCTGACGCTGGCGAAGCCACTGCAAGGTCTCAGTCGTTGGCAATTTCAAATTACGTAAAATACCCAGCGTCTCCGAAAATCCAACCATCACAAGATAGTCAGCTTTTTTACCCAGAATTTTTTCTATTTTGTCTATTCCATACTCAAGGCCTGCCAAACCACAAGCATTAGAAACATAATAATCAGTAGAAGTTGAAGCTTTACCAGGTGGCAAAGGAGAATAAGTACCACGAGGAACAGCCGTGACTTGGATATTACTCTTATTTTTATCTATCTCAATCATTTGAATCACATCACAATGTCCAGCTGTCTGCCCTGCCCGACTATCCAGACCGATAAGCAAAACACGCACCAAACCATCTTCCCCAAAAGGGTCAACCTTATTGTCTATAGCGGTTTCTTCTGCCTGACGAGATTTAATAATATCTTCTATTTCAATAGATTGTCGATCAATTATTTCTTGTCCAACTTTTTGTTCATCTGACTTTCGAAAAAACAAAACAAAATAAGCCACTATAAGCAAAGTAATGACGCTAATAACAAAAATAAAAATGAATTTTAGAGCTTTATGTTTCATATTTCTATTGTACTATATTTTCTAAAAAAATAAAATATTTCTAAACTATGGCTACAATGCAAAATTTAAGCAAAAATTTGTATAATTCGTATATTACAAAAAACAGCTGAAAGTAGCTGCCCTATAATAGAGGTAAGCCAATAAATTGTCAAATAGCCTTTTCACTTTCCAAAATTTCTTTCTTCTTATCAGACCCTTTATTATAACCACCAATTTTACCATCAGATCTTACAACCCGATGACAAGGGATATTTGGATCGTAATTTTTGTTCAAAATGTTGCCAACAGCGCGATAAGCTTTGGGTGAACCTACCTTGTGAGCCACTTCTTTGTAAGTCAAGACTTTACCTTTGGGAATTTGTCTCACAACATTGTAAACATTATTTTTGAAACTAGAAGGCGTACGAAAAGCTGGTTTACCCTGACGTTTGCCAACACGAGCATAATTTTTCATACAATATATATTATATATTTAGTATAACACTAATATACAAAATACAAAATATACATACCGTTTTAACATGAGATCTTTATTATTAAGAAAAACACCAGCTTAAGCTGGTGTTTTAATTTTATTTTGATCTTGAAGGTTTGGTCATTCTATTCCCCATACTACGCTGACGTAGGGCACCAGCTTCACTCTTAGCTTTGGCATGGAAACCACTTCTTTTAGGAGCTGGCTTCTTAAGCCCTTGAAGAGTAATATTCAAATCAGAACTTTTTTTATTTTCTATTTTTTTTAGATTTTTTAATACTTTACTAAGCAACATACAAATTTTTTAAAAAAAAATTTAAATATAATCAAATTATATACTATCTACAATTAATTTACAAGAACGTTACTTTTATCTTTCACCTCTAGCTTGAGTACGTCCATAACGACGTTCACGACTAAAATTACGACGACGTCCTTGGTTTTGTCCTTGACCTTGACCACCACGCTGGCGTTGTTGTCCACCAAAACTTTGTCTTGATGAAAAACTTCTATCTGCAGAAAAACTTTCTGACTGTTCACGTGCTATAATTGGTAAGTCCAAAATTGGCAAAGTTTTTCTAATTAATTTTTCTATTTTTCTAATGTCCATTTTTTCTGATGGTGTCACAAATGAGATTGCTTTTCCTGAACGTCCAGCACGGCCAGTACGACCAATACGATGAACATAATCTTCAGAATTGTCTGGTAAATCAAAATTGATCACCAAAGAAATTTGTTTGACATCAATGCCACGAGCTGCAATGTCAGTTGCTACCATAATTCTAAATCTACCTCTAGAAAAGCCCTCTAATGAAGCCTTACGTTGACCTTGAGTACGATTGGAATGAATTTCAGTAGCACTATGACCAACAGTATTTATATCACGAGCAATACGTTTAGCACCATGTTTGGTACGAGAAAAAATCAAAACAGTATCATCTTTATAAGTTTTCAAAAGAGAATAAAGTAAACGCATTTTGTCTGGTTTACTAATAATAAAAACTTCTTGTTCAACATTTTCAGCAGAAGTTCCTTGTGGAGCAATCTCAATACGCAATGGCATTTTCATAAAAGCACTAGCCAAACTTGAAATTGAAGGTGGCATAGTAGCTGAAAAAAGCATTGTTTGTCTGTTGACTGGAGCCAATTTGAAAATACGTCTTATTTGTGGCAAAAAGCCAACATCAAGCATTCTATCTGCTTCATCCAAAATAAGCATACTAACTTTATCCAGTCTATATTGTCTTTGTTCCATCAAATCATCAAGACGACCTGGAGTAGCAATCACAATATGTGGATTATTACGCAAATCTTTAATTTGTGGTCGAGATGATACACCACCAATAATCACAGCGATACGAAGCCCTAAACTCTTACCAATACTACTTAAAGCGTCCGCTACTTGTTGTGCCAATTCACGAGTTGGAACTAAAATTAAGCCCTGACCACCATTGCCTGTAGCTAAATTTTGAATAAGAGGTATCCCATAAGCCAAAGTTTTACCAGTACCAGTCTGAGCAATACCTACCACGTCTTTACCTTCAAGAGCACCTGGAATAACCTGATGCTGAATAGGTGTAGGCTTTTCAAAGCCTTTGTTTTTGAGAATTTCTAAGAAATTCTTTTTGATACCAAGATCGTCAAAACGACCGGTATCGATATGTTTTTCTGTCATAAAAAAAATGTGTGACCCAATATTTCCAAGAGTCACACTTTGTTCGCACATGGCGAAATGACACAAAAAAATTCGAGTCGCAGGACTATTTCTAGCCGTGCATATAAATTAATACCAAAGTATAGCAAAAAAGTAATACTTTGTCAAGGAAGACCAATCAAACATTAATATTTGTTTAGTATCTATTTAATATACGTCTAATATTTTTCAGATATGAAAAAAATATTATAACGAATATTAACAGATACTATTTTTTACTATTAGTGCCCATTCGTGTTAAGATTCGTGTCACCTTGACAAAAAACATATTTTGTGATATACTAGGACTCGTAGTCAAGTACTACAAAAATATTGAAAGTGTGGAGATAATAGTCGAATTTCTACCTCTTGGTATTTAATTCACATATCTTTACATACATATGCAAGGTATCATCAAAAAATTGACAGACAAGAACTTCGGTTTCATCTCTCAAGAAGGCGGCGAAGATTTATTCTTCCATGCTAACAGTTTAGTTGGTGTTAGTTTCTCTGAATTAAGAGAAGGTGACGCTGTTACTTTTGAAGTTGAAGAAACTCCAAAAGGAAAAGCTGCTACAAACGTACAAAGAGCTGAATAATCTCTTATATATAAAAAACAGTCCCGATTTTATCGGGACTGTTTTTATTTTTAATTACTTTACAAAATTACACTAATACTTCCACTGTCTTTTTGGTTTTAACAGTCTTCCGACTCCACAAATAACCAAAGACAGCAACGACGACATTGGATAAGGCAATCGCAGTCCACATCGCCCAAATATCAAATTTAAAGACACTAGTCAAAACATAACCTAAAGGCAAAGAAATAAACATGAACTTGGTAAAGAAAATCCAAAAGCCAGGCCAAGAACGTCCCATAGCTTGAAAGACACTAGCCTCAATCATCGCCGCTGCCAAAAAACCATAAGTACCTGCTACAATCCACAAATAAAGTAAGGAATAATTCATAACTTGAGCATCGGTCGTAAAAATACCAACAATATAACCACCAAACAATATAGACAAAACTCCAAAACCAGAGGCTGACAAAAATCCTAAGACAATAGCTTTTTTGAAGACTGCTTGCGCGCGCTCTAGTTTGCCAGCACCCATACTCTGACCAATCATCGCCATAGCTGCAAAACCAAAACCAGCGGCTGGTAAAAAGGCAAAGAATTCTACACGAAAAACCAAACTAAAAGCAATGGCTCCGGCTTCCAAAAAAGTTTGGGAAGTAATAAAAATCAGAGCCGCCAGACCAATTGGATTAATTACTTGAGTTAGTGAAGCTGGAATACCAATTTTCAATATTTGCTTGACTGAAGACCACTTGAAACTAAGATTCTTAAAAGAAAATCTAATATTTCTTTTTTTACCAGACAAAACAACAATACCCAAAACCAAAAACACTACTTGAGAAATAAGCGTGGCATAAGCCGCTCCAGAAATACCAAGAGCTGGAAAACCCCATCTACCAAAAATCATAATCGGATCAAGCACCACATTTACAAGAGTAGAAACGGCAAATAATTTGGTCAAAGTAAAAGTATCACCTTCGGAATTAAAAGCAAACATGACATTCATAAGAAAGAAAAAAAGTATAGAACCAGCAGAAGTAACCGTAAAATATTCAAGCGCAGGAGCAAAAATATCTCCACCTGCACCAGAAGCTATTAGCAATTGTTTTTTGAAGATTAAAGAAACAACAGTAAAAAACAAACCAGAAATAGCTGCCAAAACAAAAGACTGACCAAGTATGCGCTCCGCTTCCGGTTTGTTTTTGGCCCCGATACTCATCGCCATGACCACACCTGAACCAACAGCAATACCCATACTAAGGGCAATCATCACATAGAGTGTAATTTGAGAAATGCTAACAGCAGCTATGGCTTCTGTGGACAATTTACTTACCCAAAAAGTATCCACAATGCTATAAAGTGTATAAAAAAACATGGATAGCATCATCGGCCAAGCCAGTGACCAAAGTTGTTTGGGGATATTTCCAACTGTCAAATCTTTTACGTTGTGTTCTGCAGTCATAAAATTAAATATTAGATACTATGTTTTAGGAAATACAAAATTATTTTTCACACAATTCTTTTAGACTTTGCAAAGCTTTTGGCCACATACCTTCAAACATTTTGGCATATTCTTCATTACTATCTATATCCACGACAATTTCTGTACCACCATCTTTTTCTCTAAAAGTATAATTCTCAAAAGCCGGTGTCCATTTTTTTACCTCATCACTCGTAGTATCTTCCACACCATTTTTTATAATACCCAAGTGCTCAATAGAAATATATTCATAAAGACGATTTTCCTTGATACGAGAAATCATACCACCTTCGCCACTACCATCTGGATTTGGCACCAAAAATAATATCTTAGAACCTTGACTCCAATCCCCTTTATAATATGAACCAGCAAGATTGAAAGACTTAGTCCACTCACGATAAGAAGAATCAGAAAGCATCTTTTCCCAGACTTTTTCGCGTGGAGCACTCATAAATATGGAAAAATGTAGTTTTTTCATATGATTTTTAATTAAATATGAATTAATAATTTGACAGAATTACTCTTCATCGACTAACCTCACTTTTTTCTCCTCCTCTACGAGAGGATGGAAAACAGGAGACTCCCTCTCCTCGTAGGAGAGGTCTGGGGTGAGGTTCATTGTAGTATAACGAGATATTTTTTAATCTACTAAATAAATGATAACTTTATTTTTGTGAACAATTGAACATCCATTTCACACCAAACTTGTCAGTACAAGAACCAAAGTAATCACCCCAAAACATATCAGCAAGTGCCATTTCCACTTCTCCGCCAGAAGAAAGAGCTTTGAAAAGTCGCTCGGTTTCTTCGCGAGTATCTGGTTCTAAATTAATATAGACATTGTTGCCCATATTTACTGTGAAACCCATGCTCTCTGGGGCGTCAGTACCTCTAAGCACATGTCCAGCCAAAATTGGCAAAGCTACATGCATTACCAAATTTTTGTCTTCTTCACTTATTACTGGCTGACCTTCTTGCGAAGGTATATCACCCATACGATTGATTTCACCTTCAAATTCTGTACCAAAAACTGATTTATAAAAATTGAACGCTTCCTCTGTGTTGCGAGGAAAATTGAGATAAGTGCTGACTTTTGACATATGTTTTGTGGTTAGATAAATTATACTAAAATGGTATAAATAAACTATAACATAAAATATAATTAAAAGTCAAAACAAAAAAACACTCTATAGTGTTTTTTTGTTTGGCTCCGAGGATAAGACTCTTTATTATCAATTGTTTTTGTAATCAAGGAATCCAAGCAAAATTACTTGATGATGGATAATCAGAAGAGTAATAAACTTCCTTGCTTGGTCTTCCGTGAATTATTATTACATTCTTCATTTAATTATTTTTTTGCTTTCACCCAATTCATTGTCTAGAATTGAATAAACAAAATCAAATATTTTTTTAAGTGTATCACTAATGGCACG
>Ga0208374_1000581_pt1 | contig 14480 bp, 10 predicted proteins | sample RifOxyC3_FD_184037 | JGI IMG/M metagenome (GOLD analysis project Ga0208374, IMG submission 184037) | Groundwater microbial communities from Rifle, Colorado - Rifle Oxygen_injection C3 (SPAdes) | ecosystem: Environmental > Aquatic > Deep subsurface > Groundwater | place: Rifle, Colorado, USA...
ATACCCCAGCCGTTCGATGAGTTCGGCATCGGATATGTCCCGTTTCTCGGGCACATAGGCCAATACGTGGAAGTGGTTGGACAGAAAGCTGTAAGCGAGGATTTCGATGCCGCCAAAAGCGGCCAGCCGGCGCATCCGGTTGAGCAGTCGTTCCTTTTCGGCATCTCCCAGCACGAAGCGTCGTTCGATGATCCGTGACATGCAGTGATAGTATCCGGCCCCATCGGCCTTGATCCGAGCGTGTCTCATGGTGTCTCCTCCCCGGGGACAGGACCATCCGGTCCATCTAAACCCTTAAAGGAAACACCAGGTGCAATTTCCGATAAAATCTGCAAATATTTTGCCTGTCCCTGATTCTTTTGTCCCTGATTCTTTTGCCTGTCCCTGAGTTTGTGTCCCTGAGTTTGGATTCTCCGCGCTGCAGCGCGGGAAATCAGCGGTTGGCCCAATACATACGATGAGTCCCGTTGTGGGCGATGCGGCGGAACTTGACGACGCCGACGGCCTTTATGTATAGTGCCACTATACAGAAAGGAATGAAAACATATGGAAGCGACCGTGGTTGACTTGCGATATCACATGAACGACGTGCTGAAGGCGCTTGAAAGGAGCGAGAACGTCACGGTCCTGTACCGTGGCAAGGTGACGGGCATCATCCGGCCTGCGGCCAGAGTGTCCGCACTCAGGCTGCGCAACCATGCCTTTTTCGGCTCTCGAGCATCGGGGGAATCGGTCGAGAAGACCGTGGAGCGGCTCCGCGGAGGACGCTACCGTGATCTTTGATACGGACATCTTCATCTGGGTTCAACGGGGAAACCTCAAGGCCGCACAGTTGATTGAAGGCGAAGACGAACGGCTGTTGTCCATCCAGTCGTATATGGAACTTCTTCAGGGAGCGGAGAACCGGCGGCAACACGAACTGACGAAATCGTTTCTGCGGGACTTCGGCTTTTCCACACTGCCCCTGAGCGAGAACATCGGGCACCGCGCTGCCGTCTACGTCGAGGAGTATGGTCTGTCGCACGGGTTAAGAACTGGAGACGCGATTATCGCCGCCACAACCGCAGAACACGGTTTGATCCTGTGCACGAGCAACGCGAAGCACTTCAGTCCAATCAGGGACTTGAAGACAAAGATATTCCGGCCATGAGGCTGGCCAACCAGACCATTCATGCTATCGGCACTCCGCGCCTCAGCACGCCCTTCCGGATCCACCCCCTTCTCCTGTCCCTGCACATACAGCCGTTTCCGGTATACCTCCCGGGCCTCACTCCACGCCATCGATTCCTGTCTACCCGATGCAACCCCTGATCGCGCAAGACAGAATGACACATCCCCGTCTCCGGCACGTGATGTTGGGCAATAATGACACAAGTCCGTAAAACCGTGAAGTTCTGCCTGGCGATGCAAATATTTGGGGAAAAGGCGTTTGAAGACAATCGGTCTGTATCCACAAGAATATGGAACGGATCATGCTTTACTTGCCCGTAAGTTATCAGGCATCCTGATAGAGGTTTGCCGTTTGCCTGCCGGACATGAGTCCGGCTATCAGGCAAGTATGAACCGCGGAGGCATTATGCTGGAAGTCAAGGATCTGCGGAAGCAGTTCGGGGCCGTTGAGGTCGTGAAGGGTGTTTCATTCACGGTCGACAAGGGCGAAGTTTTGGGTTTCCTGGGGCCGAACGGCGCCGGTAAGACCACCACCATGCGGATGATCACGGGTTTTCTCCCCGCCACATCCGGAACCGTCCTGGTAAACGGTAAGGATGCGGTTGCCGACCCCGTTGCCGCCAAGGCGTTGATGGGATATCTGCCGGAAAACGCGCCCTCCTACCATTCCATGACGGTCAGCGGTTTCCTGTCATTCATCGCGGAAGTGCGCGGCTATCGCGGCAGTGAAAAACGCGACCGCATCGATGCCGCCATCCGGCAATGCCGCATGGAACCGGTCCGCAACCAGTCGATCGGCACCTTGTCGAAGGGTTTCCGGCAACGGGTCTGTTTTGCCCAGGCCATCCTCCATGACCCGCCAATCCTGATCATGGACGAACCCACGGACGGGCTCGACCCCAACCAGAAGCACACCGTCCGGGAAATGATCCGTCGCATGGCCTCCACCAAGGCGATCATCGTGTCCACCCACATCCTGGAAGAGGTGGATGCGGTATGCACACGCGCCATCATCATCAACCAGGGTACCATTGTGGCCAACGGAACGCCGGCAACCCTGCGGGCCCAGAGCCCGTCCGGACGGCTGGACGATGTATTCCGCATGCTGACCGTCGGCAAGGATGAACAGTAGGAGCAATCATACATGAAAACGATGGCCATCTTTAAACGGGAACTGAAGGCGTATTTCGAATCGCCCGTCGCCTATGTCTTCCTCGTGGTGTTCCTGGTGTTGACCGGGTTCCTCACCTTCTCGGTCACCCAGTTCTTTGAACGGGGATCCGCTGATCTCCAACCGTTCTTCTTCTGGCACCCGTGGGTCTACCTCCTGCTGGTGCCGGCGGGAACCATGGCCTTGTGGGCGGAGGAACGCCGCGCAGGCACCATCGAACTGCTGCTCACCATGCCCGTCACGATGACCCAGGCCATCCTGGGCAAATTCTTCGCGGCCTGGCTGTTCATCACCATCGCCCTGGCCCTGACCTTCCCGATCGTGCTGACCACGATGTACCTAGGATCCCCTGACCTCGGGGTGGTGGCCGCCGGCTATCTCGGATCCGTCCTGCTGGGCGGCGCCTATGTGGCCGTGGGCATGCTCACGTCATCGATGACCCGCAGCACGGTGATCAGCTTTGTGCTGGCCCTGGTTGTCTGCCTGGTGTTCCTGCTGGCTGGCTGGGCTCCGGTAACGGGCTTCTTCGACCAGTGGGCGCCGAACTGGCTGGTGGAAGCAATCGCGGGGCTGAGCTTCATGCCGCATTTCGAATCCATCCAGCGGGGTGTGATCGACCTGCGCGATATAATCTACTTCATCAGCATCATGGGGTTCATGATTGCCGCCACCCACGTGGTGCTCGACAACCGGAAATCCGCGTAACCGCGGCCCAGGGGAGACACAACCATGGCAAACGCAAGTAAATCGTTGCAGAAACTCGGTACCAGTGTCGCAGGGTTGATCATCATCCTGGTGATCCTGGTTGCCTTCAACGCCTTGATCCGGACCACCCGCATGCGGAGCGACCTGACCGCGGAAAGACTCTACACCTTGTCCGACGGCAGCCGGCAGATCATCAAGGACCTGAACCAGCCGGTCACACTCAAGCTGTTCTTCAACTTCAGCATGGCGGAAATCCCGCCCTACCTGAAGGAATACGCCCGCCAGGTGCAGGACCTGCTCGCCGAATATGCGACCGCCAGCAAGGGCACCATCACGGTGGAGGTGCACGACCCGAAACCGGATTCCGATACCGAGGACTGGGCGCGCAAGTACGGGGTTCCCGGCCAGCAGATGGGCATGATGGGTCCCTCCATCTATTTCGGTCTCGTGGCGGTGGCCGGCACCCAGGAAGCGGCCCTGCCGGTGATCGACCCGCGCGCCAACAGCCTGCTGGAATACAATATCACCCGCCTCATCCACCGCGTGCTGAATCCGGGCAAGCCGGTGGTGGGCATCCTGAGCAGCCTGCAGGTCCTCGGTCCGCCCCGCAATCCCTTCACACGGCCCGGCCCGGACAGCAAGGATGCCTGGCTGGCTTTCCGTGAATTGCAGCAGGATTACGTGCTGCGCGAACTGACCCCCGATGTCGACAGGATTGACCCCGACATCCGGGCGCTGGTCCTGGTCCACCCCAAGAACCTCACGGACACCACGCTGTTCGCCATCGACCAGTTCGTGTTGCGCGGCGGTCATGTGCTGGCCTTCCTCGACCCCCTGAGCGTGGCGGAAATTGAATCCGCCACCGACCCGAACGCAATGATGATGGGCCCGAGTTCCTCGTCGCTGGGCAAACTGCTCGACGCCTGGGGCGTCACGTTCCAGCCTGAACGCGTGGTGGCCGACCTGGCCGCCGCCACCCCCGTCCGCGGCCCCAACAACGAGGTTGAGGAAAGCCCCGTCTGGCTCTCACTCACCCGCGCCCACATCAACACCGAGGATATCCTCACCGCCCAACTGGACTCGATGAACCTCCCGTTCGCCGGCAGCTTTCAGGGGAACACCACGGAACAGCTGACCTTCACCCCCCTGATCCAGTCATCGGCAAATGCGGGCACCGTCAGCACCATGGCCGCCCGCATGGGCGGTTCCGCCATCCGGCGTGAATGGCGCGAGGTCGGCGTCACCCTTCCCCTCGCCGTCCGCCTGAGCGGCACCTTCCAGACGGCCTTCCCCGGCGGCGCCCCGAAACCCGCCGACACCAACTCCCCGGCGCCAGCCATCGCCGAGACCCTCAAGGAAGGCCGCAGCACGGTCATCCTGGCAGGCGACGTGGACATGCTGTACAACCGGTTCTGCGTGCAGGAATTGGAGTTCTTCGGGCAGACTGCCGTCCAGCCGATCAACGACAACATGATCTTCCTGGCCAATGCCGTGGAACAGGTTGCCGGCAGCGAATACCTGATCGGTATCCGGTCCCGCGGCCAGTTCGCCCGCCCGTTCGACCGCGTGATCGCGATCGAGCAGAATGCCCGGCGCGACTGGCAGGCCCGTGAGAACGAGCTCCAGGGCCGCCTTGAAGACACCCAGCGGCGCTTGAGCGAGATGCAGAACCGCAAGGACGCCAACCAGAAGTTCATTCTCAGCCCTGAACAGAAAGCCGCGATCGAACAGTTCCAGCAGCAGGAAGGACGGATCAAGCAGGAACTCAAGCAGGTCCGGAAAAACCTGCGCGCCGAGATCGACCGGCTTGGCCGCTGGGTCAAGATCCTGAACATTGCCCTGCTCCCCGCGCTGGTCAGCCTCGCGGGTGTAACCTACGGCATAACCCGCCGCACTCGAAAGTAACCGGAGGACACACGTATCATGAAAGGCAAACAACTCGCCATCCTGTCCGCCATCGCACTGGTCCTGGTCATCGCGGCCTTCACCCGATCGCGGCCACCGGCCTCATCCGCCCGTTTAACCGGCTCCATGGTCTTCGATAATCTGCCGGTGAACGATGTCGCGTCCATCGCCATCGAAGGGCCCGGGGGTTCCTTCACCCTGGTCCGCGAAGATGACCAGTGGAAACTTCCCCGCGTATACGGATACCCGGCAGACTTCAACCGCATCCGGGACACCCTCCTGCAGATCAAGGACCTGAAGATCGGGCAGTTTGTCAACCTGAACGACACCCAGCGCCAGGAGATCCGCATGGTGCCGCCCGCCGAAGGCGTTGCCAACCCGGGCACCCGGATCAGCCTCAAGGACAAGCAGGGCAAGGAACTGGCCTCGCTGCTGGCCGGCGAATCCCGCATGAAGCGTCCCGAAGGCAGCGAGGGGTTCTTCGGTGGCTATCCGGATGGGCAGTATGTGTCACCGGACGCCGGACAAACGGTCTACGTGGTTGCCGAAGCGCTCCGGACCCTCACGGATACGGAACAGGACTGGATGGATGCCGACCTGCTCAACATCCCCGCCCATGAAATCGCCTCGATCACGATCAGCACACCGGGCAGCAAGACACCCCTCAACATCGTGCGCAAAACCGATGGCCAGGGCTTCGAAGTTCCAAACATCTCCGCCAAGGAGGAACTCGACGAGCCCCTCTTGAGCGCCATGGAATCCTGCCTGAGTTTCCTACGGCTGGACGGTGTGGCCGATCCCGCCATGCCGGACTCCGAGACCGGCATGGATAAGCCGGTGGTATTCGAAGCCACCCTCAATTCCGGCGAGTTGTACAAGATCCGGGTGGGCGCTACCGATCCTGCCTCCAACCGCTATGTCCGGATCGAAGTCGCCCTTACGCCCACCGCCGGCCAGCCGTCAACCAATGCACCGGCTGCCACATCCGATGTTGGGACCAACCAGCTGCAGTCGGCTTTCAACCAGCGGGAAGCGCTGGAAACCAAGACCGCGGATTTGAACCGGAAATTCGGCCCGTGGACCTACAAGCTGGCCGCCCACAAGGTTGAAGCCCTCAGCTACACCCGCGACAAGGTGGTGCGGCCGAAAAGCCCGCCCGCCAAAAAGTAACCACGGGGTGGACCCGGACAATACCGGGCAACCAGGGTCAGTCCTGCCGGTCCCGGGTCTGTCGGAGGGCTCCAGGTTCCGCCATCAGCGGGGATGGAGCAGCCCGGTTCCGGACCTAATACATCGGTTTGAACAGTCGTTTACAGTAGGGAGGAACATTCATGAGTCCTGACATCGCGGGAACCACCGAACACATCCGGGAACAGTCCAAACGTATCCAGGCACTGACCGCCGAAGTCAACAAGGTGCTGGTCGGCCAGGAAAAGCTGCTCCACCGCATGCTGATTGCCCTGATCAGCGGGGGGCACATCCTGCTCGAAGGAGTTCCAGGCCTCGCCAAGACCACCGCCGTTCGGACGCTCGCCCGCGCGCTGGGCCTGTCGTTCAAGCGGGTGTCGTTCACGCCCGACCTGCTGCCTGCCGACGTGATCGGAACCATGATCTACAACCCGCGTGACGGGTCATTCTCGCCGCGGCAGGGGCCCGTCTTCGCCAATCTGCTGCTGGCCGACGAAATCAACCGTGCACCGGCCAAGGTGCAGGCGGCCCTGCTCGAAGCGATGCAGGAACACCAGGTGACCATCGCCACTACCACCTACCCCCTGCCGGATCCCTTCCTGGTCATGGCCACCCAGAACCCGATCGAGCAGGAGGGAACCTATCCCCTGCCCGAAGCCCAGATCGACCGCTTCATGCTCAAATGCAAGGTGACCTACCCGTCACGCGACGACGAACGCCGGATCATGAACCGGTTCGCCCGCAGCCTGGATGCCGATATCCAGCCCATCCTTTCCGAGTCGGACGTCAAGACCCTGCGCGCCGTGATGGACCAGGTCTATTGCGACGACAAGGTCGGCGAATACATCCTCGACATCGTCTTCGCCACGCGTGAACCCGAGCGGTTCAAGCTCCCGATCAAACCCCTGATCGAGTATGGCGCTTCACCGCGCGCCACCCTTTACCTGCACCAGGCAGCCCGCGCCAACGCCCTGCTCAATGGGCGCGCCTATGCCACCCCGCAGGATGTGAAGGATATCGCCCACGATGTCCTGCGGCACCGCATCATCCTGACGTACGAGGCCGAAGCCGAGGAAACCACCAGCGACGACCTGATAACCAGAATCCTGGGAGAAATCCCCGTTCCCTGATCAGGCGGCTGACAGGCCAAGGAATCCACGCCATGCCGATGGATACCCGTGAACTGATGAAACAGGTGGGCCGGATCCGGATCTTCACCAGCCGGCTGGTCAACGATCACCTGTCCGGCGAATACCATTCCGTGTTCAAGGGACAGGGCATCGAGTTCGACGAGGTGCGCGAATACGTGGCCGGTGACGACATCCGCTCGATCGACTGGAATGTCACGGCCCGCATGGGCCATCCGTTCGTCAAGCGGTTCTGCGAAGAACGGGAATTGACGGTGCTGTTCCTGGTGGACATTTCCGGATCCCAGTGTTTCGGGTCCGGCACCCGCACCAAGGCGGAAGTCGCCGCGGAAATCACCAGCCTGCTGGCCTTGTCGGCCATCCAGAACCAGGACAAGGTCGGCCTGATCCTGTTCAGCGACCGGATCGAGAAATGCATCCCGCCACGCAAGGGGCGGCGGGCCGCCATACGCCTGGTCCGTGAAGTGCTGGCGGCGGAACAGACCCGCCGCGGAACCGACATCGCCGGGGCGCTGCGCTTTCTCCACCACGTCCAGAAACGGAAGGCGGTGGTCTTCCTGGTCTCGGATTTCCAGGCCGCCGATTATCAACAGGAACTCAAGATCATGGCACGCCATCACGATGTGATCTGCTGCCCCGTGTCCGATCCGCGGGAATTCCACCTGCCCGACATCGGCCTGGTCGAGGTGGAGGATCCCGAGACCCGCGCCTTCGAATGGATGGACACTTCCTCGCCCCGCCTGCGCCATGCCTTCGCGGCGCAGGCCCGGGCTGCACGCGAGTCCCTCGTTCAATGGCTCACCCGTTACCGGATTGACCGCATCGACTTGAGCACCGATCAACCCTTTGTCGACAATGTCCGGCGCCTGTTCCACCAGCGGCAACTGCGCGCCGGACGACACGGATAAACCCATGACCCGCCGCCATGTCCAGAACCTGGTATCGCACGGCCGGCACGCCGGCATGGCCGTGCTGTGCCTGGCCGTCCTGGGCGGGTCCGCCGGATGCCGCCGGGAGGCCCCGGCATCCACGCCCCCTCCCGAAACCCCGTACGTCGAAACCCTCACCCGCGGACCCGTCAGTCTCCGGATCGAGATTGCCCCGCCGGTTGTCCACCTGGAACAGGATACCCTGGTGACCCTGACCCTGGAACGGCCAACCGGTATCCGGGTCCATCTCCCCTCCCTTACGGAACGCGTCCGCGGTTTCCTTGTGAACGAAACCTTTGACCGCCCCTCCACCTCACAGGGGGGGGACCGGTGGGTCGAAGTACGCCGGATCCGCCTGACACCGACCCTGGCGCCGGAATATCGCCTGGCCCCACTCGCTGTGATCATAACCAACGAGCCCGGTTACCCCCCCGTGTCCGATTGGTTCTCCACCCCGCCGATACGCCTCAAACGGCATGTCGCAACCCTTGCCCTGGACCAGGAATTGCGCAGCCAGGTTGATCCGGTCCGGATTCGGCCCTCCACACGAACCCTGGTCCTATGGACCGTCGGCATCATCCTGCTGCTGGCGCTGGTGCTGCTGCTGGCCTGGTGGCTCCGGCGGGTACGCGAGGAGGTCAAGCTCCGCCGCGTGTCCCCGCGGGAACGGGCCCTGCGCGAGCTCGACCGCCTGCTGGCCGGGGGGTTGCTGGATCATGACCGGATCAAGGATTTCTACGTGGAACTCACCATGGTGGTCCGCCGCTACATCGAGCGCCAGTATGCCGTCCGGGCGCCCGAACAAACCACCGATGAGTTCCTGGCCGACATCAGCCGGCGCAACCTGTTTCCGTCTGCCACCACCAACCGCCTCCAGGCCTTCCTGGAAGCGGCGGACCGTGTCAAGTTCGCCGCTTTCGTTCCCGATTCCACGGCAACCCGCGACATGGTTGAAACCGCCCGCAATTACCTCGTGTCCGATCACCCGCAGGATACACCGGAAGGAGGGCCGCACCATGCTTGAGTTCGGCACCCCCTCCGCCTTCCTGATGCTCCTGCCCTGGCTGGCCGTTGCCTGGCGCCTGTTCCGGAAGGCCCCGCACCGGGCCATCCTGTTTTCCGCCACACATTGCCTTCCGCCCACCCGCCCATCCGCCCGCACCCTGGCAGCAGCGCTGGCCCCCGGTCTGTTCCTGGCCGGACTGGCGGCCGGCATCCTGGCACTGGCCCGGCCACGGACCCCCCTGGCAACCGTACGGGACACCCGCCAATCCATCGCGATCCAGATGGTCATCGATGTCTCCGGGTCCATGGAAGCACTGGACCTCTCTGAGAAAACCGTGGCCGGCATGCAGTACCAGACCCGCCTCGATGTGGTGAAGAAAATGTTCGATACGTTTGTCACGCAGCGGCCGAATGACCTGGTCGGGCTGGTCACCTTCGGCGGTTATGCCAGCACCCGCGCACCGCTGACACTCGACCACACCGTCCTCCTCCACATCCTCTCCGGCGTCGAGATTCCCCGCCAGCAGGTCGGTGCGAACGGACAAATCCTCAACCAGGAGGAAATGCTCACCGCCATCGGCGACGCCCTGGCCACCGCCGCCGCCCGCATGGAGAAGACACCCGCCAAATCCCGCATCATGGTGCTGCTGAGTGACGGGGAATCCAATACCGGCATCATCCAGCCCGAAGCGGCCATCGGCATCGCCCGCCAGATGGGCATCCGGGTCTATACCATCGGCATCGGATCCAATGGACAGGCACCCTACCGGGTGCGTGACATGTTCGGGCGTGACACGGTGGAATGGGCCCAGGTCCGGCTCGACGAAGTGCTGCTCAAACGAATCGCCACGGAAACCCAGGGCCGTTATTTCAACGTGCAGGACCCCAAGGGCCTGGCGGAAGCCCTGGCGGATATCGACAAACTGGAGACGACGGAAATCGACCAGAACGTGTTTCACCGTTATGACGAACGTTTCACCGGGTTCCTTATAGCCGCCCTTATCCTGCTTATTGCGGCAACCGGTTTGAATGTCTGGGCGACAGGACGAATCGCATGAACGTATTTTTCGAAAACGCATGGATACTGCTGATGACCTGGCTGGTGCCGGCCCTGGCCGCCGCCTGGTGGTGGCAGTTCCGCCGTCGGGAACGCCGCCTTGCGGAGCTGGTTGCACCCGCCCTGCAACCCCGCCTCTGCCCGCCCGGAACCCTTGCCCGGCGGGCCTGGCAGACCGGTCTGCTGGCGACAGGCCTGATCTGCCTGCTGGTGGCGTTGGCACGCCCCCGCTGGGGAACCCGCGAGGAAATCCAGTTCCAGCAGGGCCGGAATATCGTGATTGCCCTGGATGTCTCCCGCTCCATGCTGGCCACCGACGTTCACCCCAACCGATTGACCCGGGCCAAGGCGGACATTTATGACCTGATCCGCGAACTCAAGGGGGACCGTGCCGCCCTGGTTACCTTCCGCCGCAAGGCCAACGTGTTATGCCCGCTGACCTGGGATTATGCATTCCTGGTCCAGGCCTTGGATGCGGCGGATCCCGCGTCGGCGCCGCCGGGCGAAACGGATATCAGCGATGCCATTACCAAGAGCCTGGAAGCCCTGGAGCAGGCCGCCTCGGAAAACAGCACCATCCTGCTCATCTCCGACGGCGAGGATCTCGGGGGACAGGCCATCGAAGCGGCCCGGCTCGCCGCACAACGGGGGGTGACCATCTTCACGGTTGGAATCGGCAGCCGACGCGGTTCCAATATCCCGTCCAGCGACTCCGGGTCCGATGGTTTTGTCCGCTTTCGGAACGAGACGGTCATTTCCCGCCTCGACGATGAAACCCTGAACGCCATCGCGCGCGAAACCGGCGGCGCCTATGTGCCGGTCGGCACGGCAGGCGTCTCGGGAACCACGCTCGGAACCTTGTACCGGGAACATCTCCGGCGCATCACGGCCCGGGAAGCGGAGGAACGCATCGTCCGCCGGCACCGGGAACGCTTTGCCTGGTTCCTCCTGCCCGGCCTGATCCTGATCATGGCCGCCGGTTCCCTGAGTCGCGGGCACCTTTCATCACGGCGAATTCCCTCCCCCCCACCGGTCCCCCCCGCCCTGAAGGCCGTGATGCTCCTGCTGATCGTGTGGCCGGGCGTCGTCCCCGCCCATGCGGACGTTCCGCCGGAACCCGACGCAACCACCACCTCCCGGCCACCGGCTCAGGTGAGTCATCCCTCCCGACAAGGTTACGATGCCGCACGCGAAGCCCAGCGGTTGTTCGCCCGCGGCGAATACGAATCCGCCGCTAATGCCTTCCTGCAGGCCGCCTCCGGCGTTCCAAACCCCACGGCCGGCGACTTCCGCTACAATGCCGCACTGGCCCGGCTCAAGGCTGGTCACTACCGTGCCGCCGCCGATATCCTGCGCCCCCTCGCCTTCCTGCCGGAACGCCGGGCCGACTGGGAACAGGCCCGTGCCCTGGCCTTGTACCAGGTGGCCACGCAATCCGCTTCCAACGCCGTCGAACGGGCGGAAGCCTGGCGGCAGGCCGGCGAAGCCTTCAAGGAAGCGCTCCGTCTTGAACCGGACCAGGCGGACACCCGCCATGACCTTGACTGGATATTCCGGAAGCTGCCCGAGCATGAGGAGCAAGCCGCCATCGAACAGGCCATGGCCCGCTACGGCAACCTTCCGCCCGGGACCATCGCCGAATCCATGCTCGCTGAACAACGCGCCATCACCCGCGGGATCGAGGCCACCCGCACCAACAACACACCCGACCGTATCGGCATCCTGGAATCCCTCGCCGCCCAACAGCGCACTAATGCCGACCGCTGGATACCGCTCAAGGGCAAGCTCCTGGAAGCCATGCAGGGGCAGACCAATGCCGCCCAACAGGCCGCCGCCGTCGCACAGGCAGCCGAACTGACCCGGGATGACATGCGTACCACTGCCGACCGGCTCGACGACCTGGACCTCAACGCGCTGGAAGCATCCCGCCGGCTGGACCAGAACGTGTATACCTTTTTCTGGAAACCCATTGCCGGACATCCCTCCCTCCTGAACGAAGCCATCCGCCGGCAAAGCAATGCCGTGATCCATATCCCGACCAACCAGGCGGTGACACTCCCGCCGGAAACCATCCCTGAACAGCAGGAAACCCTGGACCTTACCCGCCTGTTCAAACAGCGGTTTGAACAGGAAGTTCCGGAAACGCCCCCACCAGCCACCGGAGAAACATCGACCGGCCAGTCCGACACCAACGCCCTTTCCCCGGAAACCCGCCTGCAGATCCTGGAGTTGTCCGATAGCGCCGCCAAGGCACAACAACGTGCCCTGGAATCACTCAAGGAACAGGATTGGCAACGGGCAAACCGGCAACAGCAGGACAGCCACGATTTCCTCGACGAAATCAGCAAACTCCTCCCCAAACAGCAGTCCAAGGACTCATCGGAACCATCTGAATCGCCGACCGACGCCGCTCAGCAACCCGACCCGGAACAACCCCAGAAGCCGGAACCGGATCAACCCAAACCCGATCAGCCGTCCCCCGCAGAACCACAATCCCCGGACGATGAAAAACAGCCGGAAGAATCCGACAAACCCGAAGACTCTGAACCGCCGCTTCCCGAGGATGTCCGCCGTATGCTGGACCGGGCCCTGCAGCGTGAACGGGATCACGAAGCAGAACGCAAGCGCAGGGAATCCAACATTCCGATGGCCCCAAGCGAACGGGACTGGTAGTTTCAGCCGGAACATGAATCGCAGTTTGCATAGACTCCATGCCTGGGCACTCCTGCCCTGCCTCCTGGCAGGACTCCTGGCCCACCCGTCCCCCGCCGCCGATATCCGGCTGGAACTCCAGGCCAACCGGGAACAACTCTACCTGGGTGAATCCCTCAACCTGACCCTGCGCATTGCCGGCGCCGACAGCGGCGTCCAGCCGGATCTTTCCGCCGTCTCCAACGCCACCATCCGGCTGTTGGGTTCCCACAGCGACAGCCATACCAGCGTGACCATCATCAACGGTCAGGTCCGCCGGGAAAGTTTTACCGGCCGCATCTTCTCCTACGAGATCACGCCGTCGACCGCCGGAACCTTGTGGGTGGGCCCCATCCGGGTTACCGCCGCCAAACAACGCCTGGAACACCCCGGCATGCCCGTGGTGGTTTCCGGCATTGAAGCCCAGGATGATGTGCAACTGTCGGTGACAGCATCCCGCGAATCGGTCCTGGTCGACGAACCGTTTTCCATTCGTTTCAACCTGCTGATCCGCCTGCCGCAGGGTCTGGATGCCGATCCGCTGCTGCCGGGTTCCCCGCCCCACCTGACCATTCCCTACCTGGCACAAGGGGCACCCGGCCCCGGACTGGATACTCCATCCATGCAGGAAATTCTCAGCCAGCGGGTGGTCGGCAACCGGAACCAGCCGGCATTCCACGTAAACCAGTACACCTTCCGCAACAACCCGTTCGATTTTGACAGCATGTTCAATCTCGGATCGATGATGGAAGAACGGCCCGCCCGATTCATGTTCGACCGGACACTGGTTGAGCAGGACGGGAAACGGTATGCCTCCTACTCGATCAGCCTCACCTATACGCCCCGCGAGGAACGCAGTCACACGTTCGGACCCATCCTGTTCAAGGGTCCGGTGATCACCGACATCGACGCAACAGGCAACGTGAAAACCCGGCCCGTCTTCGCCGTCGGACCCGCCTGCGTGGTCCGCGTCACCCCGCCGCCGGACGAGGGACGTCCCGACAATTATATCGGGGTGCTCGCAACCAATCTCTCGCTGGAAGCCCGGCTTGACACAAGGACCTGCAATGTCGGGGACCCGCTGACCCTCGCGCTCCAGGTGAAAGGTCAGGGCAGTTTCCGCCAGATCATCCCCCCCCTGCTGTCCGGGCAACCGGCCCTGACCAACCGGTTCCGCGTCTACGACGACACGGTGCGGATTGAGCCCCAGCCGGACGGAACGATCTTCCGCTACACCCTGCGCCCGCAGGTTACCGGCACCATCGAACTGCCGCCCCTCGCGGTCGCCTATTATGACACCGGGGAACGCCGGTACCGCACGGTCCAAAGCCCGGCCATCCCGCTCCAGGTCCGGGATGTCACCGCCATGGATGCCGGCATGATTCTCGCCGGATCAACCAACCGCAACGTGATACGGCTCGGTAACAACCCCCTGCACGAAACCATAATCGGGGGCATTACCATGAATCCCCGTGGCGCAACTCCCTATCCCCCACCCCTCCCCCCCCCCC
>Ga0208374_1000588_pt1 | contig 14391 bp, 15 predicted proteins | sample RifOxyC3_FD_184037 | JGI IMG/M metagenome (GOLD analysis project Ga0208374, IMG submission 184037) | Groundwater microbial communities from Rifle, Colorado - Rifle Oxygen_injection C3 (SPAdes) | ecosystem: Environmental > Aquatic > Deep subsurface > Groundwater | place: Rifle, Colorado, USA...
CCCGCGTCATAGCCCTTCAAGGCCGCCGGGTCCGTGTTCTTCACGCTCTGCGCGTCGATGATCAAGAATGCGCTGCAGGCGTTGCGCCCCAGTTTCTCTCGGGCCGCGCCAACCTGATTTTTTTAAAGCCTGCTCAAGCAGGCTGCCGCCCTCGCGCGGCTCGCTCCAGATGGCGAAGTACGAGTGCACCGTGCGCCACTTGGGAAAGTCGCTGGGCAGCGCACGCCACTGGCAGCCCGTGCGCAGCAGGTACAGCACCGCACAGAACACCTCGTACAGCTCCACTTTGCGTGGAGCTGTCTTCTTTCGCGCGCTCTCTAGCAACGGCCTGATGACCTCGAATTGCTCGCGCTTGATATCGCTTGGGTAGCCTTTTCTCACCCCCCGAGCATCTCATGACTCGGAGACTTTGAACACGTTCTGAGGCGAGGCCTCGGTCCGACAGGCCTGGCCGCCAGATGGCATTCTGGCGCTGCCGACCCGAGCCCAGGCGCTTACTTCAAGGCCTTGACGCGCGCCAGCTCCGTGCGCAGCAGTTGGACCATGGCCGGGTCGTAGGTCTGCAGCACGCGATCGACCACGCCCTGGGTCGCCTGGCGCATGCGTGCCAATTCCGCGGCCGGCACGGGTGTGAACTGCATGCCGCCGGCGGTCAACTCGTCGACGGCCCGCTTGGCCTGTGCCCGGCTGACCTGGCGCTCGTAATCACGGGCTTCGATCGCGGCAGAGCGCAGGATCTTCTGCTCGTCGCTTGAGAGCTTGTCCCAGAACTTCTTGCTGACCAGCACCGCGATCACGCCATAGGCATGGCTGGTCGAGCTCAGGTATTTCTGCGTCTCGTTCAGCTTGGCCGAGCGCGTGATCAGGTAGGGGTTTTCCTGCGCGTCGAGCGCCTTGCTTTCCAGCGCGCCGTAGAGTTCGGCGAACGACATCGGCACCGGATTGGTCTTGAGCGCCTTGAAGGTCTCGATGAAGACCGGATTCTGCTGCACGCGGATCTTCAGGCCTTCCAGGTCCTCCAGGCGCTTGATCGGGCGCTTGCTGTTCGTGACATGGCGAAAGCCGTTTTCCCAGAAGGCCAGGCCGACCAGGCCCTTTTCCGGCAACTTGGCCAGCAGCGCCTGGCCGAACGGACCGTCGAGCAGGGCATCGGCCTGTTCCTGCGTGTCGACCAGGAAGGGCAGGTCGAGCAGCGCAAAATCCTTCACCATGCCCGCAATCGGCGGCGTGCCGGGAGCGAACATTTCCTGCACGCCACCGGCCAGCGCCGATAGCTGCTGCATCTCGTTGCCGAGCTGCAGGGCCGGGAATTCGCGCACCTTGAGCTTGCCGCCGCTCCTGGCCGCGACCAGATCGGAGAACTTCTTGACGCCGAAGCTGATCGGGTGGTCCGCATTGACCGGGTGGCCGATGCGGATCGTGCGTTCCTCGATCGTCTGGGCATTCGCTGCCGAACCCAGCAGCAAGGCCGCAGTCACTGCTGCCACTTGCGACAGTTTGAACAGATTCATTTTGACTCCTCGGGCATTTTCTTATGGGATAGCACTGCCGGTCACGGGGGAATAACCAGCATCTGTTGCCACTGAAACAGCATTCCGTGGCAGATACATCATAAGCAAGGAAATGCTTCTTTCCTGGGTGCTAGGGTATGCCCTGATAGAAGTGTCATTTCAGCAAGTCATTCCTGATCCTGGCTGCACCGGGCCAGTCCACGCATACAACTCGCAACCATTGGATGCAGACTGAAACACTCTCAAGCTGCGATGCGCCGGACAATCGGCATACCGTATCCGGACTCGAAGAGTCCGTGCATTTCAGTATAGGTATCCTTTTCATGCAGAACATCGCACGCCTGGCCAAGCCCCTGACCGCTCTCCTGTTGTTGCCCGCCATCATGGCCTGCGCCCCCATGTCCCACCGGCAGCAGAACACGGCAGTCGGTGCCGGGGTCGGTGCCGTGGCGGGATCGATCCTGACCGGCGGCAGCACCTTGGGCACCCTGGGTGGGGCTGCCATCGGTGGCGTCATCGGCAACGGCACCGACGGCCGCTCCAGGCGCCGCTAAGGCCGGACCAGCCATGCCTGCATCGCGCAGCCTGCCTGGTGGCGGCAGGTAGCAAGCGCAAGCGTCAGCAAAAAGCCCCGCTTCCTGGGCGGAAAGCGGGACTTTGACGCGATGTTCCTGGCTTGCCAGGGCGGGTGGGGCTTCAGGCCACCGCGTCAGCGCTCTGGCGCTGCAGCATCGCCAGCGTGCTGGCAATGGTCGCGCGCAGTTCACGCCGGTCGCAGATGAAGTCGACCGCGCCCTTGGTCTGCAGGAACTCGGCGCGCTGGAAGCCTTCGGGCAGCTTGACGCGCACGGTGCTCTCGATCACGCGCGGACCGGCGAAGCCGATCAGCGCCTTGGGTTCGGCGATCACGACATCGCCCATGAAGGCGAAGCCGGCCGAGACACCGCCCATGGTCGGGTCGGTCAGCACGCTGATGTAGGGCAGGCCCTTCTTGGCCAGCCGGGTCAGCGCGGCGTTGGTCTTGGCCATCTGCATCAGCGACAGCAGGCCTTCCTGCATGCGCGCGCCGCCGGTGGCGGTGAAGCAGAGGAAGGGCACCTTCTGCTCGATCGCGGTCTCGACGCCGCGCACGAAGCGCTCGCCGACCACCGAGCCCATCGAGCCGCCCATGAAGTCGAACTCGAAGCAGGCCACCACGACCGGTATGGTGTGGATGGCGCCGCCCTGGACGATCAGCGCGTCGGTCTCGCCGGTTGCCTCCAGCGCCTCTTTGAGGCGCTCGGGGTATTTGCGGCTGTCCTTGAACTTGAGCGAGTCGACCGGAATGACTTCCTGGCCGATCTCGTAGCGTCCCTCGGCATCGAGGAAGGCGTTCAGGCGCTCGCGTGCGCCGATCCGGTGATGGTGCGAGCAATGCGGGCAGACGTTCTGGTTCTTTTCCAGGTCGGTCTTGTAGAGCACGGCGTCGCAGCTCGGGCATTTGGTCCACAGGCCCTCGGGCATGCTGCGGCGCTCGCTCGGGTCGGTGCGGGAAATCTTCGGGGGGAGCAGTTTTTCCAGCCAGGACATGGATTCTCCTTGCTTGATGGCGGTTGAGGGCCCGGCCGCTGGATGGCGACTGGGCTCGCGAATGGCCGTAATTATGCGCGCAAGCTGTCGAGGGCCTGACGGATGCCGCCCAGGAACTCGGCGGCCACCGGGGCGACGCGCTCGCGCGGCTCGTTCTCGATCAGCTGGATCAGCTTGGTGCCGATCACGACCGCGTCGGCGCTGCGGCCGACGGCGCAGGCGGTCGCAGCGTCGCGGATGCCAAAGCCGACACCGACCGGGGTGTTCACATGCTGGCGGATGCGCGGCAGCATGGCCTCGACCGCGTCAGTGTCGAGGTGGCCGGCACCGGTCACGCCCTTGAGCGAGACATAGTAGACATAGCCGCTGGCGATGCGGCCGACCTGCGCCATGCGCTCGTCGGTCGAGGTCGGCGCCAGCAGGAAGATCAGGTCCAGTCCATGGGATTTCAGCGTGGCAGCGAATTCCTCGCATTCCTCGGGCGGATAGTCGACGATCAGCATGCCGTCGACGCCGGCCGCTGCCGCATCGCGCGCGAAGCTGTGCTGGCCATGCTTGATCTCGTAGCGCTCGACCGGATTCGCATAGCCCATCAGCACGACCGGGGTCGTGGCGTCCTGCTGGCGGAATTCGCGCACCATGGCCAGCACCTGGCTCAGGCCGATGCCAAAGCCCAGCGCTCTCTCGCCGGCCTTCTGGATCACCGGGCCGTCGGCCATCGGGTCCGAGAACGGCACGCCGAGCTCGATCACGTCGCAGCCGGCCTTGACCATGGCATGTAGCAGTTCGGGTGTGATGTCGGCGTAGGGGAAGCCGGCGGTGACATAGGGGATCAGCGCCTTGCGGCCCTGGGCCTGCAGCTGCTGGAAGGTGGTTTCGATACGGCTCATGTCGGGTTCCTCAGGCGCGCGGGCTCAGGGTGACGGGCTCGTACTCGCCCTTGACGGTCTGGCCGCGGCAGCTCGGGCGGCAGTAGAAATCGGCCTTGGACAGGTCGGCGACGGTGCCGATGTCCTTGTCGCCGCGGCCCGACAGGTTGACCAGGATGGTCTGGTCGCTGCGCATGGTCTTGGCCAGCTTCATCGCGTAGGCCAGTGCATGGCTGGACTCGAGCGCGGGGATGATGCCCTCGGTGCGGCACAGGTAGTGGAAGGCATCGAGCGCTTCCTGGTCGGTGATGCCGACATACTCGGCGCGGCCGATGTCCTTCAGGTAGGCATGCTCGGGGCCGACGCCGGGGTAGTCCAGGCCGGCGCTGACGCTGTGGGTCTCGGTGATCTGGCCATCCTCGTTCTGCAGGATGTAGGTGCGGTTGCCGTGCAGCACGCCGGGCTGGCCCAGCTGCAGCGAGGCCGAGTGCTTGCCGCTCTCCAGACCCTCGCCAGCGGCCTCGACGCCGATCAGGCGCGTCTTGTCGTGCGAAATATAGGGGTGGAAAATGCCCATCGCGTTGCTACCGCCACCGACGCAGGCCACGACCGCATCGGGCTGCAGTTCGGTGCCGTTGCCCGGCAGGCGCAGCTCGCCCAGCATCTCGGGCATCTGGGTCAGGCATTCCTCGCCGATCACGCTCTGGAAGTCGCGCACCATCATCGGATAGGGGTGCGGGCCGGCCACGGTGCCGATGATGTAGAAGGTGTTCTCGACGTTGGTGACCCAGTCGCGCATCGCCTCGTTCAACGCGTCCTTCAGCGTCTTGCTGCCGGACTCGACCGGCACCACGGTGGCGCCGAGCAGCTTCATGCGGTAGACGTTGGGGCTCTGGCGCTTGACGTCCTCGGCACCCATGTAGACCACGCACTCGAGGCCGTAGCGGGCGCAGATGGTCGCGGTCGCCACGCCATGCTGGCCGGCGCCGGTCTCGGCGATCACGCGCGGCTTGCCCATGCGCTTGGCGAGCATGGCCTGGCCGATCACGTTGTTGATCTTGTGTGCGCCGGTGTGATTCAGGTCCTCGCGCTTGAGGAAGATCTGCGCGCCGCCCATCTCGCGGCTGGTGCGCGCGGCGTGGTAGATCGGCGAGGGACGGCCGACGAAATGCTTGAGCTCGTAGTGGAACTCGGCCAGGAAGGCCGGGTCATGCTGGTACTTGGCGTAGGCGTCCTTGAGTTCCTGGATCGCGTGCGTCAGCGTTTCGCTGATGAAACTGCCGCCGTAGGGACCGAAATGGCCCTTCACGTCGGGTTGTTGGTAGTCAAACATGGCAGGTTTCCGATCTGGTGCGGGCGACGCCTGATGCGCGCCCTGGGGTCCGGGAATAGGGTGGGCTGCCGGTACCGGATGGATGGCAGCCTGGGTATCTCAGGTCGCGTCGGCTTGGCGCACGGCAGCGACGAAGCGGTCGATCAGCTCGGGGTTCTTGATGCCCTTGGCGGACTCCACGCCCGAGCTCACGTCAACCGCCCACGGGCGTACGAGACGGATGCCATCGATCACATTTGCAGGTGTGAGTCCACCAGACAAAACGAGGCGAGCGCTGGCGTTTAGTTGCGGGTGTGACCAATTGAAAGCTGTCCAGTCAAAAGCGACGCCGCCACCGCCGTAGCCCTGCACATGGGCATCCAGCAGGATGGCCTGGGCATCGGCGTAATCCTGGGCATATTCTAGGAGATCGAAGCTGCGCGCGCCATCACCGACCGGCACCCGGGCCGCGCGCAGGAAGGGTCGGGCGTTAACCCGGCATTGCTCGGGCGTCTCGTCGCCGTGGAACTGCAGCAGCGCGTTGGGCACCGCCTGCAGTCCGGCCGCGATCTCGGCCGCGCTGGCATTGACGAACAGCAGCACCGGGGTCACGAACGGCGGCAGCAGCCGCGCCAGTTCGCCGGCGCGCTCTGGCGTGACGGCGCGCGGGCTGGGTGGGTAGAGCACGAAGCCGATCGCGTCGGCGCCGGCCTGCACCGCGTGCCGCACATCGGCCTCGCGCGTCAGGCCGCAGATCTTGATTCTGGTACGTTTCATTGTCCTGGCAGCCAGTCGAAGCCGGCCACGCTGTCGGGCAGGCCCCAGTGCGGCTCATAGCGTGGGCCGAGAAAATAGAGTCCGTCGGGCGAGAAGGTGGGGGCGGCGATCTCGCGGCTGCGTGCATCGCGCACCTCGGCCATCCAGTCGGGCGTGCGCAGTCCCTGTCCGACCGCCAGCAGGCAGCCCATGATGTTGCGGATCATGTGGTGCAGGAAAGCGCTGGCCTCGAATTCGAAGCGCCAGTAGGCGCCGTGGCGGCTGATGTCGATCCGGCGCAGGTCCTTGACCGGCGACAGCGCCTGGCATTGCGCGGCGCGAAAGCTGCTGAAGTCATGCTGGCCCAGCAAGTGCTGCGCGGCTGCTTCCATCGCGGCCTGGTCGAGCGGGCGGAACACCCAGCCCACGCGCCCGCTGTCCAGGCTCGGGCGCACCGGCGACTCGAGCAGCACATAGGCATAGCGCCGCGCAATCGCGCTGGCGCGGCAGTGGAAGGCGGCGGGCACTTGATGCGCCCATTGCACCGCGATGTCATCGGGCAGGTAGCGGTTGCTGCCGCGCACCCAGGAGTTCATGACGCGCTCGACCTCGGTGTCGAAATGCACCACCTGCATCAGGCCGTGCACGCCCGCATCGGTGCGGCCGGCGCACAGGGTCGAGACCGGCCGGTCGGCAAATTGCGCCAGCGCCTTTTCGAGCTGGTCCTGCACGGTCCGGCCGCTGGGCTGGCTTTGCCAGCCCTGGTAGGCGCTGCCGAGATAGCTGATACCGAGTGCAATCCGCAAAATGGGTCTTTTCTCAGAAAGGGCTGTGGCCCAGGCGCAGTGGCCGCGCCACAGTACGCGGCTGGCGTTGCACCTGGAGCCATGTTCCGGCCGCAGCCGGATGGTTTCTTGCGCTCTGGGTCGCCAGCCGGTCTGCAGGGCAGGGGCGGGCGACCGGTTTCACGTCAGGCTGCCAGCAGGATGCGCAGCATGCGGCGCAGCGGCTCGGCAGCACCCCACAGCAGCTGGTCGCCGATCACGAAGGCCGACAGGTACTCGGGGCCCATGTTGAGCTTGCGCACGCGGCCGACGCCGACTTCCAGTCCGCCGGTGATGGCGGCCGGGGTCAGTTCCTTGACGGTGATGGCGCGGTCGTTCTCGACGAACTTGACCCAGGGGTTGCCGCCCTTGATGATGGCCTCGATCTCTTCCAGCGGCAGGTCCTGCTTCAGCTTCAAGGTCAGCGCCAGGCTGTGGCAGCGCATGGCGCCGATGCGCACGCACAGGCCGTCGACCGGAATGGTGGCTTCGGTGCCGAGGATCTTGTTGACCTCGGCCTGGCCCTTCCACTCTTCCTTGGACTGGCCGTTGGGCAGCTGCACGTCGATCCAGGGGATCAGGCCGCCGGCCAGCGGGGCACCGAAGAACTCGGTCGGCACGTCCTCGCGGATGGTCTTGGCGACCTTGCGGTCGATCTCGAGGATGGCCGAGGCCGGGGTGGCCAGCTCGTCAGCGACGGCGGCATGGACCACGCCCATGCCCTTGAGCAGTTCGCGCATGTGGTTGGCGCCGCCGCCCGAAGCCGCCTGGTAGGTCATCGAGCTGACCCATTCGACCAGACCGGCCTTGAACAGGCCACCCAGGCCCATCAGCAGGATCGAGTTGGTGCAGTTGCCGCCGATCCAGTTCTTGCCGCCATTGGCCAGCGACTGCTTGATCAGCTCATCGTTGACCGGGTCGAGCACGATTACGGCGTCGGATTCCATGCGCAGCGACGAAGCCGCGTCGATCCAGTGGCCCTGCCAGCCGGCCGCGCGCAGCTTGGGGAAGACTTCCTTGGTGTAGTCGCCGCCCTGGCAGGTGATCACGATGTCGCACTGGGCGAGCGCCGCGATGTCGTTGGCGTCCTGCAGCTGGGTGTGCTGCTTGGCCTGCGCCGGAGCCTTGCCGCCGGCGTTCGAGGTCGAGAAGAAGATCGGTTCGATATGGTCGAAGTCGCCTTCAGCCACCATGCGGTCCATCAGGACCGAACCCACCATGCCGCGCCAGCCCACGAGGCCGACCAGATTGCCCACTTTGCTCATCGCAAACCCTTTCAAGTTTCAAAAGATGGGGCGGTAAGCCCCGTTTGGTTTTGCCCGGCTCGTCTGGCCGGGTGGGGGCGCGACGAACCGGAGCTGTATCAGCCCTTAATGGTGGTCTTGGTGATGGCAGCCACCACCGCGTCGCCCATTTCGCGCGTGCTCACCCGCTTCGTGCCTTCCGACCAGATGTCGGCCGTGCGGTAGCCCGCGGCGAGCACGTCCTTGACCGCCGCTTCGATGCGATCGGCGGCTTCGGCTTGGTTGAGGGAAAAACGCAACATCATGGCAGCAGACAGGATTGTAGCCAAGGGGTTGGCAATGCCCTGGCCGGCGATGTCGGGCGCACTGCCGTGGCTGGGTTCATACAGACCCTGGCCCTTGGCGTTCAGGCTGGCCGAGGGCAGCATGCCGATCGAGCCGGTCAGCATCGAAGCCTCGTCGCTCAGGATGTCGCCGAACATGTTGCCGGTGAACAGCACGTCGAAGGCCTTGGGCTTCTTGACCAGCTGCATCGCGGCGTTGTCGACATACATGTGCTCGAGCGCGACGTCCGGGTATTCCTTGGCCACCTCGGTCACGACATCCTTCCAGAATTGGAAGGTCTCGAGCACGTTGGCCTTGTCGACGCTGGTGACCTTCTTGCTGCGCTTGCGTGCGGCCTGGAAGGCGACATGGGCGATGCGCTCGATCTCGGGGCGCGAGTAGCGCATGGTGTCGAAGGCTTCCTCGGCACCGGGGAAATGGCCGTCGGTCGCGATGCGGCGTCCACGCGGCTGGCCGAAGTAGATGTCGCCGGTCAGTTCGCGGATGATCAGGATGTCGAGGCCCGCGATCAGCTCGGGTTTCAGGCTCGACGCACCGACCAGCTCCTCGTAGCAGATGGCGGGGCGGAAGTTGGCGAACAGGCCCAGGTTCTTGCGCAGGCCCAGGATGGCCTGCTCGGGGCGCAGCGGGCGATCGAGCTTGTCGTATTTCCAGTCGCCGACGGCGCCGAACAGGATCGCGTCGGATTCCTGGGCCAGCTTCAGCGTGGACTCGGGCAGCGGGTGGCCGTGCACCTCGTAGGCGGCGCCGCCGACCAGGGCTTGTTCCATCTGAAGGTCGAGGCCGAGGGTGTTCAGGACCTTGACCGCTTCAGCGACGATTTCGGTGCCGATGCCGTCACCGGGAAGAACTGCGATTTTCATGCGTGATCCATTGCTGGCGCCCGCCTGGGCGGTCGCCGTCATTCAAAATTGGCCGGCCAGTTTCAGCCGTTCATGCTGTGGGCCAGCCAGGGCTTGGCCTGCAGGCGCGCGGTCTCGAAGGCCTTGATCTTGTCGGCGTGACGCAGAGTCAGGCCGATGTCGTCGAGGCCGTTGAGCAGGCAGTACTTGCGAAACGCCTGCACCTCGAAGGCGATCTCGCTGCCGTCAGGCTTGACGATGACCTGGCGCTCGAGATCGATCGTCAGTTCATAGCCCGGGTTGGCAGCCACCTCGTCGAACAACTGCGCCACCGTGGCATCCGGCAGCACTATGGGTAGCAGACCGTTCTTGAAGCAGTTGTTGAAGAAGATGTCGGCAAAGCTCGGCGCGATGACGGCGCGAAAGCCGTACTGGTCGATCGCCCAGGGCGCATGCTCGCGCGAGGAGCCGCAGCCGAAGTTCTTGCGCGCCAGCAGCACCGAGGCGCCGGCATAGCGCGGCTGGTTCAGCACGAAGTCCGGGTTCGGCTGGCGGCTGGCCGGGTCCTGGCCGGGGTAGCCCGCGTCCAGGTAGCGCCATTCGTCGAACAGGTTCGGACCGAAGCCGGTCTTGCGGATCGACTTGAGGAACTGCTTGGGAATGATCGCGTCGGTGTCGACGTTCTCGCGGTCCATCGGGGCGACGAGCCCCTTGAGAAGGGTGAATTTTTTCATGGGGAATCCCGCTTACTGGGCGGCCTTCTGGATCACGGAGCCGGCCTGGCCGATGTCCTGGCCGATGCCGCGCACGGTATTGCAGCCGCCCAGGGCCAGCAGGCCGGACAGGGCGATCAGGGCAGTGAACAAGCGCATCTCGGTCTCCTTGCGGCTCAGGCGAATGTGCGGATGTCGACGAAATGGCCTTCGATTGCGGCGGCAGCAGCCATCGCGGGGCTGACCAGGTGAGTGCGGCCACCCGCGCCCTGCCGGCCTTCGAAGTTGCGGTTGCTGGTCGAGGCGCAGCGCTCGCCCGGCTCGAGCCGGTCGGCGTTCATCGCCAGACACATCGAGCAACCCGGCTCGCGCCACTCAAACCCGGCGGCCTTGAAGACCTGGTCCAGACCCTCGGCCTCGGCTTGCGCCTTGACCAGGCCCGAGCCCGGCACCACCAGCGCCTGCTTGACGTTGGCAGCGACCTGGCGGCCGAGCTTTTGCACCAGGGCAGCGGCTTCGCGCATGTCCTCGATCCGGCTGTTGGTGCAGGAGCCGATGAAGACCTTGTCGACCGGGATCTGGCTCAGCGGGGTGCCAGCCTTGAGGTCCATGTAGGCCAGCGCGCGCTCGATCGCGCCACGCTTGTTCGGGTCCTGCTCGTCGGCCGGATTCGGCACCACGGCGGTGATCGGCAGCACCATTTCGGGCGAGGTGCCCCAGGTGAGCTGCGGCTCGATCTGCGTCGCGTCGAGCTCGACCACGGTGTCGAATACCGCATCGGCGTCGGAGTGCAGCGTCTGCCAGTAGGCAACGGCGGCTTCCCATTCGGCGCCGGTCGGTGCCAGCGGACGGCCCTTGACGTAGGCGATGGTCTTGTCGTCGACCGCGACCAGGCCGGCGCGCGCGCCGGCTTCGATCGCCATGTTGCAGACCGTCATGCGGCCTTCCATCGACAGGGCACGGATCGCGCTGCCGCCGAACTCGATCGTGTAGCCGGTGCCGCCGGCGGTGCCGATGCGGCCGATGATGGCCAGCACGATGTCCTTGGCGCCGACGCCGGGGGCGCAGTCGCCCTCGACCTTGACCAGCAGGTTCTTCGCCTTCTTGGCCAGCAAGGTCTGGGTCGCCATCACATGCTCGACCTCGGAGGTGCCGATGCCATGCGCCAGCGCGCCAAACGCGCCGTGGGTCGAGGTGTGCGAGTCGCCGCAGACCACGGTCATGCCGGGCAGGGTGGCGCCGTTCTCGGGGCCGACCACATGCACGATGCCCTGACGCTGCGACATGAAGGGGAAGAAGGCCGCCGAGCCGAATTCCGCGATGTTGCTGTTCAGCGTGGTGATCTGTTCCTTGCTGATCGGGTCGGCGATGCCGTCATAGCCGAGCTCCCAGCCGGTGGTCGGCGTGTTGTGGTCGGCGGTGGCCACGACCGAGCTGACGCGCCAGAGCTTGCGCCCGGTCTCGCGCAGGCCCTCGAAGGCCTGCGGGCTCGTCACTTCATGAACCAGGTGGCGGTCGATGTACAGCACCGCGGTGCCGTCTTCCTCGACGTGGACGACATGCTCGTCCCAGATCTTGTCGTAAAGGGTGCGTCCCATGCGTGAATCTCTCGTGACTCGTTGTGGCCAAACTTCAGATTTTAGGCCCAGTGGCCGGACCGGAACAAAAAAGCCCGCACGGGGCGGGCTTTTGATCGCGGATGCGTTCAGGCAGGACGGCGCATCAGCGCTGTGCCAGCGGCGGCACGTCGCGCTTGACGGAGCCGGTGAACAGCTGGCGCGGACGGCCGATCTTGTACTCGGGGTCGCTGATCATCTCGTTGAGCTGGGCGATCCAGCCGACGGTGCGGGCCAGCGCGAAGATGCCGGTGAACAGATTGACCGGGATGCCGATCGCGCGCTGCACGATGCCGGAGTAGAAGTCGACGTTCGGGTAGAGCTTGCGCTGCACGAAGTAGTCGTCTTCCAGCGCGATCTTCTCGAGTTCCTTGGCCAGCTTGAACAGCGGATCGTTCTCGAGGCCCAGTTCGGCCAGCACTTCGTTGCAGGTTTCCTGCATCAGCTTGGCGCGCGGGTCGTAGTTCTTGTAGACGCGGTGACCGAAGCCCATCAGCTTGACGCCGGAGTTCTTGTCCTTGACCTTCTCCATGAACTCGCCGACCTTGGAGACGCCACCGCTGGCCTGGATCTCTTCGAGCATGTTCAGGCAGGCTTCGTTGGCGCCGCCGTGAGCCGGACCCCACAGGCAGGCCACGCCAGCCGCGATGGCGGCGAACGGGTTGGTGCCCGACGAACCGCACAGGCGCACGGTCGAGGTCGAGGCGTTCTGCTCATGGTCGGCGTGCAGCGTGAAGATGCGGTCGACAGCGCGCTCGATCACGGGGTTGACCACGTAATCCTCGCACGGGTTGGCGAACATCATGCGCAGGAAGTTACCGGCGTAGGACAGGTCGTTGCGCGGGTAGACGAAGGGCTGGCCGATGCCGTACTTGTAGGCCATGGCGACCAGGGTCGGCATCTTGGCGATCAGGCGGATCGCTGCGATCTGGCGATGCTCCGGATTGTTGATGTCGGTGCTGTCGTGGTAGAAGGCCGACATCGCGCCGACCAGGCCGGTCAGCACAGCCATCGGGTGTGCGTCGCGGCGGAAGCCCTTCAGGAAGCTCTGCATCTGCTCGTGCACCATCGTGTGGTTGATCACGAGTTTGTGGAAGTCCTTGCGCTCGCCTTCGTTCGGCAGGTTGCCGTTGAGCAGCAGGTAGCAGGTGTCGAGGTAGTCGCAGTTGGTCGCGAGCTGCTCGATCGGGTAGCCGCGGTACAGCAGTTCGCCCTTGTCACCGTCGATGTAGGTGATGGCCGACTGGCAGGAAGCGGTCGACAGGAAGCCCGGGTCGTAGGTGAACATGCCGGTCTGTGCGTACAGCTTGCGGATGTCGATCACGTCCGGACCGATGTTGCCGGCGTAGACCGGGAGATCGACGCTGGGCGCGCCGTTGCTGAACGACAAGGTGGCTTTGTTGTCAACGAGTTTCATAGCTTCTCCTAAGGGCACTGTTGTGGGTGGGGCTCTGCGTTCAATGCCGGATGCGCATGACACCCAGCAGTTCGACGACTTCGTCACAGGCAAGTTCATCCTGTGGCTCTTTGCGCTGCAGCAACAGATCGAGCAGGTCGTTATCCGACAGGTCCATCAGTGCAGTCATCGCACGAGCCTGACGCACCGTAATGCAAGATTCGTGCTCAGCGAAGAAACGTTCGATGAACAGGTCGTTCTCGAGCAGTCCGCGCCGGCAGCGCCAGCGCAGTTTGCTCAGAGCACGTTCGTCTAGCAGGTCGGTGTCGTTCATGGTTCGTGCGTGGTTGAGGCGTCAGATGGCGCGGCGGATCATGAGTTCCTTGATCTTGCCGATGGCCTTGGTGGGGTTCAGGCTCTTGGGGCAGACGTCGACACAGTTCATGATCGTGTGGCAGCGGAACAGGCGGTACGGGTCCTCGAGGTTGTCGAGGCGCTCGGCCGTCGCGTCATCGCGGCTGTCGGCGATGAAGCGGTAGGCCTGCAGCAGACCGGCCGGGCCGACGAACTTGTCCGGGTTCCACCAGAAGCTCGGGCAGGAGGTCGAGCAGCTCGCGCACAGGATGCACTCGTACAGGCCGTTGAGCTCCTCGCGCTCCTCGGGCGACTGCAGCCGCTCCTTTTCCAGCGCCGGCGTCTGGTTGATCAGGTAGGGCTTGACCGAGTGGTACTGCTTGAAGAACAGCGTCATGTCCACGATCACGTCGCGGATCACCGGCAGGCCCGGCAGGGGCTTCAAGGTGATCACGCCCGGCAGCGTGTTCATGTTGGTCAGGCAGGCCAGGCCGTTCTTGCCGTTGATGTTCATCGCGTCCGAGCCGCACACGCCTTCGCGGCAGCTGCGACGGAAGGAGATCGACGGGTCGACCGCCTTCAGCTTCATCAGCGCGTCCAGCAGCATGCGCTCATGGCCGTCGAGTTCGACCTCGATCGTCTGCATGTAGGGCTTGGCGTCCTTCTCGGGGTCGTAGCGGTAGATCTTGAAAGTGCGTTTTGCCATTTGGTGCTCCAGTGCGCTGCGCTTAGAAGGTACGGACCTTCGGGGGAACGGAGTCCACCGTCAGCGGCTTGAGGTTGACCGGCTTGTAGGTCAGGCTGTTGTCGGCGCTGTGCCACAGGGTGTGCTTCATCCACTCCTTGTCGTTGCGGCCCAGCGGGAATTCGGCGTCGTCGGCACCGCGCTCGTAGTCGTTGACGGTGTGCGCGCCGCGGCATTCGTGGCGGGCGGCAGCCGAGGTCATGGTCGCCTGCGCGGCCTCGATCAGGTTGTCGACCTCGAGCGCTTCGATGCGCGCGGTGTTGAAGACCTTGGACTTGTCCTTCAGCGTGATGTT
>Ga0208374_1000590_pt1 | contig 14355 bp, 14 predicted proteins | sample RifOxyC3_FD_184037 | JGI IMG/M metagenome (GOLD analysis project Ga0208374, IMG submission 184037) | Groundwater microbial communities from Rifle, Colorado - Rifle Oxygen_injection C3 (SPAdes) | ecosystem: Environmental > Aquatic > Deep subsurface > Groundwater | place: Rifle, Colorado, USA...
GGCGCTTTGCGGCGCATCCAGAAGTTGCCGGAGTTGGTCAAATCGTTCTTTGGGCATAACGAGTGCCTATACGCTCGGATGTGACAATTCTTTCCGAAAACTTAGTATGGATATTTCACTTGAGGCAGAGTTGTCAATTTTCTAAAAAAACTTTGTTGAGGATATTTTCTCCAATTGTCGATCTAGGTCCGACCTGTCTGCTCCCGAGCCCTTTCTGCTGCGCAGGTACAAAAAAGTTTGTACCTGCGCAAAAAAGTCTGTACCAATCCCTGCTTGTATGCACAGCATGCGTGAGATGTATCTGTACCCGACCTATTGGGCAGCAACTCGTCAACTCAGCCGGTCGTCTGCTACCTTTTGCACAGGCGACTCTACCGCCAGAAGTTGGTCGCCGTCGTGTACTCACGCCTTAAGGCCTGTCGGAAACCTCGCAGTTCCAAAAATCACGAAGACAAAGCCGGAAAGTTGTGGAACCGCGGCTAGCGCATGCTCCTTCGCAGGCACGCAGTCGTCGTCGCTGCTGGGCACCGGACTGGGCTCGGAGTGGGTGTACCAAAGCCCAATGCAATGAAGCCCCTGCTGCTGGCTGTATCCAGACATTGCACGAAAAAGACGCGATGTCGGCGATGCAGCGGTTGCGGCCTTTCGCGTAGGCGGTTCGTACTTCCCCTATCTATTACTCTGCGATCTTTGCGAGCACTGGTTGAGCGAGAGCTGATCTCGCCGAGTCGAGCGTATGCAACGGGCTGCTACCATTTGTGATAATGAAAATAATCAAGAGAGATCAAAAACATGCTTGATCTTTTCGATACCGGTCGGCTGCCCCACCGATACGGTAAGTGACGCAGCATCGCCTATTTGGTGGCAGTTGCTGCGCCATTTGTCATGGTGCTCGACAGGACTGGCGTGTCACGCGTTGCCGTGGCGTAGCTCGAATTCAGGACAGGAGGTATCCACAATGATTCCAGCCAGCATCTCCACCTTCGGTGCCGCCCCGTCGATGGTGGGCTACCTGTACCAGGTCCGGCTCGCCCTGCTGTGGGCAATCCGCCGCAGCCGCACCAGCAACTTCGTTGTCAGCCTGGAGACGCTGGATGACGTGAGTTTCGAACTCGGCGGAGAGCCTCTGGCGGTGCTGCAGGCCAAGCATTCGCTGAAGGCGGCTGCGAACCTGACCGATATGAGTGCGGAGCTGTGGAAGACGCTGCGCGTCTGGATGGTAGGCCTGGCCAGTGGTGAAATTCCGATTGGCACGGCGCGCTTCCTGATCACCACCGCTGCAGCAGCGCCAGGAAGCGCATGCGCGGCCCTGAGTATCGAAGGCCGCGATCGCGACGTGGCCGAGGCCGGCAAATGCCTCAAGCATGCAGCAATCAGTTCCAGCAACAGCGAACTCAAGCCGGCTTTCGAGGCCTATCTGGCGCTGGCGGAAGCTGAGCGCGAAGCGTTGTTGGCGCAGGTGTACGTCATCCCGTCACAGCCTGACGCCGTCCAGATTACCGAACAGTTGCAGTCCGAGCTTTACCATGTCTCCCTGAACCATCAGGCGCTGTCGGTGCAGATGCTCGAAGGTTGGTGGTTCAAGAGGGTGCTAAATGAAATGGTCCACCCGGAGGGCGGCATCCCTCGCGCCGAGATCGACGCACAGATCTCGGACATCCAGGAGTCGCTGAAGCCCGACGCCCTGCCCATCGATGACGACTTCGACTCGCTGATGGTCGCGCTGGAACAACTGCCAGAGTTCGCCAATCGCCCCTTCTACAAACAGGTGGAGCTGGTCACCGGCAGCCAGCTGCGCATCCGTAATGCGATCACCAGCTATCTGCAGGCCTTCCGGCAACGTTCTGACTGGACCCGTCACGACCTGCTGTTCGATGCCGACCTGGACAAGTACGACAAGCGCCTGCAGGCCGAATGGGAGCTGCAGTACGGCCAAGTCTGCGACGAGCTCGGTCCGGATGCCACCGAAGCGGTAATGACGCAGGCGGGTCGTGCCCTCCTGAAGTGGGCAGAAGACGCACATATCTCCATCCGTTCCGGTGTCAATGTCCCGTGGGTCTGCCGAGGTTCTCTGCACATGCTCGCAGAGGACATGCGCGTGGGCTGGCACCCGCAGTTCGAGACCCGACTGAAGGCCGTACTCGACGCGGTCGTGCAAGGGAAGACGGCATGACGGCTTGGCAGGATCGCACCATCGAACAGCGCAACTTGCTCAATCCCGCCTTCTGCGCGATTGCGGTGTGGCATCTCGCGCGCGGCTATGCCACCGAGGCAACGGTGCTTGGTACAGATCAGGTGGGGCTCCCGTTTAAGTTGGCCTTCGTGGGCATGAGCCTCGTTCTACGTGGCCAGACGCGAGAGCAATTGCCCCGCACGATCACGAGTTCGCTCGCCACCTGGGTGCACGATCACCCGCTGGAGCGGTCAGCCGTTGCAAAGGGCGTGGTCGTGTTGCGGCAGACGGTCCGCGAGGCCTTGCTGTTCGGTGCGCAGCACGAGTTACTCGCGCTGGATGGCCCCTGGATCACCAGCGGCGAATCACAAGCCAAGAAGATAAAGACTTACCTGGGCGCATCGAGCGCAGAGGTCAGGGACTGCATGCGCCAGGCCGCGTTCGTGGGTCGTTGGCTGTGCAAAGCGGGGGCGCCCATAACTGTGTTGGCGCTATTGGGAGTTCAAGCATGATTCAGATTCGCGCCGTGGTGATCTACAGCCACGACGGACGCCAGCGAGTGATACCCTTCGAACCGGGCCGCGTCAACATCATTTCCGGAGACTCGCGCACCGGCAAGTCAGCCATCCTGGGCATCATCGACTACTGCTTCGGGGCCAAGGAGATCGACGTGCCCGAGGGCAAGGTACGCCGCAATGTAGCCTGGTTTGCGTTGCTGCTACAGACGCCTCGCGGTCAGGCCTTTGTAGCGCGGCAGCTGCCGAGAGGTGACGGTAAGTCCAACGAAGCGGTCTATGTGCAGACCGACACGGAGGTCAACATTCCTCCGGCATCGGCACTGCGCCAGACGACCAACCGGGAAGGGCTGCGTTCGCTGTTGGCCTCCTGGACCGGCCTGTCGGACTACCTGCATGAGCCTCCGTCCGGGCAGACGCGCGACGCGCTGGCCGCAACCATCAGCCATGCGCTCACCTTCTGCTTCCAATCCCAGAATGAGATCGCGCAGCGCAAGCACCTGTTCCATGGCTCCAGTGATAGGTTCGTGGCGCAGGCGATCAAGGACACCCTGCCCTACTTCCTGGGCGCGGTCACCGATGACTACGTCGCCAATCAGCAGGAGCTCAAGCGCGTTCGCGCCGAGATCCGCCAGATCGAGCGCCGGCTTGCAGAAGCCGCCGCAATCCGAGGTGATGGCGTGGGACGCGCGGACACGCTACTGGCGGAGGCCAAATCGGTAGGCATGAGCGGGCTCCCCGACAGCGCATCCTGGCAGGAGAAGCTCGACACGCTTCGCGAGATTCAGAACAGGCCGGTGCCCTCGACGGTGGCAGAGGTTGACAGCGACGCCGAGTTTCGACGGCTATCCGCGGTGCGCAGCGAACTCCTGCAGGAGCAGCGCACCTTGGAGTCCACGCTCGAACGCGCCCGCAGCTTCGAAGGCAGTTCCAAGGGCTATTCGGCAGAAGCGCGCGAACACACTGCGCGCCTGCAAGCAGTGAGCGTCTTCGAGCATGACCAGCCGGGACACGCCTGCCCGTTGTGCCTGCAGGGGTTACCCGAAACCTCGAGGGTTCCGTCCATCGGCGACCTTCGCGCCGCCCAGGACTATATCGGCGAACGCAGTGGCGCGATGGATTCGGCGACCCCGCGCATCGAGATGGCCATCCAGGATGTCGAGACCAAGCTCTCAGACGTACGGCGCCGCATGGAAGACAACCGTGTCCTGCTGACAGCGGTTAAGCGTGGCAACCAGCGCCTGCAACTGGCCTCGGACATGGAAGTGCGGCGCGCCATAGTGCTAGGCCGGATCAGCCTGTATTTGGAGAACATCCCGCAAATGCCCGACCTCAGTGAACAGCAGGAGCGACTGAAGGAGCTGAGACTACAGGAGGACCTACTCGACGAGGCTGTCAGTGCTGACACCATCCAGGCGAAGATGGAGTCCTGCCTGTCCAACGTAAACCGGTATCTCTGGAACTACGCCAAGCAGATCGACCTGGAATATTCCGATACGCCCTTGCGCCTGGACCCTCGCAACCTGACCATCGTGGCGGACACACCGGAACGGCCGGTGCCTATGCGCGAGATCGGTAGTGGTGAGAACCATGTCGGCTATCACATCGTGGCGCATCTAGCGCTGCACACCTGGTTCGCGAGCCGCGGTCGGCCGGTTCCGTCCTTCCTGCTGCTGGATCAACTGTCCCAAGCGCACTTCTCTCCAGACACGGTGCCGGGCGAAGGTCTGACGCAGGAGAAGATTGATGCCGACCGTAGGGCCGTGAAGCGCCTCTTCGGCCTGATCTTTGACGTGGTCACAAGCCTAGATGGCAAGTTCCAGGTGATCATCACGGATCACCCGTACTTTAGTGATGACGCCCACTTCCAGACCGCGTTACGAGAACGCTGGCGTGACGGTCTCAAATTGGTGCCCGAAGATTGGACACGCGCTTCCTGAGGGGTATCTGGGGGGCGCCCGTCCTGCTGCTGACGGATGACCGGCAACGGCGGGAGCCGTCATCGAGGCACTAACGCGGAACGACTGCAGCCAACCTAACAGCGGCTAACACAACTGGACAATTTGGCGGTATCGGGGTAGGTTAGCTGGCATGGCAAGAAGACCTATCAGCGATGAACTGTGGTTGACCCTGGAGCCGCTGCTGTCACCGTTCATCCCCTCGCCCAAGGGCGGACGCCGCCGCTCGGTCGATGACCGGGCTGCCTTGAACGGCATCCTGTTCGTGCTGCAGACGGGCCTCCCATGGGAAGACCTGCCCCAAGAACTGGGCTTGGGCAGCGGCATGACTTGCTGGCGACGCTTGCGCCATTGGCAGGCCAGTGGGGTCTGGTCGAAGCTGCATCAGGCCATGCTCAGCAAGCTGCGCGAGCATGACCGTATCGACTGGAGCCGAGCCAGCATCGACAGCGCCAGTGTGGCCAGCCCCGGGGGCCAAGAGACAGGCCCGAACACGACCGACCGGGGAAAGCTCGGCAGCACGCGTCACCTTGTAGTAGATGCGCAAGGCATCCCGTTGGCCCTGACGGTGACGGGGGCGAACCGCCACGACTCGATGGCATTCGAGGCCACGCTTGATGCACTGGTGGCCGTACCAGGCTTGCGGGGACGACCCAGGAAGCGCCAGGACAAGCTGCATGCAGACAAGGGCTACGACTTCGAGCGCTGCAGGCGCTACTTGAAGCGCCGCGGCATCCTGGTAGCTGCCGATCCAAGTGGTTCGACGCATTGGGCTACGGCAGAAATGCATTCTTCTCGTCCAAGCGACTTTGGATATCACTTGATGGCAAGAATATCCACAGGCCGCATACCCATGATAGTCTCCCATCGAGATGATGGGTTCCGCCCAGTATGCGCCTCGGAACTGGGGACACGCTAACGCACTTCATCTACGGAGCAGGCGGAGTCAGCAGCTGGCCGTCGGCTGCCGGGTCAAGTACCGGTCTCGGCCAGCAGCAGACACAGGGAGCAGTTTCCGAAACCGGCCGTTCGATGCGGCACCGATGGCCTCCGGGCCGAGGTAGTGAATCCGCCAGGATTGACTTGTGCCGCCCTACCTTGCGGTTGCTTTGGTGCGAATTCCACCTGGCGCAGAGCGCTTGGCTCCGCCGTACGACCTTGCTGTTGTCAACGGAGCTTCCCTAATCTGGTCGGCTTTTCGTGAGCAGCTAAAAAACTTGACTTATAGGATGCCAAATGGCCCTGTGATGCTTCCGAGTGTGCACTTTCATGACCTAAAGTCTACTCAAAGTGCCCCGCCATCAGTTGCACTGAATCCCGAGGCAAAAACAAAGAAGGTTCGTAGTTCTCGAAAAACACCTCCCTCATCCTAGTTTATTCATTTATTTGATAATTGGTATTATTTCAGGAGCTGAGCAACAGGACTGAGGAACTCCAATATTGGAATCCTTCTTTCTCGTCTTATCTAGAAAAGTAGCAGGATGAGGGTGCGGCCGACTGCTACTGGTGCTATGGATAACTTGTGCTTGATATTATCCGCAGGAATTCAAGCGGTTCACCGCGTGTATTCAGGACGGCTGGATAAGTGATTTCTGCAAAAAGCCCAACAGAACCCTTTCGTTCAGGGCCTTAGCATCATGCTGGTGATGCTGGCAAATCGATGAAAAACTGGTTGCTGCCACCGCCTGATGTGGCATGCACCCGTCCTCCGTGAGCCTGCGCAATTGCCTGCGTGATCGACAACCCCAAGCCTGCCCCATCGGTGTCGAGGTGGACACGGGCTTTATCGGCTCTGAAAAAACGGTCAAACAGTCGCGGCAGGATCTCCATAGGTATGGGGTCTCCCTGGTTAGTCACGCTGATACGCACGCCACCCGTGATTGGCTGCTCAAGTTGAACAACGACGTCACTGCATGGATACGCATGGCGAAGTGCGTTGGAGAGCAAATTGCTGATTGCCCTGCGCAGCATCAGCTTATCCCCTGTGATTTTAGCTTGTCCGTTAAGAATCAGTTTGATTTTTTTCTCTTCAGACAAGGCATCGTAGAAATCGAACAGAGCATGAACTTCATGCGCAAGGTCGATATGGTCAGGGTTGGGTAGTTTTAGCAATCCGTTCTCCGCTTTGGCCAGCAACAACATGTCGCTGACCATGCGGGACAGACGCTGCAGTTCCTCTCCGTTGGAGACTAACGTATCGCGGTAAGTCTCCAGCCCTCGTGCGCGCGAGAGGATTACTTCAGTCTGGGTCAGCAGGTTGTTCAGAGGGGTTCGAAGTTCATGTGCCAGATCAGAGGAGAAATCACTCAATCGTTCAAAGTCGTTTTGCAATCGTTGCAACATCTCATTCAATGAGTTTGCAAGCTCTGCGAGCTCGACCGGAATTGCTTTTACATCCATGCGTTGGTCCAGTCGATGGGCTGTAACGAGCTGTACCGTGGCCTTCATTCGACGCAAAGGCATGAGGCCTGCACGGGCAGCCCACCATCCTAGCAATCCGCTAATGCCAGCACCCACTAAAACGTATAGCCACAAAGACTGGATTAAATCAGAAACGAAATGGGCATGATGCGCGGTATCGATCGCAGTAATGATTCTGGTATTTCGTATCGAAAGTGTAGGTGAATTTAATCTTGCAACAACTCCTTGATACTTGGAGTGTTCATTATTCCAATTAATCATGCCGTTTTCGGACTCGCCAAGGGACTGGCGAAGCAACATTGCAGGAAATTGAAAGTCTTTTGTTTCGTACAGAATCTGCCCATTTTCCTGGTCAACTCGCACATAGAGTCCAGGATGATTTTGCAGGGCATCACGGAGCCTTCTGCGCAAGTTCTCCGGAGAAGTTGCGTCACCTGCGATACCTTGCACTAGTTGAATCTTGTCGTTCAGGGTTTCCCGGTCTAGTTGGGCAAAGTGGCGACTTATGGCAGTGGAGATAAAAGCCGCCATGCCCAGTAACAAAACGGTGGATGCCAGCACGTAGAAGCTGGTCAATCGGACAGTGAGTGGGACGCGGGCCATCATGAATCTGACCCCGGAATTTCCAGCACGTAACCCATGCCGCGCACTGTCTGAATTAGTTTGAGGTCATACCCGTCGTCGATTTTCGAGCGCAGGCGACGAACAGCGACTTCAATGACATTGGTGTCGGAGTCGAAGTTCATGTCCCAAACCTGCGAGGCAATGAGCGAGCGGGGCAGGACTTCCCCTTGACGGCGCATCAACAACTCCAACAGACCGAACTCTTTGACCGTGAGATCGATGCGCTTGCCACCTCGGGTCACCCGACGCCGCAAAAGGTCGAATACCAAGTCGGCCGCTTGCATCGTGGTGGGTTCAGTACCACTTCGGCCTCGGCGCAGGATGGTACGGACCCGGGCCAGCAGTTCCGCGAAGGAAAACGGCTTGACCAAATAGTCGTCGGCTCCAAGCTCCAGCCCCTTGACCCGGTCCTCGACCTCGTCGCGGGCCGTGAGAAACAGTACCGGAACTTCGTGCCCCTCTTGGCGCAACTGCTGGAGCAGCTGCCAACCGTTGAGTTCAGGCAACATCACATCAAGGATAAGAAGGTCGTAATCCCCCTCCTTGGCAGTGTGCAGGCCATCCGTTCCGGTAGTTTTCCAGTCCACGACAAAACCTGCTTCCTGCAGACCTTGCTTCAGGTATTCGCCAGCCTTGGGCTCGTCTTCGACAATCAATATTTTCATGATGGAACTCCTTGGCGCAATTGTCCTTCCATCACGGCTTCATGAGCTGAAGATGACAAATTTGTAATCTTTGAGACATGCTGCCGTAAGGTTTGAAGGAGCAGAATCAATACAGATGTTCAACGAAAGAAAGCTTCTTAAAAATGCGTTCTTGTACAAAATCTGGCCTTCGGCACCCATGGGTGATCGGCTTGGCCCTGTTGCCGGTTCTGGGGTGGGCCCAAAACGCGCCAGTCGATGCCGACAAGGCTTGGCGTCAAGCCAACGACTTGGTCGGCCAGTTTCGTCGTGGTCACGCCGATTTGCTGAAATGGGAGCAGGCTCAAGCCAAGGCTCAGAGTCCGGTGGCAGCCGCTGTGCCCGTGAACGCTCTGGACTTGAGCACTCCCGAGGCAGCTGTCGAACTGGCTTGGAAAACACATCCTTCCATGGCGAACACGCTGGACCGCCTCGGCAGTGCGAACCGTGCCTTGGTGGTCGCTGGCCGATGGACCGAGCTGGACCCGACCCTGAGTTGGCGACACGACGGGTTGGATGAGGTCCTCGACCTTGCCATCTCCGCGCGCAAGGCTTGGCTGCAGGCCACGGCCAGCCAACTGGCTCTGGCGCCCATCAAGACTTCATTGGACTCAGCTCAAGTGGCCCAGGAGTTGGGGCAGCGAATGGTCGCTGTTGGCAATTGGAGTAAATTGGCCCTGACGCCTTATCAATTGACATGGGCCAACGCGCAACTCAACTGGAAACGTGCCCAGTATGCCGCAGCACAGGACCAAGCAAGTCTTCTAAAACTGTTGCAATTGTCTGGAAAGTACAACGTCGTTAGATTGGCTGATGCATTGCCCGCTGTCCCTGAGAAAGTGATGAGTGAGGCCGAGTTCAACAATCAACTGCAGAAGATCCAAGTTCAAGTGAATGCACTTCGTCGCGATCGCCACCGTAGTGCAGCTCAGCTGGCTTATCAGGCGTATCTAGGCAGTCATGCCGTGGCAGCGATTACCCAAAACGAGGTACTCAAGCTTCGTGATTCGATGACCGAAGAGACTCAGCTGCATTACAACGGCATGCTCAAGAGCACTTGGGAGTTGCTCGGTGAAGTGCAAAATCAGGCCCAGGCGCGTGCAGATCTGATCAGCGCCCAGCGTGATTTGGCACTGGCTACGCTGGATTTACAGTCCGCCTTGTTCGGTGGCGAACCGGAAGGACTGACTTCTCTTGGCAGCGCAGCTGCGGATGCAGCACCCAAAGGTCATTGAGACTAATTCACCATGAACCATCTTTCTTCACGCAGAAACTTTTTTGCTGGTACCGTGGCCTCAGTTGCCGGCTTGGCCGTGGCTCGCTCGGCACTGGCTGGCTTGCCTGAACCGGTCATCCAGACATCGACCAATACAGCGCCCCCCCTGGTGCCCAACACGGGTCGGCCCTACAACCCTGTGGTCACGCTCAATGGGTGGACCTTGCCCTGGCGCATGAACAACGGGGTCAAGGAGTTCCACCTGGTGGCGGAGCCGGTGGTGCGCGAGGTGGCTCCTGGCTTCAAGGTCAACATGTGGGGCTATAACGGCCAGAGCCCGGGCCCCACCATCGAGGTGGTGGAAGGCGATCGGGTGCGCATCTTCGTGACCAACAAGCTGCCGGAACACACCACCATTCACTGGCATGGGCAACGCCTGCCCAGCGGGATGGATGGCGTGGGCGGACTCTCGCAACGGGCCATTCCGGTGGGCAAGACCTTTGTCTACGAATTTGAAGCCCGCCGCCCCGGAACCTTCATGTACCACCCGCATGCCGACGAGATGGTGCAGATGGCCATGGGCATGCATGGTTTCTGGGTCACGCACCCGAAGACGCGGCACCCGCATATCAGCGAGGTGGATCGGGACTTCTGTTTCCTGCTCAATTCGTTTGATGTGGAGCCTGGGAGCCGCACTCCTAAGGTCAACACGATGACCGATTTCAATATCTGGTGCTGGAACAGCCGCGTGTTCCCAGGCATCGATACGCTCAATGTGCGTCAGGGCGACAGGGTGCGTATTCGCGTGGGCAACCTGACCATGACCAACCACCCTATCCACCTCCATGGACATGAGTTCGAGGTCACGGGTACCGACGGTGGGCCCACCCCGCCCACCAGCCGCTGGCCAGAGGTCACCACCGATGTGGCGGTAGGCCAGATGCGGCAAGTGGAATTCGTGGCTGACGAGTTGGGCGACTGGGCCGTCCATTGCCACAAGAGTCACCACACCATGGGGCCGATGGGCCATGCGGTACCAACCATGGTCGGGGTCGATCACCGTGGATTGTTGGGCAAGCTGCAAAAGGTGGCGCCCGACTACATGTTGATGGGCGAGCGTGGCATGGCTGACATGGGCGAGATGGAAATGCCCATTCCCGACAACACCACTCCCATGATGACTGGTACCGGTCCCTTCGGATCGCTGGAAATGGGCGGCATGTTTAGCGTGCTCAAGGTTCGCAAGGACCAGAAGCCTGGCGACTACTCGGATCCGGGATGGTTCAAGCACCCAGAGGGAACCGTGGCCAAAGAGTACACCGGGCCGGTGACTGAACCGGTGCGCAACCAAGCAGAGAATGGTCAGGCGCCCCTGTCCAACAAGAAGGCCTCCGCACCGACCCAACTTCAGGTACGCAAGCCCAAAGCACACAGTGGTCATTAAGGACCACTCTCAACAATGAATGGAATGAAGAACATGCATCGCAAAATTTTCGCACTGCTCGCCTTGGCCCTGTCCGGTGCCGCTTTCGCCGCTGGCAATCATGCAGGCGGTCATGGTGGCGAAGAAACCGCCATCGGCAAGCCTGGGGTGGTGTCCAAAGTCAGCCGCACCATCACTGTCGACATGAATGACACCATGCGCTATACGCCCGCGGATGTCAGCGTCAAGCAAGGTGAAACCATCCGCTTCATCGTCAAGAACAGCGGCCAGGTCAAGCACGAGATGAGTCTGGGCACCGAGAAAGAACTGCTCGAACACCTGGAGGTGATGAGAAAGTTCCCGGACATGGAGCACGACGAACCCGGCAAGGTGAGCTTGGCTCCGGGCAAACAAGGTGAAATCGTCTGGCAGTTCACCAAGGCGGGAACGGTTAACTTTGCATGTCTCATGCCAGGGCACTACGAAGGTGGCATGAAGGGTGCGATCAAGGTAAGCAAGAAGTAAATTTCTTCAGGAAGGGGCCAGCGTCATGACTCAGCAGCGTTTCCAGTCGAATTCCACCCGGCGTGTCTGGCTGTTGGGCATGGCGGCCCTGGGCGCCACGTCCTTCGCCGTTGCTGCCAAGCCGTCAGCTATTCCGGTCGAAGTGTGGAAAGACCCGAATTGCGGCTGCTGCAAGGACTGGATTGCCCACATGGAAAAGAACGGTTTTGCCGTCACTGTCAAGGATCAAGGCAACAACGCAGCGCGTGCGCGTCTGGGCATGCCACAGAAATTCGGCTCCTGCCACACAGCAGTGGTTCAGGGCTACGTGATCGAAGGCCATGTGCCCGCATCCGATATCCAGCGCCTGCTGAAGGAAAAACCGCTGGCCTTGGGACTGGCCGTGCCTGGCATGCCGGTCGGCTCACCAGGCATGGATGGCGCGGTCTACGGTGGCCGCCGCGATCCCTACAAAGTCTTGCTGGTCCAGAAAGACGGCTCGTCCCAGGTTTTCAATTCGTACACATAAGGAGTTGACATGAACACGGTCAAACAGATTCTCGCCGTCACGGCACTGGCCATGGGCATCGCCTTGCCGTTGAGCAGCTTTGCACAGGCCACCATGGATCACAGCAAGATGGACATGACTTCGCCGTCCATGACCGATGGCGAGGTGAAAAAGGTCGATCTGGAGGCCGGCAAGGTCACCATCAAGCACGGCCACATCATGCACATGGACATGCCAGGCATGACGATGGTGTTTACCGCCAAGGACAAGGCGTTGCTCGCCAACCTCAAGCCGGGTGACAAGATCCGGTTCATGGTGGTCAACGAGGGCGGCAAGATGATCGTGACCGACATCCAGCCTGCCAACTGAGCACACGCCCCAATCGGCGTGCCGAGACCGTGCATTGCATGGACCCCATGTGCAGTGGCGGTCATTTGAAACCCTGACAGGAGCAAACCATGACCCACATTCGCAAGACCCTGATTAGCCTGTGCGTGGCAGCGACATCACTGGGCGCCTTGGCACAAAACGCCGACGAGCACAAGGATCACCATCCAGCCGATGCAAGCGCACCGGCCAAGATGGTCAAGAAGACCGCCAAGGCCGCCCCCGTCAAACCGTTGAGTGCGGACAAGATGGCCAACATGGACCAGCACATGCAGTCCATGCAAGCCATGCACGACAAGATGATGGCGGCCAAGACCCCTGACGAACGTCAAGCCCTGATGGCCGAGCACATGAAGCTCATGCAGGAAGGCATGGGCATGATGAAGCAAATGGGCGCCGGCATGCAGGGCATGGGCGGTCAAGCTGGCATGGGGGCCATGGGTGGCATGGCCGCAGGCAAAGGCATGCCGGCCGATCTCGCTGCACGTCATCAGATGATGGAAAAGCGCATGGAGATGATGGAGTCCATGATGCAGATGATGATGGATCGCCTGCCCGCAGACGCCAACCGTTCAGAGGCCACGAAATGAAACGCTCAGCGGTTGCCCTGGGTCTGGCCTGCTTGCTAGCGGTGGGCGTGACGTGGGCCGCCCCTACGGGTTTCATCTACACGGCCAACGAACGGGCCGAGTCCATCAGCCAGGTGCAGTTGGATTCCGGTGCGGTCAAGACCGTCAAAACGGATATATCTCCCCACAACGTCCAGGTGACACCGGACGGCACCCGCTTGCTGGCAGTCGGTGTCGCCGCGCATGGGGCCCACCACGGTGCAGCGGGCGCTGGATCCGGGCAATTGTGGGTGTTCGACACCAGGGCGCTGGACAAAGCACCGGTAGTCATCGAAGCGGGCGAACACCCTGCCCATGTGGTCACGGACCGCAACGGCGATCGCGCTTTTGTCACCGATTCGGCGGTCAATATAGTTCGCGTCATTGACCTCCAGACCAAGGCCGAGACCGCACGTATCCCCACTGGGGCGTATCCGCACGGCCTGCGGCTCAGCCCGGACGGCAAGACGCTGTACGTGGCCAACATGCGGGGATCTTCCGTCTCGGTCATTGACGTGGCCACACTCAAGGAAACGGGTCGTATCCGGGTGGGGAAAGGTCCGGTACAAGTAGGGTTTTCGCCCGATGGCCAGCAAGCGTATGTGTCCCTCAGCGCCACCAACCAGTTGGGCTTGATCGACACCCGCCAACAGCGCCTGGTCGGCAAAGTTGCCGTGGGGCGTACCCCCATTCAGATGGTGGCGACCTCAGCCGGGTTGGTTTACGTGGCCAACCAGGGCAGCACCCAAGCACCCGACCAAACGGTTTCGGTGGTTGATGCGGCCAAGAAGCGCGTCGTCAAGACCCTGGTCACCGGCAAAGGCGCGCACGGCACAGCAGTCAGTTCAGACAACGCCTATGTGTTCGTCAGCAACATCGAAGCCGGGACGTTCTCGGTCATCGACACGGCGACGCAAAAAGTCGTGGCCGAGCACCAGGTCGGTGCTGGGCCCAACGGCATCAGCTACCAGGCTCCGTAAGCAGCAAGTGGCATGGTCTCTTCCTCAAAAGAGGTCAATTTGTCCAAGGAGGACAGCATGCATCCTGAAGATCATCGGCAACAGCAGCCACCACATTTTTGGCGTTCCCGCTACGCCATTGGCTTGGTGGTCATCGGTGGCATCGCTGCCTACTTCCTCTTGGAAGAGCATCGCGCGCACATTCTGGGAGTCTTACCCTACCTGCTGTTGCTGGCCTGCCCCTTGATGCACCTCTTCATGCACGGTGGCCATGGGGGACTGACCTTGCCCTCGAAATGTGAATCCCATAGCCGAGCTCACATGTTCGCTGTTTTCGGTTGATCCGCGAGCCAGCGTTGCTCGTATTTCATCGGGC
>Ga0208374_1000591_pt1 | contig 14346 bp, 14 predicted proteins | sample RifOxyC3_FD_184037 | JGI IMG/M metagenome (GOLD analysis project Ga0208374, IMG submission 184037) | Groundwater microbial communities from Rifle, Colorado - Rifle Oxygen_injection C3 (SPAdes) | ecosystem: Environmental > Aquatic > Deep subsurface > Groundwater | place: Rifle, Colorado, USA...
GCGCCGGCGGGGGGTGACGCCATGAATGCCCGTCGACTGATCATACCGGTGCTGGGCGGGGTGGCTGCCGTGCTGCTGGTCCTGGCGATTGCGGCGTGCATCCGGTGTGCCGGGGTATTGCAAACGGCCGGGCCGCGCATGGAAGGCCGGGCCCGGGTGCTCCGGTTGCTTGACGGGTTGCAGGCGGAACAGGAAAGCGCCGAGGCGGACCGTCAACGTCTGGTGGAGCGGTTTTCCGGACGTCCCCTGGCGCTTGCGAGCATGGTGGAATCCGTTCTCCCGGGTGTCCGGATCGAGGATGTACGCGAATCCCGTCAGCCGGTGGAGGATGGCTGGATGGTACGTGAACGCGAGGTGGCGTTTATGAATGTTGCCTTTTCCGATATCCACCGGCTGGTGCTGGCAATCGAGAGCAATCGCCCGCCCTGGCGTCTGGAGGGATGCCGGTTCCAGGCGGGGCATGAAAAAGGACGCGGGACCGTCAATTTGACCTGGCAGACCTGGGAGAAGGTCGAGTAGGAAGGTGGCATGCACCATGCGGAAACTATGTTGTGATCGTGACCTGGATGCCTGCCGGACCATCCAGGCCATCCTGGAAGGCGCCGGGATTGCCTGTGACGTGCGCCACGAGACGACGGCCTCCCTGTTCGGCGGCAAGGGAATCACCTCGGAATGGCCGGAAGTGTGGATCGAGGATGATGACCGTTTCGACGAAGCATGGGCCCTGCTCAACGGCGATTCGCCGGATGGGGAACCGGATTCTGATCCGGACGATGACGATCCGGACGAGTCGGAATAATCCGGCAGGTAATCAAGCGGGATGGTCCGTTGAAAGGATCAGCGTGGCCGGGCGGGTCGCAGGCTGTATGGGCATTCGAGCCCATGCGCGAGCAGGAGCGGTTCGTTGCCCAGTATGTCACGGGCCGGGCCGTCGGCCACCACGATGCCGGCATCCAGCAGAATGACCCGGGTACACACCTCCAGGACCAGTTCCAGGTCATGCGTGGCGATGATCCGGGTATGTTCAAACGACAGCAGGAGCTCGATCAGGCGGCGCCGTGCCCGCGGGTCGAGGTTGGATGATGGTTCGTCCATGACCAGGATGTCGGGTGTCATGGCCAGCACCGTGGCAATGGCAACCGCCCGTTTCTCGCCGGCCGAGAGGCGGTAGGGGGGTCGTTCCCGGACATGCGTCATGCCCACCCGTTCCAGGGCGGATGCCGTGCGTTGTTCCACCATGTCCGGCGGGAGTCCGGCGTTCAAGGGTCCGAAGGCAACATCGCCGGCCACGGTGGGCATGAACAACTGGTCGTCGGGATCCTGGAACACCATGCCCACGCAGCGCCGTGCCCGCGGGATGGTGCCGGGCGTCAGCGGCGTGTCGCCGATGATGACCGTGCCGCTGGTGGCGGTCAGGCAACCGTTGAGGTGTTGCAGGAGGGTGGACTTGCCGGCGCCGTTTCCTCCGACGATTGCCACCGCGCCCCCATGGCTGATGCGGAATGAAATGCCTTTCAGGGCCTCGGTACCGTCCGGATAGGCAAAACGCAGGTCACGGACTTCAACGATATGGTGACTCATGGTATGACTCCCGTCAACCAGTGTCCCAGCCCTCCGGCCAGGTTCCAGGTCCGTCCCAGGGCGAAGAAGGCCAACCATCCGGCGATGAAAGCCCCATCGATCCAGCGTACCTGGTGAGGGTGTACCAGGCGGATCTCGCCGTCGAATCCGCGGGCCATCATGGCACGGTACACACGGGTGGCCCGGTCCATGGATCGAAGCAGCAGGTTGCCGGTGAGGGATCCGTAGACGCCCAGGTTCAAGGAACGGGTTCCGGACGAGCGCAGGGTGACGCTCCGCAGAACATTCCGGCCCTCCTGCGCCACGACGAACAGGTAACGGTGGAGGAAGAGGAGTTGGACGACAAAAACGCGGGGAACCCCCAATTGGCCCAGGGCGGAAGCCAGCCGGACCATGCCGGTGCAGGCAACCAACGCCAGTGCGGCTCCTGCCGTCAGGAGAAACCGGACCAGGATTGATGTGAACGACATCCATCCTCCCGTGATGGTAACCGGTCCGATCGCGAGGACTGGACGCCGGTCGAGGAACGGGTTGAAGATGCCGACTGCCAGCGCAAAAGGCATGGCCAGGAGGATCTTTTTCACGATGGGACCCATGGGTATCCGGGCCCCGTAGATCAGGACGAGCGGGAAAAACAGGAAAGGCGTCAAGGCCGAGAGCGCGTGCGGGGGGAACGACATGACCACCCCGATAAAGGCCAGGGTGACGATGATCTTGGCCCGTGCATCCAGACGGTGCATGGGAGTATCCAGACGGGCCAGGTCATCCATTCGTCCGATTTCGATCCAGTCCGTCGCGCCCATGCCATTCGCTTTCTGCTTTAAAGGTTGTGCGGCACGACCGAAGTCGTGCGTGTTCTGAGCGCCATGCCTACCAGGGTGGCCAGGATCAGTGTCAAGACACCGCCCACGATTCCCGATACCGATGTTCCGGCGTTGATTGATGGCCAGGGATCGGGTTCCGGTCCGGCGGGAATGGTTGTGGCTATGCCGGGTTCCGCCTGTTTGAAACCGTAGTCCGGCAGGAACGCGGTCTGTTCCTGCAGGCCGGCCAGTCGTTGATGGACACCGGATTCCGGAGCTTCAACCGATTCGGCGCCCGTCACCCTGGCGATGGACCATTCCAGTCCGTCGGGATGGGTGGAGGCGAACCAGCTTGCGGCACCGCCAATCACCATGGCGGCAATCGCCAGACCGGCCAGGATTGGACGAATGCCGGTCGCCGTGCCGGGCAGGGGACTGGTGGGCAGGGCCTCGGGCCGCGCCCTGGCGATAAATGACACCACGGCAACGGTTGCCAATCCCTCGACGGCGCCGATTGCCAGGTGAATGGGCAGCATCATCAGCACAAAGGTGTGGAAAGGCAGTTCCGAGATGCCGGATACCAGTGTTTGCAGCACCACGCCGAATGCGCCCAGTTGCAGGCCGACGACGGAGGCCGCAATGGTTGCCACCCCTACACGCAGGCTGCCGGGCTGACCTCGTGCAATGATCCGGTAAATCAGCGGGTAGGCCACGAAGGCGGGAAAAAATCCCATGTTGAACATGTTACACCCGAGCGCCAGCAGACCACCGTCCGCGAAGAAGAATGCCTGGACCGTCAGGACGGATGCAATGACCAGGAAGGCCGCATGCGGACCCAGCAGGATGGCCAGGATCAATCCCCCGCCGATATGCCCGCTCGATCCGGTTCCCGGTATGGTGAAGTTGATCATCTGGGACGCGAAGATGAAGGCGCCGAGAACTCCCATCATCGGCACCAGGTTCTCGCGCAGGGTTTGTTTCACTTTACGGGCGCAGAAAGTGATCAGGCCGCCCGACACAGCCCACAGGGTTCCGCCCACGGCGGGAGAAATCAGAGCGTCAGCCATATGCATGGAAGGTTCTTCCGGTCCGGGTTGCAGGTTTCTCGGCACCCAGTCGTGCCGGTATCAAGTAACATATAACGTAAAATCGTAATACCATTCAAGCCGAATGTTGACGGATCACGGGATGCCGGGTTAAGCGAGATGCCGGCCGGTGGTTCCGGCAGCCAGGGAAACGTGTTTCAGGCCCTTGACCGCCTTGAGCCGTGTAACGAGCGAACGGATGGTTGCCGGTGTTCCGCGAACCGCGATGATCTCCATGCAATTCCGGTGATCCAAATGGATGTGTTGCGTGGAGATAATGGCTTCGTGGCAGTCGTGTTGAACATCGGTGAGCCGCCGGACAATGTCTCTTTTATGGTGGTCATACGCCATGACGATAGCGCCGGCCACTTCATCGTCTGCTTTCCATTCGGTCTTGACCAGGGTTGCACGGATCAGGTCGCCTACCGCCTTGGAGCGGGTCGGGCAATGGTCCTCCCGTATTTGTGCATCAAACTGCCGCATCAGATCCCGGTCAATTGAAACGCTGAAACGTGTCAAGGGCATGGTGTCAACCTCCGCTGTCAGGATAGGCTATTCCATGACGGCGGGGCAAGTGTAACCCCGTGTTTTCGTTGTGACATTCCAGGGATAATCTGTGACCCTGTGGCATCGGCAGGAATGTGAAATCCGGTGGCATGCCGGGGAAGGCCATAACGATGAAACGCGATACCGCAGAGAATATTCCACCATTGCCCGGGGTCTGTTCACAATGGTTTGAGGGCTATGACCGGTATGATTTTGACGTGGGCGGCCGGCCCGTGACCCTGATCGCCCCGCGTGAACCACTGCAAGGCCGTCGTTGGGTGTGGAAAGGTGAATTTCTCGATTCGTTCCCGGGCACGGAACTGGCCCTGCTCAGGAAGGGTTTCCACATTGCCTACCTGTCGTATCCCGACCAGTTCGGGGGGCCTTTGGCCATGGCTGCCTGGTCACGATTCTATCATGCGTTGACGGAACGGTATGGATTTGCGCGAAAATTCGGACTGATCGGCCTGAGCCGCGGCGGGCTTTACTGTTACCAGTGGGCAATTGCCAACCCCGCCAGCGTGGCCTGCCTGTACGGGGATGCGCCGGTATGCGACTTGAAAAGCTGGCCGGGGGGAAAGGGGAAAGGTCCCGGTTCACCCGCCGAGTGGCAAAAGGTCATGGAGGTATTCGGGTTTCGCACGGAGGAAGACGCCATGGTATATCCGGGAAATCCGGTGGATAATCTGGGACCCCTCGCGTCGGCCCGTATCCCGATCATGCACGTCTACGGAGACGCCGACGAAGGCGTGCCGTGGGACGAGAATACCGGCGTGGTGGCCCGGCGTTACCGGGAACTTGGTGGATCAATCGAACTTATCGGGAAGCCGGGTTGCGGTCATCATCCCCACGGGTTGGAAGACCCGACCCCGGTGGTGGAATTCTTTCTCCGCCATGCCGCGGGTTCGGACGGAAAGCGGATAGCGGATATCCGGCACTGAGACGGGCAGGGGGTGCTGACCCGGCATGGTGGGTCAAACACCCCGTTTTCATGAACCTAGCGGACGTTTCCTCTCAATACTTCACCGAGCATCCGTACGAGGCCGATGTGGCGGTCTCGACCGGCTTGCCGGCCAGAGCGGCATCCAGGGCCTTGGCGACATAATTCACGGCATCCTTGAGTGTGGCGGGATCCGGGGAAGGATTGTTGTCAATGGCCCCGGCATAGATGAGGGTGCCTTCGGCATTCACGATGAACATGTGCGGGGTGGTCTTCGCGCCGTAGAGGCGACCGACTTTGCCGTCGGTATCCAGCAGTACGGCTGTGGGGGCGGCCTTGCGTTCCGCCACCAGTTCCGCCCATTTTTCAGCGGGATAGTTTCCCTGCTTGCCGGATGCCGAGGAATTGATGCTCAGCCAGACGACGCCTTGTTCCGTGTATTTGCGCTGGAGTGCCTGCATGGCATCCGCCCCGTAATGTTTTTTGACGAACGGGCAGTCGTAGTTGACCCATTCCAGGACCACCAGTTTCCCTTTGAATTCAGCCAGCGTGCGGGTTTTGCCGGCACTATCCGTTGCCGTGAATTCCGGTGCGGGTTTGCCGACTACAGCAGTTGTTTCCTGAGCCTGCGCTTGTGCAGTTACGATGGCCAGAGCGGCAATACAGGCAATGATTCGGATATCTTTAAGCATGTTCATGTTCCTTTGACTGGTTGGTTTAACAAACAGCCGAATGATACCCGTGGTTGGACCCCGGAACAAGAATGAAAGGCATTACGCAAGGAGCAGGCGGAGGACGGTCTTTTAGCCGGGAGGCAGGATGGTGGCCCGGATCAGAATGGCCGTAGCATGTGGGGGGTCGGTTCGGTTGGAAGGGAAGACCAGGATTCCGTCCAGGGTTTCCGGCGCTGCCGGTGGTTCGGGTCCTTTGGGCAGACGCAGGGTCCACTGGGCTTCCTGCCGGTTCCAGGTGCCGGCGGGTGTCGGGTTCACGGCACCGCGTTTCATAGCGAAGAATTGGATGCCGGATTCAGGATTGAACGGGTGGCCGGGAGGGGGCGTGATGTGGAGCAGCCATTCGCTACCAACGGCCTGTGCCTGTGCGGTCCATCCGGGCATGGGAACCGGAAGGGCTGCGCGTGCGGCGTCGAAGCGATTGGTGGTGACCAGCCGGCGCGGGGGTTTCGTCGGTTTCACCGGGATGGACAACTCGACGGATTGCTTGCGAAACATGCACATGTCGAGGCATACCATCCATTGTGCGTTGAGACGCAGGACGACGCCCGTACCCTGCAGGGTGCTGTCGGCATGGAAATCGGCCAGCAACGTGACCTCGTTCTCGTATCCGTAGGTGACCAGGCCATCGGCTTCCATGTAATGCGGGGTGGGGAAATGCAGGGCACCCATGCGGATGCCGTCGGGCAAGGTCCAATGAAGCGCAGGCGCCATGCCGGAATCGCCGGGATTCAACCAATAGGTGTGCCAGCCGGGCTGGGTCGAGATTTGGACACCCACGGTAAAGGTGGTCCCGGGTTGTATCCAGGCGGTTTCGGGAATCAGTGCCATGCCGTCAGCGTGGGAGCGGAGACAGGGAATGAACAACAGCAGGGTAAGTCCGATGATCAGCCGGGGGCGTAACGGCTGACGGTTCAAAGGGTCGTTGTGCATGCTCGTGCCAGGCGTTGGGCAAGTTTGGCATGTCCCTGTTGGTGGGCAAGCTTTTCCGGGGTTTGTCCGTCTTTTGCCGTGACGCCGGGTTTTGCCCCCTGGTCCAGGAGAAATTCCACCATGTCGAGGTTGCCGGCGGCAGCGGCCCGGTGCAGTACGGTGTATCCCTGGGGACTGGTACGGGTGATGTCGGCACCTTCACGGATCAGTTCACGCGCGAGGGGAATATCGTTTTCGGCAACGGCATGGAACAAGGCGCCCTGCTTGCCGAATATCCAGTTGATCTGCTTGCCGTCAGCCGGATCAAGTCCGATGCCGGCGATCAGCCGGGACCGTTGTGTACGGATCGTGCTCATCACCCCAAATGTATGCGCGCCAGGGCGAAGTAGGCAAGGATAATGACAAACATCACGTAGAGTATCCAGTGAACTTCCCGGTGCCGGCCGCACAGGATCTTCATGACCGGATAGGCGGCGAATCCCAACGCCAGCCCATCGGCGATTGAATAGGTGAAGGGGATTCCGATGGCGATCAGGAAGGCGGGCAGGGCTTCGGACATGTCGCCCCAATCGATTTTTACGGCATTGTGCATCATCATGGCGCCGACGATGACCAGTGCGCAGGCGGTGGCCGGGCCATAAGATCCGATCATGTTGACCAGCGGGCTGAACGCCAGCGCTGCCAGGAAAAGGAGCCCGGTGACCACGCTGGTCAGTCCGGTTCGTCCGCCGTGGGAGACACCGGCAGCGCTTTCGATGTAGCTGGTCACCGTGCTGGTGCCGACACAGGCGCCGAAAACCGTTCCGCAGGCATCCACCAGCATCACCCGGTCGGCGCGTGGAATCCGGTTATCCTTGATCAATCCTGCCTGTTCGCTGACCCCGACCAGGGTTCCCATGGTATCGAAGATGTCCATGAAACAGAACACGGCAATAAAAGGGAGCGCTTTCCAGGACAGGGCATTCCAGAGATCCCATTGTCCGATGGCCGGCACGGTGACCTGTGGAAACCCGAATATTCCCTGGTATTCGATTCGCCCCAGGCCCAGTGCCAGCAGGGTGGATGCACCGATGCCCCAGAGGATGGCGCCGCGGACCCTGCGCGCCTGCAGTCCGCCGGCCACCGCCAGGCCGGTGAAGAATACCAGGATGTCCTTCAAGGCGTCGAGTTCTGACAACCATCGGATATTCAACCCGACGCCGATGTTGGGTTTGGCCGTGATCAGTCCGCCATGTTGGAAGCCGATCAGGGCAATGAACAGACCGATACCGACGGCCATGCCGTTGCGCAGGCTTGGGCTGACCGCCTCCAAGAGTATCCGGCGTATCGGCAAGAGAGAGAACAGGAGGAATATTACACCGGAGATCAACACGATGCCCAGCGCCGCTTTCCAGGGGTCCGGAACCCCCATGCCGGCCAGCGCCATGATCGTGGCGACAAAGAAGAAATTTTCGCCCATGCCGGGGGCCAGGGCAATCGGGTAGTTGGCGTACAACCCCATCAGCAGGGTGGTGGCCGATGCTGCGAGGCAGGTTGCCAGGAAGATGGCGTGCGGATCCATCCCGGTGGGTTGTCCGGCGAAATCGCGTGCCAGGATGGCCGGTTGAAGCACCACGATGTAGGCCATGGTCAGGAACGTGGTGATGCCCGCGACGATTTCCGTGCGGGTGGTGGTGTGGTTGTCGGCAAGATGAAACAGGCGGTTGAACATGGGGCCTCCGCTTTCAGGATTTTACACGATCTGCCAGGATGAGGGGCAACCAGTATTGATACGATTTCGGGATCGGGCCGCCGAGGGATGCAAGGCGATCCACGGTGAGGGCGGAGTTGACCGGGCGACGCGCGGCCCGTGGGGGGATTGAATCCATGGGGCTGATCAGGGACGGGTCGGTATGCAGGATGCGGGCGGCCTCCAGGGTGAATTCGTACCGGGTGGCAGGGACCGTGGCGCTCGCGTGGACGATGCCGGCGACGCCTTTCTCCAGCAGGAATGCCACTACGTCCGCGATATCGGCGGTGCAGGTGGGATAGCGGATGCAGGCATGATCATGCCGGGTTGGTGTTGTGCCGGTTACGGAACGGATGGCATCCTCGATCATGGAAGAGATCACGGGTGGGGGTGGGGTTCCGTAGAGCGCCGGAATCCGCAATATGGCGGCACCGGGGCATGCTTGGAGCACCCGGGTTTCGGCATCGCGCTTGGTTTGCCCGTAACGGTTGATCGGGCAGGGGGTACTGGTCTCCCGGTAAGGCGGATGATCGCCGTCAAAAACATAATCGGTCGAGATATGGACCATGGGTGCGCCGCGTGATTGTGCCAGTGCCGCCAATCTTGCCGGCACATTGGTATTCAACGCGGCGGCGTCTTCCGGATGTGTTTCGCAGAAATCAGGGTCCCGGTATGCCGCACAGTGGACCAGGGCATTCCAGGGCATGGCCTTCAGGGAGTCGATGGCGTCCGGGTCGGTCAGGTTGACGGGGAGGAGGTTTGGGAAGGCGTGGCTCCGGCCCAGGCCGGTCACGGTTGCTGAACCGGCCAGGCGGGTGAGGATGGCGCTGCCGAGCAGTCCGCTGGCTCCGGTCACCAGGATAGGTTGTGGAAGGGGGGGCACGGGTGGGGGTCCTAGGGGCGTGATGCCCATCCCAACCCCATGACCGCCATTGTGACCCATAAAATCCTTAACTGATCCCCTGGTGATTTCATCCGGTATCCTCCTGTCAGGTCATTCAACCTAACGAAGCCACGACTGATCCGCAACCGCTTTTTGAGAGCATCTTGCGGGGGCGCGTCACTTCCCCCTTGCACCTTGAACCGCTTCCTATAGCATTTGACCGGAAGCAGGTTGTCCGGATACGGATTGACCGGCTGGCTTGAACGTGAAGGGTCCACACCGGAGGAATGGTCATGAAGTCCGATCCGAAACTGGCAATCAACGGCGGTGTCAAATCCAAGACGGTTCCCTATGGAACCGGACAGCGGTTCGATGCGGCCGAACTGGACCGGCTGAAGGAAGCGCTGGACCAGAACACCTTGTTTTACGGATTCGGTCACCTGGTGAAGCAGGCCTGTGAACGGATGCAAACCTACACGGGCATGCCCCATGTGGTGCCCTGCAGCAGTGGAACCTCGGCCATCCACCTGGGTTTGATCGCCTGCGGCATCGGGCCCGGCGACGAAGTGATCGTGACGCCCAACACGGATTCCGGTTCCGTGATCGGCATCATTGAGGAAGGTGCTGTCCCGGTTTTCTGTGATTGTGATGAGACGCTCCAGCCTACCCTGGAATCGGTGCAGGCCTGCGTGACCGAGTATACGCGGGCGGTTATTGTGGTTCACCTGGCCGGCTATCCGGCACCCGTGGACGCCATTGCCGCCTGGTGTTCGGAACGCGGGATCGGCGTGGTGGAGGACTGTGCCCAGTCATGGGGAACCCGCCTCAATGGTCAGTTGGTCGGATCGTTTGGAACTGCCGGCGCTTATTCGACCAACGATTTCAAACACATTTCGACCGGCGATGGCGGATTTGTCGCGGTGCGCGACCCGGAATTGTACCGGCGGGTTTCGAACTATTCCGACAAGCATTATGACCGGCTGTTTGACAACACCCGCCGCCAGGCGCACCACGGGATGAATTACCGTATGAGCGAATTGCAAGGAGCCGTGGCGCTGGCCCAACTGGACAAGGTGGACTCGATCACCTCGGGATTCAACCGGGTGGGGCAGGCGATGGAGGCGGGGCTGAAAGGGTTGCCGGGAGCCCGGATGATACCCACACTCAAGGGTGGATACAGCACCTATTGGTGGAGCGCCCTGTTGATCGATCCCGACCGGTTTGATGGAACGCGGGATGAACTGGCGGCCGCGCTTCAGGCGGAAGGTGTTTCGGCAGGCTCGTATGGACAATATGACCTGATCCAGACCCGGCTTTTCCAGGAACGGGTGGTGCGTCCCTGGTTGAAAGGGCCCCGCCGGCATTATCCGCTGGTCCAGCCGGACGGGCGTTCCTATACCTACGATTACCGGAAAACCCCGGTGCATAAACGCCTCCTGGATACCGCCATCCGCCTGAGTATCAGCCACTGGTATACCGATCAGGATGTCCGGGAAACCGTTGACGGGGTACGCAAAGTCTTGACGGCGTTTGCGCGATGACGGATATGAGGAACATTGTCATGAAAAAGACCTATCCTGACCTGACGCCCCGCTCCTTCCCTGATCAACTGCAGTCGCCTGCCTATGATCCCTTTCATCTGATACCGCGCGTTCTGCCCGACCACCCGCGTGTGCTGGTCTCGGCTGACTGCATCCGGCGGACCCGCCAGCGGTTGAAGCGGGACGGGTGGGCCAAACGCTGCATGCACCGTCTACTGTCGAATTGTGATGCCAAGGGGATTTTTGACAGGCCACTCCCGTTTCCCATGGATCGTGGTCTTAACAACAATGCGCTCGGAATCCTTGAACGCAATGCCCTTGCATTCGCCTTGAATGGCCGCCGGGTTCATCACGAAGTGACCCTGCATGGCATGCGCCGGATGGCGGACCTGATACGACGCCGGGATCCGGTCACGTCCGATCATTTCCTGGTGGGCGGCAACCTGAATGAGAGTCGTGCCATCGGGGTGCTGGGGCACGTTTACGATCTGCTGGCCATCCATGGTTTATCGGCCGCCGATGACCGGTCTTTCCGGCGCCTGCTGGAGACCACGCGCCTGGCGAGCGACCGGAACACCCACCTGACGTGCGGCAACCACAACAGTTGGAGCCTGGTCGGCCGTATTTCCATTGCCCTGGCGTTGGGCAATCGCCAGTGGTTGCATGATGCGCTCTACGGATGCCTATGCCCGGCCGGATGGCGGTATGGTTTGATCCACCAGTTGCGGCACGACATCCTTTCCGACGGCATGCATTGGGAACGGTCATTCGGTTATCATTACTATACCCTTATGGCATTCACGGAAGCTGCGGATATGCTGGCAAATTCCGGCATCGACATCTGGCATGCCGAACTGCCGACGCTGAAACAGGACGATACCAAGGATCTGCACCGTGCCTATGGCCCGGAAGGCTTGAAATGTCTCAAGGCAGCCTATGATGCCCCGTTCTACATGGCCTTTGCCAATGGCGATCTCTCCCTGCTGCATGACAGCGGCCTGGCGAATCTCCGGGGCACCTACATCTGGGGTATCGTGTACGACAAGGCGTACGAGGCCTATCAGGATCCCAAATATGCCGGGCTGTTGAACCGCATCGAACGGGATTATCCCGATTCAAAACGGGCATGTCCCGGGGTTCCCATGTCGCTGCAAAGCCACCGCGGCGACCTGGACTTTGCCCGCGTCCGGCACGAGCGATATCCTGCCGGGCGTTTCTCCTTAAAACGGGATACGCTGGTTTCCCTATCCGGGGAGCATCGTTCCGGGCATACCCTGTTCCCGGTCTATGGCGCCGCCGTTCTTCGTGGCGGCGACAGCCGGACGGCTCCGGGGGCGTTTGTCTTTTATGGCCCCCATTCAGCCGGACATCAATCGCCGGCCGCCCTGCATCTCGATGTACAGCTGGGGGGACGGGTGGTGACCGGCGTGCCGCGCTTAAAAGGATATGAGGATCCCCGTTACCTGGCCTGGGGGCGTACAACGACGGCGTTCAATACCGTAACGATCGATGAACGATCGATGTTCCCGTATGATGCCGGACTGGACTCCATCTGGGAGTGTGACCACTGGCGCGATGCGATTTCGGATGGCGAGCTGGTCACCTTCAATCCGGATTCAGAGAACGGCTTGGTCCGTGTGCGCAATACACGGGTATATCCCGGTGTTTGCCTGGACCGGTCGGTTCTGATAGCTCCCCACTATGTGCTGGACGTGTACCGCGTGACGGCCGATTCAATCCGGCAGATTGACTGGACGTCGCATGTGTGTGGACGGGTGCCGGTTCCCCGGGGTTCGTCAGCCGTGCGGCTGGGGCGTGCCCGGGGGTTTTGCCACCTGAAACCCGCCTATCGGCTACCCGTGAAGGGTGGCAGCCTGAATGTGTGCTGGGAAACAGATTCCATTCCGTATGGCCTCAACCTGCAGGTGCCACGGGGAGGACGGGTGGTGATGGCCCGGGAACCAACCGTGGAAGGCGGAAAGTGCCTGGGCGAATTGAACCCCGTACAGGAACAGAGTGCCGTCATGGTACGGGTCCGCGGACGATCCGCCTTGTTCGTGTCGGTCTGGAGCACCGTCGCAGCACCGGCGGTTGTCCTGAAGGTGACCGGAACCGCTGGAACGGATGTGACCGTGGATGTCGGTACGCGCATGGGCAGGGACCGGTGGTCCCTACCCATGCGGGTGGAATAGTGGGGCGTCTTACACGCCGGCAAATGACGAGAACCCGCCGTCCACGGCAATGACCATCCCGGTCACGAATCCGGCTGCCTCATCGGACACCAGCCAGAGCAGGGTGCCCATCAGGTCTTCCGGCGAACCGAAACGTCCCATGGGTGTATGGGTGAGGATCGTGTTGCCGCGCGGGGTCATGGATCCGTCGGGTTTCGTCAGCAGGGCCCGGTTCTGGTCGGTCAGGAAGAATCCCGGAGCAATGGCGTTCACGCGGATGCCGACCTTGGACATGTGAACGGCCAGCCACTGGGTGAAGTTGCTCACCGCTGCCTTGGCTCCGCTGTAGGCCGGAATCTTGGTCAGCGGTTTCAATGCGTTCATCGATGAGATATTGATCACCACGCCGCGCTTGCGATTGGCCATGGACCGGGTGAATGCCTGGGTTGGCAGCAGGGTGCCCAGGAAATTCAGGTTGAACACGAACTCAACCCCCTTGGGATCGAGGTCATAGAACGTGACCATGCCTTCCTTGCCGACGTCGGCAGGGTCGAAATATTCCTTGGTGGTGGTGCCCTTGGGGTGGTTTCCGCCGGCCCCGTTGATCAGGATATCCACCGGGCCGAGTTCCTTCTCGATCTGGACGTTGGCGGCTTCCAGGCTGGGGCGGTCCAGCACATTGCAGGCGATTCCGATGGCCTTGCCGCCCGCGGCACGAATCCGGGTTGCGACGGCTTCCGCCGCCTCCTGCCGGAGATCGGCCACGGCCACGGAAGCGCCGCATGCCGCGATGGCTTCCGCCATGGTGCTGCACAAAATGCCGCCACCGCCGGTAACGACGGCCACGCGGCCGTTCAAATCAGGTTTCAGGGGAAGTTTCATCGGGGGTTGCTCTCCTTCGGTGTTGGTTCACGCATTTTCGAAACGTTCGCGGGCGGCCCACAAGCCGATCGCAGGGTTGGAAATGTAGTAGATTTCCTCGCCGTCCGGCAAGCGATTCCACCCGTCGGTGAGGGTTTCCGGGTTGTACCGGCGGGTCATTTCACCCAGGTCGGCGTACCGGAAGTTGATGCTTTCGATTTCCTTGCGGGTGAGCTTGCCGGGACAATAGGTCACCTGGAACCGGCCTTCGGATGAGCCGTGGATGAGGTGGGCGGCGGCACTGAGATTGTCGCGGAGGTCGGCATGTTGACGGACCAGTTCCATGACCTTCGGTGTGCCGACATAGCCGTATCGGCGGATCAGGGCGTCGATGGTGCGGTCTTCGCCGAATTCACGCAGGCCGGGCGCCAGGACAACCAGTTCACCGCCGTCGGCGATGGCCATGCGGGTACGGTAGATGCTCTTGTTGCCCAGCCAGGTGCTCTTGAATTCCGACGGGTCCAGGTACACGACAACCT
>Ga0208374_1000593_pt1 | contig 14269 bp, 11 predicted proteins | sample RifOxyC3_FD_184037 | JGI IMG/M metagenome (GOLD analysis project Ga0208374, IMG submission 184037) | Groundwater microbial communities from Rifle, Colorado - Rifle Oxygen_injection C3 (SPAdes) | ecosystem: Environmental > Aquatic > Deep subsurface > Groundwater | place: Rifle, Colorado, USA...
TATTCCATCGCGGTGCCGGCGTACTCGCCCGGACCGCGAGGTAAACCCGGGCTTCCATTTCGAAAAGGGCAACGGCTTCGCGTCAGATGGCTCCAGCCGCAAGGCGGAGCCGTCGGCGCAATACTCCCGTATGCGCCGATGGCGACAACGAAGCGGATGGGGCCATATCACGCGAAACCGCTTGCCCCGAAATGGAAGCCCGTCGGTTCATCACACGGCCGGCCTACCACCAACCCAGACCGGGGCGATGTCGCCCCGGCTCCAGCGAGAATGCACAAATTCGCAGATGCACCCCATGGAACAAGGGATTGTCGGACGCTGTCCGACATGATAGAACTTCCCGGTATTTACGAAACCCGGAGGCAATATGGCAACGTTCACCGCGAAACAACTCCACCAATGGTGCCGCATTCCCTGCTCCAAACTCACCACCCACCCGCGCCGGCGCGTCGCCTTCCGCCTGTGCCGCGATTCCGCCGACATGGGTCAGCTCATGGCGCGCGAACTGGCCGACCTGATCATCGCCAACAACCGCCGTAAACGATCCACCCGCGCCATCATACCCTGCGGCCCGAGTTGCTGGTACGTCCCGTTCACCGAACGGATCAACCGCGAATCGATCAGCCTGCGCCGGTTTGAAGTCTTCCACATGGACGAATGCCTCGACTGGCAGGGCCGCGAAATCCCCCTGGACCACCCGTTGAGTTTCCGGGGTTACATGCTCAAGCATTTCTATGCACCGGTCCGCCGTTCACTGGCCGTGCCCGAACGCAACCGCCATTGGCTGCGCCCCTCCACGATGGACACCGTGGCCGCCGCCATCCGCAAAACCCCCATCGACATCACCTATGGAGGCTGGGGCCAGGACGGCCACATCGCCTACAACCAGGCCCGCCGCCACCCCTATTCCAGCCTGACACTGGACGAGGTCCGCCAAAGCACCATCCGCATCCAGGACAACAACCTGGATACGATCATCGCCCTGGCCCAGCGCAATTTCGGGTCCGCCTACCAGTTCGTCCCGCCCATGTCGGTCACCCTGGGCGTGCGCGAATGCCTCTCCGCCCGCAAGGTGCGCCTGTTCAGCGATACCGGCGCGTGGAAACAAACCGCCCTGCGCGTCGCCTTGTTTGCACCGCCCACCCCGGAATATCCGATGACCCTGCTCCAGGAACATCCCGATGCCCTGATTACGGCAACGATGGATACGGCCCGGCATCCGATCAGCGAACATCCCGAGTGGGACCTGGGAGTGTGAACATGCCGGCCGGACCCGTCTTTCATCCGCTCCGCCTGCCCGCCGGATCCCGGTACGATTGCATGATCGGTACCGGCGGCATCGGGTCCGGCATGTTCTTCGCACTCGACGGCAACCACACGCTCGGCCGCGAGGAAAGCCGCAGCGGCCGCCTGCTGGACCGCCGCGACTACTGCAAACTGCATATCATCGCCCATACCGTCGCCGTCCTGCTCGGCCCCGCCATCCGCGTCTACCCCGTCGGCGCAGTCGGCAACGATGCCGTCGGCCAGCGCCTGCGCGAGGAAATGCAGGCGGCCGGCCTGGACCTGCGCCAGGTCCGCACCCTGCCGGACCTGCCCACCCTCTTCGCCATCTGCTATGTCTATCCGGACGGGGCGGGCGGCAACCTCACGGTCAACGATTCCGCCTCCGCCCACGTTGCACCCGATTGGATAACCGGTACCGACACACTTTTCCCGGCCAACGGTTCACGCACGATCGTATTGGCCGTTCCCGAGGTACCACTGGAGACCCGGCAGGAACTGCTCCGCACCGGTACCCGGCACGGTGCGTTCCGCGCCGCCTCGTTCGCCTCCGGCGAGATGGAGACCGTCCGCCACAATCGCCTGCTGGCCAACGTCGACTACCTCGCCATCAACGCACATGAAGCCACCCTGCTGGCCGGAATTGACCCCGCCGCCGAACCGGAAGCCATTGCCCGGCAAACCACCCGACACCTCCACACGGAATGGCCGCACCTGCGCCTGACCATCACCGCCGGCAAAGCCGGCAGTTGGGCCTGGGACGGTTCACACCTGACCCACCAGTCCCCCCCTCCGGTTGCAGTTGCCAGCACCGCCGGCGCCGGCGATGCCTTCATGTCCGGCATGCTTGCCGGTCATGCCGCCGGCCTGTCCTGGCAGGATGCCCAGCAGCTCGCCACCCTGACCGGCGCCGGTTCCGTCACCAGTCCGCATACCATCCACCCCGGCCTTGATCGGACCTGCCTGCATAAACTGGTGCTCGACTCCGGCGTTAAACTGGCGCCGGCCGTCGCAGCCCTCCTGGAGAACCCGTCATGAGCGTTACGATGCGCATCATCCAGCAATACGACATCCGCAACGAACAGGCCTTCCTCGACCTGGAACGGAAATTCGCGGCGCTCGAAGCCGCCCGTCCCGATTATCCCAAGGGCCGGCGTATGAAACCCCTCGCCGGTTCCATGCCGACCAACACGCTCATCTGGCAATGCGAGTTTCCGGACCTCAACGCCGCGCACAAGGCCCTTTCCTTTTTTGCTGGCGACGCCGCCCATGAAGCCCTCTTCAAGCGGCAACTGCCGTTCTTCGAGTCCGCACGGGTCGAATTCTACGAAAACCTGGAGTATACGCCATGACATCACGTGAACGCGTCCTCACCTCCCTCGCCTGGAAAGAACCTGACCGGGTCCCGCTCCAGGTCTACCTCACGCCGGAAATGCACGAACGCCTGTCCCGTCACTTCAAGGGCCGAAACGTCTACGAATGCCTGGGCATCGATCTGCACGGCCATTTCCCCCATTACCGGGGAACCGTGCACCCGGCGCACGACGGCATCTCCTACGATATGTGGGGGTCCGGTTACCGCCAGGTGAAACACGGCCAGGCCGGTACCTACGATGAAGCCGTCGTTCTGCCGCTGGCGGACCTGCACACCATGGACGACGTGCAACGTTATCCCTGGCCGGACCCCGACCAGTTCGATTACGACGGCATCCCCACCTTCTGCAAACAGAACGCAGGTTACGCGCTTTGCCTCGGCGGAGCCGGCTGCCCGGACATCGTTAACGGCGTCTCCCGCGGCCGCGGCATGGAACAGGTGCTGATGGACATCGCCCTGCGGGACGAAGTCGGCCTGGCCATCATCGACCGCCGGTGTGACATCCTCTACCAGATCCTGCGCCGCGGCCTGGAAGCCGCCCGCGGCAAGATTGACATCCTCTGCCTCGGCGAGGACACCGGCAACCAGAACGGCCGGATGGTCTCGCCCCGCGATTTCGACGAGGTGTTCAAGCCCCGCCTCAAGCCTTTCTACGACCTCGCCCATGAGTTCGGCGCCAAGGCCATGATGCATTCCTGCGGCGACTCGCATGACATCATGCCCACCTTCATCGAGATGGGACTCGACGTACTGGACGCCATGCAGCCTGAACCCGCCGGTATGAACCCGGAAAAGATCCGCGCCCTGTGCAAGGGCAAGCTGGCTTTCTGCGGGCTGATCAGCACCCAGCAGACCCTTCCCTATGGAAGCGAAGCGGATTGCCGCCGGGAAGCCCGGCACCGGCTGGACGTCATCGCGCGCGGAGGCGGCTACATCTTCTCGCCCGCCCATTGCATCCAGCCCGACACACCGCTTGAAAATGTACTGGCCATTTACGAAGAAGCATTGGGAAAATCGCTGAAATAACATCAACCGGAGGACACCACCATGGCATGGCTTTACGGACAATCGATCTCCAAACGTGACCTGATGCGGCGAATCGGCGACATTTCCCAGGTGGGCGGCATCCGCGCCTCCGAACTGCGGGACGGCAACGAGAAGGGTGTCAGCGCCCTCGATGTCACCACCGGGTCCGGATTCACCTTCACGGTCCTCCCTGATCGCGGACTCGACATCTCCGCCGCCGCCTATCGCGGCCAGTCGCTCTGCTGGCGTTCCAGCACCGGCGATGTCAACCCCGCCTTTTATGACAACCGGGATATCCAGTGGTTGCGCAGTTTCTACGGCGGTCTCCTGACCACCTGCGGCATGACCTTTGCCGGCGCACCCTGCACGGACCAGGGCGAAGCGCTCGGGCTCCATGGCCGCATATCGAATATTCCCGCCAAACAGGTCTCCTGGGAAACCACCTGGGAAGCCGACGAATATGTCATGCGTATCCGTGGCAAGATCCGTGAAACCCGTTTGTTTGGGGAAGATCTCTGCATGACCCGCACCATCACCACGCGGCTTGGTGAGAACCGCCTCTGGATCCACGACGAAATCGAGAATCTCGGCCACCAGCGGACCCCGCTGATGATGCTGTACCACATCAACGCCGGATATCCCGTGGTCGACGCGGATTCAGAGTTGATCGCACCCGTCATCAAGGCCCGTACCCGCGATGATGAAGCCAAAATCGAAGCGGACCGCCATTGCCGGTTTCTGCCGCCGACCTCCGGATTCAAGGAACGGGTTTATTACATGGAAATGGCGGCTGATGGTAACGGACAGGTCAAAGCCGGGCTGGTCAACCGCTCCTTCAATAAGGGGGCAGGCTTTGGACTTTACATGGCCTATCCGCTCAAGCAATTGCCATTGATGATTGAGTGGAAGATGATGGGTGAAGGCGCTTATGTCGTCGGCATGGAACCGTCGAACTGCGAAGCCGGGGGACGCGCCCAGGCGCGCGAGAAGAACCAGCTCGAATTTATCGAACCGGGCGCCGTACGCACCTTTGACCTGGAAATTGGCGCCTTGACCGGCATGGGTGAAATCGACGCCTTTGAACGCACCGTCCGCGGCATCCACACCTGACAATCCTTTTCCCCATCCCGCGTCGCTCCCTTGGTGGACCGCGTTGCTTGCCCTGCGAAGCCCATGGCGAAGCAGGGTCCCTAACGCGGTCTCCCCTAAACCGACACCGTTAGGGACAACGGCGTCCACCTTTCAAGACTCCCGGAGGGCGGCGCGCCGTCGCCGCCGTTCGGTCACATTTCACGTTCAACGTTCCATAATTCCTTCCCTCCCCTGGAGGGCGGAGCTCCCGCGACGCCGTCCCTTCCCCTGGAGGGCGAACGGGCAATATTCGGAACGGGCAATATTCTTGATCTTGCATGGGGCATCCCTATGCTGTCATGGACATCTTAAGCACCTTGGCATGGAAGGAATGCTCAACATGACACTGGCCTTGATTCCTCAACCGAAGAAGATGGTTCTAACCCGGGGTGTTTTCCGGCTTCCTCCGGCGGGAACAATCGGGATTCCCGGACATGAATTCGAGGCGGTGGCCGATCGAGCCCGGACGCTCTTTCCCGGGCATGTACCCGTCATCCGGTTGCCCGGGCTGCACGATTCCCTGGGGATACGGCTTGCCACCGGGCTGAAGCCCGGCGGGTATCGCCTGCGGATCGGTCCGCGTGGCGCAACCCTGGAGGCCGACCGTCCTGTCTCCGCATGGTACGGCCTGCAAACCCTCGCACAGATAGCGGGCCAGTCGGTTGCCGGGACCCTGCCGTGTATCCGGATTGATGACTGGCCCGATTTTGAGGACCGCGGGGTCTGTTACGACGTCTGCCGTGGCCGGATACCCACGTTGACCGAATTGCTCAGGATGGTCGACCGGCTGGCCGCCTGCAAGATCAACCACCTGCAACTCTATGTCGAACACACCTTCCTGTTCCGGGGCCATCCCGATATCGGGCGGGGTGTTTCGCCGTTGACGCCGGAGGATATTCTGACCCTGGACCGGTATTGCCGTGAACGGCACGTGGAACTGGTCCCCATGCTGGCCTCCTTCGGGCATCTGGCCACGGTGCTGAAGCATCCCCGTTATCGCGCATTGGCTGAGACAAATGCGCGATGGTCGTTGTCCCCAGCCAATCCACGCACCTATGCCTTTCTTGACAGTCTTTTCTCGGAGTTCCTGCCGTTGTTCTCCTCCCGCCGGTTCAATGTCTGCTGCGATGAGGTTGGCGATCTGGGGGATGGGCAGAGCGCGGCGCTTTGTCGACGGAAAGGAAAGGGAGAAGTCTACCTCGGGCATATCATTGCCCTCAGCCGGCTTGCCCGGAAGTATGGGAAACGGATCCTGTTCTGGGGGGATATCATCCGTCATTACCCGGACCTTATCCGGAAGATCCCGAAGGATGTCACGGTGCTGGACTGGGCCTATGCCTCCAATCATAAATTCCAGACGATCGCCGATTTTCAGAAGGCCGGCTTGCCATTCTTTGCCTGCCCGGGAACCTCCTCCTGGGTTTCGTTGTTCCCGCGACTGCCGGAAGCCATGGCCAACATTGCCGGGTTCGCCGCTGCCGGGAAACAATACGGAGCCCGCGGATTACTGAATACGGACTGGGGCGACGGCGGACATTACAACTTCATGGAGTATTCCTGGCACGGTTACCTGTTCGGCGCCGAACAGGCCTGGAATACCCGTGCCGACCGTACCGATTTCACCCGGCGTTTTGTCCGCCTTTTCCTGGGGTCAAAACGCCCCGCGTTGGCGAAGGCGCTGACCCGGCTGGGGGACATTTCCCATCTGGGAATCAGCGGGCTCTACCAGAGTGTCTGGCAGCATCTCTTCTTTGCCCCGGCCTATGACCCGCTTTTCCGCAGGACCCGGCCGGTTATGGCATCCCAAAGCCGCAACAACCGGATTTTCCAGGCCCCGTTGCGCCTGGATGCCGCCCTCGGTCGCCGGACGCTGGACCAGCTTGCCGGCGTACGACGGGCATTTGCCGCCCGCCGGCCGGGGGAGGATCCGCACGGGGTGCTGCCCTACTGGATATTCGCCGTGGATACGCTTGCCCATGCGGCACGCAAGCTGACGGTGCTGGGGCCTGGTGGTCACGATACGCCGGTTGGTCGCCGCACCCTTCAACGTGAAATGACCGCATTGAAATTACGTTTCGAACGCCTGTGGTATGCGCGCAACCGCCGGTCGGAAATCACCGTGACCCTGGCGCGGTACAACCATGCGATCAGGACCATGCATCGTACCACACCGCCACGGATCCGTCCGCACCGGGAACCCTGGCGGGGTCCCTTCATCAACTCCTGGCAAGTGTCCCGCGTATTGCCGATGCAACACAGCGTGGCCCGTGCGGCCCCCGTATCGCTGGCAGACCGGCTCCACTGGCGGCCCTACGTGTCCGGTGAGACGTCAACGTGGACCGGATTCGTAAACCTCCATGAGTGGTTTGCCGATACCGACGGCCTGGTCTACCTGGCCAACCGCATCCGCGTAAACGAAGCGGGGCCCTGGAACTTGCAGGTAGGACATGATGGCGGGGTCCGGGTTTTCGTTGACGGGAAGGTCGTGCTGTGCCAGCCCCGGCGGGAGAATCCGGCAATCCCGAATCGTACCCGGGGGGCGTTGAACCTGACCCGCGGTGAACATGAAATCGTGATCGCCTTTGATCTTGACCACGGGATGGGATGGGGTGTCTACGTCTGTTTTGAAGTTCCGGAAACGGAGCGGAAGCCCCGGCGCAAAGGCCGGTTTCCCACGGTTGTATCGTACCGTCAGCGCATATCCGGTTGACCCGCGGCGTGGAATCCAGTGACAGGCGAACGATCACCCCTAACGGCTGATCAACACCCCCTCCCGTCCCCGCACATGCATTCCTTGTCGGTTGTGTTCCTTTCAGAAGTTCCAGCCGAAGTTGTATTTGTCGCTGTGAACACCATCGAGCATGATCAGGTCGTGGTGGACCGGCTGCTCGGTGCGCAGTTCGGCGATCATGTCGCGAATGCCCTCCGCGGAATGCAGCGCGGTCAGGGCCTTGTCGAATCCCGCCGAGCGCAGGATGCCGTCCCACATTGAGAACCCATGGATGGGCCAGCGGGTGAGCGCCAGCGCCTTATCGAGCACCTTGATGGGGTTCCTGTCGCGAAAGGTGTTCAGGAATGGCAGGAGCTTGACCGCGGTGCCCTGCACGGCGGTGCAGTGATCGTCCATGTTCAGCGGTTCGGGGCCGGCATCGAGCATCCCGAACTCGTACGGACAAAGGATGTCCACCAGTCCCTCGCGCGCCCAGGTGGCCAGGTCCAGCCCGTAAAACGCGCAGATCGCGCCGTTGGCCGGCACGGTCGCCATGATCGTCACGGGCTTGCCGCCGGCGGCCTTGTACAGCACGGCGCGCTGGCCGCGCATGTATTCGGTGACAAACTCCGCCCGCACCGCCTGGGCGTCCGGATGGTTCTCGGGAAGCTTCCCGGGGTCGCGGCCGTGTTTCTCCAGGAACCGTTGTCGCACCGGTTCCTCGTACAGCACCGCTGGCAACCCCCGGACATACACGTTATTCACGCCGTTGGCGCCCAATTGGACCACCTCGGCCAACAGATCGTAAAACGCCTGCCGGACCTCGGGATAAGCGTAGCTGAGCCGGTTGACCGGCCGGCCGTCGATGTCGATGCACCGCCACTCGGGGTGCTCATCGTAGAACCGCGAGTGGGCAGCCTGATAAGGACATGGCGCCCCGATGTGGGCCATGCGGTGGTAGCCCAGCGTCTGCATACCCAACCGGTGCGCCGCCTCGAAATAGTGCCGCGGCACACAGATACCGTCACGCTGGAACCGGGACAGCCTTCCGTAGTACTTCGGCAACTCCGGAGAGGGGTGTTGATCAGCAAGAATGGACGCCGTGTCGATGCGGTGGGAATCAAGACCCGTCGTGTACTTGGCCATCCCGTACATGTCGATGCCGAGCGAGAGGATATCCACCTGCTGCCGGGCCGCGTGATCGACCTGCCAGGTTGCATCGGCGACGTCGCCGGGCTCGCCATGGAGCATCAAATCACCGTCATCCGTCACATGCACCAGGTACCGGGACACCGGCGTGGCACGCGGCGCACCGGCCCGGCGCGCGGCGATGTAGCCGATCGAGATCCGCATGTCGATGTCCATGGCGATGGTCAGCGTCTCACGGCCGTTCAACTCGACCGTCCGCCAGCGCACCTCCTGGAACCCCTGGCACTCCGCCGTCGCCCCGTGATCGTAACGGAGCCGGTCGAAGCAGCGGTCAGCGTCCAGCTTGAGCCGGATGCCGTCGCACATGTTGATGTGCATCCCGATGCAGAGATCGTAGCGGCCGGTCAGCGGCAGCGGAATCCGCAACGGCGGCACCTTGGCATTGGGCGAGGCCATCGCCAGCGTACCGGAGAAGCTCGCTGTCTCGTAGTCCATGATCTGCCAGGCATCGATCCGCGAAACCCGGCCGCGAGCGGTCGGCGGCACGACGCACTCCATGTCGGTCAACATCCAGTCGGGTGGTATGGGGTTCGGCATGGTCGAGTACTCCGTCCTTTTGACATCCACTGATCAGGAAATCGCTTTTCGGACGGCACGGGCACACGCCCGCTGTGAACCGGCCTAAGGAAGCGCTTTCACGGGGAAATGATAGCTGAGGCGGGATGGAAGGTTCAAGCAGGGAGGTACGGAGGGATGCGTGGAAAAACATCTCAACAACGTTTCCACCGGCAATTTCCAGCCTCCCGCCAATACCCGTTCCACCGCTTCCTCCTGTCCGTGAGATGCCGTGGTAGTATCCGGCCCCATCGGCCTTGATGCGAGCGTGTCTCATGGTGTCTCCTCCCGGGGACCGGACCATCTGGTCCCCTATACCGTTAAAGGAAACAGCAGGTGCAATTTCCATAAATTTCTGCAAATATTTGTCTTCCAGGGACGAGGGGGCATTCGGTAGTCAATTTGCCCTGGTGCAAGTAGGCAACACAAGAATCCAGATCCTGAACGTACACCTTGCTCCACCCAGATTTCTCAGCTTTAGAAAGGTTCGGTGACAGACCGCGTGAAGACGAGGGCAGAGCGAGAGGATGATGGATTTCCGACGATTTCCCCGTTATGGGAGGATGCATCGAGAATCCAGGGACACACGAACTAACTCACATGCTTTCCCCACCGCCGCATCCGCGATCACCCGCCTTCGCGCGGACGCTTCGGCGTGGCACGTCGACCGCGGCTACCGTGTCAGAAATGGTGACGCCGAACAAAAGGAAACCGATTGCCTTCGCGGCGAGGTATGATGTACAGTCATACCGACATTAAAGCAGGAGGTTCTCATGAGCGTGGCGAAGATTGCGATCACCCTCGAACAGGATGTTCTTAGCGAGCTCGACCGGCTTGTGCGAAGGCATATATTCCCCAACCGCAGTCGAGCCATCCAGGAGGCAGTCAGGGAAAAGATGACACGGCTGTCGTTCAACCGGCTTGCCAATGAGTGTGCAAAACTCGACCCCAAGGCGGAGCAAGCTATCGCGGAGGAAGGAATGTCCGGGGAGGTCGCCGCATGGCCAGAATATTGAGAGGCGACATCGTTTGGGCAGACCTGAACCCGGTCAAAGGGCATGAGCAGGCCGGGCTGCGCCCCGCCCTTATCCTTAGCCCTGAAATATTCAATCAACGATCAGGAACCGTCATTGCCATGGCTCTGACGAGCCAGCCCCAGAAGGCAGGCTTCCCCCTAACCATGGAGATTGCCAGTGTGGTCCTGCCGAAACCAACCTGGGTGAAGATTAGCCAGATCCGAACGCTCTCCGTTGAGCGCCTCGGCAAACGCATGGGACACGTTTCAGATTCCGAAATGAGCCAGATCATCGAAGGGCTCAATGAAATCATCGGCGAACAAAGCACTGCTGGTTATCGGCACTAGCGCGCCTCAGCCAGAGCGCCAGCGTTGGGCAAAAGAAGCCAGCGACAGACGAACGATCATCCCCATGGCCTTCTCTCCGGAACACCGGCGGGGCCGGCAGGTTGCACCGTCTTCCTCGGCATGAAGGATATTGATTCCTCACGGCATGGCGGTAAACAGTTTGGCGCCGTGCGGTTCCAGGGCAACCGACAGTTTCTCCCGCCTGCCATCGAGGGTGCATTGTGCCCACAAGTCACGGATCTTCACACCGCCGGGAATCCCGAACGCGGAAAATTCCAGCTCCGGCGACTGGCCCGGGGCATCCGACAGGTTGAAGAAGGCCACGGCATATCCACCCGTGGACAACGGCTTGATCTGGATCGGCCATGCCGCGTCCTGGTTCGTGGTAATGGAGGGCTTGCCAAGGACATCCTGGTTGACGGCAATCACCGCTTCATTGCACAGAATGTTCCGGGTGGTTTCATCCATCGCATCCGGAATGCAGTCAATCAGGAGGGGGCTGGGTCGAATAGCCCAGCACGTGAAACAGGCAACCAGTTCGTTCACACTCAGGCGCTTGCCATCCCGGGGCAGGATGGCCGTCATATCCAGATCAAACCAGTGCCCGGGACCGATTATCGGGTTCCACGCCTCGTTTCCAAAACCGTTCTTCACAACCGAATCCCAGGTGGGACCGGTATCCCCATTGGATCGCCAGAGGTTGCAGAGCCGCGCCACCTCCCGGGCATCCTGCAGTTGAACCGAGGTCGTTACGCTGTAGACGATGTCCCGCGGGCATTGCCGCAACGCACGGCTCATTCGCCCGGCAAGTTCCATATCCGTATGGGCCCAGTCATACTTGAAATAATCGATTCCCCAGGCCGCCCATTGCGCGACATCCTCCGCCTCATGCCGGGTCAAACCGATATACTTGCGCGGACAGGCCGGATGCCGGGGAAAATTGCTGTCGATACACCCGGAGGTCGTCCCGCAGCCTTCGGTGCCCCACGGGACCACATACGGGCCGGAGTAGATCCCCATCTTCAAGCCAAGGGCATGCACGGCGGTGCAAAGTTTTCCCATATCGGGAAATCCGTCATGCGGAATGATGGCATTGAAAACTCCACCGCGCTGGTTCGACTGCCAGCCGGAATCCAGGTTGACATAGGAGTAGCCGCGTGCGGCCAGGCCGGAACTGACCATGCCGTTGGCAATGCGCAGGATCTTGTCAGCGTTGATTTCACTACGGAAACAGTTCCAGCTGTTCCATCCCATGGGCGGAGTCAAGGCCAGGGAATTGTCCGCTATGATGATTTTCAGGAGCTTCTCCGCCTTGCCGTGCCGGTTCGATACCCGCACCAGCACCTGGCATACACCCTCCCTGACCGCCTTCCCGCTGATCCGGCCGTTGACGGCATCCAACATGAGTCCGGCAGGCAATTCTTCTGCCGAGAAATGCAACGGACGCTCACCAACCACCGGAATGGTGTAAAGGAAATCCTTGCCGGGAGAAGCCCCATGAACATCCGGCCCCTGGATCTGCGGAACCCCCTCATCCCACGCAGCGGCCGATGCAAGGATGGTTTTTGGATCACGTTCTGTATTCATCACGCCTTCTCCCTGTTTTTAATATTTGACCTGTCTGAATTTGCATACCAATCAGCAGTTAAATCTTCACCCCATCATGCAGGGCAAATCGTTCGCGTTCAATTATTGAGTTTTAGTCGAACCTAATATTTCTGGTTTGCAGACGTTCTTATGGTACAAACCGGGACATGGATTCGTGTATTCATTGCGACGGTTGAACCTGACAGGGGAATCTACCATGAAATTCGTACGGAATAGCACCATCGAAAAACCGATGATCAACCGCTTGTCCTGCAGAAGGTCCATCGCCGGCTTTATCCTCTGCAGCTCGCTCACCCTGGCCACCGCCGACACCTTGAACCTGGGGGCAAAATCGCATGATGGAACCTTCGACGGTTTCGAGGATGGCCGGTTTCTGTTCCGGACCGCCGAGGGCCGCGAAATAAAGGAACCCCGGTCATCCGTTCGGAAGCTCAACCTGACGGAACCGCGCCAGGTGGCGCTCACCCGGACATCAAAGCGAGAACCGGACAAGCTGACAATGACCGGGTACGAGAACGGTAAATTTGCCGTCAAGGCCGACGGCAAGGAATCAACCATCCCGGGCATGCAAGTGCGCTCCATCACGGTTGAGATGGACTTTCAGGCCTTCGGCGCCATGGAACAAGCGGACACCCCCCGTCCGGTCCAGCCGATCGACATCAGCGGCCTGACCGCCCGGCAGGACCTGACCGCCGAACAAACCGCCGTCCTGAAGCAATACCAGGCCGCCAACGGGAAATATAACGCCTTCCTGACCGAAAGCTCCGCACTGGTAGAACAGATGGACAAGGCGACCGGCGCCAAGCGGGAAGCGTTGCTCAACGTCCTGCGTCGGCGTAAAGCGGAGGAACAACCGGTCAAGCGCGACCTGGAGATCAGCCGGACCGCGTTACTTAAAGCTTTCCCCGACCTGGTCCAGAAATAACCGGACGGCGGTCACCGGCCACAACCGGAAACTTACTTCGGCCAGCGCGCCATCAGGGGGCGCAGCACCGCGAACAGTTCATCGTATTGCGCCACGCGTTCGCGGTAGATGCGATGGCGGGCGGCATCCGGCTCAAAGACCCGGTCCACCTTGACAAACCGGCCGACCGCCTCCGCCGTCGTGTGAAAGACACCCGTCCCCAAACCGGCCAGCATGGCACACCCGAGCGTGCCGCATTCGGTGATCACCGGCCGCACGAACGGCACTCCGAAAATATCCGCCTTGATCTGCAACCACCGGTCCGACCGGGCACCCCCACCCGTGGCCACAAACCCCGAGGCATCCACGCCCATCTCGCGCAAGGTCTCGAGCGATTTCACGAAATAGAACGTCACGCTTTCCAGGATGGCCTTGAGGATCTCGCCGCGCGGCGTGTCCATGCGCAGACCCGCGATCACCCCGGCCGCATCCGTGACATACTGGGGCGCACCACTGGGTTCGAAATACGGCAGCACCAGTTGGCGGGAGGGTTCCGCCGGCATCTCCGCGGTCAGCCGGTCATACAGGCCGTCGGTCCGGCTTTCCCCCGCCGCAAAGGTATCACGGAACCAGCGGACCAGCGATCCGGACTGGTTGTAGATGAACGACACATACAATCCCGGCAACACGTGGTGTTCCACGTTCAAGCCGCGTGCCCGCATCGCGGCGGCCTCGGGAATATGATCATATACCGGCGTGATACATTCAAAGGTGCCCAGCCCGCAAACCGCCCGGCCGGCACGGTCAATGCCGGCACCCAGCGAACTGCAGCACTGGTCATGCCCGCCCAGTACCACCCGTACCCCCCGCGGCAGACCGAGTTCGCCGGCCACCGTATCGGAAACGGTCCCCACCACGGTCCCGCTGGCAGCCACGCCCGGCAGCTTGTCACGATCAATGCCGGCTTCTTTCAACACGCGGTCGGACCATTGTTCCTTGCGGATATCCAGCAACAGGGTACGGTTGGCCAGCGACAGGGAGGTCACCGGCTCGCACCCCAGCATGAAAGCCACCAGGTCACCCCACAGCAAAAACTTCCAGGCA
>Ga0208374_1000594_pt1 | contig 14245 bp, 11 predicted proteins | sample RifOxyC3_FD_184037 | JGI IMG/M metagenome (GOLD analysis project Ga0208374, IMG submission 184037) | Groundwater microbial communities from Rifle, Colorado - Rifle Oxygen_injection C3 (SPAdes) | ecosystem: Environmental > Aquatic > Deep subsurface > Groundwater | place: Rifle, Colorado, USA...
GTCGCTTCGATGGCACGCAGGCGCATGACTTCGAGCGTGGCATGGTCAAGCTTGCGAGCGTCGGTCTTCTTGTCGGTGGTCATGTCCCGATTCTACAAAAGTGACTTTACTTTTCGAAAATTTAGTACCTGATCGAGTGGGTGCGCAGCTGCCCAGCGCCTTGGCGAGCCTGACGGCTGCGCTACGATGTACGGGTTGTCGACCGTCTCAAGATCCCGATGTCCAGGCCTTTCTGGTCTTGACAGGCCAGACTGCGGGTGCCATGTAACGCCTTCTTGCAAAGATTCTCTCTTGTCTACAGCCCTCTCGATTCACCGCCTGATGGCGCGCCATGAGCAGCATCTGCTGTGGCTTTTTCTCGGCCACCAGCAGTTGAGCAGGCAATGGCTGCAGGAAGAGGCAGATTCGGATCCGGAATTTGCCGACTGGCTGGCCTTGCGACTGCGTGTGCCGCGCCCTTCTGAGCGCCTGGAGCTGATGGCACCTCATTTGCGACAACAGTTGACGGGCTGGCGTCTGTATTACCAGGGTGATTACCAGCCGGCGGTCGAGCAGTTCCAGCACGCCTGGCAGGCGGTGCTGAACGACCAGTCCGACAACCCTTGTGCCATCGATCTGGCACTGGGTTTAGGCAAGGTCTATACCCGCAGTGGTCACTGGGGCCAGGCCCGGGACTGGATCCTGCATTCCCTGGCCCTGGCACGGGCCCAGCACCGGCTGTTCGCCGTGACCGAAGGCTATGGCGCGCTGGGCGAGCTGCTGCTGCGGGCAGGACACGCCAAGGCGGCGCAGGCTTGCATGAGCAGCGCCTACCAGTTGCTGCCGCCGGGCAGCGGCCAGCAGGCCAAGCAGCTCAATTACCTGGCGAGCACCCTGATGCGAAATGGTGCCAGCCTGCGCGCAGAATCTCTCCTGATGACGGCGCTGCACATGGCGCATGACCAGGGGGATTCCGACAGCGTCTGGCATGCCCTGGCTCGCCTGCAGTTCCTGCAATTGCAGAGCGAAGACGGTGGCAGCAATGTGATGCAAAGCATGGCGGCCTACCTACCCGAAGCCCGCACTCCTGTGGCCTGCGGCTTGCTCCAGATCGGTCTGGCCTTGTGGCTGGTCAGGCAGGGCCAGACAGAACAAGCGGCTCAATGCCTGCAGCAAGCCCTGTCCGATCTGGGTCCGCTACTGCCTCTTGAGCGCCTCTGGGCCCAGCGCCTGCACGGCGCCTTGCTTGGCCAACCCTGCAGGATCGAAGCGGACCTGCACAGATGGGCCGACATCAAGCCGGTATCGCCGCCTGCCATGGTCCATGTGATGGACCGGACCTGGGCCGAGTTGCCTCTGGCCACTGCCAACGGATTTGCCCGCTTGCAGCAGCCCTTGGGTTCCCTGGAGCAGGAAGCGCAAGCGCGGACGGCATTTTTCATTTGACCGACTGGCTCGAACCCGACATGACCCACTCCAATTCCACACGCACCATTGTCGTCACCGGCGCAGCCGGTGGCATGGGACTCAGCACCTGCCAGACCCTGGCCGCCCAAGGCGACCATGTGGTCGCGATTGACTCGGCCGAGTCGGCTCTGCGGCAGTTGGCACAGGACTCCGGACTGATCCATCCGCTGTCAATCGACCTGCGCGCGCCGGACCTGGTCGAGCAGGTGACGGGCCTGCTGACGGGACTGCCTCCCGTGGCTGGCATCGTCAACATGGCTGGCATTTCCTCCGGCAACACCATCGAGCAGCTCAACGACGATGCCTGGGAGAACTCGTTCGCCGTCAACGTCACCCCAGCCATGCGCCTGATCCGGGCACTGGCCCCGCAGTTGCGCCAACGCGGGGGCGGCAGCATCGTCAACGTGGGCTCCCCCGTGGGCCTGATCGGTGCCCGCAAGCCCAGCTATGCGGCCAGCAAGGGCGCCTTGCATGGCCTCACGATGAGTTGTGCCCGCAATCTGGGGTCTGACGGCATCCGTGTCAACCTGCTGCTGCCCGGCACCACGATCACCGGCATGACGCAGGACTGGAACGAGACCCGCCGTGCCGAGGTGGCGCAGGGCAACTTCCTCAAGCGCCTGTGCACCCCGCAGGAGATCGCCAACGTGGTGACCTTCCTGCTCAGCGATGCCAGCAGCTACGTCACCGGCAGCGTCGTCGATATGACAGCTGGCGGCCTCTGGGGTCACTGATGACGGCAGCAACTTCTTCGACAGCTCCGGCGCGGCTGCGACTGGCCCTGGTGGGATTGGGCAACCAGGGCCAGGAACACCTCGCAGCGGCCGCCCACTGCAGCGGGGTGGAGTTCGTCGTGGGCATAGACCCTTCGCCGCGAAGCCACCAGGCGGTGCTCGAACGTTACCCCGACTTGGAGATGCGGCTACTGGCCGACCTCAACGAGCTGGATCCGGATGAGGTCGATGCCCTGGTCCTGGCGCTACCGCACCACTGCTACGAATCGATCTGGGACCAGGTGCTCGCCCTGCGCTTGCCCATCCTGAAGGAAAAGCCGCTGGGGCGCAGCTACGACGAGGCATTTTCCTTACTACACCGAGCCCGCGAGGCAGGCTGTCCGGTACAGACCGCGATCCAGCGCCGCCACCATCCGAGCTACGGGCTGCTCAAGCGATCGCTGGCATCGAGCGGCGCCCGGGTCGAGGAAATCCACGCTCACCTGCACCTGGGCTTTGCCAACACCACCGGCGGCGACGAGTCCTGGCGCGCCGACCGCCAGGCCTCCGGTGGTGGTGCCTTGCTTGACGCCGGCTACCACCTGGTCGACCTGATTCACTATCTCAGCGGTCCGTTCGACCTGGTTTCCGCCTCGCTGTGGTGCGGGGATGAACTGGTCAGCGAGCGCGACATCGACGACCGGGCCTGGCTGGTGGGCCGGTCCGAGACCTGCTGGATCATGCTCGATTCCTGGCGCTCAGGTCACCCGCACCCGGAAACCGGCAAGCCGCAGAAATCCGAAGGGGTCGTGCTCAAGACCACGCGGGGCATCTGGCAAGCCAATCGCGAGGGTCTGTGGCACGATGGTGAATGTTTGCAGTCGATGTCGCGCGACTGGCAGAAAGCGATGGTCGAACAGCTGGATAGCTTTGCTCACAACATTCGCCACGGGCGATGGCATGCGGCATCAATCTGGGACCAGCTACCTGCGATGCGCCTGATCGACGAGGCCTACCGGCTGGCGGCTCGCTACTGAGCTGTCCTCCTTAGCTGACAAGGCGACACAGACCAAGCCGTCCGAAAGCCAACGTTGGCTTTGGCTCATGCCCCTGAGCGTTTGACGGGATACTGGCTGCATCGCATCAATAGCTCAGGGAATACCAATGATCTTCACCTTGTTCAACTCCATCTTCCTTGCCAGCATGGGCTCGGGTGCCAGCAATGCCTGTGCCTCAGCCGCAGACAGGGCTGCTGCAGGTTCCGCCGCCCCGATTGCCAAGCACAACAGCACGGCAGACATCACCAAGGCTGCAGCCGCTGTCCTGAGCACTTCACTGCGTCACTGGGCCTGAGACAGACAACCCCGAGACCACAGTCCGACTCAACGGGCTCGTCAATCGGTGGACAAAGACAAAAATTTTCATATTTTCAAGGGGTTAATCATGTCGATAACGGAAGACCTGTTTTCTGCAGCCGGGAAAATCATCGAAGCCAGCAAGGACATCTCCACAGAGAAACTGGCCGTGCTTGGCATGATCCTGGTCGGAAGTCTGGCCGTGATGAGTGCTGCCAAATCCGGAAATTCATGAATCAGAAATTCTGCATCTCTGCAACGCCCACCCGGCTACAGTCACCCTCCTGACTCATGAATCCTGGAAAGGCATCTGGCGATCTGGGTCGTTGTGCCTGTTTTCAGTCCGGCATCACGGCGCGTATTGCTATTACGCCTGATAAATCAAGCCAGAATTGAGTCTGGTCAGTTGAGCCCCTGGTATCTGCTCTACGGCTCTCGCCATGCCGGCACCACCCAGGACCAGCGAAGTGAGCGTTCTGCCGCAGCACTGTGGCAAGGGATGTTGGTCTTGCCCAGGGAAAATCGGATGGGTGAACCGACCAATGCCTGAGAACAGTTCGCAACAAGCTGTCCGCAGATTGATTTCAAAAGACTTTTTCTCAGCAAGTGGCAAAAATGCTGCGATTTTCACTGAAAAACCCTGATTTTGTGCAATGCAGCACGAAGCTGTCCGCAAACGCCTTGCAAGTGCTTGATTCCAAAGGGAGGTTTCATGGTAGAGTCCAGCATGCCCCGTTACCGAAGGGGATTAAGACCCGTAGACCATTCGCCGAAGAAAGCCTTGAGGTGTCCAGCATGCCCCGTTACCGAAGGGGATTAAGACTTGCGCGGCGAAACCTGCATCTCGCCGCTCACCGTCCAGCATGCCCCGTTACCGAAGGGGATTAAGACCCAGGCGTTAGCCGAAGCGTTTAACTCACTTACTGTCCAGCATGCCCCGTTACCGAAGGGGATTAAGACCCGAAGAACTTCTGATAAGCGAAGTAGCCAGCGTCCAGCATGCCCCGTTACCGAAGGGGATTAAGACTTAGTTTTTTGTTTAGTAGACAAGACTCTGTGTCCAGCATGCCCCGTTACCGAAGGGGATTAAGACTCAATGTAGACGCCATTGCTGGCGCGCAGTGCGTGTCCAGCATGCCCCGTTACCGAAGGGGATTAAGACTTTCTCCATCGCGCCTTGGCTGGTCTGACCGCGTCCAGCATGCCCCGTTACCGAAGGGGATTAAGACGAAAACCTCGACTTGGTGATCGTGGACTTGCGGCGTCCAGCATGCCCCGTTACCGAAGGGGATTAAGACCCTTAAAAGCGGCGATATCGGTCTGTGCGAAGGTCCAGCATGCCCCGTTACCGAAGGGGATTAAGACCTCCTTTGGTCAATTGATGAATTGATTAGCAGTCCAGCATGCCCCGTTACCGAAGGGGATTAAGACGTTTTCAACGCAGCGTGGCTAGTTACTACTTTGTCCAGCATGCCCCGTTACCGAAGGGGATTAAGACCTGCCCCGTAGAGCTGACCATCGCGTCCGACATGTCTGGCATGCCCCGTTACCGAAGGGGATTAAGTCGATATCGTCGTGATCGCGCACACTACTGTTTCTATCCAATGGGAAGGACTGAAAAGACGGTGAGCGGCTTATCCCGAATCGGCGAAACCAACGTTGGCTTGGATTCCTACCACTGGGCTGTTGAGAGGATACTTGATCCATCCTTTCAACGCATCAACATCCAGTAGGTACAAATGGCTAATGTTTCCGTCATTTTCTGTCACGGCACCGGCTCCATCGTTTCCATCCACATCACGGGTATCAACTCGACTCTCGCTTCGGACGAATCTGAGGCTACTGGAGGTGCTGCTGCCTCGAAGGGCAAATGGGCCACAAGGGAGACAACCGCTGCAGACATCCGCAGGGCCGCAGCAGCTGTACTGCGCACTTCACTGCGTCACTGGACATTAGCAGGCGGTTCTAGTCGCTGAACGGATGACTGCTGCTATGGACGAGAACACTCATTACCCAGCATGGATTGACCAGGATCAAAGAATCAGGCCAACACCAGCTATTGGGCAAGCCGAACAGGTATTGAACAATGCAATGGCATTGGAAGAGGTTACCAGGGCTGAAAAAATGTATTTGGTAGCCATTATGCCCGCCATCGCCTAAAAATATTTAACGACCCAGATATACATCCGAGCATTAATTACCAGTTATATCCACAACAATATTCATAGAATAATTAATTTAAGCACAAAGTTTAATTCAAATTAAATATTATCCAGGCTCTATAAATCATGATAACAAGACTGCTGCAAACCATTTTTACATTCTTCATCCTGCTTTCATCCCAGATCACGCTGGCACAGGTGGTTGTCGCTGGGCAGACTATTGGTAAGTCAAGCTGGAGCGATAGGGCGAAGCTGAAACTTCCGAATTACAAGGTTGAAGAAGCCTTCTCAACACCTTACGAGAACGGACCAGTCCTTCGAGTTGAAGGACCGCTGTCGGGACAAATACAAGGTAAGGCAGAGTTCTTTTACGACAAAAAACGCACCCTGGTAGCCGCCAAACTGTTCACCAGGAATCCTGATGCACTTCTCAAGCGCGTGGCCAAGTCAAGTTCGGCTCGACGGAATGCTGATGGTTCGTTCACCTTGCGAGACCTGCGCCTGAGGTTGGAGTCGGAAGATGGCTTACAGCTTGTCCAGGTCAGCTCGCCCGCATTCGATGCGGACTACACCAAATCCCGTTCAACTGCCTCCATGCCTTGGAAGCTGAATTGGTTGTCTTACCTCGCAATGGGTGCAACTTCTGTTTTGATCTGGGTATTTTGGAGAATCAGATCAAAAGTCTGGGAAAGGCGAATTCTCATTGCGGACTACTGTGCCGGACTCGCTGCCGTGAGCGTCGTGTCGTATTTCGTCCCTGCAGCACGTCTGGGCATGGTAAACGCCTGGCTGGCGTTGCACCTTCTGGGCTATGGACTCATCCTGACCTGGGCTCTGCGCACTGTACGCCTGAGCGGTTGGCTGCCCAAGAAGCCCTTCGTCGATCTCCTCTGGTCTTTTCCCGCCATGCCGGTTCTTCTGCTGCCGGTCGTTGTTCGCAACGCTGTGAAATCCGCTCACTATGCAGGACTCGTGCTATTTTTTGCACAACTCTTCGGCCTCGCCTACTATTACCTTCGCCCTGACCTGATGATGTCGCTCAAGCTGCTGCCGTATGCAGGGCTTTTAAGCGCGGGAGTCGTTCGTCTCTACTGTGTGACATTCGAAAGATTCGTAAAAAACGACAACAAGCCCGTTGCAGCAGTCATTTACACCATTATCACTTGGCCATTCTTTCTGGTTCGAGAAACCTTTGTTTTTGCTCTCAATGTCGTGCAGGGATTCTTGACTGCACTGCTCAGCCTTTTGATTCCCATTGTTGTTCTTATTGCATTGGGATCCATTTTTGAACCGATCTCCTGGTTGATACTGGTCGCTTTCTGCCTTCCATTTCTGGCTATCATTCCAGCTGTTGTGGGTACTTTTGCGGGCAGTGTGGTTCCCACTGGATACAGCAGCATGGAATTCGGAATTGATAATTTCAATCCAGCAACAGGGTTGCCCATGATGGGTAGTGTCGATTCGGCCGGAAATCTTTACGGAACCAGCTTCAATTCTGGATTCAACATTAATCCAGCCAACGGACAGCTCATGATTGGTGGTTTTGGCGGCGTTGACACATTTGGCAACTCCTATGGGTCCAACATGAATGACCCGTGGTAGGCGTTTTCGACGGTGACGGGGACAACACAACGTTGCCTTGATGCCATGGCCACCTGCGCTGCGGGCGATACTTCTGCATAGCAGCCAGACTGGCAAGAGACTTGGCTGCGGTCAGGAACCTTCCCACTTTGGGCTTTTCGGCCACCCTCATCAGAGACACTTTCATTTTCTTTCCCATGAGCACACGCAAAGTCGGCTACGGTCTGCTATCTCCCAAGACGCTGGCCGAAGCGTTCCAGAAGGCCCAGAGCGGCGATACCCTCAGCATCGCGCGGGGTTACAAGTTCACAGGCGCTCAGTTGAGCCCGAACGTCTCGTTGTCGCTGGAGCCTAGCGTCCCGGGGGAAACGGTCGTGTTGCGTGATCCGATCGAAATCACGAACGGTGCGACACTGGTGTTTCGTGATCTGACGATCGCAGCGCCGGTCGTGGTCCGCGGATGCTCCGAAGCAGTGTTCGAGCGTTGCTGCTTCGACTGCAGCGGTGACGCGCTGGTGATAAATAGCAGCGCGAAGGTGTCATTCCAGCAAGGACGTGGGCGGGGCGGTATCCGCATCAAGGGTGACGCCGACAAGCGGGCTGCACTGCGACTGAACCAGGTCAACTGGAGCAGCGCAGATGAGGAGGCCTGGTCACTTTCCAACGCAAGCATAGAAATCAGCGAGCTGGAGCTGACCTTGGACGATGGCAGTATGAGTGTCTCTGGCAACAGCGATCTGACGATGCGTCAGTCCCGGATTCAGAGCAGCTCCTTATACGGCTTGTCTCTCGGTGACAACTCAAAGTCACAGATCAGTACGCTCTACCTCAGAGGGGCTGGCATCTCAGTTGAAGACAATGCCACCTTGACGCTCGACGAGGGGGTAATCGAAGACGCGGCAAGTGCAGCTATCTATTTAGAGGGCCAGGCGCGCGCCGACGTTCAAGCCCTGGAGCTAAAGGCCAGACGCGACAGCGGTTCCAACATGCTGGAGCAGGAAATTTCCGACGCAAGCACAGAAATCATCATGCTGGGATTGGCCACTGGTGATATCACTGTCTTTGGCGACAGCGAGCTGACGATGCGTCAGTCCCAAATTCAGAGCAGCTCCAATTACGGCTTGCTGCTTAATGATGACTCGAAGTCTAATATCTTCGGTGTTACCCTAAATGGCGGTGGTATTTTGGCCCAAGGAAACGCCTCTTTGACGCTTGACGGCGGGGTAATCGAAAATGCGGCAATGTCAGCAATATTTTTTTCGGGCCGGGTGTGTGCCGACATTCAGGCACTGGAATTAAATTCCAGTCGCATCAGAGGTTTCAACCTGATTGAGCAGGCAAGACTCGACGCCAGAGGCTGCAAGGTCTTTTCTGCAGAAATGGGCAACGCCTGGGTACAGGACGACGCACAGCTGGCTCTGCGAGACTGCGAACTGATCGGGGGTGGAGAGAACATTGATCCTGCGGTCGGCGCAGACGGCCAAGCGCGTATCACGATCGAGCGCGGACTCATCGCTGATACCCGGTCGGGCGGGATCTGGCTGCTCGGGCAGAGCCGTGCAGAAGTTCAGGGGCTGACGGTACGCAATACGCAGGGATCGAACGTCGAAATCTCGGATGATGCGCAAATCAAGCTCAAGGATTGCACGCTCAGCGGCGGTGGCTCCTGGGCTCTTAAGGCCTTTGATCAGTCGCACATTGAAGCGGTGGGGTGCCGCATTTCGGGCCACGCCATGGGCCTCAGGCGAAACGACCCTCAAGCCATCATCGATCTGCAACGCTGCGATCTGCGCGACCATGCAGCCATCGAAGCTGCGTGTGCTGAGCTCGATAAGCTCGTCGGGCTGGAATCGGTAAAAGCTGAAATCAACAAACTCATCGACCTTGTCAATGCCGAGCGCCGCCGCGCCGAGATGGGGGTGAGCGGCCATGTCATCGGGCTGAATCTGGTCTTCACCGGAAATCCCGGCACCGGCAAGACCACCGTCGCACGCATTGTAGGCAAGATCTTCTCGGCACTGGGTCTACTCAAGGAGGGGCAGCTGATCGAGACTGATCGTGGAGGACTGGTCGCACAATACATTGGTGACACTGCGCCCAAGACGCTTGAGGTCATCGAAAAGGCCAAGGACGGCGTGCTGTTCATCGACGAGGCATACACGCTCTTTGTGCCCGACTCCAAAATCGATTACGGAACCGAAGCGATCGTGACCCTGATGAAGCAAATGGAGGACCGGCGCGGGTCGATGGCCGTTGTCGTCGCCGGCTACACCAAGGAAATGGCTATCTTCTTGGATGCCAACCCAGGTTTGCGTTCGCGCTTCAACCGCTTCATTCATTTCCCGGACTACGAAGCACCGCAGCTGATGCAGGTGTTCACTGATCAGGTCTTGGATAGGAATTTCAGGCTGACCCCCGCAGCCGAAATCCGGGCCGGGCAGATGTTCGAGCAGATGGTCAGAACCAAAGGCAAGGACTTCGGTAACGCGCGCGCCGTGCGCAGCTACCTCGAGCAGGTCATCGAGCGTCAGGCTGGCCGACTGCGCGAGCAACCATTCGCAGACCCCTTTGTGCTGGAACTGGACGATCTACCGCCACTGAGCAGCAAGGAGAAGCTGGATTTCAATGTCCTGCTCACACAGCTCGACCGTTTCACAGGCCTAGCATCGGTCAAAAAGGAATTGCGCAAGCTCGCAAGTCTGGTGCGCGCGCAGGAGCGCCGCCGTCAAAACGGGATGAGCGTGCAACCGGTGGCACTGCATATGGTCTTCACGGGCAATCCCGGCACCGGCAAGACCACCGTGGCGCGGCTGGTCGGCGAGCTCTACGCTGCGCTGGGTCTGCTGGAGAAGGGCCATGTCGTCGAGGTGCAGCGGGCCGATCTGGTTGCCGGCTACATCGGTCAGACTGCGATCCGCACCAAGGCCAAGATCGAGGAGGCTTATGGCGGCGTGCTTTTCATCGATGAGGCGTACTCGCTCACCAGCAGCGACGAAAGGGATTTCGGCTCGGAGGCGATCGACACGCTGCTCAAGGAGATGGAGGACAACCGCAACCGACTGGCGGTGATCGTCGCCGGCTACAGCCGGGAGATGAAGAACTTCATCGCGTCGAATCCGGGCCTGGAGTCACGCTTCACGCGCTACATCGAGTTTGACGACTACTCGCTGGACGAACTGTGCGAGATCTTCGAGGGCATGGCGGAGTCTGAGGATTACTGCCTCGATGACGAGGGGCGTTCCGCTTTGCGTAGAAGGGTCGAATGGATACTGGCCGAGCGCAGCGAACATTTTGGCAATGGGCGCGAGATGCGCAATCTGCTCGAGTCCTGCAAACTGGAGCAGGCCGTGCGTATCGGCCTCGACGAATCGGCACCAATCAACAGCCTGATCCGCGGGGATATCGAGCTGGCTTAGGTAGCCTGACGTTAGACAGGATTTCCCGCGAAGCCTGCAAGTCGGGTTCACGCTCATAGGCAACACTTGAGCGGTGTGCTGCCCGGCATTTGGCGGGCTCGATCTGGGGCAAACAGACGCCAGATCCTGACGTTGCCCCCTGCGTCGCCCAAGGCTTGCAGGGGACTGCGATCAGAGGCTGTGAATGCTGACCAGCTCAGCCTTGTTACCCTTTACGTCGACGATGGCACGTATCGTCACAACCTTGCCCTTGTCGAGCTTGGCGATGTCCTCGTCCTTGAGCTGGCTGCGCATGTCACGGGCCTTTTGCTGCAGCAGCGGCACGGCCTTCTTGCCGGACTGTTCGACTAGCAGTTCAACCTTGCCCTTGTTCCAGCTGGCCTTGGCTGCCGCCCACTCTTCCTGGCCCAGCGCAATGCCCGAGCTTTGCAGGCTGGCCTGGGCACGCTGTACCTCCTCGGCGGCGACGTCGACCAGACGGCCGTAGCCGACTGCGGTCTTGGCACCGGCGCCGACCCACTCCAGCGCGTTCTTGAGTTCCTGCAGCGCGCGCTTGACCGCTTCCTGGCGCCGGGCTGCGGTAGATGGTTCACCGGACTGGCGCGGAGCGATCGCCCACTGGAACTTCACGCCTTTCCTGACCACCAGGAAGGGCACCGGCACCGGACTGTGCCAGTCGGAGGGCGCGACTTGGCCGAAGTTGTCGTTCCCGATCGCATCGCCCTTCTCGTACCACTTGCCCATGTGCGGCGTCATGACGTCGCAGCCCATGGAGACCGCTCCAGCGGGCAGCGCGTCGAAGAACACCAGACTGCCAGCGCTGGCCTTGTCGTCCTGGCCGTTGCCGCTGTGGCCGAACCACTCGCGCACCAGCGCATCGCGCTGTTCGGTGCTTTCATGCGTCATCCATTCCTCGACCCAGGCACGCAACAGTCCCTTGACACCCGAGGCCGGCAAATAGGGCAGACCCAGCGTCGGGTGAAAAGTGAAGCCGTTCTCGACCGGATGGCTGATACCTGAACCCGTGACCATCGGACCGGTGGTTTCGAGGAGCAAAGTGGCACCACCCAGGCTTTCGCACAGCTGTTTCTGGCGCAGCGCCAGGTCTGCGGCATGGCGGGCATGCCCGCTCTGGCTGGCCCATTTGGCGGTGCGTTCAATGAAGTCCTTCTTGCTGCGGGTTTCCACCTGCCAGTCGGGCGTGAAGCCTTCATAGAAGCGGGTCCACCACAGCCCGACGTTGGGGGCGTCGAGATGCACGTTCTGGCCCCAGGCATGGGCTGCCTGGGCGCTGGTGGTGTAAAGGGGATAGCTCATGTAGGCTCCTGTGCAGCTCAATCGTTGGAAACCAGATAGGCCGATGCGAACTTCTTGATCCAGTCCATGTACTGGACGGCCTCGGCCTGAGCCAGGCGGTAGCCATGCAAGTCCGCCTCCACGATGGCCTGCATCAGATCGGACTGGCCGGCCAGCGGGCGGCCCTTTTGCGACAGCCAGCTTTGCAGGGCCAGGAAGACATAGTCGTAGCCGTCCTTGTTGCCCTTGCTCTTGAAGAAGGCGGCGGACTGTCCCAGGCCGTTGGCGTGGATCATGAACGGCAGTTCGCTGCAGCGGGCCTTGAGCTTGCTGCCCTCGTTGAGCGGTATCCAGCTCTTGACCTGAGCCAGGGCGTGCTTGGCGCGTTGTTGTTGCAAGGTTTGCATGGTGTTCAGGCTCCCAGGCTGGTGTGGACGGTCTGCACGCGGCACCAGCCCATGCCGACGGTCTCGTTGCCGCCGAGCTGCAGATAGGGACGCTCGGGGCCGAACAGGCCCAGCGCCTTCTGCAGCACCTGAGCCGCACCGACGCTGCTGCCACGTTGGCGGCTGGGGTTGGCCGCCAGCGCCAGATACAGCACGGTCTCGGGCGGCAGGGTTTCCTCGTACCAGAGGGCACCGGCCTTGACGGCCTTGCGTGCGTTGTCGATCGCGATATGCGGCGTCACCGGGGTGGCGAAGGTCGCCAGGTGAGCGAACATGTCATCCGAGACGATCGCAAGCTGCGCCTGCAGCGCGGCACCAAAGCCTTCCGCTCCGAAGCGGGCCAACCAGCCCTGCAGCTTCGACAGGTCGACTGCCTTCTGCTCGAAGCAGAATTCCTCCAGGAACAGCTGCTTCTGCGAGGCCGCGGGTACGATCGCCTGCTCGTCAGTAGGCAGGGGACCGGCGTAGTCGACGGCGTCGGTCAAGCCCAGACGGCGGGCATCGGCGGCCACGCGGCGCAGCAGCGCCGGGCAGGTCACCCACTTGAAGTGGCTGCTGAGGCTGCGCACCGGCAGCAACAGCAGACGGGCGTCACCCACGCTGAGCGCTCCGGCGTGATCGCTGGCGTTTTGCGTGTCGGGACCGAAAACATGAACCAGGTCATCGCTGCTCATGGCCTGCGACAGAACCTGATCCTGCGCCAGACCGCGCAGCGCGCCCTTGACAGCCGAGCCGTAGACGCAGGGCCAGTTGGTGTGACTCTCGCGCATGATCGGCAGGTCCACCACACCGGTGCTGCGGCCAGTGCCAGCGTGAATCGAGGTTTCGGCGCTCAGGCCCAGTAAAGCGTATTGCATTTCGTTTTGACTCCGAATTCGGTACGGGGTTGAAGGATAGGGTTCAAGACCAGCTGCCGACCACGACCTGGCCACGGCCCCAGGCGGTTTCCTGCCCCCACTGGGCACCGTGCATCGCACGGGCCACATGCTGGGCGTCTTGCGCTGAGTCAAGCTCCAGGAAGTAGCAGCTACCCGCGGGCACCAGGCCGCGCAGTTCACGCGGTTTCTGCTCGACGAGGTTCCAGCCGCCTTCGCGTACCGGTTTGCCGGTCACGGCGCTGATCAGGCGCACCGGCTTGCCAGCCAGCTCGCCTTGCCAGTGGGTCCAGGGCTTGCCGTTCAGTTCGGTTGTCACGGCAGTGAAGCCGTCGGGCAGCCAGCCCTGCTCGAACGCGGCATGAGTGAGCAGGCACAGCAGCAGGCGCTGGCCCTTGATTGCCACAGCCGGCAGCGGCTGTGCTTTTTCCCGGGACCAGGCGGCCAGCCGGCCCTCGGCGCCCAGGCGCGCCATGCCTTGGCGCGGCAACTGGGCGAACTGCTGGCCGTCGAGGCCGCGCAGATGAAGTCCCAGTGCCGTATCGGCGCGTGGACGCACATGGCGGGTCTGGTAGAGCATGCCGTCCTGCGGGCGCTTGGTGTGGTGCTCGCGCGCTATGCCCAGACGCGATTCATTGCTGAACAGGTCCTTGGCTTGCCGGATGTCGGCCGGCCGCAGCTTATGCCCCTGCAGCGCCGCTTGCAGGCCGGCTGCGGTCAGGAACATTCCCTCGGCCGGCTTGGCACCGGCGAGCTGGGCATTGACCTTCTGCGGCAGCCTGACCCAGCCCAGGTCGCAGGACTGGGGCCGTTCGCCGGGTCGCAGCTGCGTGTACTCCGGCTGCTGCGACTCGTCGGTCTCGCGCACCATCAGCGACAGCGGAGCGGGATAGAGCCGCTGGCCCTGGTGCATCAGGTAGGGGCCTTCGAAGCGCAATGGCCCCAGCTCGGCGGG
>Ga0208374_1000615_pt1 | contig 13882 bp, 8 predicted proteins | sample RifOxyC3_FD_184037 | JGI IMG/M metagenome (GOLD analysis project Ga0208374, IMG submission 184037) | Groundwater microbial communities from Rifle, Colorado - Rifle Oxygen_injection C3 (SPAdes) | ecosystem: Environmental > Aquatic > Deep subsurface > Groundwater | place: Rifle, Colorado, USA...
AAAGGATCTACCCCCGCCTCTGGCGTGCTCAGTTCAAATGCGTCTCCGCTCTGCATTGGAAACGATTACCTGAAGGGCGTCGGCGAAGGGACCTACATCAAGGGAAGAATCGATGAAGCTCGCATCTACGGCCGTGCACTATCGTCAAATGAAGTGTGGCAACTGTCTGGATCTGGCTTGCCTGTTGTACACAACGCGTTGGGCACCGCCAGTATCACCCCCAACTCAGCCGTCCTCAACGGCAACGTGACCGGCGGAGACGGCACGAATGCATTCGTGGGAGTCTACTGGGGACCAACCGATGGCGGGACAAACGCCATCGCGTGGATGAACATGATCAACCTGGGCGTCTTGCCTGTTGGGGCGTTTTCCACCACTATCACCGGTTTGGCGAATGATGTGACCTACTACTACCGATGCCTTGCCAGCAACTCGGCGGGTGCCGTGTGGGCGCCGGCGACGGCGTCATTCAGTACACTGGAGGCCTACCAGCTGAGCCAGCCGATGGGCTCCGCTGGAGGTGGGAACGCTCTCGTCATCACCAATATTGCCCTGGGGAACGGGTCAGACATTACGAACGTGACGATCGGGGCCGCCTCCGCCGCGATCACGGGGCAGGGGACGAACTGGGTGTCGGTCACTGTGCCAGCCGGCGGCACGGGGGTGGTGTCGATAGCGATCACCTCGACGAGCATGGGAACGACGACCTTGCCCGATGCGTATATCTATGAACAGCCGCCCGTGGTTCGCGCGGCGGCGACTCCTGTTTCGGGTCCCGCGCCGCTGCGGGTGACGTTTGACACGACGGCGTCAACGGATCCGGATACGCATATTGTACGTTGGGAAGTGGATCGGGGAGGGGATGGAACGTTCGAATCCACCTGGCCTGATACCGGCGTTGCCACTGTGGAATACGGGCTGCCCGGCACGTACACCAGCGGGGTTAGGGTGGTGGACGACTATGGGGCGATCGATCAGACTTCCTTTGTGGTTACCGTCTGGGGTTCCGCGCCGCAAGCTCGTCTGACCGTGACCCCGGGCAGCGGCGCAGCGGGCACGGCCTTCGCTCTCAAGGCGACGAACTCGATGGCCGGGATCGGCTACACGCTGGTGTCCTACGAGTTTGACCCTGACGGAGATGGCATCTTCAACCGGTTGTCGTCCAACGGGATACTGGTATTGACCTACGGTACGTCCGGGACGAACCATCCGGCGGTGCGGGTGACGGACAACCGCGGGCTGCAGGCCAGCACGTCTGTCGTGGTGGTCGTGACGACCGCTCCAAGCCCACCGGTGGTGACTTTGTCGGCAACCCCTGACCGTGGGACGTTGCCGCTGACCGTAGTCCTGACGGCTGTGGCCACGGACAATGTGGGCATCGTGTCGTATCGCTGGGACTTCGACGGGGACGGGGACGACGACCGGATCGGCTCGGGCAACTGCGTGACGCAACTGTACACCGAGGTTGGGACGTACGCCGTACGGGTTCGTGTCGTGGATACGACCAATCTGTCGGCGGAAGATGCAACACCGGTCCAGGTGACGCAGGCGTCCCTGCTCAAGGCGTGGATCAGCACGCCGAAGGACGGGTGGGATGTATCGGGCGCGGAAGTGACGGTCCACGCCAATACCGCGCCTGGCCACCTGACGGCCTCGGTTCAGCTGCAGTACAAGCTGTCCAGCACGAGCATATGGAGCAACCTGGGCGCTGTCATGCTGCCGCCGGCCAACTCATTCAAGACGAGCTGGGATGCGACGGGCCTGGTGAACGGTCAGAACTACGATCTGCGGGTCGTGGCGCTGGATACGGCGACGAACATGGTTTACTCGGACACGGTGACGGTGACAGTGGCGGTGTGGAACAACGAGCCGGGTGACATGGACGAGAGCGACAGCTCAGGCAAGCACACCAAGCAGCAGAAGGGGAGCACGAACGAGGCAACCGTAGTCGTCGTGCTGGATGGGACGCAAGTGACGGTGCCGGCGGAAACGACTGCCACGAACCCGGTGGTTCATCTGGAAGTGACGGGTGCGAACACGAATCCATTGTCAGGATCGGCCGTGGGTACGGTGAGCCTGAACGAGAATCGGAAGGTGTCCATCGACGGGGATCCGGCGCTGGGCAAGGCAATTGAGATCACGATCCCGTACCCGGATGCGGACAATGACGGGTTTGTGGACGGAACGCAAATCCCGGAAGGGACGTTGATGCCGCTGTGGTACGACACGGCGTCGGTGCAGTGGAGGCGGCCGCTGGCACAGGAGGTTGACAAGACCCGGAACGAGGTGAAGCTTAAGACGTACCACCTGACGGAGTTCGGGCTCTTTGGGACGGCGAACCTGCTGGCGCGGGAGATGGGCGGGCAGCTGCAGGCGTTCTCGTCACAATACGACGGGGCCAGGGGTGCGGCGTACCTGACGGACGGGAACCCAGCGAGCTACTGGCGGAGCCAGAACGCACCGACGAACCAGGTGTTCCTGTACGGGTGGACGAACTGGCAGGGGGCGGTGTTGACGGCGATCGTGCTGCACAACTACGGGGAAGCGGGCGAAGGCCGGACGAACTACAGCCGCAACTTCATCGCGGAACGGTCGATGGACGGGTCCAACTTCATGATGATGGTGAGCAACATCCTGCCGGTCACTGAAGAGCCGCAGACGTACCCGCTGGGGGTTCAGACGTGCCGGTGGGTGAGGCTGACGATCCAGAGCGGGGTGCAGGCGTCGGCGTGGGAGCTGGCGGAGTTCACGGTGCAGGGGGCACTGACGAACGACGCGGATGCGGACGCGATGACGGACGCGTGGGAGAAACAGTACTTCAACCACTTCAATCGTACGGGCATGGATGACCTCGACGGGGATTTGCTCAACGACCGCCAGGAGCATGCCGCGGGCGGCAACCCGACAGTTCGCGATACCGATGGGGACGGTCAGTCCGACTTCGACGAGTGGGTGGCGGGAACGGGCCTGGACAACGGCGCGGAACGGTTCGACGTGAACGAGATCGTCTTCAGTACGAACGTGGTGCAGTTCATCCTGCGCTGGGATACGGTCACCGGGCGGACATACAGCGTGGTGAGTCGCACGAACCTGATAACAGGAACCTGGGGTACGAACCTGGGTGGCGTCATTGGTGATGGTACTCCCAAGGCCTACACCAACCAGGATGCCATAGACAACAAGTACTTCCGAATACGTGTGACGGGTCCGTGACGGATATATTCGAGCTTTCACACTGTAGCCGCGTGGCGCGGGCACCACCCCTTCGTGGTGTCGCTACAGCAAGACGCTGGTGTAGTGCCCGGCCTTGGGTCGGGACCGGTGTTGCGAGTGAGGGCGCGGACTCGAAGTCTGGCCGTACATCAGAGATGCCGGCCACAGCCTCATGTCGAAAGGCTTTCCGGCCTGATGTCCGGGTGAGGTACACTTTCGCGTCATCACCACCTTGTTCAACTGGACGGATTCAGTATGACATTGAGGACATGGGCTGCTATGAATTCTTGGTCGGGCGTGGGAGTGTTCTCGTGGTGCCCACTATGAAAGAGTTTGGAACGTAAGTTTCCGTACTTGAAAGGACAGGATTATGATCCATGGAACGGTTTCGATCGGATGGGCCAAGGTGGATGTCACGCCGCCGCGGAAGACCCTGTTGCAAGGGCAGTTTCATGCCCGGTTGTCGAAAGGCACGCTGAGCCCCCTGACTGCCACCGCGCTGGCCATGGAGGTGTGCCCTGCAAATGGTCCTGTCGGACAGGTGGTCTGGTTGTCGTGTGATATGCCGGGAGACCCCTTCCGTAACGACCTTTTAATGAAACTCAAGGCCCGGTCACCGGGATTTAACCTGCAAAATATCACCATCAATTGTACCCACACGCATAATGCCCCGCCGGTTGTCAGGGGCTGGTATGAGGAACCGGAAAACGATCCGGACTACATGAACCCGGATGACTACCGTGCCTGGTTGACGGATCGGCTGGCGGATGTGGTTGTGGCAGCCTGGAAAGACCGGAAACCCGGCGCGATCAGCCGGGGATTCGGTTATGCCGTGGTGGGCCGCTGCCGTCGGGCCGTTTACGCCGATAAATCGGCCCGGATGTACGGGCAGACCAACCAGGCGGATTTCCAGGGTTTGGAGGCTTGCGATGACCATGCGGTCAATTTCCTCTTCACCCACGATCCGTCCGGCACGCTCACCGGTATGATTGTCAACCTGGCCTGCCCGTCGCAGTGTGACGAAAGCGGGGAGATGTTCTCATCCGATTTCTGGCATGACGTCCGCGAGGGGCTTGCCGCGCAGTATGGAGCCGGCATCCAACTTCTGCCGCAATGCGCCCCGGCCGGGGATGCCTCACCCCACCTGTTGATCGATCAAAAGGAGGAGAAGGATTTGCGGGACCGGATGAAGATGAACGACAAGCAGATCATTGCCCGCCGGATCCTTGCGGCGGTCGATGAAGCCCGGCAGTTTGCCTCGGCGCCGGAACGCGAAGTGGCTTTTGCCCATGTCGTGAAGATGCTCAAGCTGCCCCGCCTGATGGTCACCCGTGAACAATACGAGATGGAGAAACGCATTCCATTGCTGACCGAAGCAGAACGAAACCGCCAGCCCTGGGGATTCGAACGTTTATGGCCATTCGGCCTGGTTTGCGATATGGTGAAGCGCTACGAGCAACAGCAGGCGAATCCCCTCCATGAAACCGAATATCATGTGATCCGGGTGGGCGATGTGGTGTTTGCGTCGAACCCGTTTGAGCTGTTCATGGATTACGGAGCCCGGATGCGCGCCCGCAGCAAGGCCTTGCAGACTTTTACGGTCCAGCTGGGTGACGGGTCAGGTAACGGCTTCTACCTGCCTACCGAAAGGGGACTGGAGGGGGGGCATTACAGCGCCTTGATCAAGTCCAACTGGGTTGGTCCGGAAGGCGGCCGGATATTGGTTGAGGAAACGGTAAATACCATCAACCAGTTGTTTGCGACCAGTGAATATCCACGGACTTGGTAATCGGGAAAGATGAAGGCCATGGTTGATCGAATCGGCATAACGTCGCGTCACCTGCAAGCAACGGGTCGAACCCGGGTTGACTATACCAGTGGTGTCGACGGATTGAATGATTGGACGCTCCTACAGCCGGGACGGCATACGGGATGGATCGTGGTGTTGCATGGCCATGGATCGGATGGAAACCAGGTGTTTGTCCGTCCGGACATTCGCGATACACGGTTGCCGATATTCGAGGAACTCGGGTATGGAGTCTTCTCCCCGAACCTTCGGGGAAATGCCTGGATGTCACCGTCTGCCCGGGATGACTTGCATGCGTGGCTGGATATTTTGCGGGCGGAATACGGTGCGGAAAAGTTTTTCTTCATTTCCGGATCGATGGGAGGGACCAGTAATCTCATCTATGCTGCGGTACACCCACAGGATGTTGCCGGGGTGGTGGCACTTTGTCCGGCGACGGACCTGCCGGGGTATTACCGTTGGTGTTTCGAGAATCCCGGCGGAGTCAAGGATGAGATACGGAATGCCATTCACGCGGCGTATGGCGGGTCACCGGCTGAACAGCCGAAGGTGTACGACCGTCACAGTGCCTTGCGGAACGCCTCGAATCTGACGATGCCGGTGGTGGTGATTCATGGCGATAGTGATCCGTTGATTCCGGTCGGGCAATCCCGCCGTCTGGCGGAATCGTTGCGCGGCAAGGCGGATTTTCAATACCTTGAACTGCCGGGTGCTGGTCACGATTTCCCGCAGGATCCCGTTTTACCGTATATCCGCCGGATGTTACAGCCGGACTTCCTTGCCGGTTGAGGAAGATGCGTAGACCCCGTCCAGCATTTGCATCAGTTGGATCCCATGTTCGGGGGTGGCCAGGAGTTGCGCTTCGCCGCGGATGACGTTCACGAAATGCGCGGTTTCGCCGAAGAACGGGTTGCCCGGGTTGTTACCGTAGCCCTCGGGCATGTTTCCGCCGCCGGGGACGGTATCGAGTACGATGCCGTTTTTCTCCGTGTAGATTTTCAAGGGATCCATGGAGGCACCGCCCCGGGTGCCGGCGATCATCTTGGTGGGGCCGCCGGGCAGGTTCCAGGCCCAGGAAGCTTCGAGGAAGAGTGTGGCGCCGTTGGCGAACTTGATCAGCGCCATGGCGGCATCGTCGACATCATACTTCACACCGGCCGGCACGGTATGCGCGAACTTCGAGAAGGCACTGCCGGAAACGGATACCGGTTTCGGGGTGCCCATGAGATACCACATGCAATCCAGGGCATGAACGCCGATGTCGATCAAGGCGCCACCGCCGGACCGTTCCTTGTCCACGAACCAGTTGTTCCGGCCGAGGGGAATGCCGCGCCGCCGTGTATAGCCGGCCTTGGCGAGGTAAATGTCGCCCAGTTCGCCGGCGTCGATCAGGTCGCGCAGGTAGCGGGTTTCGGGGTAGAAACGCATGACCATGGCATACATCAGGGTGCGTTGGCCCCGGGTGGCCATCCCGGCCATGGTGACGGCTTCCGCCGCGTTCATGGCGGGGGGTTTTTCGCACAGCACGTGCTTGCCCGCGGCGAGGCTGTCGATGGTGAGTGCGGCGTGCGCATGGTTCGGCACGCAGACGCTGACCGCATCAATGTCGTCGCAGGCCAGCATTTTATGGTAATCGATGAAAGTCCGCTTGATGCCGAATTCGGTTGATACATGGGCGAGGAGGGGCTCATCCAGATCGCAGACCGCTACGACTTCGGCATGGGGGCAAGCCTGGTATCCCTTGAGATGTTCCTTGCCCGGCCAGCCGAGCCCGATTACCGCGGTCCTGACTTTTTTCATCGTCGTCACCCGTTGGTTGTTGAATGAACGGCTGAAAACTACGCTTTTGCGGGAAGAGATGTCAATCCGGCTGAAGAACTGGGATGCGGGCACCGCCGGGCGTGTTTATCGGGGGAGTGCTTGTTTCAATTGAGCAAGCATGGAAAGGTTTTCGTCCACCATGCGTGTGCATCCCCCGGGTGGGATCAGGCCGACGCTGGAGAGGAGGCTTTCATAACCGCCGGCGGTCCAGGCCTGGTCGGTGACGAGGTATCCGAGGTATCCGCCCGACAGTTCGAGGGGGAAGGTCCAGGCAAAGGGACTTTCCTGCTTGATGCGGAAACCGTGTTCCACGAAGAGTTCGCCCGGGAAGCAGGCGAATGCCGTATCTCCGATATGCCATGCGGAAAGAACGGCTTCGGTCTGGATGCGTCCCTTGCGGCGTACAGAGGCTTGCGATTTGCGGAAGAAATCCTGACCGGCAGGATCCCATTGCGAGGCTTTGACGCGTGATTCCTGATCGGTGTTGAAATCCCGCAACGGCAAGGTGAGGACACGCCGGCAGGCACCCAGCAAGACAGGGTCTGAAATGGGCGAAGCGTTATTTAGACGGTTGATGATGACGTCGGCCAGCGCGTTGCCGATCTCGCGATGTGAGCGGACCGGGTTTAAGTCACCGCAGGCCCCCGGCATATACAGGCTTATGACCTGGGGTCCATAGCGTTCGCGCAGGCGTGCCGCCACGATGCCGGGATAATCGGCGCTGAAGGCGTTGCCACCCAGGGAATTGGCGTGCAGGCTGAAATGGTGGATGACCGCGAGCATCCGGCCGGTCGTGTCGGCAAAGGCCAGGATACCGACTTCCGGGTCGATCGGCGCGGCGGCGCCGACGCACTGGATGTTTTCCTCACCCTGGTTGAGGAGCCAGGTGTTGATTTCACGCCCGTCCTTGTAGTGGAGGCGGCGGTTGTGCGAGACATCGTTCTGGTATCCCCGGGTGCGGGTCATCACTGCAGGAACCTTGACCCGGTCGGCGGCGGCGACGCAGTCGGCGGCGATGGACGCCAGGGTTGCGAGCCAGGTGCGATCCGTGGGTTCCGGCACATCATCGGGAAATACCCCTTCAATGGAAATAGGACCGCTGTGTGTGTGGGTACAGGACCAGATAATGTGGTCGGCAGGTATGCCGGTGCGGGTGTTGATGGCCTTGATGATCCGGTTGCCCGTATCCTGATCGAGCATGGCCACGTCGAAGATCAGGTAGGCCAGCCGTATTCCCTGGGACTCCAGGACGATCGCCTTGATGAAGAGCGGATCGCAAACGCCCTTGGCAGGACGTGGAAACAGGCTCCCGGCCATCTGGGCACCCACGGGAGGGGTGATTTCTTTTTCAGCGGCACCGACCGACAAGCCAGTATGCATGGTGGGGCTTCTCCTACATCCCATCCTGACATCGGATGGCGTCATTATGCCGCACGCTATTTCCGTTTCTTTTCGGGGGGCAGAATGACGCAGCCGGCGCCAAGCTTTTGAACCAGTTTGCCGGCCAGTTGCAGCTTGATGACGCCGATGCCGGCATACGGGTCCGGGCATTTGGCAGGCAGTCCGGTCAGGATCAAACGGTCCTTGCCCTGGACAAAGTTCAGGTGTTTACCGTTGCTGAGGAGGCTGGCCTTGAGAACCTTCACCTTGAGTCCGCCGATGGACAGGGTTTTGCCTGGCCACCAGTGGCACCAGAAATAGGCGGACTTGCCTTTACGGGTCCAGGTGCCCAGCGGGTTCCATTCCGCTTCCGTCACCCGGTCAATTTTGCCGTATACGGGTTCGCCATTGGCGGCAAGCCAGCGGCCGACCGGTTTGAGCCGTTCGACGGCAAGCGGCGGAACCGATCCGTCGGGTGCCGGCCCGATATTGAGCAGGAGGTTACCGCCTCCGGCGGTCACTTCACGGAGCATGTGCAGGACTTTCCTGCTTGAATGCCAGTCTTCGGGTTGTGAATAGGGCAGGTAACCCCACGACCCGTTAAAGGTCATGCAGGCTTCCCAGGCGCGTCCTTCGTCTTCGGCTTTGATATGTTCTTCGGGGGTGCCGAAATCCTCGGGGAGTTGTGACCGGTTGTTGATGATGATATGCGGCTGGAGTTTGCGTGCCATGGCGTTCAGCTTGCGGCTTTCCCAGGCTTCCGGGGAGCGCAGGGGCCAGGAGACATCGTACCAGAGGATGTCGACTTTGCCATAGTTGGTCATCAGCTCCCGAACGAGACCCCGGGTGAAATCCACAAACCGGCGGCGGGCCTTCTCGTCATAAGCACAACGAGCCCCATCGGGATGATGCCAGTCCATCAGGGAATAATAGAAGCCGATCTTCAAGCCAAACTCGCGGCAGGCATCCACGTATTCCTGTACCAAATCACGACCGGGTCCGCGCTGGAATGCGTTATAGTCGGTCAGTTTGGAATTCCAGAGGCAGAAGCCTTCGTGGTGCTTGGTGGTCATGACGAGATATTTCATGCCGGCCTGTTTTGCACAGCGGGCCCATTCGCGCATCGGGCGCGGTTTGGGTTTGAAGGTCCACGAAAGTTTCTCATATTCCGCGAGGGGGATACGTTCACGATTCATCACCCATTCATGCCGCCCGAGCTGGGAATATAGGCCCCAGTGGATGAACATGCCGAAACGTGCATCATGCCACCATTGCATCCGTTTTACGCGATTGTGGTCGGCTGCTTGCTTCATGTGTATGACTCCTTTTTGGATGATTGATTGGAATGGGTTTCTTTTGTCAGTTTTCCTTGGCAGATTCTATGAGTGCGAGCATGTTCGCGGCGGGCACATCGGACTGGATTTCCTGGGCAGGTGCGAAAATATACCCCCCTCCGGTCCCCATCAGTTTTCGGACGGCCCGGGATTCGGCCCGAACGGCTTCCGATGTTCCATAGGGGAGGGTTTTCTGTGTACTCAAACCGCCCCAGAAGGTGAGTCGGTCGCCGTAAAGGGTTTTTAGCCGGTCAATATTCATGGCTTCCGGTTGGACGGGATTGAGGACATCCACGCCCATCGCGATGAGCGAGGGAATGATCTTCTCGACGCATCCGCAGGAATGGATCCAGACGTGTTTTCCATAGGATTTGAGTAGATCGTATTCCCGTTGTTCACCGGGCCGGATCAGGTTCTGCCAGGTGTCCGGTGACATGATCAGGTCGAGTTGGGTACCCCAATCACTGCCGAGAAGAACTCCATCGATTTCGGGACGGGCGCAGATGTTCTCCAGCATGACCAGGTTCTTTTCAATGATCCGGTTAAGGAGCTTTTGCGCAAAATCGATGTCGCCCGCCAGGTCGGCCAGAAAATTCTCGATGCCACGGGAGAAGTAGGCCTTTTCGAAATGCGACCCGTAGACCATGGCGAGGATATACTTGCCGGTTTCGCCCCGGATTGTTTCGATCTGCTTGAAGAAGTCGGGATAACTCCCGGTTCCCGCGACCGAAGGAGGGGTGACGGGAGGGTCGAATGCTTTCCATTCGGGGGCAAGGTTGTACCACTGCCACCATGGAGGGAAGACCTGGACCACATCGTTATCCAGGAATGTGTGGATATCGGCTTGTCCGATGGCCTTTTGGAGGATGGCCGCGCCGTCCGGTGTGAAGGAGATGCAATACGGGGTCCGGTCCGGCTGGCGGTGGGCAATGGCGGTATTGACGCGTTCGCGTGAGGTCATACGGCACTTATAGGTCCGGTGGCGGGACAAAATCAACGATTATTGGAAAATGATCGGATCCGATATCCGGTCCGACCTGCCGGTCGAGGATACGGATTGAAGGGGCATGCAGGACGTGGTCGATCGGTATGCGCAAGGGGAAGCAGCCGGCCGGCCAGGAAGGTTGAATGCCGCGATTACGCATGCTGTCATGTAGACCCGTGGACCTGAGCAGTTGTCGAAATGCAGATGACCAGGGGGTGACGTTCAAGTCCCCCACGAGGATGACCGGTTCACGGATTGGGGCAAGGATGCCGGGAATGGATTTTAGTTGGAGGTCACGGCTTGCTGAATAATCCGGGCCTGATGGAGGCAGTGGGTGGGTAGCGATCAGCGTAAAGGTGCCAAGATGCGTGGTGATGGTCGCCTTGATGGATGGGACTTCCGCCCGGCCGATGGTGATGATCGTGGGATCATGGAGGGGTATCCGGCTGAAAAGGCCGATCCCGAAACAGTCGTTGCGGGTTTCGTAGATGTGATGGGCGTATGTGTTGAGGTTGGTGAGCAGGGAGGTCCAGTGGGGGGTCAGTTCCTCGATGACGATGATGTCGGGGTTGTATTGTGCCAGGGTGTGGAGCAGGGAAACGGTATTGTGGTTGGCGGCATTCACATTGGCCAGCATCAGGCGGATGCCTTCGGATTGGCGGTCGGGGCGGATGGTGGGGGCGTAGGGAGTGATTATCAAGAGGTTGAGCAGGGCCAGTCCAAATATCAGAAGCGCGCGTCCCGGCCTGTGCCGGATAGCCAGCCAGATGGTTCCTGCCAGCAGGAGTATCGTGTATTGGACACGAAAGTGTACCGTAAGATCCAGGATCCAATGCCAGCGGTCAAACCACCCGGTCACGGTGCAGATCGCAGCCAGAAGCAGCACGACTTCGATCAAGCCGTTTACGGTGGCATGTGGCGCCAGAAACGTTCGCCGTGGGGATTGGTTTTCAGGGGGAGGGGAGGACATATTGATACAGGAAGATAAAATGAAGCACCATTCCGCCCAAAACGAACAGGTGCCAGATTTCGTGGAAACCGAAACGACCGGGAACCGGGTTGGGTTTTTCGATTGCGAACAAAACCGCACCGATCGTGTAGAGCAGGCCACCTCCGACCACCCATGACAGGCCGATCAACCCGGTGGCCTGGAACAAGGGGATTGCCAGAACAATGGGCAACCATCCCATGGCGAGTGTCAGCGTGTTGGTGACCCATTTCGGAAGCGTGGGTATCGCTCCTTTCAGGGTGATTCCGATAATTGCCACGACCCATGCCGTGCCGAGGACCGACCACCCGATGGGGCTACGCAGGATGGTCATGCATATGGGAGTCATGGTTCCTGCAATCAGAAGAAAAATACCGGAATAATCCATGACCCGGAAAACATAGTTGTTACGGGGTGACAATTTGACGCCATGGTGCAGGGTGCTGGCGATCAGGAGGAATACCAGGGATATCCCGTAAATGGAAAATCCCACAATATGCCAGGGTTTGGCGGCCATGGATGCTTTTACGATGAGCATCACGGAACCGAGCAATGCGAAAACCGCCCCCGCCAGATGCGTGCAGGCATTGATGACATCGTCGGTCACATGACGGCTTCCGTCCGCGCTCAAGGATGTTGAAACTGAATCGTTCACGCCGGTGAGAATAAAGGATACAGCCGAGAAAGACACGGAATTCCAATCGATATAAAATTTCAATACCGGGTTGATCAAGGCATGAAAAAAAGCTATGATTGTCCCTGGAGGCAACAACTGCATGAATATTGACTGCAGTGTGGGAAAAGGGTTGGCGGGAGAAGTATATGATTTTGCGGTTATTATATGGTTTCGGCAAACTGCTGAAGTTAAGGCGGTTCGGTGTGTCGACAGTATGCTTATTAAGCGCAGTTTCGGCGATTGCCGGGATATTTGATGGGTGGGATTATCGTGCCCGATTGACGTTTTCGCAACCGATGGACGGGGTGGTTTCGAATTTCCCTTTGCTGGTACGGCTTGAGAATATTCCCGGGTTCAATTATGCGGATGTGCTGTCGGGTGGTGCCGATTTGCGTTTCGCCAACGCCGATGAGACGGTCGCCCTGGATTACGAAGTCGAGCAATTCAGCGAAGCGGATGGCTCGTATATCTGGGTGCATGTTCCCCGGATTGCCGGAACCAATGATTTTATCCATGCCTACTGGGGAAAGGTAGCCACGGCGCCTCCCAGCACCACCAATGGGGTGGTGTGGTCGAATGATTACCGGCTGGTCTATCACCTGGACCGAACGAATAGCATTGGCCGGTTTCCGGATGCCGCGTTGAAAGGCCCAAACGGCGTTAATACGGCCTGCCAGCGAACAACCGGGATGATTGCGGGGGCGCAGGATTTGACGGGGACGCGTCACATCGACGTGACCGGGCTGACATCGGCGAATCAGTCCTATACCTTCAGTTTCTGGATGAAGACCGCGTCCGCTTCCGGCGATGCGCGAATAATCGACATTCAAACCGGTCGGACCTTGATTGGATTTAGCGCTGGATTGTTGCGTTATTATGACGTGAACGCCTGGCGTACGGTCACCGGTCCTCTGGTAAACAACAATCAGTGGCGTCATGTTGCCGTGGTGTATCGTGGGGCGGCGTCAAAAGCGGATATCTATATCGATGGCGCATTAGCTACCGGCGATCTGGCCTATAGCCCAAGAAACCTTGGGGCAAGCTCGAGAATCGGAGCGACCTATGGCACCACCACTCAACCCTACGACGGCCTGCTGGATGAGTTCCGTATCGCGGAAGCGGTGCGTAGTCCGAGCTACATCAAGGCCTCCTGGTTGAGCCAGGCGAGCAACGATGTTTATATCAGTTATGGGAGCGCCTTTCGACTCGACCAAATCAGCATCGAGGCCTGGGTGCCAGGATCCATAACCCCTTATACAGCCGTCGCGCAAGGACGCTTACAACATGCAGGCGGCGCCGAAAACCCCACCATTTACCTGTGTTGGGGTGCTTCAGATGCGGGAACTTTGGATCCAAATGACTGGGACAACAACGTGTCGTTGGGGAACGGTTTTGCACCTTGGGATACGATTGAGCATGTCTTAACGGGGCTTCCGGCCGGAACGAGTTATTTCTATCGATTCTACGCCGAGAACTCAACGGGGTCCGCCTGGTCGGAAAGCGTTCAAGCATTCACCACGTATCATGCCTGGTACGTGGCGTCGACTGGTGATGAAACGGACGGCAAGAGCTGGGACACGGCTTTCACCAATATCCAGGATGCGCTGGATGTCGTGAATGACCGGAGCATGATTTTTGTGAAAGGTGAAACCTTCGCCCGGGTCACCAGCTTGAACTG
>Ga0208374_1000619_pt1 | contig 13804 bp, 10 predicted proteins | sample RifOxyC3_FD_184037 | JGI IMG/M metagenome (GOLD analysis project Ga0208374, IMG submission 184037) | Groundwater microbial communities from Rifle, Colorado - Rifle Oxygen_injection C3 (SPAdes) | ecosystem: Environmental > Aquatic > Deep subsurface > Groundwater | place: Rifle, Colorado, USA...
GGTGTTCCCCATTTTTGATCGGTGAAATTTTTTGTATTTAAAAAATACACTTCTGCTTTAAACGGGCTGTTAAAGCCATATTTCCATCCTTTTAATGTTGAAAGAATGGGCATGTTTTCTGTTGTAAGCGTGTACATTCCCGGTTTGAAAACATCTGCCAATTGGCCTTCATTGATAAATACGGCAACCTGAGTTTCCCTTACTGTTAATTTTGCGCCGTTTTTAATTTCGTTCTGATGTCTTTCAAAACGATACACCATTGTGTCATTTGTGGGGTCAAGCCATTCTATAATGTCAATAAATTCCCCTTTAAGTTTATCGAATAATCCCATGATTTAAAGATTTAATATTTATCAATTATTAATTAACCCGGAATACCGGTTTTTCAAAATATAAAATTACAAAATCCTTGTTAAATAAAAAAATTTTAAAATAGAGATATATCAAAAATAAATAATCTGTATCTTTGCAATACTGCACACCTTGTAAAATTAACGAAATGAGACATCTTAAAATATCAAAACAGGTTACGAACAGAGATACTGCTTCTTTAGATAAATATTTACAGGAAATAAGCAAAGTAGATCTTATCACACCGGAAGAAGAAGTGGAGCTTGCTCGTAAGATTAGAGAAGGAGATATAAACGCATTAAATAAACTGATTAATGCAAACCTTCGCTTTGTTGTATCGGTTTCAAAGCAATATCAGAATCAGGGATTGACACTTTCTGATCTTATAAACGAGGGCAATCACGGGCTTATAATAGCAGCACGCCGTTTTGATGAAACCCGCGGATTTAAATTTATATCATACGCGGTATGGTGGATTCGTCAGTCAATTTTGCAGGCGCTGGCAGAGCAATCACGCATAGTACGACTTCCTCTTAATAAAGTGGGTGCATTGAATAAAATCAATAAAGCAACAGCTAAATTAGAGCAGACATTGGAACGCAACCCATCTGCTGAAGAAATAGCAACAGAACTTGAAATTGCCCCGGAAGATGTAAAAATTCTTATGAAAAGCTATGGTCGTCATATTTCAATGGATGCGCCTATGGCTTCCGGAGAAGACACAAATATGTACGACCTTATTCCTGATGAAGGAGCAAATAATCCTGAATCTGGCTTGCTGACAGCTTCTTTGTGTAAAGAAATAGAACGAGCACTGAGTACGCTTGCTCCACGGGAATCAGAAGTTATTAAACTTTTTTACGGTTTATGTGGCAACAATTCTTTCAGTATGGATGAAATAGCCCAGGAAATAGGTCTCTCTGCTGAACGTGTAAGACAGATAAAAGAAAAAGCAGTTAGAAAACTTAAAAGCTCCGCGAAGAATAAAAATTTGAAGTCGTATTTGGGGTAGAGGGTCGTAAGGCAAATGGAAATTGGGATATATTGTAAAATCGTGCCACCTGTGCTGAGCCTGCCGAAGTATGGCACGATTCTATAATAATCCAATTTGAATACCTGCAAATAATCTCGGTAATTCTGCTACTTTATGGCTTGGAATAAACATATTGGAAAGTCTGTAATTTGCAAAAAGAGACCAACGATTAATGCCAATGCGCACGTTAATTCCGTAATTAAATGTTTCGGTAAAATTATTTTTTCTTGTTTTTGTCATTAAATATTTTCCGTGATTAGCAGCGAGATTTTCCGGATATGGGTTTTTTGTGTAATGATAATTTGAAAACACCCATTCTCCGTATATTCCAATATCAATATATTTGCCTATTGAATTCCCTCTTTTTCCTATGTTAATTCGGTTATATAATTCAAGGGCAAGACTTGCATCGTGATATTTTTCTTTCGTGTAATGATGTGTATCAAGAAAGTTTTTATTTGTGTTTTGTTGGATATTAAAATTAGTTGCTGATAAGCTAACATCATATCCTAAAGCGTAAAATTTGTTTATTTTTCTTTTGTATCTGATTCCAATAAAATAATTTGCAGAAAGCCCATAATTGATTTTTACGGAATCTGTATTTAAATTGTCCGAGGCAAAGCCAAATCCAGCATAAAAATGCGTAAAATGTTTCAGATTTTTTCCATATATTTTCGGGAGTGTATCTTTAGCCGGATTTTCTTCCAGAAGCACTGTTTGAGCACTTGAAAAAATGCTTACGCTAATTAATACAAACAGGAGTAAAATTTTATGCATAAAAAATCAGAAACGTATTTGCAGTGAAACCCTGATACCAAATTTTGCAATATTCGGTCTGTCTAAATAAGCAAGCCTCCACAAGGCATCTACGCGAATAATTTTTAATATGTTTTCAACTCCAACGCCTGCCTCCAGATAGGGTTTCAGCTTGCCATCTTCGTTTTCAAGTGCTGTGAGCGTGTTCGGATATACAAGTATTTTTCTGTTTTCAGGGCTTAATTCTCCAATAACTCCTTTTGCTGAAACAACCTCTCGGAATTTCAGTTTACGAAAAATCGGAACACGATTCAGGAAAAAACCTTCAAGATGTTGCTCACAATAAAGTGAAACATATTTATCGCTAACAAATTCATAATAATTCATCATGTTAAAAGCCAACTCATCAAAAGTGTAGGTTTCATTTCCTTTATGTAATTCGAGAAAAGGGTAGGGGGCATTTCCGAAAACCTGCCCTGCATCTATCACGTAGCGAAAATATCCTAAAGGATATGTATTGTAGTAGTGGCGGATGTTAAGCCTTATCTTATAATAGTCATACGAAGATCCGATAACATCTTTAATTCCTGCCGTAAAATCAACAAATATTTCTGGATATTTTGTCCCGAGACTAATTCTGCTTTGTTTGCCCATTACAAATTTTTCCTGATAAGCAAATCGAGTACGTAATGTAACTTCTGCAGATCTGAGATGGAGCATCGTGTCGTTTGACCCGAAATTAATAAACTGAACAGAGTCTGTTGGGAATATAGATCTGTGAGAAAACATCAGCCTGTTTGAAAACCCGATAAACCATTCTTTTTCGTAATATCCCAGGTATTCTTCAATTCTGTTTAATTTATAATTAGGACTACGAGAAAGCGCTGATGCAAGAATATTATCGTGCATAAACGCATTTTCACTTATTCCCATTTGTTCCAGATCGTTTTTATGGAATAGCCTCAATTCATTTAATGGCGCAAGGTTGAATATAAATTTTGTACCAAAGCCATACTTTATTTTTTCATCCTGAAATCCGTAAGCTGTGTATGCATCTAATTGCAATAATTTACTGAAATTATAAGTAGTTCTGCCCCCGATTCTGACACGATGCCCTTCCACCGGATTGAAGCTGTAAAACTTAAAATAGGGACCAAATTCAACATATTTAAACTCTTTATAACCGGTTATAAATAAAGTAACAATCTCAACAAAGGTTTTAAACATTGGTACTTCCTTAATGGAGTCTACCATTGCATAAATTGATTTTTCTTTTGCAGAGAGTGAGTCATGGCGCGATTTATCCCAGTATTCATCATCTTTTTCAGTTGCGTTTTTATCAACAAGAATATTATTCATCTCATTAAAAACAACCTGATCTACCTGATTGTTGAATTTGAAGTTTTTAAATGAAGTGAATTTTCTTCCAAAGAATCCTACTTTTTTATCGGACAGGTTAAAGTCAACAAAAATTTTATCCTTACTCAGCATCCATACATCATTGTCTACTCTTTCGTATTCCTGATTAACAACGAGGTCTTTGATGAAATTTATGTTGGCATCATCAGCAATCCTAACCTGAAGTTTTTTAATTGCGAAAGTAGTATCATGTACCCAGAAATCACCGGTAAAAGTAGGCTCTTGTTTCCTCCTTGCTTTAAATGATAACTGATAACACCACTGATTTCCTATAAGTGCGCTGTCTACAAGGTAATACTTGTAATACATCCTTCCGAAATTTGCAATGGGACTTACAAATCCTTTTCCAAAAGCATCAATAAAATTATCATAAATATTTACCTTGAAATACATTTGTCCCATTAATTGGGATACGCTTTCATTTGCAACACCCGATATTTTGTTTCCTTTGATAATTTCTTTTTCAACCTTTGGATTTTTTTTATATGAATAATCAGATACGGTTTCAGAAATAAAAATAGGAAGAAAATTTTTCCCCGTTATTGCAGATGTATCTATATAGTCGAAAATAAACTGAAAATGTTTGAAGGCTTTATTTTTCTTAAATTCTTCATCAATATTATTCGCATCAATTTCTAATTTATTATACACCTCATAAGAGTACATATCAAGCTTGTCCGGATTGTTTTGTTCTTTTTTATCAATGATGTTTTTAAGGATTCTGTGAGCAGGATTTTCGCCCGGTAAAACAACAATTTCATCAAGTTTGATATCGTCTGATTCAAGATCAATATTCATTTCCTGAAATTGTCCTTTTTTAACTTTTATAGTTTGTGATTTATAGCCGATGTATGAAATAATAATAGAGTCGGTTGGAGATTTTGTTTCTAAAAAATATTCTCCGTTAAAATCGGATATTGTACCAATATTTCTTTTGTTTTGATATACAATATTTACAAAAGGGATAGGCTCTCTGCTGAATTTATCAAGAATTTTTCCTTTTATTTTTGTATCCTGTGCCACAGCATTATTTGTAATTCCTGAAACAAGAGTAAAAACTGAAATAATAAAAAATGATATGGTATGAATAAATTTTTTCACGTTGATATTTTTAAACGATTCCTTCCTGTAAAATATTATGAAGATGAATAATTCCCATGTATTTCTCTTCGTGCACAACAACGAGAGATGTTATTTTATTTTTTTCCATAGTATTGAATGCATTAATAGCTAATTCATCTTTATCTATGGTTTTCGGATTTAAAGACATGATGTCTTTTGCCGTAAGGGTTTTGATATCCTCAAATTTTTCAAGCATTCGACGAATATCTCCATCTGTGATAATTCCTGTAATGTTTTCCGATGCATCCAAAACCACTGTTGCTCCGAGCATACTTGAAGAAATTTCAACGATAACTTTGCTTACAGTATCATGAAGGTAAACTTTCGGTGCTTTGTTATTGAGATAAATATCGCTGACACGCATATAGAGTTTTTTCCCAAGAGAACCTCCCGGATGAAAGCGTGCAAAATCTTCGGTTGAAAAACCACGACATTCAAGAAGACATACTGCTAAAGCATCCCCAATAACAAGCTGTGCTGTTGTACTGGATGTTGGTGCAAGATTATTCGGACAGGCTTCTTTTTCAACAATTGCAGGTAAAACATAATCGGATTCTTTTGCTAAAAATGAGTTTAAATTTCCTACAATAGAAATTAATTTATTTCCCGATTTTTTAATTAAGGGTACAAGTACTTTTATTTCCGGTGTATTCCCGCTTCGGGACAGGCACATTACAATATCATCGTCGAGAATGATACCCAGATCTCCATGAATAGCATCTGCCGCATGCATAAATACCGCAGGAGTGCCTGTAGAATTAAGTGTAGCAACTATTTTATTGGCAATAATTGCACTCTTTCCTATTCCTGTTATGATAAGTCTTCCTTTGCTGTTGTAAATTAAATCAACACAGGCAGCGAAATCATCCGTAATAAGAGATACCAGTCCCATCAAAGCTTTTGCTTCTGTAGTGATTGTTTCTTTTGCTATTGATATCAGCTCTTCGTGTGTTTTCATATCGCCTGTGAAATTATAATTTTCTGTTTAAAAAGCCAAGAAAATCATCATCCGGCCCATCCTTCTTTATCAAGACTTCTGTATTGAATCGCTTCTGCAAGGTGCGCGGGTGTAATATTCTGACTTTTTTCTAAATCTGCAATTGTTCGTGATACTTTTAAAATTCTGTCATAAGCACGGGCAGACAAACCGAGTTTTGTCATTGCAATTTTCAGCAGGGCTTGTCCTGTTTCATCTATTTCGCAATATTTTTTCAGCAACCTGGAATTCATTTGTGCATTGCAATAAATGCCTTGTTCATTGCTGAAACGTTGTTCCTGAATAAGTCTTGCTTCAATAACACGTGCACGTATTTGTTCGCTGGTTTCTGATGGTTTCGATTCGGAAAGTTTTTCAAAAGGAACAGGTACTACTTCAAGATGAATGTCAATGCGATCGAGCAGTGGTCCGGAAATTTTATTCAGATATTTTTGAACAACTCCCGACGAGCAGAGGCATTCTTTATCAGGGTGATTGTAAAAACCGCATGGACAGGGGTTCATAGAAGCAATGAGCATAAAACTTGCAGGGTATTCTACAGAGAATTTTGCACGGGAAATAGTAACCACGCGGTCTTCTAAGGGTTGTCGCATCACTTCAAGTACCGTGCGTTTGAATTCAGGTAATTCGTCGAGAAATAAAACGCCGTTGTGCGCTAAAGAAATTTCCCCGGGTTGCGGGTATGCTCCTCCGCCGACAAGCGCAACATCTGAAATAGTATGGTGTGGTGCCCTGTAGGGTCGTGTTGTAATCAGCGATTTGTTTTGCGCAATTCTTCCTGCAACAGAATGAATTTTTGTTGTTTCAAGTGCTTCTTCTATAGATAAGGGAGGAAGAATTGTAGGAATCCGCTTGGCAAGCATGGTTTTTCCTGCTCCGGGAGCGCCTATCATAATAATATTATGCCCGCCTGCTGCTGCCACTTCCAATGCCCTTTTAACTGTTTCCTGGCCTTTCACTTCAGAAAAATCCATGTCGTGTTTATTGGCGCTGGTATAGAATTCATCATGGGTATTGATGGTTTCTTTGTGTAAAGAAGCAGTTCTGTTAAAAAAATTAATTACTTCAATAAGATTTGAAACTCCGTAAACATCTAAACCTTCTACTACTGCTGCTTCTCGTGCATTTGCTTGTGGTAAAATAAAACCCTTGAATCCTTCTTTTTTTGCTTGCAATGCAATGGGAAGCGCCCCTCTTATGGGATTCAGGCTACCGTCTAAAGATAATTCACCCATAATAACATACTCATGAATGGAATCATTTTTTATCTGTTCTGATGCTGCAAGGATTCCTATTGCTAATGTTAAATCATATGCAGATCCTTCTTTTCGAATATCCGCCGGAGCCATATTAATTACGATTTTTTTCCCGGGAATTTTATAATCATACGCACGAAGCGCAGAATCAATTCGTTGCTGGCTCTCTTTTACCGCGTTATCGGGAAGTCCTACCAGAAAAAAATTAATGCCTTGTAATATGTTTACTTCTACTGTTACGGTTGTTGCATTAATGCCCTGAACAGCGCTGCCAAAGGTTTTTATCAGCATGATTTATGAAATGAGATTTAATTTTAGTTCAATATAATGAATGAGGCAATGAATAATTTTAATATGTATTTCCTGCGCTCTGTCAGCGAATTCTGAATTGGGAACGCGGATTTCTATATCACACATTGCCGCAAATTTTCCTCCGTCTTTTCCTGTAAGTCCTATTACGTTCATGCCTTTATTATGCGCTGCCTCTGCTGCATTGAGAATGTTTTCTGAATTTCCGCTCGTAGTAATGGCAAGCAAAAGATCTCCTTTTTGACCTAAACCTTCAACAAAGCGTGAAAAAACAAATTCATATCCGAAATCGTTTGCAACACAAGAAATATGTGAAGGGTCAGCTATTGCTATTGCCGGAAGTGATACTCTGTTTTTTCGGAATTTTCCGCTCAGCTCTTCTGCAAAGTGCATGGCATCGCAAATAGAACCGCCGTTTCCGCAAGAAATAATTTTATTGCCCGCCTTAATTGCTTCAACCATTAAATCTCCTGCTGCTGCAATTTTTTTCACAGCATTTTCATCGGTAAGAAAAATGTCAAGATTTTTTCTCGCCTCATTTAGATTTGCATGTATGCTTTCTATAGGTGTCATTAAATTTGATTTTTTTCAAATGTATAGAAAATGAATAATATTTCAAAACAAAAAACCCATCGTAAAAGATGGGTTTTTTGTTTTTTCGGGGAAAATTATTTTAACTTCTAAGAGTAAGGTCAATTGTAATTACACCAATTGTAATTGTTACTTTGTTATCACATTCGTCAACATCGCCAAAATTTATTGTTTTAGCAACGCCACTCTGTGTAATAACAATGGTACCTTTTGAAATAGGTAATCCTGTTGGGCAATATCTAAAAACAAGCGGATTGGTTTGCTGAATAGCTGCTGAATAAGCAGAACCTTTAGAATTTGTTCCTGAATTAGTACCCCAAATTTCATATTTGTAATTAGTAGCTAAATAATTTAAAATCTGATCCGAGGTTAAATTTGCGGGAGGCTCAAAACCTTCAATCCAGCTTATTGATCTATCAGTTGTCCAAAGCATGTTTTCACCATTTGTAAATGTAAATTTCATGTTGGTAGCTTTGATATTAAAAGTTGGTCCACCTACTGAATTTTGTCCGAGGTAAGTAACGGTAACAGTTCCTTCGCAAAGAATACCGTTTACTTTGTAATTATTAAAAGTAACAGTAACAGATGTGTTTGGAGCTGGGTCTTTTTTCCATGGACCACTGAATTCAGCATAAACAATACCGCTTCGACCTTCTTTTATTGCAGCATCGGCAGCAGTAATTAAATCAAAATTGATGGTCATTTTTTTGGGCCATACACCAACTCCTCCTTCAACTGTAATGTAGTAAGGTCTGTCTCCTTTAATACCATCATCATTAATTCCATAATTGTTAACAGATGTAAATGTTTTCTGAACAGTTTGCTGTGCAAAAACATCGTCTTGTCCCGTTTGATAATCACTTTCCGGGGTGAGTGGGGTTTCTTCTCTTTTTTTGCATGATGTGACAACTGCGCCAATCATTACAACGATTACGAATAACTTTAATAATTTTTTCATAGTTTGGTTATTAAGTACAACATTTATTATCTGATATGTATTACAAAGAATATGTATTACAAATTTTACACCAAATAATAGACTATTTGTTAGTTCAAAAGGTTGCTTCGTGTTGAAAAAAAATTATGCCTGTGCAGTGGGTCCCCCAAAAGTCATAGGAATTTTCGGGTTGATATCTGCATTTTTAATAACGCCGTGCACAGATTCATATTTTGTAATATTATCTTTCAGCGCGAACATAAGTCTTTTAGCATGCTCAGGAGTCAGGATAATCCGTGACTGAACTTTTGCTTTCGGAACGCCGGGCATAAGCCTTACAAAATCCAAAACAAATTCAGAACTGGAATGTGTAATGATAGCCAGGTTCGAATAGATTCCCTGTGCTGTTTCTTCAGATAATTCAATATTTATCTGGTTTTGATTATTCTGATCTTCCATTTTATTCATTTTCTACGGGTACTTTAATTCCTTTGCTATGCGCTACAAGATTTTCGTATTCTTCTTTTGAACCGACAATGATTTTATCATAACCGCGGAAACCTGTTCCTGCTGGAATTAAGTGTCCGACAATTACATTTTCTTTAAGACCTTCGAGTGTATCCACTTTTCCTAAAATGGCTGCTTCATTAAGAACTTTGGTAGTTTCCTGAAATGATGCTGCAGAAATCCAGCTATGAGTCTGCAATGAAGCTTTTGTAATACCCTGTAATATCTGGCTTGATGTTGCAGGAATTGCCTCTCTTGCTTCAGCCACTTTCTGGTCTTTCCGTTTCAGCGATGAGTTTTCATCCCGAAGTTTACGTGCGGTAATAATCATACCGGGAGTATACGTTTTAGAATCGCCAGCATCAATTATAACTTTTTTGCCATAAATATTGTCGTTTTCGTCCATGAATTCCCATTTGTCAACAATTTGACCTTCGAGGAATTTGGTGTCGCCCGGATCTGCAATAAGCACTTTACGCATCATCTGACGTACAATAATTTCAAAGTGTTTGTCATTGATTTTTACACCTTGCAGACGATAAACTTCCTGAACTTCGTTTACAATATATTCCTGAACTTTTGTCGGACCTTTAATCGCGAGAATGTCCAATGGTGTAATAACGCCGTCAGATAAAGGTGTTCCGGCTTTTACGTAATCGTTTTCCTGAACAAGAATCTGGCGTGAAAGAGGTACGAGATAACGTTTGATTTCATCGGCTTTTGATTTAATCATGATTTCGCGATTTCCTCTTTTAATTTTTCCGAAAGAAACTTCACCGTCAATTTCAGCAACGACAGCAGGATTAGAAGGATTACGCGCTTCGAATAATTCGGTTACACGAGGCAAACCACCGGTAATATCACCAGATTTTCCAACAGCTCTTGGTATTTTAACAATTACCTGACCCATCATTACTTTATCGCCTTCATTTACTATAATATGAGAACCAACGGGCAGGTTGTACATTTTAAGTACTTCTTTTTTTGCCATAATCCTGACTCCGGGGTTTTTGGCTTTGTCTTTCGACTCAATAATTACTTTTTCTTTATAACCTGTATGTTCGTCAGCCTCATCTCTAAAGGTAATATTTTCAATTACATTTTCGAAAGAAATTGTTCCTGTAGATTCAGATATGATAACAGCATTGAAAGGATCCCATTCGCAGATTAGTTCTCCTTTTTTAATTTCATTTCCGCTCTTGATGTAGAGTTTTGATCCGTAAGGGATATGGTTCGTGGTAAGTGTAATACCAGTGTTTTTATCAACAATTTTTAATTCTGATAAACGACTGATAACAATTTGAACCTTTTGACCGGCATCGTCTGTTTTTTCAACAACTTTTAAATCTTCGATATCTGTAACACCATCGTATTTTGCAACAATGCTTGATTCGGTGGATACATTGGAAGCAGCTCCCCCAACGTGGAATGTACGAAGAGTAAGCTGTGTACCAGGTTCACCAATTGATTGAGCGGCTATAACACCTGTTGCTTCGCCAATCTGAACCATACGACCTGTAGCAAGATTTCTGCCATAGCATTTTGCGCAAACACCTTTTTTCGACTCGCAGGTAAGTACCGAACGTATTTCTACGGTTTCAATGGGTGATGCTTCAATTTCTTCACATATCGTTTCTGTCAATTCTTCTCCGGCGGCAATAATTAGTTTTCCGGTTGTTGGATGGAAAACATCATGAACGGTAGTTCTTCCGAGTATTCTGTCGTAGAGCGATTCAACAATTTCTTCATTATTTTTAATTGCAGAAGCTGCAAGTCCCCTGAGTGTTCCGCAATCGTCTTCAGAAATTATAACATCCTGAGAAACGTCAACGAGACGACGTGTAAGATAACCCGCATCGGCAGTTTTAAGAGCAGTATCGGCAAGACCTTTACGCGCACCGTGTGTGGAAATAAAATATTCAAGAACGGAGAGACCTTCTTTAAAGTTTGAAAGGATGGGGTTTTCCACAATTTCAGAACCTGTTGATCCTGATTTTTGTGGTTTAGCCATAAGTCCCCTCATCCCTGAAAGCTGACGAATCTGCTCTTTAGAACCCCTCGCGCCTGAATCAAGCATCATATAAACTGGGTTGAAGCCCTGATTATTAGTTGAAAGCTGTTTCATCAGCAACTGGGTAAGTTTCGCGTTGGTGTGTGTCCAGATATCAATAATCTGATTATAACGTTCGTTGAAAGTGATAAATCCGGAGTTGTAATTCAATAAAACTTCATCAACCTGACTGTATCCTTCCTGAATGAGTTGTTCTTTTTCAGCCGGAATGATAACATCGTTGAGATTGAATGAAAGACCACCCTGAAATGCAAGTTTATAACCAAGGTCTTTAATATCATCAAGGAATTTAGCAGTTGCTGCTGTTCCGGTTTTTTTCAATACTTTTCCGATAATATCCCTGAGTGATTTTTTTGTCAGAACTTCGTTGATATAACCATATTCTTTCGGAACAACCTGATTGAAAAGCACGCGACCCACGGTTGTTTCTATTAATTTTAAAACAGGAATATCGTCAACAACATCCCAGGTTTTTACTTTAATTATTGCATGTAGGTTGACTTTTTTCTCGTTATAGGCAATGATTACTTCTTCAGGTGCATAAAATGAATAACCTTCTCCTTTAATAATTAGTTCAGGAGTAGATTTTCTTGATTTAGTCATATAATACAAGCCAAGAACCATATCCTGAGATGGAACTGTGATAGGTGCTCCGTTAGCAGGGTTCAGAATGTTGTGTGAAGCAAGCATAAGTATTTGGGCTTCTATAATTGCAGCATTTCCGAGAGGTAAGTGAACAGCCATCTGGTCACCGTCGAAGTCGGCGTTGAATTGCTTTTCCCTCAATAAGTTTTGGCTGAAATGCCTGAATCCCTAGTCTGTGCAAAGTTGGAGCACGGTTAAGCATAACTGGGTGTCCTTTTAAGACATTTTCAAGAATATCCCAAACAACAGGATCTTTCCGGTCAACAATTTTTTTAGCAGATTTTACAGTTTTAACAATTCCTCTTTCAATAAGTTTTCTAATGATAAAAGGTTTGTAAAGTTCAGCTGCCATATCTTTTGGTAGACCGCATTCATGAAGTTTCAGTTCGGGACCAACAACAATAACAGAACGTGCAGAATAGTCAACGCGTTTACCAAGCAGATTCTGACGGAAACGACCTTGCTTTCCTTTAAGACTGTCGCTTAAAGATTTTAAGGGTCTGTTAGCTTCAGTTTTTACAGCATTTGATTTTCTTGAATTGTCGAGTAAAGAATCAACAGCTTCCTGAAGCATACGTTTTTCGTTACGAAGAATAACTTCAGGTGCTTTAATTTCTATAAGTCTTTTCAGACGGTTGTTACGTATAATAACCCTTCTGTAAAGGTCGTTAAGGTCGGATGTTGCAAAACGTCCTCCATCTAAAGGAACTAAAGGTCTTAATTCCGGAGGAATAACAGGAATTACTCTCTGAATCATCCATTCCGGCTTGTTTCTGTTCTTCGATATTCTGAAAGCTTCAACAACCTGAAGTCTTTTTAAAGCTTCTGTTTTACGTTGTTGTGATGTTTCGCGGCTAGCTTTGTCTCTTAATTCATAAGAAAGTTCATCAAGATTGATACGAGAAAGAAGCTCATAAATAGCCTCAGCTCCCATTTTTGCAACAAATTTATTTGGATCGGCATCATCAAGAAGTTGATTTTCCTTTGGCAACGCATCAACAATGTTAATGTATTCTTCTTCTGTTAAAAACGTCAGATAATTTACTTCTTCAGATTTTGCGATACCCGCATTTACCACTACGTATCTTTCATAATATATAATGGAATCAAGTTTTTTGGAGGGAAGTCCGATTAGATAACCAATTTTGTTTGGCAAGGTTCTGAAATACCAGATATGAGCAACGGGAACGGTAAGGGAGATGTGTCCCATGCGTTCTCTGCGCACTTTTTTTTCAGTTACTTCCACACCACAACGGTCGCAAACAATTCCTTTATAGCGAATTCTTTTGTATTTACCGCAATGACACTCATAGTCTTTTACAGGTCCGAAAATTCTTTCACAGAAAAGACCATCTCTTTCTGGCTTGTAAGTCCTGTAATTAATAGTTTCAGGTTTTAACACTTCACCGCTTGAACGTTCAAGAATTTCTTCTGGAGATGCCAAACCGATAGAGATTTTTGTAAAATTAGTTTTTACTTTAGTCTCTTTTTTTAAAGCCATATTATTTAGATTTTAAATTACGAATTAGGAATTAGGAATTAAACAAGCAAAGGCAAATTAGTATTATGCCCTGCTTGTTTTGTTTATTCTAAGTTTACGCTTAGACCGAGTCCTCTGAGTTCGTGCAGAAGAACGTTGAATGATTCAGGAATGCCGGGGTTAGGCATTGGTTCACCTTTAACAATGGCTTCGTAAGATTTAGCGCGGCCAATAATGTCATCGGATTTAACCGTAAGTATTTCCTGCAGGATATTGGAGGCTCCAAAACCTTCGAGTGCCCAGACTTCCATTTCTCCGAATCGCTGACCT
>Ga0208374_1000623_pt1 | contig 13758 bp, 12 predicted proteins | sample RifOxyC3_FD_184037 | JGI IMG/M metagenome (GOLD analysis project Ga0208374, IMG submission 184037) | Groundwater microbial communities from Rifle, Colorado - Rifle Oxygen_injection C3 (SPAdes) | ecosystem: Environmental > Aquatic > Deep subsurface > Groundwater | place: Rifle, Colorado, USA...
TCATGATGGTAAGCAACTTCATGACTTCATTTGTTTTTGTGGAAAGAAGAGAGTTATTCGTCTCACGTAGATCACTGAGTATCTCTTTTTGGTCCTCAAGGAGTTCGTCGACTTTCAAATATTCACCGATGATATTGTCCGTATAGTGAGTGAATTCTTTTCCGAAGAAATTTTCGCACGCGATTCCGAGGGACTGGAGTACGGGCTTGTGCATGCGTAGTGCGCGTCTGAATTCAAGGAGGTCGCGATGAATGATCGAAAGTTGCTCCACCATCTTACGCTCCTCACCTTTGAAGATGCGGTCTTCAACCTCTCGGAGTGATTCGCCGACGATGCCGAGTTCGTGTGCGAGCGATGAGTAGATCTTTCTGATCATGTAGAAGAAGAGAAAGCCGGCGTGCTCACCGATGTCACTTTTGTCGAGTATTGAATTCACTTCAAAGACCTTTGAGAATTTGTGGAGGGGATCAAGGAGTTCGTATCGTACTGTTACGAGGAATTCCTTTCCGATGATAAAGTCTACTTCCTGTGTTGAATTCTTGTGTGTATGGCGTATCGCGGGGAAGTGGAGGATAAGATAAATAAGATTCTCGTAGTGGTCGACCTTCGGGCGAAGTGATGGACCAAGGAGCTCATCTGCGATAATGGGATGAATGTCAAACTCCTCCATGATCTGTCGCACTTCTTCGTGTGAAGGTGACTCCATGTCTATCCATGTGAGTTTGTGGTATTTATATCGCGATATCATTAATTGATATTATACCGAGGCATATCTTCTTTGGCTATGTTTGTATCGTGCGTTTGACCCTAAGGAGTCTCTCTGGAATAATGGGTGTAATGAAATCATTTGGACAACCTTCTGTCCGCACTCTTCTCAGTGTAATTTTTGCCGCTCTTCTTTTTGCGAGTGGCGTGTTTATTGGATATCACAATCGTCCCGAAGCGAATAAAGTTCTCGGAGTTGTAAATGTTTCAGAAAAACCCACGACAACAATTTCTGGAGTTCCTTCGCAGGAATTAAAGACATGTATCGACGGAAAGGGCGCAGAGGTTCCATGCGTCTTGGATCGCACTGAAGTTACTGCAAAGAATGGTGACCCCGCAGATTTTGAACAATTTTGGAGAGCATGGAATGTTATTAATGATAAATATGTTCCAACAAAACACGATGCTGTTTCCAATCAAGAAAAGGTTTGGGGCGCGATATCGGGACTCGCAAATTCTCTTGGTGACCCATATACCTACTTCCTTCCTCCACAGGAAAAATCACTATTTGAGCAGGATGTACAGGGTTCATTTGGTGGTGTCGGTATGCAGATCGGTGCAAAAGACGGATTCCTTACAGTTATTGCCCCGCTTAAGGATTCTCCCTCAGAGCGTGCGGGAATAATGAAGGGGGATAAGATCCTCAAGATCGATAATGCGACCACTACTGAAATGACGGTTGATAAAGCGCTTTATTTGATACGCGGTGAGGTGGGAAAGCCAGTGAAGCTACTTCTTTATCGCGATGGCGTTACAGAGCCGTTTGAGGTGAAAGTGGTACGTGAGGTCATTTCACTTCCTACTATTGATACGGAGAAGAGGGGAGACGTGTTCATTATTCGTCTGTATGGTTTCCCTGCAACAGGTGCGGAACTCTTCCGTGGTGCACTTCGCGAATTTGCACAGTCTGGTGCGACAAAGTTGGTGCTCGATGTACGCGGGAATCCGGGTGGATATCTTGAGGTTGCTGTTGAGATGGCGAGCTGGTTCCTTCCTCAGGGTAAGGTCATCGTAAGTGAAGAAGAGAAGGGTGGCGCAGGGCGCGTGTATCGCAGTAAGGGATACAATGTATTTGGTGATGATTTCCGATTCATCATTCTTGCCGATGGAGGTTCTGCTTCTGCGGCGGAGATCCTTGCGGGTGCACTTCAGGAGCATGGTATCGCAACGCTTGTGGGAACAAAAACATTTGGAAAGGGGTCAGTGCAAGAACTTGTGCCGATCACTGAAGACACATCTCTCAAGATCACTATCGCGCGCTGGATCACTCCAAATGGTACAAATCTTTCAGCGGGCGGCCTTGAACCGGACGTGAAAGTTGATATCACAAAAGAAGATATTGAGAATGACCGAGATCCACAGCTCGATAAAGCGATCGAGCTTCTCCATAAAGGACTCCCACTCAAATAGCTTCTTGTTATTTGCTTTTTAGGCAAATATCCATATAATACGAACACATCTTTTACCTGTGGACCTTTAGTTCACAAGGATGTCTTATACGAACTAAATACGTATTATCTATGAAAGTTATACTATTGTCGGATGTAGTAAAGGTTGGAAAGAAGTATGACCTTGTTGATGTTGCACCAGGATTCGCGCGCAATTTTTTGTTTGCGAAGGGTCTCGCTGAGGCGGTCACAAAGTCTTCTGCAAAGCGCGTTGCGCAGATGCAAGAAAAGCGCCAGGTAGAGAAGAAGAAGCAAGAGGAGAAGCTTCAGAACGCATTTGAAGCGATCACGAAAGCAGTCATCACGGTAAAACGTGCTGCAAACGAAGAGGGTCACCTCTACGCTGGAGTGAGTGCAGACGAGCTTGCGCTTGAGCTTGGAAAGATGGTCGGTGTCGCTATTCCAGGAGAGCACATCATCATTGAGAAACCATTCAAGGTCCTTGGAGATTTCACTGTCACTGTTGAGTTAAATGGAAAGAAGGCAGAGTTCAAACTTGTCATCGAGTCCGAGGCAGAAGCTGTATAAGAAATCTCGTGCATAAAAAACACACTCGAAAGAGTGTGTTTTTTTATGTACAAAAGTCCGAAAGATCTATTTACAAAAAAAACATCCCAGAGGGGATGTTTTTTCCTGAAGTGGTAACGTTGCAAGTTATGCGACGTATGCCATTTTCTTTGTGATGGTTTGTCCATCGAAACGCGTCTTGCGAACGGTCTTGAACTTCACTGTTCCAGCCTTTGCTGCGTAGAGTGTGTGATCCTTTCCAACTCGTACGTTTGCACCAGCGACGATACGTGTACCACGCTGACGAACAATGATCATTCCTGTACCAGTCGCCTGGCCGTCATGAAGTTTCGTTCCAAGATATTTTGGATTTGAGTCACGTAAGTTCTTTGATGAACCTCCTGATTTCTTTGTTGCCATAAATCGGTATTCTACGTAATATGCTTATATAAATTTACGTCTCATGAGATTAACAGAACTTCTAAATAAAATCAAGACAATTCCCGATATATCGAGGGATATCTTTGTTATTTTGGTTGTCCTCCTTGTGTCCTTGGGTGGATTCGGACTTGGGCGCCTTTCTGCACTCGAAGAAAAAAGGCATGATGAATTACGCATTGTGGGGCAAAAAACAGCGGATAGGGGAGTTTTAAGCGTAAAAGAGGGAGGGATTTCCGATCCTATCGGTGAATTACCTACGCAGGAATCGGTGCTCATTAAAGGACTTTTTGTGGGATCGCGATCTGGAAAGGTCTATTATCTTCCTTGGTGTGCGGGAGTGAAGCGTATACACGATGAAAACAAGGTCTGGTTCTCATCAAAAGAAGATGCGGAGGCAAAAGGATATCGTCCGTCAACAAGTTGTAAGGGGACATAAAAAACTTTATATGTGGATCTTTTGTGCAAATGCAAAAAATTTGCATTTGACTTTCTCTTCCTTTCGGTCGTATACTTATAGATATCTGAGATGTGTTATGTAGTAGCTAAACATTTCCAAACTATATGAAAAAATATATTAAAAAGGATATTCATTCACCTGTGGAAAATACTCTCGAGGTGATCGGCAGTAAGTGGTCAGTACTCATCATCAATGAGCTCTCTTTGGGTATGCGACGATTTGGTCAGGTAGAGAAAGCGCTAAACGGAATTTCGCCACGCACTCTCTCTCTTCGTCTCGCAACTCTTGAGAAGCAGGGCATTATTGAACGAAAAGTTTACCCTGAAGTTCCTCCACGCGTTGAATATAAACTTTCTCCACTTGGGAAATCTCTTGAACCCGTATTGAAAGTCATGCATGCCTGGGGTGTCGCATTCGAGAAGAAGACCGCAAAGCGTTAGGAGGGTACAAGTAAGTAAAGATCGATGAACTCCATTTTGGGTGGTGAGTTTTTCGCAATTTCTTTATTTTTTGTTATACTCCACTTTGTTCGGATGGTTGCGCGGTCTGCAAGAATGCGATGAGTTTATCGGATAGTGATAGTCTGCATCCCATCATTAGTGTGCATGCACGAATATTGATAGTTGTGTAAAGTTTCTAAAGAGTGTTTCTCGGGCTACCTTATAGTGGTTAGTCTACATCCCATCATTGGTGTGCATGCACGAATGTGGATATTGGTATAAAGTTGATAAAAGATATTTCGGGCTATCGGATAGTGGTAGTCTACATGCATGGGGTGCATGCGGTGGCAGTTCGATTCTGCCTAGCCCGACAAAAAACTACATATTAAATAATTTACTTATCTTATGAGCAAACTTCTTTTCGTTGCGTTTCCTATCTCAGAAAAATGGAGTGACGTGTATATGAAATATCAGGAGTCACATACAGGTGATGACTTCTCTAAGTGGACGACAAAAGAGAATTTACATATGACCCTTGTATTTCTTGGTGCTGTAGAGGAAGATCTTATTCCCGAAATAACCGATGCACTTTCTGAGATAGCATCTATCCAGCGGCCATTTTCTCTTGAATTTAAGGGTGTTGAGTACGGCCCCGAGGGCAAGTCTCCATCAATGATATGGGCGAGGTGGAAGGATGATATTAACTACGGAGTTCTTGCTGGTCGCGCCATCGAAGAGCTTTCGTATATTCTCGGGAAGCTGGAAACTCTAAAGCCAATTCCTCATGTGACACTTGCGCGTTTCAATAAAGAAGCAAAACCGAAGGTGCTCCCAGAACTGAGAAGCGTAGGTCACGAAAGAGAATCTATGGAGATCACACAGATGTGTCTTATGGAGTCAAAAATGACGCAGACTGGTTCGACCTATAATACTCTTACGACATTCAGATTTTGTGATGCTTGATCCTTGTGCGCACTCTGAAGTAAATTTGCATTTTTAAAAACATGGATCTATACTAAGAGAGCAATTGAAAAGATTAGTTTACACCATGACCTGATCTGTACGGTTGCTATAATAAGGGTCACTTTCGGGTGATCCCGCGAAGCTCCGACCCGATACTTTTGTACCGGGTCGTCTTCTTTTATTTTTTATTATTTCAATATGAAGTATACTATTGGACTCGACATCGGCACCTCATCAGTGGGCTGGGGAGTCATCGACACTGAACGCAATCGTATACAGGATTTGGGTGTCCGCCTCTTTGAATCTGCAGAAAATCAAAAGGATGGGGAATCGTTGGCAAAACCACGTCGTGATGCCCGTAGTATGCGCAGACGCCTTGCTCGCCGAGGGTCTCGTCTTGAGAGAGTGAAGTCGATTTTTGAAAAAGCAAAATTTCTCACTCGTGGACAAATGGGCATTACCCACGCACGACCAAATGACCCATACCGACTTCGTGCTGAGGGACTCGACAGGCTACTTTCCAATGAAGATCTTTTTATTGCTGTCTATCATCTCGCTAAGCGACGTGGATACAAAAGCAACAGAAAGAATGTGCTTGAAGGAGATGGGGAGGATGTGCGTGAGGGGAAGGCTGTGCTCGATGGCGTTGCGCAAAATAAAAAACTCATGGCATTTCGTGGCTACCGCACCGTTGGTGAAATGTTCTTCAAGGACAGTGTATTTACTGAAGCAAAGCGAAACAAAGCAGGTTCATATAAACACTGCGTGCTTCGAGAAATGCTCGAGGATGAATTAGGAAAAATTCTTCACGCACAGCGCTCACTGGGGAACACTCTAGTTACTGATAGTTTTATCAGTAAGCTCCTTGAGAAAAAGACGGGGGTGTTTGTCTATCAACGCCCATTTGCGTCAGGTAATCAAATACTGAAACTTGTTGGCCCATGCACTTTTGAGCCAGAAGAAATTCGTGCCGCAAAGGCAACGTATAGTTTTCAGTACTTCAATGTACTTCAACGACTCAATAATCTTACGATAAAAAATACCGACACGGGAACGGAGCGTAAACTCACGAGTGAGGAACGTGCGAAGATGATTGCATTTATTTTCTCTCATAAAGACGTGCAGTATGCACAGATCCGATTAGAGCTCAAACTCTCTGATGTAGACCGCTTCAATATGGTAAATTATTTTGTTCAACGTAAAGAACTTGAGACCAAAACTGCGGAAGAGTTACGGAGAGAGATTGAAAAAAAGACAAAATTTCCATCTTTGTCGGACTACTACACAATAAGGAAAACTGTTTCAGAAATTGATTCCGCTTTTTGGATACAAATTGAAAAACAACATGATGTAATAGATGCCATCGGTGAGATTTTTACGCTCTATAAAACTGATGAAGATATTATTGCTCAACTGAATACACGAATACCCAGCATCCCAAGACCAGTGGTGAGTGCGCTTCTTGGTCTTTCTTTCACAAAATTTGGGCATCTTTCCCTTAAGGCTTTGCGTAAGATCATTCCTCATCTTGAAAATGGAGATACGTACGATGTTGCTTGCGCAAAAGCTGACCCTAAATACACAGACCGAGCAAAAACGCGCGCACGCAAACTTCGCCCACTGGATAAGGAAGACCACTCTATTACTAATCCTGTTGCTCGCCGTGCAATCGCGCAGACAATCAAAGTGGTGAATGCTATTATTGATAAATACGATTCTCCATCCGAGGTGCATATCGAACTAGGAAGAGATCTTGCGAAGAATTTCAAAGAACGAATGAAGATACAAAAGGAGCAGAAGCAAAACCAAGAGGGGAATGAGCGAGCAATAGCAAAGATTCATGAACTCTACAAGCTTGAAAATCCTCGTGGGCAAGATATCATCAAATTTCGTCTCTGGAATGAGCAAAATGGGCAATGTATGTATTCGGGGGAGCGTATCGACGAGATTCGTCTCTTTGATAATGGATACACCGAGATAGATCACATTATTCCATTTAGCCGTAGTTTTAACGACAGTTACAGTAATAAAGTGCTCGTACTTAAGATGAGGAATCAGGAGAAGATGAATAAAACTCCGTATGAATACATGGGTGGAGATGCAGATACTTGGCAACGTTTTGAAAATCTTGTCAATTCAATGCACAACATTGGCCCTCGCAAAAAGCAAAATCTTTTGCTTAAAAAATATGTTGCGGACGATCTCACTCTACGTACGCTCAACGACACGCGTTTCATTGCTCGATACATGAAAAACTATATTGAAAATACGCTCTTGTTTACCGAAGGTCCTCAAAAGCAACGAGTCTATACTGTAAATGGGCAAGCTACTGCATACCTTCGTAAAAGGTGGGTATTGCACAAAGATCGAACAGAAAATAATCGTCATCACGCCCAAGATGCGGTAGTGGTCGCTGTTGCCACCCCATCACTTGTGCAGGGGATTATGCGCCATGCAAAGATGGGGGAGATTGTGGATTATCTTCATTCGCAAAAATTTGCACCTAATGTAACAGATATAGAAACAGGAAAGCCGTTTGAATCAGCAGACATTCAGTCAGCAAAAGAACGCATAATAGCAAAACATGAACATCGTCTTAGGATCCCAGAGCCATGGGAGGGGTTTTCTGACGAACTCGATGCACGCATGGGTGATGATGTTGTTGAGAAGCTGTCCTTACGCAAATCAAATATACATGGTTACAAAACAACATCAGATTTTTCACAGATTCATCCTATCTTTGTCTCTCGAATGCCAAAACGTAAGACGACGGGTCGTGCGCATCAAGAGACGCTGCGTAGCCCAAGGCGTTTCAAGGAATTTCAAGAATCTGTTGTGCGCACTCCACTTTCTTCTATCAACCTAAAAAAACTTGAGGAAATGTCGGGGAAAAATTCTGATAAACTACTCTACGATATTCTTCGTAAACGACTCTTGGCTCATGGGGACGACCCGAAAAAAGCTTTTACTGAGCCTGTTCACAAACCACGGAAAGATGGCACTCAGGGGCCACTCGTGCGTAGTATAAAGATGGTAAGCGAAGGACAACGCTCGGGGATTTTAGTAAACAACGAACAAGCACTCGTCGATCAAGATTCGATGATTCGTATCGATATTTTTTCTAAGCCAAACAAAAAAGGGAAGGATGAATATTATATCATTCCTGTATATGCATATCACTTTGCACAAAAAGAATTACCCAACAAAGTGATTACTGCAAAAGCTGAGGCGGACTGGCGAACCATTGATGATACATTTGCTTTTGAGTTTAGTTTGTATCCAAATGATCTAGTTAAATTAACGAAAGGAGATGATATTCGTTTTGGATACTATTCAGGCTGTAATCGTGCGCTTGCTGCAATTCATATTTTACCTCATGATCAAAATATGCCACTCGTGAATAATGGTATCAAGACTCTTGACAAAATTGATAAATATGTGGTAGATATTCTCGGAGAATATCACAAAGTAGGCAAGGAAACTCGCCAGCAAATACAGTAGGGATTTACCCACTTAAACCATATATATGTCATGGAGAATCATTACCGTCTCAAATGAGGCGAAGCTTTCGCTTGCGTCCGAGCAGATAATTATAAAGCAGGACGAGGAATACCGGCTCCCGCTTGAGGATATTGGAGCTTTGGTGCTCGAGAGTAGAGCAATCCTCCTCACTACGGCAATCCTCGATGCCTGCGCGAAACACAAAATAGCATTATATGTATGTGATGAGCGACATATGCCCAGCGCCATGCTCCTCCCATACCAACAACACTCTCGGCAGTCAAAAGTTATTGAGCGACAGCTCGCATGGTCGCTCCCATTCAAAAAGCGACTCTGGCAACAAGTGATCAAGCAGAAAATAAGCAATCAAAAAATAGTGATTGAGGAAATCACAGAAAAATCTCATCCAGAATTTATCAATTATATTTCCTCAGTAGACTCTGGGGATACACTCAATCGAGAGGCAACTGCCGCGCGTGCATATTTTGATACTCTGCTTCCAGAAAATTCTACTCGAGGATCGGAAGACCGTATCAATGGGGGATTGAATTATGGCTATGCAATACTGCGAGGGGCTATAGCTCGCTCGCTCGTCGCTTACGGATTTCTTTCGAGTGTGGGGATACATCACGAGAGCGAACTCAATAACTTCAACCTTGCCGACGACCTGCTTGAGCCATACAGGCCAATTGTGGATTTGCATGTGTTTACAAATATTGCAAGCAATGATGGTGAGCTTACAAAAGAAGATCGCTCCCTTCTTGTTGGAATACTTGCGAGTGAGATATCGATAGGAGGGAAGTTTCAGTCCGTACTCCGCGCAATGGAGATTACGGCGCAGAGCCTCGTGTCTGCTACTGAGCAAGGAGACCACTCCCTGATTCAGCTTCCGATTATTAGCACACGCTCACATGATTTATGATCAACCGATTTATGCGCATACTCGTCATGTTTGACCTTCCAGTCGATAGCAAAGAAAACAAGAAAGAATATACAGATTTTCGCAAGTTCCTATTGCGTGATGGCTATGATATGTTACAATTCTCTATATATTCACGTATTTGTCCAAATCTTGATGCGGTGCATGCTCACACAAAACGACTTCGTCGAGTAGCACCTCGAAGGGGTGCCGTTCGTGTTATAACGGTCACAAACAAGCAGTTTGCTGAAGCGGAGATATTAACGGGGGAGAAAAAACCTCAAGAAAATCGCATCACAAACAAGCAAATTTTGCTATTCTAATATGATTTTTAAATACAAAAATACCCCTTTTACCTTGTAGTTGAGGGGTATTTTTGCGATTAATTATACCATGACCTGATCTGTAAGGGAGCTATAACTCCTACTAAAATACTGTGCTTGTGAGAGGAATTATACCATGACCTGATCTGTAAGGGAGCTATAACTCATGTATTCTAACAAAGCGTACACAATAAATTATACCATGACCTGATCTGTAAGGGAGCTATAACTTTTGAGCTAACCTCGTGTATTTCCTTGTATTATACCATGACCTGATCTGTAAGGGAGCTATAACGTACTTCTTGCAGGGCTAGTGATCCGCTTCATTATACCATGACCTGATCTGTAAGGGAGCTATAACGCCGCACGCTGTCGGAAGCCCTGTGTTAGATTATACCATGACCTGATCTGTAAGGGAGCTATAACACAATGGGCATTTCAAATGTAGTTATTGATATTATACCATGACCTGATCTGTAAGGGAGCTATAACGCGTCCGTATTATTGGTGTTGAGTAGCTCTATTATACCATGACCTGATCTGTAAGGGAGCTATAACATTTTCAACCTCGGAAGTCAAATCTATCTTATTATACCATGACCTGATCTGTAAGGGAGCTATAACTAAGGTCTGAAATTGTTGTTGTGCCTATATATTATACCATGACCTGATCTGTAAGGGAGCTATAACAGTTATCTCGGTTGGACAGTGAAAAAATGATTATACCATGACCTGATCTGTAAGGGAGCTATAACACACAACGCAAAAGCTAAACCACCTGTTGCATTATACCATGACCTGATCTGTAAGGGAGCTATAACCCAATATTTTAAATATCCTTCTGCCTCACGATTATACCATGACCTGATCTGTAAGGGAGCTATAACTGTTCCGTCCTTGTCGCACAATACATTGTTATTATACCATGACCTGATCTGTAAGGGAGCTATAACACGGGAACTACGAACTATCTGCGCGTTTGTATTATACCATGACCTGATCTGTAAGGGAGCTATAACTCATAGCCATATTGCCCAACATTCGAATTATTATACCATGACCTGATCTGTAAGGGAGCTATAACTTGTGTGTGAGGACACTAACACAGGGCTTCATTATACCATGACCTGATCTGTAAGGGAGCTATAACCTGTTACTGATGTAATGTTCGTTCCAGCAGATTATACCATGACCTGATCTGTAAGGGAGCTATAACACCAAGCCTATCATAGTGTAGGATGCAATTATTATACCATGACCTGATCTGTAAGGGAGCTATAACTGATGGTGGGGTTATCATCCTAGCATTCTAATTATACCATGACCTGATCTGTAAGGGAGCTATAACTAACTGCTCCTCCTCCCTCCCTTCGCTTGTATTATACCATGACCTGATCTGTAAGGGAGCTATAACCCTGACACATCGTACTTCATCGCCCGTAAATTATACCATGACCTGATCTGTAAGGGAGCTATAACTATTTCGTGGTGGACACAAGCACAACCCCTATTATACCATGACCTGATCTGTAAGGGAGCTATAACTAGTGAGAATGAGTAGTGCATATTGTTTTATTATACCATGACCTGATCTGTAAGGGAGCTATTAGACAATTTGGGTACTTTTGATGTACTCTCTGTTCTAGAAAGTTCACTCAAGAAGAGGAGGTGTTCTTGTGATGAAGTTCCATCCAACACAGATATCTGCGTCTCTACTTAACTCAAATGCATTATTAGGGCAAGCAATCGCTTTACTTCGTTACGATCAGCAACCCGCTATTCTTCGTGCACTTTCGAGAGAGATCAGGCGACAGGCAGAAGGGGATAGGAAGAGGGGTCGAGTCAAACTCGCAACTCTTTTGTTGAGAGCGCAAGCTCAGGCTGAAATGCTCGCAGAGACCTATGAAGAGATATTGGTATTATCTCGTCCGTATATGAAAGAAGAATTTGCTGTCACTCCAGAAGCGAAAGAATAAGAACATCATAATCATTGTAAACTTTGAAGAGCATCAGATGATTGATATACGTCTGATGCTCTTTTTTGATACTGACCTCAATAAGAAAGGGAATGAGGTTTTAGCGCTTTGGTGCTTAAAAGAAATAACGTCGCACAATATATCTTTTGCGACGTAATAATCAATTCAAATGGCTTGTATATTCAATTGTAAAAAACGTTGCTATTTCAGGGTTTTATTCTCTCTGTGTCACTCAGGGATATGTATCGATATAGAAAACTTTTTGCCCACACCTTTTTTATACAACACCCCTATTTATCTTACGAATAAGATCCCAAGGTAAGTGTCGTCAGTAAATAGATAACCTTAGATATTTATTCTCTCTTGATGGTGAGGCTTTCTGTTTACGTCGCACAATATCTGTCTAAAGTAATTTATTTATCTGCTTCTATGGGGATTGTTGCATCCGAAGGGCTTTTGGTTGCAAACCACTTCTTTGCGAGCCATTCTAGTTGCATCAACTTCTTTCGACTTAGGGCCTCAGCTTTGATCAAAGGTATGATTGAGGGTCAAGATATGCATTTACCGCTGCCACGGGAATGTGGAATACTGCTCCTTTGCAGGATTTGCTCGGAAGATCGGTAATGTTGACTGCGCTTGAAACAAAGACGGTAAAATGAAGATGCGGACCCGTGGAGTATCCCGTGTTGCCACTATAGCCGATAAGGTCTCCAACGTTCACTTGTTGACCCTTACTAACCTTAATGAGGTCTAAATGAGCATAGAGTGTCGAAAGCCCGTTTCGGTGCTGTATCATGACCCAGCGTCCGTATGAAGCCCATCTGCACGCAAGATCAGTATCTCCAGTGCCGACGACAACTCCGTCTGCTGCCGCCTTAACTGGTGTGTCGATCGGTGCGGAAAAGTCTATTCCATTATGTGTTCCTGATGCATAAAGACGCTTTGAGTCTACGGTCTTTCCGAATTTCTGCGTCAGGCGGATGTTATCGAGTGGATATGCGAGCACTTTTGTTCCTGGTGCGGGAAAAGTATTTGGATCGATCTCTGCGCGAAGTTGCGCTTCAAAGTCATCGATCTCTTTCTCAAATTGTTTTTTTCGTGCAATGCGATCATTCAGTAGTTTTTGATAATTTGATTCTTGGTTTTTTGTCGTAGAAAGAAGTAGTGCTTGTTCTCTGCGCTTGTCATTTGCGATCTCTTTCTGATCGCCGAGTTGTGAGTTGAGTGCAAGTAATTCTTTGTGTTGAGATTGAAAAGAGATCCGTTTGTCTGCAAGTTCTGTTTTTGATCGCTCGAGACTTTTGATACCATCTCGAATGGCCGCTTGGAGTCGATCAAGGTCATCTATTTCTTCAAGGAATGTTGATATGCTTTCACTGCTGAGTAATATCTCAAGAAGAGAATCTGAGTCGTTTTGATCTATTTTGTGAATTATATCGCTGATGAGGCGATGGTCTTTTTCTATGCGCTGTTCCTTTTGTCCGATATCTCTCGTGAGCGTGCTGATGGTTGCGGTGGTGCGCTCTATTTTTTTCTGTGTCAAAAGAATATTCTTGTCGAGTTTTGCGCGCGTCAGATCGAGGGTTTGTATCGCGGTTTGAAGCGTCTTTTTTTGACCACCTACAACAGTGAGGCGCGTTTGGTATTCAGCGATCTCTTGCTCGATCTTTTTGATCTCATCCTCGCGTGATGAGATACTCTGTTTTAATTCATCGACACGGGAGGTTTGCGCAAAGGCCTCCCGTGGAGAAGATCCCTCAATGAGCACTGAAGTAGATAAAACAAGAGCGCATATCATCACGCCTAGTAGTATTGAAGACAACGAGGTGCGTGCATTGCTCTTATTCATGGTGCATTGCAACAGCAGCGCTAATTCGTGCTAAGGTCTCTTTTTTCCCGAGGATCGATGCAAGTTGAAATGGGTCTGGTGATTTATCTCTACCTGAAAGCGCGAAGCGTGTCGGCCAAAGCACTTGCCCTCTCCCCTCTTTTGTTGCGTAATCCCACAGCACCTCCTT
>Ga0208374_1000627_pt1 | contig 13677 bp, 11 predicted proteins | sample RifOxyC3_FD_184037 | JGI IMG/M metagenome (GOLD analysis project Ga0208374, IMG submission 184037) | Groundwater microbial communities from Rifle, Colorado - Rifle Oxygen_injection C3 (SPAdes) | ecosystem: Environmental > Aquatic > Deep subsurface > Groundwater | place: Rifle, Colorado, USA...
TTTTTGCTTGTAGGCATCAATTACAATAGTAATATCTTTGTCAAAAGGTTTTGTCTGAATTTTTAGGGCAGTATTGCCAAGCCAAGAAATATGCATAAATAAGAGATTAGATCTACTAAAATTATAGAGCTATTATACTAGATTTTGGATAGTCTGGCAAGACACCTAATCACAAAACTTTGCCACTTAACCACTTTATCACCCAAACAAAAACAATCCCCGCAAAGAGATTGTTCAAGTGATTAGGTGTTTAATTGTCTAGGTGTTTAAGACTTCAAAGTCTCACCATCAGTGTAAACTTCAGTATCTGGTATTGTAACGACTCTATCAAATCGGAAGTTTAGTTTATAGAATTCTGTTTCATTTGGAATATAACGTTTTACTTGTTTTGTTTCGTCTATTGAGTTTGGTTCTAATCTATATACTCTTGGGTTATTTTTATATTTAACCAGGGTATAATTTGGATGACTAGTGGTGGTTGTGATTTCTTCTTTTGTTGTATATTTATTTAACAATTCTTGACTTACTTGTTCGATCCAATTCCAACTATATCTTAGAGTTTCGAAGACTTTTTCACTTGTTATCCAATATTTACTATCATTAAGCAGCAAGTATACTTTTGGATCATTAAGTGTTTTTACTAAGGCGCCATATTTTGGATCATATTTTGGTCCCCAAGCTGTTTCTTTATTTTTATCTAGACTTACTTTATTTAATTCAGTTGCGTCAATTGTTTTGACTTCTGACCAGTTACTGAAGTAACTAAAGTAATTCTTTTCATTACCAATCTTTTGTTTTGTACAATCATTAGTAATATAATAGACTACAGGGCTATTATTTCCTTTGTAAGCTTGACCTGGAGTCAATTTACAATTATTTGGATTAGTTTTTTCTGTAGTATTAGTATTTTGATTTAAAATACTTGGAGAATTTGTATCATCAAACGATTGACCTATTAAGGTTATTTGCGCACTATAGATTATTGTTCCACCTTCGGCTGAGCGGAATTTTACGAAGACTGTTTTAAGGCCATTACCTTCACTTAGTGTCCAATCTTTAGTTGAGTTATATTTCTCAAAAGATATATCTTTAAACTCTGGATCATTTGACACGGCCATTAATTCTGAGTTAGTTATATTGAAATTTAATTGAACTTTAGTTGAATTAGTTGTGAGACTACCATTATTTATGAGTAGTGCCTTAGTTTCGGTATTAGTTACTTTAGGTAAGTTAGTGAAGACACCAGAGCTACCTTGAGGAATACTAGAAAGAGTGAAGCTAGCTCCGTTCTCAGCAGAGACACTGTTCATAGTGACTGTAGTATCATTAGAACCATTACCACTCAAGTCAACGTTTTGACTTTCGCCTGCGGCTAAATCTACAGTAACATCAACTGAGTGTAATCTAAGAAGAGCTTTGAGTCTACCTAATACTGTTCTAATTTGTTCTATTTGAGCGGTATGATTATCTTGTCTACCAGCGAATTGGAATGAAGCAGCCGCGTCTCCTGGGGCAAGGGTCATAGTAGCGGCTTGAGTTTGAGCAGCTGTAGTGATTTGAGAAGTGTCGTCAGTGTAAGCGGTATCTTGACTAGTGTTACCACTAGCGGAAATTGCTTTTACTTTAAAATAATAATCTGTATTTGGTGTTAAGCCTGTAACGACTACTTTGGTGCTAGTTGTTGTTTGGTTTAAAGCAGTACTTTTATTATTACCTACTACGTAGGTAGTGCCTGCTGGATTGCCGTTGGCACTCCAGGATACTATGGCAGCAGTTTGACCGTTGACTGTAGCTGTAACACTAGTTGGTAGAACGGGGTTGGTGTAACTTGAAGTAGCTGTACTGTAACTACTAACGTTACTATAACTGTCGGTGGCTTTTAGTTGAAAACTATATTCTGTATTTGGAGTTAAACTTGTGAATGGATAGCTTAGTGAAGATGTTGTCACATCTGTTGTTGCGGTACTTGAGACTGTGTAAGTTGAAGCTCCTGAGACAGCATCCCAAGCTGGTGTGAGAGCTGTACTTGTTATTGTAAAATCATTTATGCTTGGTGTACTTGGTGCGACGTTGTCGAGAGTGACAGTAGTTGTCGCCATAGTAGAAGTGACTGTACCATCGTAAGCGTAAGCGTAGATACAGTAAGTGCCGTTGGCACCAGTAAGAGCACTTTGACTTTGAGTATCCCATGTTGAAGTTACTATATTTGCTCCTGGTGTTGTTGTTACTGTTGTGACTTGGTAACTTCCTGTGGAAGTTACGGCTGTACCATTGGCTGAAGTGACAGTACTAATAGTTGAAGTTGTACTTGGCAAACTAGCACTACATGTGTCTGGTGAATAATAGTAAGCAATACTTAATTCATTGTTATCTGCATCGTCAACGGTAGAGACGATACTGACGTTACCTGAGCCGTTGGTTGAGGGAGTGGCGGTGAGAGTAGGGGTAGTTGGGGCGGTGTTAGAACTCCATTGAGAAACTCTTATTTGACTAGTTGTCTCCATTCCAACCCACTGTGAATCAGATTCCCTCCACGAAGATACAAGATTATTACCAAAAATATCAATATTAATTTGATCAGCATATTTTATCACATCTTTATTAATACCATTAGCACCGTTACCATCAATAAAAGTCCAATTAGTACCATCCCATTTAGCCACTCTAACCTGATAAACATTGGAAGAATTTTCTTCTGACCAAAACGCCAAAACAAAATCACCAAACGATATAACAGAAGGTCCGTCAACACTAGTACCATATACATTCTCTAACACACTTTTATTAATACCATTAGCACCGTTACCATCAATAAAAGTCCAATTAGTACCATCCCATTTAGCCACTCTAACCTGATAAATATCAGAAAGATTACGTTCACGCCAAATATTTATTAAATTTCCATTAAAAACAGCTATACTAGGATTAACAGCTATTTTTGTCACATCTTTATTAAGACCATCAGCGCCATCACCATCAATAAAAATCCAATTAGTACCATCCCATTTAGCTACTCTTACTTGTTCTATATCCGAAATATTTCTTTCATACCATGTTATAAACAAATCATTATTGATTGTTGCCAATTGTGGATAATTTGCAATATAATTAACATTTTTATTAAGACCATCAGCGCCATCACCATCAATAAAAGTCCAATTAGTACCATCCCATTTAGCTACTCTTATCTGAAAAACAGAAGAAGCGTTATCTTCACTCCAGCTTAGATAAAAAGAACCATTTAAAACTATAGAAGAAATTTTCTGACTTACAATTTTTGTCACATCTTTATTAAGACCATCAGCACCACCACCATCAATAAAAATCCAAGTAGTACCATCCCATTTAGCTACTCTTATCTGAGGAACTCCAGAAGAGTTTAATTCCCTCCAAGCAACCAACAAATAAGAACCCATAACTGTCGCTATTGGACTAAAGGCATGTTTTGTCACATCTTTATTAAGACCATTAGCACCATCACCATCAATAAAAATCCAATTAGTACCATCCCATTTAGCTACTCTTATTTGACTAATCCCTGAAGAATTTTTTTCATGCCAGGCAGTAACCAAATTATTATTATAAGTAACGACAGATGGTTCATATGCACTTCTACTAACATCTTTATTAAGACCATTAACACCATCACCATCAATAAAAGACATGTCATCAACAGTTATAGCACTCGTAAAATCCAAAGGCACCAAATTCAAAATCATACTCACCACTACAAAAACATATAAAAACTTTTTTCTAAACATATTTCTAAACATAAAAAATTAATTAATATAAATAATTGCTTATAGTATACCACAATATCCAAAATAAAAGTTAAAAAAACTGTGGGTAATAACATACATATTATACATACTTTTGTTTTTGCAAAAAAAATAATCCTCTTTCAAGGATTATTTCATTTGAAAACTAACCACTCTACGCAACACATTTTCCATAGGCTTATAATCTTTACTCATACCAGCAATGGAAGCTTCTATATAACTTTTTACAGACACTTGACTATAATCTGCCACGTTATATCCAATACTTAACAAAAGCAAGTCTATAAACAAACGAATCGTCCGACCATTTCCTTCTCTAAAAGGATGAATGACATTGAATTCACAAGCAATCAAAGCTATTTTTTTGACTACTATTGATTTGTTATCACCCTTTATAGGCATATTCTTTTTGAGAATTCCTTCAAAGTAATCCAAGGCATTTGGTATATAAACAGAAGGCACAAAAAAACTTTCACCCTTCGAAATATTGACTTTTCGTATAGAGCCTGCCCAACTATATAATGTTCCCAAAAAAAATTTATGAATATCAAATACCAGCTTCACATCAAAAACGAGACCCTTATTCTGTAACTTATTTATAAAAAAATCATAACTATCATTGAGCAAAATAGTCTCTACATCAGATAATACTTGACTGTTGGTAATACCAAGCTTATTTTTTAACACATCTTGTTCATCTAAGTCAGTATCGCCCGTATTATATCGAGAAAGCCCTCCCATATTTTTTCAAAATTTTAATAGCTTTACTATTTTTTTTGGCTTTATTCCAACTCAACCCTTCCAATTTCGAAGAGTTTGCTACCGCTTTTTGAATATCTTTTTTAGTTACTTTTTTTATTTTTTCTGGCTTCATATACATTATTCTTAATGCTTATATTATAGCACAAAATTCTACTTTTTTCAACTAAAATGGGTTAATGGACATTTTGGGGGTTTAAAAACTCAAAGAAAAGGCGTAATATAGCAAAGTATTAAGTAACATTTACTATGCTATATAAAAAAAGTGTCCAAAATGTAAAAGTAGTAACACAATTAAGATAGGTAAGAGGGGGAATATACAAAGATATTTATGTAAATATTGTAATAAAAAATTTCAAAACAAAAGAAGAAATGGTGTGTTAAAAAAAGATTTGTTGTATAAATATATTTGGCAACGCCAAACATATAATGACTTAGCAAAAAAATATGGTAAGAGCATTAAATGGGTACAAAGAAAAATAGATAATATAATAATTAATAATGTAGTTAAGATAAATAAGAGAAATATAATAGCTGTAGCCGATGTAACATTTTTTTCTCGAAGTAGTGGGATATGTGTATTTAGAGAACCAAACTTAAAACAAAATATTTGGTGGAAATTTACAAAAGGAGAAAATACAGATATCTATCTACAAGGAAAAAAACACTTAGAACAGAATGGTTTTACTATTAGAGCTATAGTATTAGACGGTAAACGAGGTATTAAAGAGGTGTTTAGTAGTATACCAGTACAAATGTGTCATTTTCATCAAAAACAGATTGTGAGAAGATATTTAACACTTAGACCAAAGTTAGAAGCAAGTAAAGAACTAAAACAAATTGTAGAAACATTAACCAAAACAACTGAACAGTTGTTTACAGAAGAATTAAGTAATTGGTATAACCAATGGGAAACTTTTCTAAAAGAAAAAACCACCAACCAGGAAACGGGTAGGTGGTGTTATACTCACAAAAGAGTTAGATCTGCTTACCGAAGTTTAAAGACTAATTTACCTTATTTATTTACTTACCAAAAGTATCCTGAACTTAATATTCCTAACACTACTAATTCTCTAGATGGTTATTTCAGTAGACTCAAGAGTTTACTTAATGTTCATAGAGGATTAAATTTAAAACGTAAAATGAAAATAGTATTTGAGATACTAAAAGGTAAAAAGTAAACCCCCAAAATGTCCATTAACCCTAATTGTATATTTGGAGTGGCGAACGTAAGTTCGCCAAGTCTAAGATGTTAAGTCACGGGGCGAACTTACGCCTGTCTGCCGGCAGGCAGGTTCACCATTCCTTTAAAAATCCGATAATTCACTTGCAAAAACGTTTTTTTATCATTTGTTTTAATCATCGATTAAGTCGAGACAATTGCTTTAATGTTCTAGTGTTTTTATGAAAAATAGTGTAAAATAGGGGAGTAATCAATTGAAGTTATTTTAGTTAATGAAGAGCCACTCAATCGCCAAAAATACCATGTTTATGACTATAGCCTCTGTATTACAGAAGGTTATATCTTTTGTTTACTTCGCTATTGTTGCGCGTCAGATAGGAGCTACAGATACTGGTAAGTATTTTTTTGCTTTATCTTTCACAACTATTTTTGTGGTTTTCGTTGACATGGGTTTGACCAATGTTTTGATAAGAGAAGGTTCAAAAATAAAAGAAAAAATACAAGATTATTTTTCTAGTATTTTATTTGTAAAATTATTTTTTGGGATACTTAGTTATTTGACTGTTTTTGTGGTTATTAGATTAATGGGTTATGAAGTAGAAACTAGAATTTTAGTTTATGTTTCTGCTATTACGATGTTGTTTGATTCTACTAATCTTACTTTGTATGGGACTTTGCGTGCTTATGGAAATTTGAAATATGAATCAATTGGTTTGAGTGTTAGTCAAGCTCTTACTTTTATTTTAGGTACAGTATTTTTATTTGCAGGTAAGCCTTTGATATATTTGATGTATGCTTTCCTTATTCCAAGTGTTTTGAATACTATTTATGTTAGTTTCATTGTCAGATTCAAATATCATCTCAAATTTAGACCAAAATACAACAAAGAAGTACTGAAATATATTATTCCTATAGTCATACCATTTGCTTTGGCAGCTATTTTTGGTCGTGTATACTCTTTTATTGATTCTATATTTTTGTCTAAGATTTCAGGAGATCAAGTTTTGGGTTGGTATAGCGTCCCTTCAAAAATTGCTTATGCTTTGAATTTTATACCAATGGCCTTGGTTGCGGCTCTTTACCCAAAATTTAGTGAATATTTTGTGCATGATAAAAATAAATTGAGTTTCGCCTTTCATCAAAGTATTAAGTATTTGTTGTTAGTATCACTACCTTTTACTGTCATTATTCTGTTATTATCACAAGATATTATTGTGGCTTTTTTTAGAAGTGAATATTTGAATTCTGTTTTACCATTGAAAATTCTTATGTTGGGTGTTATTTTTGCTTTTTTCAATTTTATTTTTGGAGCAATTCTAAATGCTTGTGATAGACAAAAAATTCAAACAACTTTGGTAGGAATGATGATGGTGGTCAATATTGCTTTGAATTTGTTGTTAATACCTCGTTTTGGGGCTGTAGGAGCTTCTTTTGCCGCTTTATTTGGCAATATTGGATTATCTTTCATAAGTTTGTTTTTTATCACTAAATTTCAAAAAATTGATTTTAATTTTTTCAATAGATTATTTGTACAGCTGTTGCTAACTATATTGGTAATGTTTGGAGTGACTTTTTATATAGACAAATATTTTGGATTTATTATAGCCTTTTTTGCTGGTTCATTAGCTTATTTGCTTATGTTGTTTGTTACCAAAACTATAACCAAAAAACAGATTTTGGAAATGATGAGTTTAACTTCTAAGTAACTCAAGACTTTAGTCTTGAATACACGCTTTTCAGAACTTTAGTTCTGAGTTACATAAATTATTTTTTATGAAAAAAACATTAATCATAACATTAGAATTTCCACCACAAATCGGTGGTATTGCTACCTATGTGGATCAGTTTGCTTCTGCTTTGGATCCTGAAAAAGTAGTAGTATTAGCACCATTGTATAAAGACAAAAAAATAGTAGAAAATTTTGATAAGCAAAGAAAATATCAAATAATTCGTAAAAAATTATTGTTCCCTAAATTTTTTTGGCCACGTTGGCTCAAGATGTTTTGGCAAGTAAGAAAAATTGTCAAAGAAGAAAAAATTGAAATTATTTTGATAAATCATGTTTTACCAGTTGGTTATATTGGTACTTTGATAAAAAGATTTTTGAAAGTTCCTTTTCTTATTCTGTCACATGGAACTGATGTTATTTATGCGACTAAAAATAAGTGGAAGACTAATAGATTAAAAAAAATAATTTTGCAAGCTGAACAAGTAGTCTTTAATAGTGATTCTTTGATGAGACGTTTTTTGATAAAATTACCTGAGTTTAGTACTAAATCGCTTGTAGTTTATCCTTGTCCTGATGCTGATTTTTTGATACCACCTCCAAAACAAGAAACAGATTTTTTGCGTGAAAAATTAGCTTTGCAAGGTAAAAAAGTGATTTTGACAGTAGCTCGTATGGAAGATGGTAAAGGATTTCCACATTTAGTTAGAACTTTACCAAAAATTTTGCAAAAAGAACCTCATGTTGTTTGGTTGATAGTAGGGGATGGACCAAAAAAAGAACAAGTTATGAAAGATATCCAAAAACATTCTTTACAAAATGTGGTTAGATATATTGGGCAAGTTCCTCATAATGAAATTAAAAAATATTATTATTTGGCTGATTTGTTTGTCTTGTTTACGCATCCTGATGAAGGTAGAGAAGAAGGTCTTGGTTTGGTGTTTTTGGAAGCCGAAAGTTGTGGTCTACCAGTTTTGGCTGGTAAAAGTGGTGGTGTGGAAGAAGCTGTCTTGCATACTCAGACTGGTATTGTAATTGATATTAGACAAAATGCTATGGCTATGGATGAGACAGTGGTAGAGATGTTGAAAAATGAAGAATATGCCAAATCTCTTGCTAAAAATGCCTTAGATAGAATAAAAACAGAATTTATTTGGGAGAGACAGTTGTACAAGTTAAAAAACTGGATAGGTTAAATGGGATACGAAATACGAAACGTACGAAAGTACGAAAACTTAGTAGTTCGTATGTTTGTAATTTTCGTATCCAGATAATTTAAACTTATTTAAACAAAAAGTACTATGGATATCAAATTAAAAGAGAAGGAAAAAATAGTATCAGAAGTTTTACAATACGGTCTTACCAAAATTTGGGGATATTTTTCAGGCTTTGCTTGTTTAGTTTTTGCCTCTTTTTTTATGTTTTGGTTTTTTGATCATGATTGGTGGGGAATAAGTTTGTTTTCTTTATTACTTTTTTGTGGTTTTTTTATCATTTTTAGAAATTATTATTTGTGGAAAAAAAATGTTTTTTATATTACGACGCATCGTTTGATAGATTCAGAACAACGTGGTTTTTTTGAGCGTATTGTGTCAGAAATTCCTTATGATCAGATTGAAGATGTTCATGGTAAAATAAAAGGTTTTTTTGGTATAGTTTTACGTTTTGGAAATGTAACTATTCAAACTGGTAGTGGCAAAGTAAAAATTGTGTTAAGCAATATTAAAAGACCTTTACAATTACAACAACATATAAATGAAATGAGAGAAAGTTACTTGTCTAAGAATATTCATAATTTTAGTGGTGATATTGCAGAGGCTATTACTAACAAATTGTATGAATTAGAGTTGCCTGATTTATATAAAGTTAAAAAAGTTTTAGATAGTAGGTTAAATAAGCTTAGTAAATAGAATTTGAAATTTTTGTTAGATTAGTAACGTATTAATTATTAGTTATAATAATAAAGTTTAATTTTACTCTAATCTGTGCTATAATAATATAAATCAGCCTATCTTAATTACTTGTTTTCATGGCTATAGACAACAAACAAAAAGTCGATTTTAAAAAGCGGTTTTTTAGCTCGCGCTTGTTTTTGTTTATTATGTTGGGTATTGCTGTAGTTGTAGCTGTTGGTTATGCTAGAGCTTATTATCAAGATTACAAAATTAAGCAAGAAATAAAAAGTTTACAAGATGAAGTGTCTTCTTTGCAAAAGAAGAAAATACAAAGTTTGGATCTTTTGAAGTATGTTTCTAGTACTGCTTATACAGAAGATCAAGCTAGAATAGAATTGAATATGAAAAAACCAGGGGAAAATGTGGTTTTTGTAAATAATTCTGAAAATAGTGACAAACAAGCTGTGGATGTTTATCAAGAAGTGGATAGTGGACAATTTGTTTCAAATCCTTTAAAATGGTTATATTATTTTATTCATAAACCTCTGACCCAAGAGGAATAATTAAGAATTATGTCAGAAGAACAAAACATGTCTCCAAAAATGGAGGAAAAATCTACAGAAATGACTCCTAGTCAGGAAGAGTCAAATATTTCAACAATCAAAAAACAAAGTCCACTTATGATGATTTTGGGTGGTTTTGTGGTAGCTTTGATTCTTGGTTTTGGTATTTTTTATGGTGTAACTTTATCTCAAGTCAAGAATTTATCTAGAAGTAATTTTACTTTGAAATCTGCTGCATTGTTGAATTTGTCAATTGCTAGTATCAATGGTAAAAAAGTACTTTATAGTGAATATGTTGATAATATTCAAGCTATGGAAAAATTTTATCAGACAGATGATTCTGGTCAGCAAGTACCTACTGATGCTGAAAGATCAGATTTTGTTTTGAGTCGTTTACTTGTGAATAACTTGATAGCACAAGTTGCCAAAGATATGGATGTTAGTGTTACTAAAGCTGATATAGACAAAATAGCTGAAGAACAAATTGTTACAGGTTTCCCTAGTAGAGAAGATGCTGAAAAGGAAATTATGAATAGATATGGTTGGACTCTTGAGCACTTTTTGCAAGAAATAGTTTATTCAACAGAGCTTGAGAAAAAAGTTGCTGCTAAATATGCTGAGCAACATCCTGTTGATACTAATGCTGATGCTTCTGTTGAAGCACAAGCTATTGAAATTTTACAACAAATAAAAGATGGTGCTGATTTTGCTGAAATGGCTACACAATTTGGTTCAGATGGTACCAAAGATCAAGGTGGTGATTTAGGTTGGTTTAGTCGTGGTCAAATGGTTGCCGAATTTGAAGATGCTGCTTTCTCTTTAAACAAAGGTGAATTGAATCCTGAATTAGTAAAGACACAATTTGGTTATCATGTTTTACAAGTAACTGATAAACGTACTACAAAAGATGACGCTGGTAATGAAGTTGAAGAAGTACAAGCTCGTCATATCTTATTTCCATTTCAAGAAAGTAATGATGATGCTTTCCGTCTATTTATGAATGAACAATTGAAAAATTCAAAAATTGATATAATTGCCAATGTTCATAATCCTTTTGAAGGTTTATTTGATGAAGAAGCTGAACTTCCTGTTACAACTACAGATGAAGTTGTTCAATAAATCATAGTGGTTCCTATCTCAAGCGAGATAGGTAAGCGAATATCGTATAATGGTATTACGTTGATTATAAAGTAATACTTTGTAATTAAAAATGGGAGTTCGAATCTTCTTATTCGCACAAAAAACATTGATTATCTAAATTGTTTATCTGTATAAACAATAGCTCATGATTTTTTCATCAAAAATAATTTTTACTGTGGTGAAGAATCTCAATATAAAAATGCCATCCTAGCTCAGCTGGTAGAGCAATGGTATCGTAAACCATAGGTCACGAGTTCGATCCTCGTGGGTGGCTCTATCGGGATAAACCGTAGTTTATAGTTTCAAGTTCTGTCATAGGCTTTATTTTGAAATAATAATTTTAGAGTTCTCCGCCCAAGGCGGATCCGCCTTGGGCGGAGATTCTCGTGAGTGGCTCTATTTTAAAATAAAAAATTATAGCACGAAAGTTTTTTTTGTGTTATAATATTTTACATATGATTACTTTCAAAAGTGTTACAAAAAAATATACCGCAGATAGCATGGGTTTGAATGGCATTGATTTACATATAGAATCAGGAGAATTTGTTTCTATTGTTGGTCAGAGTGGGACTGGTAAAACAACCATGATCAAATTACTTATTGCTGAAGAAAAAGTTACTTCTGGTATTATTGAAATAGGTGGTTGGGATATTACTAGACTTTCTGATTCTGATATTCCTTTGCTACGTCGTCAGATAGGTGTTATTTTTCAAGATTTCAAATTGTTGCCAAAGAAAACTGTAGCTGAAAATGTTTCATTTGCTTTGGAGGTCGCTGGAGAAAAACGCTTACGTATCAAGCAAGTAGTACCTAGAGTATTAGATATTGTGGGTCTTAGTCATAAAGTAGATAGATATCCACACCAATTATCTGGAGGAGAACAACAACGTGTTGCTATGGCACGTTCTTTGGTTCATAGACCAAAAATTTTGTTGGCTGATGAACCTACTGGAAATTTGGATTCTATAAATACTCAAGAAATTATAGATATTTTGAAAAAAATAAATGAATTTGGCACTACTATTTTGCTTGTTACTCACAATAGGGAAGTGGTAAATCAACTAAAACGTCGCGTAGTAACTCTTCATGACGGTAAAATTATTTCCGATGAAGATAAAGGTAAGTATCGTTTATAATTTAAATCTATGCTATCTGGATTTTTTCGTATTATAAAATTTTCTTTTCAAGAAATAGTACGCAACATGAGTTTGTCTATCATGACAGTTCTTATTTTGATTTTGATGTTATTATCTATAAATACTTTGATGGTTGTCAAAGTTTTGACAGATGAATCTATTATCGCTGTCAAAGATCAAATTGATGTTAGTATTTATTTCAATCCTGAGGCAACACCTGATGAGATTCAAGAAATTCGAGGATTTGTTAGTGCTTTTCCTGAAGTGGAAAAAGAAACTTTTTTGACTAGTGATGAAGTATTTAATAATTTCAAAAAAAATTATGCTGATAATCAAGATGTCCTTTCTTCATTAGATGAACTTGGACAAAATCCACTTGGTCCAACTTTAATAATCAAGACTCGTGATCCAAAAGATTATGAAAAAATAATCAAAAATCTTAGTTTACCTGAATATGAAAATATAATTGAAGCTAAGACTTTTGCTGATACTCAGACTGCTATTGATAAAATTCATTCTATCACTACTAATGTCCAAAAATTTACTTATTTTTTGACAATTCTATTTGCTATTATTGCCTTTATAATCATTTTTAACACGATAAGAGTTGCTATCTATACACAAAGAGCTGAAATAGGTATAAAACGTCTTGTAGGGGCAACTAGCTGGTTTATAAGGGGTCCTTATTTGATAGAGTCTTTTATATTTAGTATTATTAGTGTAGTTATTACTTATTTCCTAGTAGACTTCTTATTGAAATTTTTAGATCCATATATAAGTGTTGTTTTTAACAAAAATAATCTTTTATCAAATTATCTATCACAAAATTGGTTGATGGTGGTGGGTATTGAATTTGGAGTAGTATTTTTGCTTACTATTGTTTCTAGTGGTCTTGCGATGAGGAAGTATTTGAGGACGTAACAGCTTAGTAAGCAGATACAGCAGATTAAGCAAAGTAAGCAGAATAATTAATGAAAAAAAACGTTCTTAAATTTTAAGAACGTTTTTTATATAAACTTTCAACTTTATAACGTTATAACTTTATGAACTATTGTTCTACCACAACTTTATTTTCTGAATCTTCGCCATCACTAATCTAATCTGTTCATAACTGATATTGTCTGGTAGTTTTGTTTTGATAGGGGAGAGCTTGGTATAATCTTCCGCTTCGCTCATGGCTTTTAGTATTTGTTTTTCTTCTTCGGCTGTAACAAAATTTTCAATGTTTAGCTCACCATCATCTTCTACATACCAGCGTATTAAATGTTGTAAAATGGTACTAACACCGAGAGAACGTATTTTGGCAATTTGTTCTAGTGTTTTTCCTTCTTGGTACATTTGGACACTTTCAAGGACCGTATTGGAAAGACTTTGAAAAACAGTTGGAGATTTTTTGGTGTCTTTGGTTTTTATTTCTTCCCATTCAAAATTTAGACAAACATCGCAATTGTTACAGCCACCATTTTGACGGATGCGACTGACATCAGGATCAGAAA
>Ga0208374_1000630_pt1 | contig 13647 bp, 4 predicted proteins | sample RifOxyC3_FD_184037 | JGI IMG/M metagenome (GOLD analysis project Ga0208374, IMG submission 184037) | Groundwater microbial communities from Rifle, Colorado - Rifle Oxygen_injection C3 (SPAdes) | ecosystem: Environmental > Aquatic > Deep subsurface > Groundwater | place: Rifle, Colorado, USA...
CCATGCAACACCCGCCACACTCACACAGGCCCACCCGTCCAGGATCATTCCAACCTGTCCCCTGGCCCTGCATCCGGACCCGGATGGTTCCTTTCCGTCCCGGCCGGTCTGTCCGGGATGCGCCTATGCCCATATGCCCTATGCGGAAGAATTGGCCATCAAAAGCTCCCAGTTCGCCAACCTTTTTGACCATACGCTCCACATTGACCGCAACGGGGAAATCCCGGCATTCCCTGCCCCATCCCCGCTCGGATACCGCAACAAGATCACACTCCATGCCCGACGTACCGGTCAGGCCCTTACCCTGGGCTACATCGGAACCGACAATAGCACGGTCCTCGATGTTCCGGCTTGTCCGTTGGCCGCTGAGGCTATCAATCGCACCCTGTCCGAATTGCGTACAACGCCCGGAGCCCTGGACCATTTGAATGATCAGGCAGAACTGGTTCTACGACACACATCCTTCAATGGGGTCCTGCACTGGATCAAGCGTCAGACCCTACCCGTGCCAACCCTGACCGAAACAACCCCCCTGGGGCCAATACAGGTCCCCACCGATGCCTTCTTCCAGGTTAACCCACCGGTGGCCGGTGAATTGGTCGATCAAGTTCGTCGCATGGTCCATGAACAAGCGCCGGAGCGTCTCATTGACGCCTACGGCGGCATCGGGCTCTTCGGGCTCGCCTGCGCCCGTGACGGCATCCCTTCCGTCCACATCCTCGAATCCAACGAACCCTCGGTCATCGCCGCACGCCTCAATGCCAGGACCCTTAAACTGGCGGGCGTTCACGCTCATATTGGAACCGTTGAACGCACCCTGGCCGGTCTCCTGAAAGGCGTTGCCGAACATACGACGGTCATTATCGATCCACCCCGGACCGGACTTTCCGCGCAGGTCCGGGCGAGCCTGGTCCGCCTGCATCCCCGCCATCTGCTATACGTATCCTGCGCTCCGGACACCCTGGCCCGTGACCTTCGTGACCTGTTCACCGGCGGATACCGTTTCCGCAGCACCCGATGGTTCGACATGTTCCCCCGAACCCCCCATTTCGAAACCGTCACGGAACTGGAATGGACCCCATCCGGCGCAGCTCCGCAAACGTGAAATTCCGCCGGACAAAGCAGACGGCTCGCGTGGACTCTGGAGTTTCAGAGAAGACAACCTACCGCTTTGGTTAAAGAAAACACCAGGTGCAATTTCTACAATTTTCTGCGAATATATTGCCTATCCCTGATTTTTTGGCTGTTATATTCAGGATTATCCGGCATGAAGTCGTACCGATTACGAAATCGATGGGTGGTGGGGCTCCTGTTACTTCCAGTTCTGGTGTCGGGAAGTATTGTCCAATCCAACTCGATCAGTGTGGTATCCCAATCGGCGTTTCCCTGCAGCTCCGTCGATCTGATCAACCTGGGACAATCGACCGCAACGAACCGGGTACCGGTCCCGGCAGACCCCCAGCAGTATGGAGTTTCGGAAGCATTAAATAACGGGCAGATCGGTGCCCCAAGTTCGTTGTCCACAAACGGGGTGGGAGCGGAGGCCTCCTGGCAAGTCACCTTTTACCTGGATACGGCAACGAATCCCGACGGATATACCATCACGAATGTCTCAACATTTGCCGCCTGGGCCGGTGGCCGGATATCGCAGTCATACGAACTCAAGCTGGCTTTTCAGGGGGATCCGAGTCCCGGGACCTTTTATTCATACGGGAGCTTCAGCGTCTCGGGGGGGGCTCCCGCAAACGGATCGACCCGGATAGAACTGACCGATCCCATCGGACGGATTGCCGACAATGTGAGCGCCATCCGCCTTATCTTTGCCGCCAACGGGACCATTTATCGCGAAATTGATGCGGTGGGGTTTGCCAGCACGAATACCGCCACGGGTCCGCCGGCCATGACGGTGTATGTCGCCACGAACGGGACCCATACGACACCGTTTGATACCTGGGCCAAGGCAGCCACCAACATTCAGTCCGCGGTGGGACTCTTTATCAATGCCCTTGTCCTCGTAAGCAACGGAACGCATGGGGTCACCAGTCAAATCACACTCAACGACGGTACGACCGTCCGGAGCATGAACGGGTCATCGAATACCGTCATTCGACGGACATCCGGAAGTACGCGGATCTTCAATATAACGGCCGATGCCACGATCGATGGTTTCACGATTCGTGACGGGAACATCGGGTCCGGTGGCGGCGGAGTGAATATGACGGCCGGTACAATCAAGAACTGCATTTTCACCGGCAACTCGGGGGTTTATGGCGCCATCCATATGACCGGCGGGGTGGTCTCCAATTGTATCTTTCACGGCAACACCGCCACGGCCGATGGCGGTGGCATTCATATGGCAAACCCCGGTGGTTTGGTGACGCATTGCATGATGACCAACAACACCGTTGGCCGTTGGGGGGGAGGTTTTGAATTCGAACAAACAACTTCCAACGGGATCATCCGCAACTGCCTCATTGCACGGAATTACGCATCGGATTCCGGTGGGGGGCTATCCGCCTATCTCACCACCGCTGACAAGCGCGGCCGGATTGAGAATTGCACGATTGTCTCCAATACAACGCCGGGGACGGGTGGAGGGATATGGCAGAACGGTAGTGGTTTGCTCCTGATGACCAACAGTATTGTCTATTTCAACCACGCCGCACTGAACTACGACATCGGTGGTACGATCACGGCCGGATATTCGTGTTCGCCGACATGGAGCCCATCCAATCTCGGCAGACATAACATTACGGATTCACCGAAGTTCATGGATCTGACCAATGGCAACTATCGGCTGCAGATGGCTTCCGATTGTATCGATTCGGGAACGAATCTCACGACCGTGCAGGATGACCTGGAGGGCGCCATACGACCCCATGATGGTGATTTCAACGGTGATGCAATCACGGATATGGGCGCTTACGAGATGTCGGATCTTGCATCGTTTTTCTGCAATTTCACATCACCGGACCGTCTCGGCACCAATACCCTGCAGACAGTCTTCACCTCATATGTCGCTGGTCCCGATACCAACATCACCTGGTATGGTTGGGATTTTGATAACGATGGCAACTATAACCTTTCCGGACCCGGATTGAAGACGGTGACCAATGTCTATGCGCAACCCGGCCTTTATTCGGTCAACCTGGCGGTGAGCAACCTGTCGACAGAAGTTACGAATTTACTGAAATCAGCTTATGTTCGTGTCTTTTCGGGTGGCGGAGTGGCGTATGCAAGTACCAACGGGTCAGGAGAATGGCCCTACCATACCTGGGCAAAGGCCTCAACCGATATTCAAACAGCCATCGATGTCGCCCGAAACCTGCAGGTTCTGGTCAGTAATGGAACGTATAATGTCGCAGCCGGGATTATTCCCAATGTGGGAACCATCCTGCGCAGCGTAAACGGTTCCGGTTCGACAATCCTGCGACGCGTTGCGCCGGCAACCTGGATTATCAATATCAACCAGTATGCGGGGGAATTGGTCTCGGGTGTGGTGGTTGATGGCTTCACAATCCGTGAGGGAACCCAATCGGGTGTCCAGATGACCACCGGTACGGTTCAGAATTGCCGGTTCACGGCCAATTCCGGGACCTACGGAGCGATCCATATGACCGGCGGAATCGTATCGAACTGCGTGTTCGGGGGAAACGCCGCCGCGTATGATGGCGGAGGCATCCATATGGCCAGTCCCGGGGGACTGGTGACGCATTGCGTGATCACCAACAACACGGCAGGTCGTTGGGGAGGTGGCTTTGAGTTTGAAACCACGACCACCGGGGCAACGCTTTGGAACTGCCTGATCGCACGCAATCAATCCGTCAACCAAGGGGGTGGAATTTCGGCATTTAGCGCAAATGCAAAGATCGAAAACTGTACCGTGGTGTCGAATACCGCAGGCAATGGTGATGGTGTATATCCCCCGATGGGGGGCGGCGGGGTCTGGAAATCCGGCACCGGAACCGCGAACATGACCAACAGCATTGTCTACTTCAACAGTGCGCCGGTGGGCGCCGATATCAGCGGGACACTCAACGCCGGCTATTCATGTTCGTTGGATCTCACGGCCGGAATCAACGGGAACATCACAGCGGATCCGGGATTCGATAATTCCCGGTATCCCTATTATTTATCGTTCGGTTCGCCATGCGTCGATACGGGGCTGAACCAGTCATGGATGGTCGATACGTTTGACCTTGCGGGTAATCCACGCGTGATCCGGGGTGCCGTGGATATGGGTGCTTATGAATTGCCATCCTTGCCCGGTTCCGTCTTTCTGATCCAGTAAATATCGCGGGAACACCAGGGACGCACAAAATATATTCGCCCGCCCGTATCGGGCGTCAGGACACGCGCACAAAGAGGCGCACAACCAACAACCCTGCCCCCGGAGCTTGTGACCATCGCTGACAACTGGGGCCGTTTGGCCAAGCGTATCCGTGGGCGTTGCTGTCGATCGTCCCGACGGCGAGAGAATAGCGGTCCCGGCCCATGGATCGCATTATCAGCCGCAAACTGAAGGCGCCTCCTTCTGCGAAGTTCTTAGGCGGTCAGTGTCGTTATGGGAATGACAAACACCCCGTCGGGGCGACGGTGGGCAAAGCCGTTGCCTGTCACAACCACAAGCGCGCGCGCCGCGGGTGTTTTGGCGGTGTCGATGTTGGCCGCGAACCTCAACAGGGCTCCCGCCGCCGTGTCCGCCGCGCCCGTGCCAAGTTTAATTTCAACGGCGATGTAGGCGCCGTCTTCGTTCTCGACAATGGCGTCAACTTCGGTGCCGGCGGAATCACGGTAATGCCAAACCCTGCCGGGCCGTTTAGGGACAGACACCCTGTCCCCGTCATTCCGGGTTAATCATATATGGAGTCTAAAGCAGTTCTAAAGCAGTTGACCTAAATGCTATTATCATATATGATAATAGCGTGAATAAAGAACTAACTATATCTGAACAACTTAGAAGTAGAAGAATATTTCTTGGGTTGTCTCTATCGGAAGTCGCAAATCGGGCAGGCACATCACCGGCATCCCTTTCCCGTTATGAAAATGGATGGACACGATTCGAGACATATACCCTGCGGAAACTGGCGGTTGCGCTGGGTTGCAAACTCCACGTTGAATTACAACCCATAAGCCGGATAACGGACGGAAGGGCATCCTGCAGTGATCTGATAACCCGTTTGCAGCGGCTTTTTTGGGACCATACCTTGACCCGAAAAGTCATCAACCAATACCCGGTCTGGTTACTGGAACGTGTACTTGATTACGGTAACCTCGAAGATGTTTACGCCGTGCAGAAATACATGGGCAGCAAAAATTTCCTGCATAAAGCCGCCAAGGCTGAACGTGTCTCCCCTAAAACGCGGAATTTCTGGAAACAGGTCCTGGAGAAGGAAGGTATCCCATGCATGAAAAAGTCCTCCCGCAACACAGCCTGGAACTCTTGAATCAACTGGCCGCCAATGACTCGCACGCGTTGAATGCGTGGATACTGGCCGAAGGAACCGGCCTGGCGTTTCGCCTGGGTCACCGCATATCGGAAGATCTGGATTTTTTCCGTACCGACACCCTGGATGTCCGGGTACTCCATGACGTTTTAGCCGCCTACGGGCACTATGAAACGCTGCAGGAACAGGAACACACCTTGACCGTCATTATCCGCGACACGAAACTATCCTTCTTCCGTGTCCGTGACCCCTTTCTCTACAGCCCCACACCGTTCCGGTTCTTCTCCATTGCGGATATGCGGGATATTGCACTGATGAAACTGGTTGCCATTTCCGGGCGGGGTAGCCGGAAAGATTTCATCGATCTCCAGATGATATTGAGAGACGGCCCAACGCTTAAGGATTATTTCAGCCTGCTGCCGCTGAAATACGATCCGAGCCGCCTGAACACCTACCACATCTTGAAAAGTCTGACCTATTTTGAAGACGCCGAGCAGGAACCCATGCCGCGCATGCTCGACCCCTTTGACTGGGAGGAATGTAAAGCATTCTTCGTACGTGAAGCCCACGCCATCGTCCTGAAATAGTCATAGCCGTTCATCGTGGCTTGCCCGGGCGTAGTTCGGAGCGTCATTTCATATGTGCCCGTCTTCGTCGCCGACCTGCGGCCGGCAACTTCACCGGGGCAGGCTTCATCCTACGCTGACGCTCCGGACGAAGCCTGGAGGCGGGGGGAATCGAACCCCCGTCCGTGCTGGAGTCACCGTAGTCTCTACGCGCGTGTCCTGTCATTAAATCTCATCCATGTGACTGCCGACAGACAGGCCATCACATGAACCAGCAGCCACGTTAAGTTTCACTGCGGGCCCGGCTACCCAACCCAACAGCTATCCTGCTATCGTCGCCTCACTCTACCCAGCAGGTGTCAGCAGGGAGACGTCGCAGCACTATTAGGCCGCGAGAGCCAGATTTTCATCGGCACTTATTGTTTTTTCCCGGAAGTTTAACGAGGCCAACCGGGGTCCTCGGCGCGCCACTACAGCTTCAACCAACTCGTCGAAACCATGTCGCCCCCATATCAAAGAACTACCACCCAGCCATTATCACACCGTACAACAGCAACCCGCAAGCCTGAAATAGCGCAACTCGACAGACCGGCAAACCGTGACGCTGACTCTGCCGCAGAGGTCGGACCCGGGGGAGACTATGGCGTGATCAGCGTACGATGATGACGAATGTCGACCATAGCACGCGCAGCCAGACAATCGAGCCGGGTTCCGCCGCCCGGCTGTCAGGCGGATTGTAGTAGCCGCTTCCGTTCGTCACGGATGCCGTGCCGAGGAACAAGGGATAGCTGTTGCTGACCACCAGGCTACGGACATTTGACTGTCCCGCCAGGAGTTTGTTGCGGTCCGTACGGTAGATATCCTTGTACCAGACCGCGATGCGCCCACCGCCCCCTCCGCCGCCATTGCCCGTCCCATTGCCGCCGTATGCATAAAAACGCGTGTTGGTCGATGTCTGCAGCTCGTTGCATGCCAGGAGGATTGATCCACCCGCCCCACTGCCGCCGTGCAGGTCCCATGTTGTGTTGCCGTTCGCGCGCAGCGTCCCATATACAGACGCGACACGGGAGGCCTCGATCCAGATCACCCCGCCACCGTTGCCGGCGCCGTTGACGTACTGGCCACCACTGCCCGGCAGGATTGGAGCATTCGTGATACCGTATTTGATCCCGCCACCACCCGATGATCCGTTGCCGCCCTTCCCCCCGTATCCGGCCCCGGCAAAAATAACGGTGCCCTTGCCGGGCCCCTGTCCATAACGGAAGCCCTTGCCGTCCGCGTTGAATCCTGCATTTGTCTGAACCATGATATTCTTGGCCTTGAACAGGGCAGAACCTCCATTGGTCGGATCGCTGTACGGGTATACCCACGACCCGGACGCCAGCGTCATGTTGCGGCCAGCCTGGAACAGTACGCCATAGTCGCCGCTCGTGCCGTTGGTGGGCCCGCTGCGAGCCACGAGGTAACCATTGCCGCTCAGACTGATGTCCCGCGCCAACAACGAGGAGCGGCCGACCAGTCCGAGTGCCCCTCCGTTCTGAACTGCCAGGGTATTCGTAATACTGATTACCAGGTTGGTGTTTGCGAAGACCACCCTGGCATTGTCCAGAGTCAAGTTGTCCAGGCTCCAGTTCGTGAAACCGGGGATCGTGAGCCAGACCTGCATGAACTGTCCGCTGCTCAGCGTGCTCGACAGGAACGACTTGTCCGGGAGATAGAGCGTCCCGTCCACGCTTTCGCGTTCCGGGGTGGGAGGGACTCCCCCGACACTGCGCGAGGTATCGAACTTGACGCCGGGGCTGTAGCCCGCCTGCGCGACCGTGTTGTAGGCAACCGCAATGCGGCCTCCACCGCCGGGCCCACCGCTGAGGCTGCCGGCTGCGCCCCGAGCCCGTAGCAGACCTGTTGATGCACCTTCGAGCCGTCTGCAGTTGATGTATATGCCGCCGCCTGAACCGCCGCCGCCGTGAGCGCTGTGCGTGTCCTCGCCGTCAGCCGTGACCGAACCGGCGACGTAGACGATACCCGTGGCGACTTCCAGCCAGATCAGGCCGCCACCGGCGCCGCCGAGGTTCGCCTCGCCCCCGCCACTGCCGGGAGCCGTCGGCGCGGCGACATTCCCGTAGACGTTCCCGCGTGTCCAGCCGCCCTGGTACATGGCGCCGTAACCGCCGTAGCCCGCCCCGCCGCCATAGGCCCCACCGTCGGGCCCCGCTCCGGGCCCGCGCAGGGTCGTGTATCCCTTCCGATCGGCATTGATGCCGCCGCCGGAAGCCAGCCGGATCTCGCCGGCCTTGATTTTGACCGAACCACCGTTGGTTGTGTCGGAGTAGGGGTAGATCCAGCAGCCGTTCGCGACATCGATCATGCCGGTTACCGCCAGAAGTCCGCCGTACGCCGGATTGGCACCGTTCGTCGGTCCACTGTACAGCGACAGACTGCTGGAGTTGGCGAGTGCAACCTTGCCGCCGCAGTTGAATTGGAAATTACCGGTGAGGCCCAGCCCGCCCTGGTTGAGAACCGTGTCGCCGGGCACGGTGAGAACGAAACCGGGTTCACCGAATGTCAGGCTGCACTTGTCCAGCGTCAGCGACGCCGGGTTCCAACTCGTGAAGCCGGGGATGAAGAGCCGCACGTTGCGGAAGAGCTGTTTCTCAATTGTCGAGGAAACAAACTGAGAATTCGGCAGGTAGACCGTCCCCTCCTGGCCCAGCCGGCGACCCGTTGTACCGGCCGCGGTCTGCATGCGGACACCGGGATTACCGGCAACTGCTTGTGAAACGGTGTTGTAGATCACTGCAATCCGTCCACCCGCCCCGCTGCCGCCGACCCCTCCCGTTGCGCCACCGTTGGCCTGGAGAAGCCCGTTTGTGCTGCCGGCGAGCACATCGCAGTTGATCCAGATCGAGCCCCCGGAACCTGCACCGGCGTCGCTCCCAGTGTTTACCGCGTTGGCCGCAATCGTGCCCCAGACTTTTACCGTGCCCGATGCCTCGATGCGGATCGCGCCGCCTCCATTCCGGTCGCCCACCGCGCTACCGCCACTGCCGGCCGTGAACGGAGCCGCGGGTATGTCATATTCAGCCCCGACCACGGGGGTACTGCGACCGCGTCCGCCCTTGCCGCCGTGTCCGGCACCCGACTCGTTCGCACCGGCGCCGGGACCGTAGGTCGGCGTATAGCCCTTGCTGTTGGCATGGATCTGCCCGTTGGTATTAACGGTCAGGTTCCCGCAGACGATGTGGATCCGGTTGGACATCGCGATCGGAACGGCAATCGTAGGCGCATTGAAAGGGCCCGCATGCGTTATGATGCCCCCTCCCTGGACCACAACGTTGGTCGCCCTGAGGAAGGTAGTCCAGTTCGTAAACGTGAGTGTGGCGCCGTTCTGTACCGTAACTACGGCGGCAGTATCGGAACCACTGAGCAGGGCGTTGCCGGAGGAAATCACGGCGTCATCGATGGGCCGCGGTTTGCCTGCCGGCAACCACGAAGAGCTGTTCGTCCAGTTGCCCGTGCCCGACCAGGTCTTGGTCGCCGGAACGCCATCGTCGTCGCTGATCGTGCCGCTGCCAATACCGTCGCCAATCTGTCCGTTCACAGGGCTGCCAAGCAACAGGTAGAATCGCTCGTAAGGGTATTCGTCGCTCGTGTCTCCGTTGACCTTGACCATCACCGTCACGCTCACGGTGTTCGACGGGATGGTGACTGTCCCGTTGCTCTGCACGTAGTCCGTTCCTGCTATGGCGGTACCGTTCGATGTCGCGAAGTTGACCGTAACATCCACTATGCTTGTGGCCGACAGGGATACGGTGAAGTTCATGTTCGCTGTGCCTGCATTTCCTTCACCCACGGATGCGTTGGATGCCGAGACGTAGGGACCATCCGTGACGAAGTTCGTCGTCCAATTTGCCCAGTCACCTGCGACACCGTTGGTCGCGTAGCAGCGGTAGTAATACGTCTTGTTTGCACGCAGGTTGCTGATGCCTGTTGAGAATGCGCCCAACACCCCGCCAGCGGACACAACATGCTGCCAGGCGGCGGTGCTTGTTCCGCCGCCGTTTGCCGTGCCCCAGCAGATATAGGCATCGGGCGTCGGGTTGCCCTGGACTACCATGCCGCGCAGCGTGGCAGAAGATGGGGTGATGTTGGTCGCGCCGTCGCCGTTGTTGACCGTGACACCCCCACCCGTGGTGGCGAAGATCCTTGTGGGGGTTCCCCATGCCTCGCCGTGGGTATTCGTGGCGTACCAGCGGTAGTGGTACACGGTGCCCGGGGTGAGACCGGCCACGCTGTTGGTGAAGGTGCCGGATGTGTTCGTCCCGAAGCTGTTGGTCTTTTGCCATGCGGTATATACATCCCCGCCATCCAGCTCACCCCAGAAGCAGGACACCGCCGTTGCCGTATAGCCGGTTGCCGTAAGGCTGCCCACCATGTTGGCGGTTGTGTTGGTGATGCTGTTCGGCGCGAGGTTCGTTATTGCCGGGGCGGTGATGACGAAGAACACCGTGCCGTTGGACGCCGTGCCCGTGCCGCCGGTGCCCTTGGCGACATTTGTAGCGGCACTTGCCGTGGAGATGTCTTCAAACCGCCACACAGCGATTCGGCCTCCGCCGCCAGCCCCACCGTTTCCGCCGGCGTTGCCGCCGTTCGCGATCAACTGGCCCGTGGCCGACGAGTTGAAAGTCCTGCAATCCACAAAGATCGTACCCCCGGCGGCCCCGGCCCCGTGCGTGCTGATACCGGATTCACCCGCAGCCTTGAGCGTGCCGTTCAGCGAGACGGTGCCCGTCGACTTGATCCTGACCACGCCTCCGCCGCAGCCGCCCCACGCATACGTACCAGCGCCGCTGCCGGGATGCACCGGGCTGTCCGTCTGCCCGTACGGCAAGCCGCCTGATGCTGTACCGCCCTTGCCTCCGTGTCCGCCGCCGCCCCAGAGGCCCGACCCTTTGCCGTACCCCTGTCCCCAGAGAAAGCCGCGCTTGTCGGCATCGAAACCAGCCAAGTTCGCAACCGTCAGGTTGCGCATGCGGAAGATCGGTGACCCGCCGTTCTGCCTGTCCGACCAGGGACATATCCACGAACCGGCGCCAATACCAACATCCTCGGTGACGTTGACCTGCGCGCCATACAGCACCGTTGTGCCATTGGTGGTTCCACCGTAGACGTGAAATGATGCCGTGTTTGTGACCAGCAGGTTCCGGCAATTGAACGTGGACCCGGGGGATATGCCAAGGCTGCCTCCGGTCAGGATACGAACGTCATTCGTCACCGTAATTACGAGGCCAGTATTGCCGAATGTGAACGAGCATGAACTGACATCCAGGCTGCCGACTGCCCAGGTTGTGAAATTGGAGATGAAGAGGAAACTGTCGGTAAACACGGAATCCGTCATGTTGGTGGACAGGAAGGATGCGTCCGAGAGGTAGATCGTCCCGTTCTCGCTCTGCCGGCTGATTCCATACTGGTTGGGCAAGAGCCCGCGCTGCGCCGAGAGTTTCACCCTCGGGTTGAGCCCTGCCTGATCCACCGTGTCATAGATTACGGCGATTCGTCCGCCACCACCGGCTCCGCCACCGTTGTTGCCATTCCCGCCTTGTGCCCGGACCAGACCGCTGTTCTGACCCTCAAGTCGTGTGCAGGTGATGAACACACCACCGCCTGACCCGCCACCTCCATGGGTACTGACGGCCGGCTGGCCGTTCGCGGTGATAGTTCCTGCAACCGCAACAATACCCGTCGCCTCAATCCATACAAGGCCACCGCCATGCCCGCCCAGATATGCGTGACCACCGCCACTTCCAACCTGGGGTGGCCCGGTAATACTGCCATACGGCTTTGCGCTGTTTGTCCATCCGCTATAGACAGCGCCTCCCCCACCGTAGGCCCCCCCGCCGCCGTATGATAGGTTGTAATCACCCGCACCCGGACCGGTGAGTCGTGCATATCCTTTCCAGTCGGCATTGAACCCGCCACCTGACTGGATATCAAGGGTTCCCAGCCTGAATTTCACGCTGCCGCCGTTTACCTCATCCGACAGAGGGTACACCCAACTGCTTGCACCAATCACGACGGCGCCGGTCACCGCGACCAGGCACCCGTGCTGGGGGTAAGTCGCGTTCGTCGGACCGGAATACGCATAGAACGTGGAAGTGTTCATCACCTGCATACTCCCACCGCAGAGAAACTTCCCGTGAACCCCGATTCCGAGGCCACCCGAGTACACAATGACGTTATTTGTGACAGTCACCACGATCCCGGTATTCGCGAAGACAAAACTCGCGTTGCTCACCGTAAGGCTGGAGTAGTTGAGGTTGGTCAGGTCACCCAGGTAAAGCATGCAGTTCAAGAAATGCTGCCGCCGAATGAGCGTTGATGCAAACTGCGCATCCGGCAGATATACCGTTCCATCCTGTCCTGGAGAGAAGGTTCCCCCAATGCCTCCCTGCGCCTGCATGCGGACACCGGGGTCGCCAAATGTCATCTGGCGTGCCGGGGTATAGACCACGGCGATTCGGCCGCCTCCGGCGGCGCCGCCGCCAGCGTTACCGCCACCACCGTTGACTCGAAGCAAACCGTTCGTGCTTCCCGCCAGTACCGAACAGGTAATATAGATTGCTCCGCCTGAACCACCGCCACCGTGCGTGCTGATCGCGTTCTGCCCATTGGCGGAAATGACACCGTAGACGGTTGCGGTACCGGCCGGGACCTCAATCCGGACCGTGCCACCACCCGCGCCGCCGTACGACGGATGCCCACCTCCACTGCCCGGCCCTGTCGTAGCGGCCACATTTCCATACACGCCGCCACCGGGAGATCCCGCTACATCATAACGCCCCTTCCCACCGTGTCCCGCCCCACTGCCATAGGTCGCGCTCTGCACGCTCGACCCCGCGCCCGGCCCGTTCAAGCGGAAGTAACCCTTGTAGTCAGCATAGATGGTGGCACTGACACCAAGGGTGAAGTTGGAGCTCACAATCCAGACCCGATTCGACACAGCGTTGGTGGTGAATGCCGATGGCAGGGTCAACATCCCACCGGTCAAGGAAATGTTCGTGGCTCGCAGGCGCGTGGTCCAGTTGCTGAAGGTCAGCGTACCGCCAGTCATCGTGAACGAGGACAGCGCAGCCGTTTCGTTCGTCAACAGGACCGATGCACCCGTTGCGACGGTGACGGTTGACCCGTTACCCGGATAGTTGCCATCGCCGTTCCAGTTCGCACCGTTGAACCAGTTGTTGTCAACCGGGCTTGCTTTCCAGCTGTAGACCTGTTGGGCGATGACAACAGGCGATGCAGCCATCATTGCGACCGCGAGGACTGCGACTGCCCGACCGGACCACTGGGTGAATCGCGCTTTCATGGGTACAGTAATCCCTGCTGCTGGCGTTCTTCAGCAGCACTATACTATCAGGTAGAACGCTATCCGGCAACAATACACCCACCCTGCATGAACCGATAGCATCTCCCCTGCGAAACCCTTACAGCGTTGCAAGGTTACCGTTGCGTCCCCTCGCTTGGTGCTTGCCGATAGGTGCCCCGCCCCGTTACGGTTGGCGGCGTATGACTGCAAGCCTGCCCCAAAGGAACCCGCGTTCATGACACAGCCGGCTGTTACCCGTGCCAACCTGAGC
>Ga0208374_1000639_pt1 | contig 13553 bp, 8 predicted proteins | sample RifOxyC3_FD_184037 | JGI IMG/M metagenome (GOLD analysis project Ga0208374, IMG submission 184037) | Groundwater microbial communities from Rifle, Colorado - Rifle Oxygen_injection C3 (SPAdes) | ecosystem: Environmental > Aquatic > Deep subsurface > Groundwater | place: Rifle, Colorado, USA...
GGGAGAGTCGTAGCCTGCGCGATGCCTTCCTGCCTCGCTCGATCTGAAATATGACCCGCCGTGCCAGCACGGCCGAAAACAGGCCCCCCAGGAACACCCCGGCAAGCATGAAAACCAGATAGTAGTTCAGCGGCTTGTCGCCCCACGCACCGAAATACTCGCTGGCCTGCGTGTGGGACGGTGCCAGACAGCCCTCCGCCCACGCCGCGAACCGCGACAGACCGCCGGAAGCCCCCAATCCGGCGCCTAGCACGAGATAGGACGCCAGGAGCGTCAGTCCCAGCAGCACGCCGGCCAGGTACGGGTTCATGTACGGCTGGGGAACATCGTCGCTTCGTATCGGCTCATTCATATCAGCACCCCGCGGATTTTTTTCGTGGGGGAGTAGGCGCAGATGGCGGTGGCCCAGCCGGCGGCGTTACGACAGGAGACGCGGACCGTGTCGGCGCAGCGGACGGCTTTACCGAGTCCTTGAGCCCGGTATCCTTCCAGTAAGCCTCCAGCCCGCCGTGAAGCGCCTTGACGGGTCGCTGCGTCTTTTGAGACAGGATGCCCGCAACCTGCATCGCCAGAGATCCGTCGCGATCCACCAGGATCAGCGGCCCCGCGCCGGTCAGATAGGCCGGGTTGGCCAGCACATCGGCGATGTCTGCGTTGTGCGATCCAGGAATGCTGTAATCCGTGAACTGTTCCGCCGGGCGGATGTCCACCAGGTCGAATGATCCAGGCAAGTCCTTGGCAAGTCGCCGCAACTCGTCGGCGGACATGCGGTCGGCAAGCCGGATCGCCCGCTTGGCCGTCGCCGGCCCGACAACCGATGAACCCACCTCCGCGCCGTACACCGGCAAACCCGCTTCGATCCATGCTTCACTGCCGCCAGCCAACGACGTGACGTTCTGGAATCCCTTGGCTTCGAAGAGACCGATGGCCATGCTGGAACGATACGCGGAGTTGCAGACGGCCACCACCGGCTGGGTGGGATCCAGCTTGGCCGACAGTTCCCGCAGGTGGTTGAGCGGCATATTCACCACATCGCCGATCCGCAGGCCCGTCCATTCGTTCGGCAGGCGCACGTCGACCACGATGGGAGACGTGCCCGCCATCATCTGGGCGTAAAGGTCCGCCGGCTTGATGAAATCCACTTTCTTGGTGGGCAGATTGCCGGCCTTCCAAGTTTCCAGGGTTAGCACGGATGCCCCGTAGCCGATTCGATGAAGCCGGAGCAATGCTTCCTGGGTCTCTTCCTTGCTGCCCACCAGCACCAGCTTGCCGGAAGCTTGGGTAACCCAGGGAACCATGATGCCGACCCAGGTCTCCAGCCTGCCACGCAGTCCAATGTTGACCGAATTGGGGATGTGTTCGGCCGCATACACACCCGCTTCGCGAATATCGGCCAGATAATGCTTGGTCACGTCCGTCAATTCCAGGGTTGGCGTCGTCTCCGCAGGCATCGGCGCATTCCAGTTCACCAGGGACGGGCCCTGACGGTTCATGGCCGCGTTATGTCCAAAGTATTGCGGAGCCTCAGGGAGATCGCGCAGGACCGCCGTAATGAATTCGGTGCGGCTCTTGAGAACGAGGTACGGATTGGACGCGCGTTCCTCTCCGATGGTACTCTTGGGACTGTCGCGCAAATGCGCACCGCAAAGACTACCCGCACCATGCGCCGGAAGAACCATCACCGAATCATCCAGCTTGGAGAGCTTGTTGACCCATGTGTCGTATCCCATCGAAGCCAGTGTGGCCGCCGTCATCTTCCCTTCCAGTAAGTCCGGCCGACCGACGCTGCCGATGAACAGCGTGTCGCCGGTGAACAGGATCTTGCCGACCTTGTCATCCGCTCCGTCATATACCAGCCCACAGGTGCCGTCCGGTGTATGACCGGGGGTCTCCAGCACCTTGATGACGGCAGTGCCAATCTTGAACGTCGAGCCATCCTTCATCGGCTCGATCTTGTAACCCGCGCCACTGGATGCGCTCTGGTAAATCGGGCAGTTGGCGACCCGGACAATTTCCATGTGTCCGGCGACGAAGTCGGCGTGGGAGTGGGTCAGATAGATGCCCTTGATCGTCAGGCCATGCTTTGCCGTGTAGTCGAGGTAGAACTGGACGTCCCGATCCGGATCAACAATCAGCGCTTCCTTGCCGCTGCCTAGAATGTAAGCGTAGTGTGACAGCACCGGCAGGTTGATTTGCACCACCTCGAACCCGGGAAACTTGTAGGTATCCACGATCTGGTGCCTGGCTGCGTCATCGCCATGCGTTGCAGACTCGGTATCCTTGATTTTCGACGGATCTGCCGAGAACGCCGTCGATACCAGTAGCGCCACAACCGCAGACGCTGCAATCCATGTCGCGCTTTTCATGACGGTCCTCTTGAAGCGTTGTCCGCCCCTGCCGCCTGCCGGCTTCTTCATCGTTTCTCCTCTTGTTATATCTGGCTTCTGCCACATTGCGTCCATCCTCTCGATCCTTGAACCTGCGCGCGTCAACCGCACGGGGCCTCCCTCGCTTACCGGGGCAAGCCACGTTTGGGCCTGCCGATCCCGTGCGAGGACGCGTGAAGCTGAAAGCCGCCATGTACCTCAATCCGTTGTTGCTCCGGTTGCGCCAATAGTTCAAACAGACGCCTGGCGGAATCACATCGCGCTGTCCGCGCCATGTGTTGCGCATACGCCAGGAAACAAAGGGTGTCGATCGCCAATTCTCCGGTTTGAGGCATCGTGGGCATACGGGCGCTATATGGTTCGGTGTTGGGCGATACGCTACGGCAACAAGCCCCCCTGGGCTATGGGGTCAAACCCTACGCGGTGAAGCGGCTCGTAGTTTGGCCAGCGATTTTGACAAGTCATCCGTCATGGTTTTCGATCCGCCGGAAATTCTCTCGGCAGTCAAAGCGATGGAATCTGCGAAGAATGCCATCGACAGCGACAATCAATAGCGCGCGGATTCGCGCACCCGAATTCGTTTTCGGTTGATTTCATCCGGCGACTGACCTAGGGTTTGTTTCCGTTTTCGATCTCATTAACGCAACCCGCAACTACTGAGGAGACAAAACCATGATGGTTTCAACGCAACCCCTTTTCAAGCATGCCTATGGCAAATACGCAATCGGGGCGTACAACATCAATAATGCCGAGCAGATCATGGGTCTCTTCAAGGGCAACCTCGACAGCAAGGCGCCGTTTATCATCCAGATTTCCAAAGGCGCCCGCAGTTACACCGACAAACGCCTGCTGGAAGCCATGATCCGCGCCGCGGATGAAATTTTCCCCGAGGCGGTGTTCTCGGTCCATCTGGACCATGGCGACGAGAAGTCCTGCATGGATTGCATCGCCAGCGGGTTTTACAACTCGGTCATGATCGATGCCAGCGGCGAACCCTACGAGAAGAATATCGAGATCACCCGCCGCATCGTGGAAGCCGCCCACAAGAAGGGCATGGCGGTTGAAGCCGAGTTGGGTACCCTGGGCGGTGTGGAGGAGCATGTGTCCGTTTCCGAGGCGGATGCCCACCTGACCGACCCGGAACAGGCGGCCGATTTCATCAAGCGGTCCGGTTGTGACAGCCTGGCCTGCGCGTTCGGAACCAGCCATGGCGCCTACAAGTTTGCCGGTGGCCAGGGCCTGCATTTCGATGTGATCACGGACATCCAGCGCCGGGTTCCCAAGTTCCCGCTGGTCATGCACGGGTCCAGCTCGGTGCCCCAGGACGAGGTCCAGCGCATCAACGCCGCCGGCGGCAAGATGAAGGGCGCCAAGGGCGTTGACGAGGCCCAGATTTCCAAGGCCGCCACCATGGGCGTGACCAAGGTGAACATCGATACGGACGGCCGGCTGGTCTGGTGCCGGGTACACCGCGAGAGTTTCCGCGACAACCCCGAGAATTTCGACCTGCGGCCGCCGGGAAAAATCTTCATGGTCGAATACGCCAAATATATTGCCCACAAGAACATCGTCCTGGGCAGTGCCGGCCAGCTGGATGCCGTCCGCAAGGCCATCTAGTCGGCGTAAAAGTTTGCTGGAGGGGTGGCATCAGGCCCCCCTCCCCTGGTTTGTGTCCGGTTGTATTACCCGAGAGGAGAACGCATCAAAATGAGTCCCAAGGAAGTCAACACCGTCATGATCGACGGCAACACCGCCGCCGCCAACATCGCGCATGCCCTCAGTGAAGTGTGCGCCATCTACCCGATCACGCCGTCTTCGCCCATGGGCGAAACCGCGGACGAACTTAGCGCGGCCGGGATGGCGAACCTCTGGGGCACCATTCCGTCGGTGGTGGAACTGCAATCGGAAGGCGGCGCGGCCGGCGCCCTTCACGGCGCCCTGACTTCCGGCGCCATGGTTTCCACGTTCACGGCCTCGCAGGGGCTCCTGCTGATGATCCCGAACATGTACAAGCTGGCCGGCGAATTGACCGCGACCGTATTCCACGTGTCGGCCCGTTCCCTGGCCTGCCAGGCCCTGTCGATCTTCGGCGATCATTCCGACATCATGTCGGTCCGCCAGACCGGTTTTGCCATGCTGGGCGCATCAAACATCCAGGAAATCATGGATATGGCGCTGATTTCGCATGCCTCCACCCTGAAATCGCGCATCCCCTTCGTGCACTTTTTCGACGGATTCCGCAGTTCCCACGAAGTCCAGAAAATCATCCAGGTTTCCCGTGAAACCATCCGCGCGATGATCGATGAGGATCTGGTGCTGGCCCACCGGGCCCGCGGTCTGACCCCCGATAACCCCCGCTTGCGTGGAACGTCCCAGAATCCCGATGTCTATTTCCAGGGTCGGGAAACGGTCAACCCCTTCCATCTCGCAACGCCGGGGATCGTCCAGGAATACATGGACCGGTTCGCCAAGCTGACCGGCCGGCAGTATCACCTGTTTGATTATGTCGGCGCGCCGGATGCCGAACACGTTATCGTCATCATGGGATCGGGTGCGGAAGTCGCCCACGAAACCGTCGAGCACCTGGTTGCATCCGGCAAAAAAGTCGGCTGTCTCAAGGTCCGTCTGTACCGGCCGTTCGACGTGAAGGCATTTGCGGCGGCGCTCCCGGCAACCTGCAAATCGATTGCCGTCATGGACCGTACCAAGGAACCCGGCAGCATCGGCGAACCGTTGTACACCGATGTGCGCACGGCCCTGGGTGAAGCCATCGATGCCGGTTGGCTGGCCTGCAAGTCCTACCCGAAGACCATCGGCGGACGCTACGGACTCGGTTCCAAGGAATTCACACCGGCCATGGTCAAGGGCATCTTCGACAACCTGGCGGCGAAACAGCCGAAGAACCATTTCACCGTCGGCATCAACGACGATGTCAGTCACACCAGCATCGCCTACGATCCGGCCTGGCTGATCGAGCAGCCCGGCACGTTCGAATGCATGTTCTACGGGTTGGGATCCGACGGAACGGTCGGCGCCAACAAGAATTCGATCAAGATTATCGGCACGGAAACCGACAACTACGCCCAGGGCTACTTTGTCTATGATTCCAAGAAGGCGGGCGCCATCACGGTGTCGCACCTCCGGTTCGGTCATTCCGAGATCCGGAGCCCCTACCTGTGCACCAAGGCGGATTTCGTCGCCTGCCATAATTTCTCGTTCCTCGAGAAATATGACATGTTGGCCAACGCCAAGCCGGGTTCCGTCTTCCTGCTCGCCAGTCCTTACGGGGAGGCTGAAGTCTGGAACCACATGCCGGATGAAATGGCGGCGCAAATCATCGCCAAGAAGATCCGTTTCTACATCATCGATGCGACCAAGCTGGCCAAGGATCTCGGCCTCGGCGCCCGCATCAACACGATCATGCAGACCTGTTTCTTCGCGATATCCGGTGTGTTGCCGTCCGACAAGGCCATTGAGTCCCTGAAAAAAGCCATCAAGAAGACGTATGGTCGCAAGGGTGACCAGGTCGTCAAGATGAACTTCGACGCCGTGGATGCCGCCATTGCGTCCCTGCACGAGGTCAAGGTTCCCGCCAAGCCGGCGGGCAAGACCCGGCGCCCTCCGGTCGTGCCGGCGGATGCCCCGGAATTCGTCCAGCAGGTGACCGCACGCATCATGAAGCAGGAAGGCGATCAGCTGCCGGTCAGTGCCATGCCCGTGGACGGCACCTGGATGACCGGAACCACCCGGTACGAGAAGCGGAACATCGCCGTGGAAATCCCGCATTGGGACCCCACCCTCTGCATCCAGTGCGCCCAGTGCTCGCTGGTATGCCCGCATGCCGCCATCCGGACCAAGGTCTACGATCCGGCCTGCCTCGCGAAAGCCCCGGCCACGTTCCAGTCGGTCGAGGCCAAAGGCAAGGAATTCAGCGGTAAGAAGTTCACCGTGCAGGTGGCACCCGAGGATTGCACTGGTTGCGGCGCCTGCGTGGAGCGGTGTCCGGGCCGTGCGAAGGATCCCGCCACCAAGCAGGAGACCGGTAAGCGCGCCATCATGATGCAGGAGCAGTTGCCCCTGCGCGAGAAGGAAGCCGCCAATTTCACATTCTTCCAGACCATTCCGGAACCCGATCCGGCCACGATCAACCGGGCCACGATCAAGGGCAGCCAGTTGGTCACTCCCCTGTTCGAGTTCTCCGGGGCGTGTGCCGGCTGCGGCGAAACCGCGTATGTCAAGCTGCTGACCCAGTTGTTCGGCGACCGCATGATGGTCGCCAACGCAACCGGATGCTCCTCCATCTACGGCGGCAACCTGCCCACCACCCCGTACTGCACGCGGGCGGACGGACGGGGACCGAGCTGGTCGAATTCCCTGTTCGAGGATAACGCCGAGTTCGGGTTCGGCATGCGGCTTGCCGTGGACAAGTTCAATGTATTTGCCCGCGAACTGATGGGCAAACTGATCGACGGCAGCTGCAAGGATCATGGCATTCCGGTTGAATCGTTGAACGCCATCCTCCATGCTGACCAGTCCACCCAGGCCGGCATTGAAGCCCAGCGTGTACGGATCGCCGACTTGAAGCAGCAGTTGTCCACATGCAAGTCGGAAACCTGCCGCCAGTTGGTTTCCCTCGCCGACTACCTCGTCAAGAAGTCCGTCTGGATCCTCGGAGGGGATGGGTGGGCCTATGACATCGGGTATGGCGGATTGGACCATGTGCTGGCTTCGGGACGGAACATCAACATCCTGGTACTGGACACGGAAGTCTATTCCAACACCGGCGGACAGGCGTCAAAGTCAACGCCCATGGGCGCGGTGGCCAAGTTTGCAGCTTCCGGCAAGCCGGTCGGCAAAAAGAACCTGGGCATGATTTCCATGACCTACGGCAACATCTATGTTGCCGCGGTCTCGATGGGAGCCAACCCCAACATGGTGGTCAAGGCATTCGCGGAAGCCGATGCGTATGACGGACCGTCCCTGATCATCGCGTATTCCCACTGCATCGCGCACGGAATCGACATGACCAACGGACTGCAGTCACAACGTGATGCGGTCAACTCGGGCCATTTCCCGCTGTACCGGTACAATCCTGAACTGACGCGCCAGGGCAAGAACCCCCTGGTTCTTGACAGCAAGGATCCGACCATGAAGTTCAGCGAGCACGCCATGAAGGAGAACCGTTTCCAGGTCCTGGCCAAGTCTGACCCGGAAAGCGCCAAGCGCCTGATGGGGATTGCGGACATCCAGGTGGCAGCCAATTATGACCTGCTCAAGAAGCTGGCGGCGCTGGAACCCTGCAAAGGCTAGGCGGACCTGTTCGGCTCAACCCCGTTTAAGTAAAACGGGGTTGTACCGACAGATTGATACATGACGACATAAGTTTACGGCATGGTAGGGACGGCTCGCCTGCCCTGAGCCCAGTCGAAGGGCCGAACCGTCCGCGGATTTTTCTGCGAAAGCGACCTGCCTTTTCCGGAACCTTGCAGGCACGTGGAGTGTGGCCATTCGTGCACAACAGGGGTTGGCACATTCGAACATGAATGGATTCAAACCGGTTTAGACCGGCAAACGGGGGCAACCGATGGCAGACGAATTGAAACACCTCTTGGATCGGATTCAGCAGGACGGTTTCGACAAGGCGGATGCCGATGCGAAGCAACGGGTTGAATCCGCCACAAAACGCGCGCGTGAAATCATCGCCGAGGCCGAGGTCAAGGCTGCCGCGTTGCGTAAAACCGCCGAGCAGGATGCCGAAGTGTTTGCCGCCCGGGCCCGCAAAGCCGTCCAGCAGGCCGGTCGCGACGTTGTGCTTTGGGTTGGCGAATCCATTCAGCACCTGGCCCGTGAACTGGTTGAACAGGATGTTCGTAAAGATATATCCGGAAACTTGTTACAGGAATTGATACAAACCGCTGTCAACGCCTATTGCCAGAACGGCGGTGAGGTTCAGGTAAGCGCGGATGACCAGGCAAAATTAAAAACCTGGTTTCAAGCCCGCATGGCGGACGCCCTGAAAAAGGGTGTCCAGTTGGAAGCGGATGCGAAAATCCAGGCCGGGTTCAAGATCCGGGTTACCGAACAGCATGTGGAACACGACTTCACCGCGGCGGCCATTGCGGATTCGATGGCCCGTCTGCTTCGCCCGGATCTGGCCAAACTGATCCAGGAGGTTCGTCAGTCGCCGGACGAATGAGCCGGACAGCTTTCGGAGTGGGATCGTATGGAGTATTTCTACTTTGCAGCAACCCTGCCGCGCGTGACGATGGATGATCCGGTTCCCTGGTCCTCTTCGGACCTTCTGGAACAGGCAGCCATGCACCTGTCTGAAGGAGATCTGTCGGGGTTGAAGGAATTACAGGGTGGCCCAAATACCGTCGCGCAGCATCCCGTGGCACAGCAGTGGTTCGGCCTGGAAGCCGCCATCCGGAACGCGATTGTCAGACACCGGAGCGCACGCCGGAAGGTTGATCCCGCTGAATTCATCCATCCCGACACACCGCTGGATACCCGCACCGAACAAATGGTGAGCGCGGCCTTCACCGCTGCCAACCCGCTGGAAAGGGAGCGGACCCTGGACCGTTACCGCTGGCTCCTGCTGGAGGAGATGGCCGGATCGAACACCTTTTCAACGGAAGCCGTGCTGGCCTATGGCATGCGGTTGCGCATCGCGGAGCGGTGGGCCGCTTTTGCCGACGATCCGGGCAGTGCCCTGGCGGATACGATTGTGAATCGAGATGCACTCTGGCCCGCCGCCGGCGGGAATATGAATGCGGGAACGGGAGAATAGGTATGGCCGATCACGCCACCGGGAAAATTGTAGGGGTTAACGGAAACATGATCACCGTGGCCTTTGAGGGGTCAGTCAGCCAGAACGAGGTCGGGTATGCCCGGCACGGTGACATGCGGCTGATCGCCGAAGTCGTGCGGATCCGTGACCGGAATGCCGACTTGCAGGTGTTCGACAGTACCCGTGACCTGATGGTGGGATCCCCGGTGGAATTCACCGGGGAACTGCTCTCGTCGGAACTGGGCCCCGGCCTGTTGACCCAAATCTACGATGGACTGCAGAATCCCCTGCCCCGTCTTGCCGAGCAATGCGGGTTCTTCCTGGAACGCGGCGTCTACCTCACCGCCATCCCACGTGACACCCGCTGGGCGTTCACCCCGCGGGTCAAGGCGGGCGACAAGCTCAAGGCCGGCGAAACCATCGGCACGGTTCCGGAAGGCATGTTCGAACACCGGATCATGCTGCCGTTCGATGTGGATGGCAGTGTCCAGGTTGAATGGGTTTCTCCCGCCGCTTCCCTGACGGTCATGGACCCGGTGGCCCGCGTCACGGACCCGACGGGCGCGAAGCGGGAGATCACCATGCTGCAGCGCTGGCCGGTGAAGATTCCGATCCAGGCCTTTGCCGAACGTTTGCGCCCCGCTGATCCGCTGGTTACCAAGATCCGGATCGTCGACACCTTCTTTCCGGTGGCCCGCGGCGGCACCTACTGCATCCCGGGGCCCTTCGGAGCCGGTAAAACCGTTCTACAGCAAATCACCAGTCGGTATGCGGATGTTGATATCGTGATTATCGCCGCCTGTGGTGAACGGGCAGGTGAAGTGGTTGAAACCCTCCGTGAATTCCCCGAGCTTATCGATCCCAAGACCGGTCGGAGCCTGATGGATCGGACGGTGATCATCTGCAACACCAGTTCCATGCCGGTGGCCGCTCGTGAAGCGTCCGTCTATACCGCCGCGACCATTGCCGCGTATTACCGCCAGATGGGGCTCCATGTCCTGTTGCTGGCAGACTCGACGTCCCGCTGGGCGCAGGCGCTCCGCGAGATGTCCGGCCGGCTGGAGGAAATCCCCGGTGAGGAAGCCTTCCCGGCCTATCTTGAATCGGTGATCGCCGCCTTTTACGAACGCGGCGGACTGGTCCGGCTACACGACGGTTCCTTCGGATCGATCACCATCGGCGGTACGGTCAGCCCGGCGGGCGGCAATTTCGACGAGCCGGTGACCCAATCGACCCTGAAGGTGGTCGGGGCCTTCCACGGGCTTTCCCGTGCGCGATCGGATGCACGGCGTTACCCGGCGATCGACCCCCTGGACAGCTGGAGTAAATATGCGCCGGTGGTTCCCGCCGAACTGGTGGAGACAGCCCGCGAACTCCTCCGCAAAGGTTCCGACGTCGGCCAGATGATGAAGGTCGTTGGCGAGGAAGGCACCTCCATCGACGATTTTACCACCTACCTGAAATCGGAATACATTGACTCTGTCTACCTTCAGCAGGATGCCTACCATGAGGTGGATTGCGCCACCCCGGCCGAGCGCCAACGGGAAGTCTTTACCCTGATTGCCGGGATTCTCCAGCAATCCATGACCTTCACCGACAAGACGGCGGCACGCCGGTTTTTCCACCAACTGACCCAGACCACCCGGGACTGGAACCGGACGGCGGCGGATACGCCGGAATTCAAGGAACTCCAGAAAAAGATCGAACAGATGGTCGCGGAGGTTGCGTCCCATGCATAAATACTACCACCGGGTGCAGAACATTGCCGGCAACGTGCTCACCATCCGGGCTGAAGGGGTCCGGTACGGGGAACTGGCGGAAGTCCATTCCCGGCGGGGCACCTCCCTGGCGCAGGTGATCCGCCTCAAGGGAGACGAGGTTTCCCTCCAGGTCTTTTCCGGCAGCCGTGGGGTTGCCACCGATGCCCAGATCCGGTTTCTCGGCCATCCCATGCAGGTCCCCTTTACCGATGCCCTGCTGGGCCGTGTCTTCACCGGCGGTGCGGAACCCCGCGATAACGGCCCCGCACTGACGGACAACCTCATCGCGATCGGCGGTCCATCGGTCAACCCGGCACGCCGGATCATTCCCCGCCGCATGGTGCGGACCGGCATTCCCATGATCGACCTGTTCAACACCCTCGTGGAAAGCCAGAAACTCCCGATCTTCGCCCGCGCCGGCGAACCCTACAACCCCCTGCTCGCCCGCATCGCGCTCCAGTCCGAAGTGGATGTCATTGTCCTGGGCGGCATGGGCCTCAAGCACGACGACTACCTCTTTTTCCGCGATACGCTCGATGCCAGCGGCGCCCTGGCACGCACCGTCATGTTCGTCCATACCGCCGCCGACCCCGTGGTGGAATGCCTGCTGGTGCCGGACGTCAGCCTGGCCGTGGCGGAACAATTCGCCCTGGCCGGAAAACGCGTCCTGGTCCTGCTCACCGATATGACCAACTTTGCCGACGCCATGAAGGAAATCGCCATCACGATGGAACAGATTCCCTCCAACCGCGGTTACCCGGGTGACCTGTACAGCCAGCTCGCATCACGCTACGAGAAGGCGGTTGACTTCGAAGGCGCCGGGTCCCTCACCATCCTGGCCGTGACCACCATGCCCGGCGATGATGTCACCCATCCGGTTCCGGACAATACCGGGTATATCACGGAGGGTCAGTTCTACCTGCGGGACGGCCGCATCGAACCATTCGGATCGCTCAGCCGCCTCAAGCAGCTGGTCAACGGCAAGACCCGCGACGATCACCGGACCATCATGAATGCCATGATCCAGCTGTATGCCGCCTACCGGGAAACCCAGGAAAAACAGTCGATGGGTTTCCGAATGAACGAATGGGACGGCAAGCTGCTGAAATACGGAGTCCGGTTCGAGCGGGAAATGATGGATCTATCGGTCAACATCCCGCTGGAATCCGCACTGGACCTCGGGTGGGCCATTTTCGCCGATTGTTTTGACCCGATTGAAACCGGCATCCATTCCAAACTCATTGACGCCTACTGGCCCAAGGTGGCCCCGGCAGCGAACTGATCCGGAATCCACACGATGGCAAAGATCAAACATACCAAGACCGAACTCAAGGCCCAGCGTGAGGCCTTGCGCCGGTTTGAACGGTTTTTGCCCATGCTCATTCTCAAGAAGCAACAACTGCAGATGGAAATCCAGAACATCACCGCACGGATCCTGCAGGCCAGGCAGGCTGAACAGGCTGCCGCCGACGGGATGCAGGCCTGGGTTCGCCTGCTGGCGGAACCGGTCAATCTGGAATCCCTGGTCCGGGTACAATCGTTTGACATGGCGGAAGGCAACATCGCCGGCGTGGCAATCCCCCTCCTCAAGGCGGTTCACATCGAACCGGTCACGATCAACATGTTCACCACGCCCCCATGGATTGATGATGCCGTGGAAACCCTCACACGCCGGATCGAATTGCGTGCCCAGCGGGAAGTGCTTGAAGAACAACGACGCCGGGTGGAAGAAGAACTTCGAACTACCTCGCAACGGGTCAACCTGTTCGAGAAGGTCAAGATTCCCGAATGCCGCGAGAACATCCGGGTCATCCGTATTTTCCTGGGCGATGAGCAGACCGCTTCCGTTGCCCGGGGTAAGATCGCCAAGCAACGGGCGGTCGCCGCATGAACACCAGGACCGGTTAAAACATGATTGTTCCGTTAAAAAAGATCACCCTGATATGTCTGGACCGTGACCGGACCTCCACCATCGAGGCGCTCCGGAACCTGGGGGTGGCCCACCTGGTGCCGGTTCACGCTCCCGATGAACCGGACCTTGACACCCTGCACAACCGACTGGCCGACTGCGACAAGGCGCTAACCATCCTGCGCACGATCACGCCCGCCAATGGAACTTCAAACCCGATGGACCCCCTTGCATGCATTAACCGGGTTCTGGAGCAGTCACGGATACTCGGTGAACAGGCGGAATCGCTGGCTGCGCTCCAGGCGGATGCTGCCACCGCACGTCCGTTTGGGGCTTTCAATCCCGAAGTCATCCAATCACTCACCGCACACGGACTGGCGATCCATGCTTACCGAATACCGGACGGTCCACCCCCTCCCGTCCCGGCAGGATGCGTCACGACCCGGTTGCCGGATAGCGGACCGGAACCGATCATGGTCCTGGTGGGGCCATCGGCAACCGTGTTGGACCTGCCGGAGGTTCCGTTACCCCGCAAGAACGTGGTGGAACTCGAAGCCGCCTGCCGGGATCTTGAAAAACAAATGGAACAGTCCCGGCAGAACCTCGCCGAACTGGCCGCCATGCAGGCCCGGTTGAATGACTGGCGTGAAAAAGGACGCGAACAGGAATGTCTGCTTAGCGCACAAGCCGGCATGGGCAGGAACGAA
>Ga0208374_1000641_pt1 | contig 13537 bp, 10 predicted proteins | sample RifOxyC3_FD_184037 | JGI IMG/M metagenome (GOLD analysis project Ga0208374, IMG submission 184037) | Groundwater microbial communities from Rifle, Colorado - Rifle Oxygen_injection C3 (SPAdes) | ecosystem: Environmental > Aquatic > Deep subsurface > Groundwater | place: Rifle, Colorado, USA...
GGGGTAACCAGCAATTCCGTCCTGTATATCAAGGACGGCGTGACCGTGGGCATCGGGACCGGCGAACAGGACCGCGTGGGAGTCGCCGAGATCGCCCGCGACAAGGCCTACCGCAAACTGGCCGACCGCTTCGCCTGGGAACGTCACCACGTCCCCTACAATACCCTGCAGGACGCCAAGGCACGGGCCGCGATCGACGAGGAAGTGAAAGCCCTCAAAGGCGGCCTGATCGGCAGCTGCATGGTATCGGACGCCTTCTTCCCCTTCCGGGACGGTATCGAGGTGGGCATCCGTGAAGGCGTGAGCGCCGTGATCCAGCCCGGCGGGTCCGACCGCGACTTCGAAAGCATCGAAGCCTGCAACGAGGCCAACGTCGCCATGGTCTACACGGGCCAGCGCAGCTTCCGGCATTGAGCCGCCCGGCCAACCCGTCAATCGCTCATCCCCATCCTGTATATCCTGTCAACTCCCCGCTTCCGTTTTCCGTCTTCCGTCGATAGTATCCCGGCATGATATTCCGACAAACCGGTATCACCGGACCAACCCTCCCGGTCCTCACCCTCGGCTTGATGGTGCGGGACTGCCGTCCGGGCGCTCCCTACGATTCGGTCCGGAAAACGGTGCTGGCCGCCGTTGAAGCCGGCATCACCAGCGTGGACCTTGCCACCGGATACGGCGGCGGCGCCGTGGAAACCGCTTTCGGCGCCATCCTGCGCCAGGACCTCTCCCGTCATCGGTCAACCCTCTTCCTCGCAACCAAGGCAGGCTGGGGGGACGGGTCCCCCCGTACGCTTTCCGATTCCCTGGACCGGAGCCTGCGACAACTGGGCGTGGATCACGTCGACCTCTATTACCATCATGCGCCCGACGCCAACACACCCTTCGAAGTAACCGCCGACGCCCTGGCCTCCCTGGTACGCCAGGGCAAGACCCGCTATGTCGGCCTCTCGAATTATTCCACGGAACAAACCATCCGGATGGCGGGCCTCCTGCACGCAACCGGCGCGCCCTGCATCCTGCACCAGGCCAACTACAATCCACTCAACCGCTGGGTTGAAGACAGCCTGCTGAAGACCCTCCCCGGATTCAATATGGGCATGGCGGTCTTCTCGGCACTGAACCAGGGCCTTCTCAGCAACCGGTCGATACCCACGCCACGCGCCGGCAGCCGTGCTGAAAAAGCATGGCAGGCCCTGGTGTCCGGTGTTCAGACCGGTGAACCGGCCTACGGCCGTTATCCCGCCGGCGCCGATGTCCGGGAACACATCCTCCGCATGCTGTCCCGATTGCGGGCGATTGCCGACGGCCGCGGACAGACCCTCGAACAAATGGTGCTGGCCTGGATTCTACGTCATCCGCAGGTGACCACCGTCCTGGTCGGCCTGTCGGAGCCCGAACAGGTCCCGGCCGTGGCAGGCGCCCTGAACCAACCCGCCTTTACCGCCGACGAACTCAGGCAAATCGAGTCCATCCTCCCGCCCCGCTAAACGGTATTCAGGCACCAGGTGTCGGGTTTCAGGTTTCAGGCGGGATTTCGACGCCGTTAGGGACAACGGCATCCACCCAATACCGCACGACTGAGAATTCTTTTCCATATTCATCACACGGCCTGCCTGCCACCAACCAACACTGAACACTTCCCCTCCCCTCCTTTACCCCACTCCCACGTTACAGACCCGTTACACACAGGATCCGGAATCCATGAAAGGATGATGGCGTCACAGGAACCAACGGAGACACGATGGACCTGAACCCAACCACCGGAAACACACGCCGCCCGCGGATCCTTCCCTGGATCCTGACAGCATGCCTGCTGTCCGCCACCTTCGCCGGATACCGTGTCCTGCATCCCGGCACGGATTCCCCGGTGCAGGTCGTGAACGCCACCTGGCAGGTCTCCCTGCAATTAACCAACGATACCGCCACGGCACAACTCCGCATCACCGGCAAGGTCCTCCAGGCGTCTGCCCGGCACCCGGCCCGCATCGCCCTGTTTCCCCGTCAGGCGGTCTTCAACCGACTCCTGCTCGACGACCGCCCCCTCACCCCGGGCATCACCACCAACGGCTATCACGCCGATCTCATCACCGATGGCCCATTCGAGATCACGGCCAACCTGATACTCAAACCGGCCACGGAACAGGGCGTACACAGCCTCCGCCTCCCGAAACCGCCCGGCACCGCTTCCTGCATCGCGGTGGATTCCACGCAACCCTGGGAAGTCTGGATCGCCAACGGGATCGGCCGCATCGAAGGACAGCCGGATACCGGCACCCACGGACGACTGTACCCCGGCACCGGCCCGGACGTCCTCATCACCTGGCAGCCCCCGCGCCCGCCCGCCGCGGATACCGGCGTGATCCGCGCAACCCCGTCGACGGTCTGGACCGTCGACGACCACTTCATCACGGCCGACATCCTGCTTCAGCTTGATCGAAGCGAATCGATTCGCCGCCACATCACCCTGGTGCTCCCGCCGGGCGCCGCGGCCGTGGCGGTTTCCGGTCCGGAGGTTGAAACCTACCGGCTGTCGGACCGCACCCTCGACATCTTCCTGCAACGCGTACGCCGCGGATCGGCCCCGATCCAGCTCGCGTTCACGATGCCGCGGCCCGACAGCCACCTGATCGCCTGCGGGTTCCCGGAAATCCCCGACGCCCGGATCGAACCGGGCGGTTATGTGGCGGTGGTATGCCGGTCAACGGGCATCCTGCTGGAACAGGATCTCGCCGGCCTCGAAGCCGTGTCGGATCTCGATGTCCCGCCCGCCCTGCTCGGCCTCACCCGCGCCAAGCCCCTGTATCTCTACCGCCAGACCACCCGGCTCCCCCGCCTCGTGTTCGACCTGGTCGTGACCCGCCCGTTCGACCTGGTGGAGACGATCGTTGACCAGGCGGATGTTGAAACGCTCCTGGGCCACGGCGGCGAAACGGTGACCCGGGTACGCTACCTGGTCCGGAACCATCGCCACCAATTCATGCGGCTCCGCCTGCCCAACGACGCCCGCCTGCTCTCCGCCCAGGTCAACCACCACGAACCAAACGTCGGCCGGGACAACGGGTATCTCCTGCTGCCACTCGATAAATCCATCCAGACACTCGGCGGACTCATCCCGTTCCCGGTGGAAATCGCCTGGTGCCGGCAGGGACCGGTCCCCGTGGCCGGCAGCATCCTCCGGATCGACCTTCCGGAACTGGCCGGCATCCCGGTCGCCATGATCCGCGCACGCGTCTGGTGCCCCGAGGATCTCGTGATCCGCCAGACCCGGTCCAGCCTGCGCCCGGTTCCGGCATTCCAGGACCAGGACCGGTTCGGCTGGCCGGATCTTCCGGCGGCAGTCACCGGAACCCTCAACCCGGATGACATGCCCGCATCAGCCGTCCGCCACGCGCTGGCATTCAACTATTACACCATCGGCCAGGACGCCTACCGGGCAGACCAGCTCGAAGCGGCGGAATCCTACCTGAACCGCGTAACGGAATTCGCGCCGGGCACAAGCTGGGAACAGCATGCCCGCGACCTGCTGGGCAACATCCAGGCCGGCCGGGGCGAGGTCAAGGTGCCGGCCGACCGCATGGAACGGGCCCGGATCGCCGAGATCCAGCGCGGCATGGCCACGGGCAACGAGCGCTTGGAAGCCCGCCAGGAGAAACTCATCGACGCCGGCCTGCAAGTCATCCAGACCGGCGACGAGGATCTCGGGGCCGCCCTGCTCGAGGAAGCCGAACAACTCGGCCGGCAACTGGAACAACGGCACGGGTCCCGCGCACGCCAAAGCGCCCTGAAACAGAAATTCGGCGGAAAACTCGACGAGGTCCGGCTCCAGCAGGACCGTAACCGGGAACTGAACGCCCAATTGGATTCCCTCAAGCGGGAGGCTTCAACCATTGTGGCGACGAAACCGGCCGGCGATTCAACCCCCGCACCGGCCCGGACTTTTGCCGGCGCCCTCGCACGCGCCGCCCGGTCCGTGAATGCGGATTTCAAGAAGGTCAAGGACCTTGCCTTCAATGCACCGGCGGAACCGAAATCCGCCATCAGCTCACGGTCGAAGGCACGGCGTCTGAACCAGCAGCTGGCAGCGTCCACCCCCGCCGCACCGGAGGCTTACGGCTATGCGGATTGGCAGCGCCCGGCCCCCAGCCTGTCGGTACGGAACGCCGAGTTGGAGCAGGCGGTCACCGTCCTCGAGCAGGCGGTCAAGGAAAGCCTGGACGATACGGTTGCTCAACCCGTTGCCGAAACCGAACGGGCGGACATTTCCGGAGCCCTGCGCCGGGATATCGCCGGCAAGCGCCAGGCCTTGCAGATCCTCAGCGGGTCCCTCGCCGCGCCCGGCGCAACCGCCAATGACCTGCCCGCGGAAGCCGAACTGGACCAGATCGGTGAATGGGTCACATGGAACCGGTCGACCTTCGGCGATGTGGATGCGGCCATTTCCCGTGACCTGGCCTCGCTTGAATCCAGCGTCCAATCGGCCCGGGAAAGCCTCGCCGATGTACGTAACCGCCGCAAACCGTCCGACAAGGTCTCCATCGGCGTACAGGGCCTGCTGGACACCGATTCGCCCGTTGGGGAAAAAGCGCTGGGCCGGTTCCTGGCCCATAACTATGCCGGACCGGCAGCCGACCTGACCGTCCGGAACGGATGGATCAGCGTCACCAATCGCGCCGGACTGGTTCACCAACTCAACGACGCCATCGAAGCTTTCAAGGTCAACCGCGGCCAGGTGGTCCCGGTGGCCGGAACCTGTTACCCCACGGCGATCCTGGACCGGATCCCCGTCCTCAACCAGCGGTTCACCGGACACACCACGCAGGGAACACCCTACGCCATCCTCGACGAAGCGGAATACCGGACCTTCTCAACCCTGGTTGCCGCCTCCGCCGGCAACCCGTCCCACGCCTCCCGGTCCGTGCTGGTCGGCAGTTCCAACACGGTGGCCGGACAATCGTTCAAACTGACGCGGAACGACGCGGATGCCAACTTCATCCAGGTTGACGGCACGGAAATCTCACTTCCGCAGAACCGTTACCTGGCCGTCCGCGACGCCGATACCATCCGCATCCTCAAGGCAGGCGCCCTGCAGGACTGGCAGGACGCCACGGCCGATGCTTCCCTGGAGGGTTCGCGGGGATGGACCCTCACCGTCCCGGAATCCGGCATCGTCCACCGTTTCGAAAAGGTCCTGCTCGCGGCGGATGAGTCCCCGGATATCGACCTGGTGCTGTAGTTTCAGGCGGTAGCGGTTCAGGCAAAAGGTGTTTCAGGAAAAAAATGAAAGGAAGCACATCATGAATACGGAAAACAACAACCCTCAGGAATCAATGGATCACGTACCCCCGGTCGCAACCACCCCCCCACCCGTCCCCCCCGCCGCGGAACCGCATCGCCCGGGCCGGGCCCCCTGGCTGGTGGTTCTGCTGGTGCTCTGTGCCGGAGCCGCGGCATGGTTCTACCATGACGCCTGGTTCAGCTTCAGCCAGCCGCCGGCCGGCAGCGAACCCTACATGATCACCGAGGCGGAATACGAGGGCAGCGACCTGTCGGAGCGGGGCGCCCATTTCGAGGCCCGGTTCACGATCGACATCATCCGGAAACCCGGCTGGAAACGGATTGAACTCCTGCCATCCACCGTCGCCATCACGGAACGGGAACTCCCGCGCGGAACCTACCTGTACCTGGATCAGGGCCACTACGTGCTCCTCACCCGGCGGCACGGCAAACTCGAGGCCACCCTCCGCTTCTCGGTGGCTACCACCGGTGATGCCGGAACACGATCCGTCACGTTCGAACGGGTTCCGTCGGTGACCTGCGTCCTGAAAACCACCTTTCCCCGTGAATCGCTGGATGTGACCGTTGACGGGGCGCAGTCCACCGTGGTCACGGAAACCAACGGCATCACCCGGGTGATCGCCGCCCTGCCGGACCGTACCCCGGTCAAGATGTCCTGGACCGATGCCCTCCCGGAAATCGCGAAGGGACCTTCCCGCTTCTATTGCGAAACGCGCACCTTGATCTCGGTGGCGGAAGGGTTCCTTGCCGGACAGGCCAAGGTCGACTTCAGCATTCTGCACACCCCGGCCCGCACCCTCGCGATGAAAGTCCCGGCAACAGCCAGCATCCTGGATGTCACCGGCAAGGATATCCGCGACTGGCGCGTGACGGAGGGGATTCTCAAGGTCCAGCTCGAGAAGGAAGTGCTCGGCCCCTATACCCTGAACGTCAAGTACGAGGCGGCGTCGCGCGACACGGGGGAAACCCTGGCCATCCCGGTCCTGCGCGGTGAAAACGTTGAACACGAAAAAGGCGAGATCGGCGTCATTGCCCTGACCAACGTCGAACTGAAAAACCAGGAGACCCGCAACGCCCACCGGATCGACGTGAAGGAACTGCCGCCGGAGATGCTCGGCATGACCAGCCAGCCGGTCCTGCTGGCCTACCGCTATTCGGTGCCGGATTTCGACGTTTCCCTGCAGATCGGCAAGCCGCGCGACATGGAAGTCCTGCTGACCGTCATCGATGCCGTCCATTTCACCGTCCTGCAGACGTACGACGGCAAGCGGATCACGCGGGCCATCTACAATGTCCGTAATAATCGCAACCAGTATCTCCGCCTGGAAATGCCCGAAGGCGCCGAACTCTGGAGCGCCACCGTGGCGGGCCGCTCCACCCAGCCCGCCCGGGATGATACCGGACGGATCCTGCTGCCGCTGATCCGGTCACACGGTACCGGCGGAATGAACGGATTCCCGGTGGAGATCGTATACGCGGAAGCGGGGACCGCCCCGGATGCCAGGGGACGCGGAACCGCCAGGGTTTCCCTGCCGATGTGCGGTGAACCGATCATGCACATGATGGTCTCGTTGTACCTGCCGGAAGAAGGTAAATACCGGGATTTCGAAGGATCCCTCCGCACGGTGGAGTCCTTCCGCCAGTCGGGTGTTCCCGAGGAGCCGGTCCCGGTCATGAACCAGGGGCAACAGCAGGTGGCCGTATTCCAGAAAGCCATGGCCGAACGTTCCCCGGCAGGCAACCCCCTGACCGTGACATTCCCCGTCACCGGGGCCCCGGTTCGTCTGGAAAAGATCCTCGTGGTGCGTGACACCGCCTGGTTCTCCTACACCTTCAAGGGCTTGGACCCCCAGACATGAAACGGGCGTATGGGATTTCAGAGTTGCTGCCCCATGCACAACTCCAAACTCTTTTCCATATTCCATCGCGGTGCCGGCGTACTCGTCCGGACCGCGAGGCAAACCCGGGCATGCCACGCCGAAGCGTCCGCGCGAAGGCGGGCTTCCATTTCGAAAAGGGCAACGGCTTCGCGTCAGATGGCTTCAGCCGCAAGGCGGAGCCGTCGGCGCCATACTCCCGTATGCGCCGATGGCGACAACGCTGCGGATGGGGCCATATCACGCGAAGACGCTGCCCCGAAATGGAAGCCCGTTGGTTCATCACACGGCCGGCCTACCACCACCCAGACCGGGGCGAGGTCGCCCCAGCTCCAACCAGACCCTGCTTCGCCAAGGCTTCGCAGGGCAGGCCGGGGCGGCCTTCACCTTGCGCTTGTCTCTGCCCGGGTTCATGCCTACAGTTGACGAAAGGAGTTCGGGACACGCCTTACCATGACCCAACCCGTCATACTGGTGATTGAAGACGATGCCGCCATCCGGACCGGCATCGTGGATGCGCTCCGGGTGTCCGGTTACACGGTGGTTGCCGCGTCCAACGGACACGAGGGCATGCACCACGCCCTGCATGGCGGCTATGCCCTGATGCTGCTCGACCTGGTCCTGCCGGGCCCCGGCGGTCTCGAGATCCTGGCCGAGGTCCGCCTGACCCGCCCCACCGTCCCGGTGATCATCCTCACCGCCATGGGCGACGAGGCGGACCGCGTCAAGGGCCTCAAACTCGGGGCCGACGACTACGTGGTCAAACCCTTCAGCGTGAAGGAACTGCTGGCCCGCGTGGAGGCGGTCCTGCGGCGGTCGCCCGAGCGGCCCGTCGATATTGACCAGGTCGCTTTCGACGGCGGGGTGGCCGACCTGCAACGGTGCGAGGTGCGGCTCAAGCGGCAGACCCTTCCCCTGACCGAACGGGAACGCGACCTCCTGCGTTACCTGGCCGCCAACCGCGGTCGCGCCATCAGCCGGGACGAACTGCTCCGGCGCGTCTGGCGCCTGGACCCGAACCAGGTGGAAACCCGGACCATCGACATGCAAATCGCCCGGCTGCGCGAGAAACTGGGCGATGATCCGGACCACCCGGCCATCATCCAGACCGTGCGGGGAAAAGGTTACAAGTTCGCCGTTCCGCCGGGAGGCAAATGAAACGGTTCTGGAACACCTGGCTGGTATTCGCGGGGTTCCTCGCGGTCGTCCTCCTTTCCATGGGCTGGATAACCCGCGAGGTTCTGCGCCTGGAACAGGCCCGCGCCGAGGCCCAGCGGACAGCCCAGTTCGAGGGGATTGTCCGACTCGCGTTATGGCGGATGGATTCCGCCGCCTCCGCCCTGGTCGTCCAGGAAAGCGCCCGTCCCTACTACGAATATTCCGCCTTCCACCGCGCCGGCGAAGCGGTCCAAACCATCAACCAGCCGGTCCCGGAGGACACCCTGGTCCCCTCCCCCCTGCTGGGCCAGGTTGACCGGAACATCAACATCTATTTCAATGCGGAACTGAACGGGCAGCGGAAATCGCCCGATGGGACCGTTGACAAAAAGGCCGTTCAATCCCCGCAAATCCCCTCCGCCGACTGGTCGGGTTGGGCAAAGGACAACGTCGGGAACGAACAACTGTTTGCCCGGCGCGAATCCAGCCTCCAGAATTTCCGGGACCGGGTCAACCTCGACAAGGTCAAGCGGGCTCTGGAAACCGTGCCCGAACCTGCCGCCGTGGTTCCCGGAGAAACCGCCACTTCAAGCCCGTCTCAATCGGATACGGGTCTGAATGACCGGCAGGGTGGAATCCGGGAAATCCAGGCTGAATCCGCCGAACAGGTGGCGCAGGAACAGGGCCGGCACAATCTGGACGAATACGATGCCCGGTTCAAGCAGGTCGCCCGCAAGCAATCCAAGGCCGAGGAGGAAAAGGAACTGCGATACGACATCCAGAGCCAGCTGGCAGCTTCCGCGCCGGCTGCACGAACGGTGGTTGCCGGACCGGCATCGGATCAGCCGTCCGGGCGAAAAACCCGCACGGAAACCATCGTCAAGGAGGACGTCAACGCGTCGGCGGATGTGGATGAGCAAGCGAATATGGCGCCGGCGCAACCGGTATCGTCAATCCGCGCACGGGAAGGCGGTATGCGGGTGGTCTGGGTCGACGACCTGCTGGTGCTCGGGCGGATCGTCGACGTTTCCGGCAAACAATACCTCCAGGGCGCCTGGTTGAACTGGGACCATCTCCGGCAGGAATTACTGGATGAAATCCACGACCTGCTGCCGGAAGCGGACCTGGTCCCGGCTCCCGTCACCGGCCCATCCGACACCTCCCGTCTGCTGGCGTCAATCCCGGCCCGACTGGTTACCGGGGATATCGCCCGACGGGTCATGATCGTGGCCTCGCCTCTCCGCTTTCCGCTGGCCATTGCCTGGACGGGAACCCTGGCCGCGCTCCTGTCGATCGGGCTCCTGCTGGCGGGGATCATGCGCCTGAGTGAACGCCGCGCAACCTTCGTCTCCGCCGTCACACACGAACTGCGCACCCCGCTCACCACCTTCCGCCTGTATTCCGAAATGCTCGCCGAGAACCTGATCACGGATCCGGACACCCGTACCCGTTACCTTCAAACCCTGATGACCGAAAGCAACCGGCTGGGGCATCTCGTGGAGAATGTCCTCGCCTATTCCCGGCTGGAGCGGGGCGTCGGGGCGCGGGTCATGGAACCCGTGACCGTGAATGATCTCATCGAAACGGCCCGGGAACGGCTGACCAACCGTGCCCGCGAAGCCGGACGTGACCTGCAAGTCGACGTTCCGAAGGACGCGGCGGACATCCGGCTCCGGACCGACCGCACCGCGGTCGAACAGATCCTCTTCAACCTGGTGGACAATGCCTGCAAATATGCCGTTCCGTTCGGCAACCCGGCCATCCACCTGTCCATCGCCTGGCAGCAACGTACCGTGATGTTCCGCGTGAGCGATCACGGGCCCGGCCTCGCACGCAGCGAGGTCCGGCGGGTATTTCGTCCCTTCCGCAAATCCGCCAAGCAGGCCGCCTGTACCTCGCCCGGTGTGGGGTTGGGCCTGGCCATCTGTAAACGGCTTGCCCGTCAACTGGGTGGCGATATCGGCTACGAGGCCCGCGCCGGGTACGGCGCCTGCTTCACCGTTCGCCTGCCATCCACTCCAGCCGCTTGAACCTTGCCCTTCGGCCTCCCGTCCATCTTCCATCCCCATCCTGTCCATCCTGTCAAACTCCCACCGCTCCGTCTCCCTCACCCTTGCCGGACATCAGACTTGAGCTCACGACAAACCATGCTAGGCTCACGTCTTTGTCCGGCCACATTGAAAGGAAAGCCATTGCCATGATTCGCATGCAGGACGGCGGGGATAATATCCGGGAAAATCGGAAGGATTAACGGAGGGTCACCACGATGAACATGAACGATTCCCGGGGCCGCGAGGTGGTACGGGACCTGGCCCGGCAGGTAGGCGAACTGGCCCGGCACCCGCACAATGCCGAACACCTCACGCTCTGGCGCGATGTCAACAGCCTCCGTAAACCCGCCCGGATACCCGTGATCTGCCATCCCGGCACCGGCGCCTGGGAGGAACTGATCCCACCCGCTGACATCCTTTCAACGGATCCTGAACTGGCCGGACTGGAAAACCATTTCCGGCAGATCCTGTGCAAATGGGAAATGGGCGATGACACGGTGGTCCAGGGTTACCTGCCCGTCTCAACCGTTATGCAGTTCCAGGGCGACCATTTTTGGGGATTGCCGATCCGGCATATCCGTCCGGCTGATGCATCCGACGATTCGCCCACCCGGACCGCCTGGCGCTATGAACCTCCGCTCAAGGAGGAATCGGACATTGAAAAGATTATCCCCCCGTCGTATTGCCATGATCCGGCCGCAAGCCGGGAACGGGTGGGCCACATGCAGGATCTGCTGGGCGACATCCTGCCGGTCAGGGAAGTCTGCAGCATTCCCGGCCCCGGCGCCTGGCTGCACGGGTGGGCGACGGAACTCCGCGGGGTTGAACAACTGTTGGTCGACCTCATGGATCGCCCGGAATGGGTCCATCGGCTGATGCGAACCCTCATGGAGGGGTTTCTCGGGCTCATGGACCAGTTCGAACAAGCCGGTGTCCTGACATTGAACAATACCGGGCTCTACGCCTGCGATGATTTACCAGGCGCCGGTTATGATCCTGTCCGTGTCCGGTTGAAGGATCTTTGGGGCCGGGGTGAAAGCCAGGAATTCCATGGCGTTGGACCCGCCCAATACGGGGAATTCCTGCTCCAGTACCAGAAACCGATCCTGGAACGGTTCGGCCTGACCTATTACGGGTGCTGTGAGGACCTGACCTCCAAGATCCCCCAGGTGCTCTCGATCCCGAACCTTCGAAAATTTGTCTGCTCAGCCTGGACCGACCTGGGCCGGCTGGCCGATGCGGTCGGCACCCATTATTGCATTGAATGGCGCCAGAAAGCCACCGACGTGGTTTATGCAACCGATCTTTCCGGGGTGCGCAAACACCTCGAATCGGGCCTGGCCAGGGCACCTGGATGCCGGATCATGATCGTCCTGCAGGAACTGGAGACGGTGAACCACAACCGCAAACGCCTGACCGAATGGGCGGCCCTGGCCAAGGCCGTCGGCAGCCGGTAACCCCGGGCTTATGCGTCACCTATAACCCCAGCATGCCGCGCAGCACCGCCAGGTCCGCAGGCACCTGCTCCATCGCGGGCAGATGCCCGCTGGCTTCCAGCGCCACCCACCCGTCATACCCGCGCCGCACGATCTCCCCGGCCACGGCCTGGTTCGGGATGACGCCGTCCCCCAGCGCGCATCCCTGCACGCCGAACGGCTTGTCCGGCGCCCGGGTGAAATCCTTGAAGTGAAAATGGATGGACCGGTCATACAGCTTGTCCAGCACCTGGTCGGCCTGCTCATCCGCCACGATGAAATTGCCGGTATCAAAGACAAACTTCACCGCGGACCCGGCACGGTCGAGGATCTCCCGGCAATCGGCCGACGAACAGATCAGGGTTGGTGACGGCAGGAAATCCTCGATGGCCAGCGTGATGCCGCGCGCCGCCGCATAGTCCACCTGTTCCGCCAGCGCATCGCCAATCATCCGCCGTGCATCGTCGAGCGGCACGCCTTCCACCGGCTTGCATCCGGCCACGTGGGCAATACCGGTGCCCATCTCCGCGCAGACATCCATCCCGCGCCGCAGCCGGTCGATACCGGCCTGTTTCTGCGCCCGGTCGGCATACACCAGGTTCGTGATCACGTCCATGACCGGCAGGGTCATGGCGTGATCGGCCAGCAGGCGCCGGTACAACGGTCCAAGCGCGGGCTGGTCGACAAAATCCTGATGAAACATTTCCAGCCCGCCGGCGCCCCCCGCCGCACAACCGGCAACGAGTTTCTCATGGGTCAACAATCCCTGCGTAATCGTATGCCGATACATGAACGTCATCACCGCTACCCGGATCATGGCATTTCCTTTCCCTGGAACCTCGAAGCAATCTCCTGCCGCACCCGCGAGCCCTATACCCTTGCCCGCGCCGAATATAAACATTATAATTCCTGGAAATATCATTCTGAAGCTTCTCATAAGCCGGAGGTTGGCCATGCAGGGATGGTTGTCTTTTTTCAAGACCGTGGTGTTCCCGGTTGTCCTGGTTGTGGGCTGTCTGTTTTTCTTTGACCAGTATCAGGACAGGATAAAATCACGGAATGCCATCCGTGAAGCGGATGCCCACCAGGCAAAAATCGAATCGGATCCCGCATTATACCGGAAAGCCTATGTTCAGGCGGTCATCCAAAGGCCCTTCTTTGAAGAAGACGGGACCGTGTGTTTTTCCGTCACCGTCTCCAACCAGGGACGTAAGCCGATCCGGTCAGCGGTGTTCTCCGTTACGCCCCAAAGTGGCACCATGAAGGGAAAGACCCAGACCATCCGACTGGGGCCCGTGCCACCCGGCCAGAAACTGGATCTACGCCAGCCAATCGAAAAACTGAACGCCTATGTTCCGACATTCTACAGTTACCTGGGAGAACTCACCGGCGTGGAATTCTAGACGCTTCATCACCCAGCCTGCCAACCACCAACCAGACCGGCCCGGGGTCGGGCCGGCTCCAACCAGACCAGACGGCTCACGAGGACCCTGCTTCGCTCAGAAGCTACGCAGGGCAAGCAGTTCGCCCTTCATGCGCTCCATACTCTTTTCCTTATTCCATCGCGGTGCCGGCGTACTCGCCCGGACCGCGAGGTAAACCCGGGCTTCCATTTCGACAAGGGCAACGGCTTCGCGTCAGATGGCTCCAGCCGCAAGGCGGAGCCGTCGGCGCCATACTC
>Ga0208374_1000650_pt1 | contig 13450 bp, 4 predicted proteins | sample RifOxyC3_FD_184037 | JGI IMG/M metagenome (GOLD analysis project Ga0208374, IMG submission 184037) | Groundwater microbial communities from Rifle, Colorado - Rifle Oxygen_injection C3 (SPAdes) | ecosystem: Environmental > Aquatic > Deep subsurface > Groundwater | place: Rifle, Colorado, USA...
CCCCAAAACCCCAAAACCCCAAAACCCCTTTATTTAAAAAAAATAAATAAAATTAATTTAATTTAATTTTTAAATAATATTTCATTTATTGTTTATTTAATTAATAAACAATTACGTTTAAATTCCTTCTTTAATTTAATTAATGACAAGTTATAGTTAATCATCTTAGTAATTAAAAAATCTTAGTCAGCTTCTATAAAAGGTTTATATCCCTATTCTTTCTAATAATAAACCTAGCCATTTATAACTTAAAGTCACTATGTAGAAAATTTCCAAGCAAATTGATCAAAATCTTTAAAAAGTCTATAGGGAAGTCAACATCAAAATACCGCAAATTCCTTAATAAACAAAAAATATAACTGCCGAATTACCTCTTATGCTTTCTCTTTAATAGACTCTTGAATAATGGAAAAACACTATCTCTTAAACAATTAAGAAGGAAGAAAACAGAAATCCCTAAAATACAGCTATTGGATAAATTTAATTTTGGAGAAGTAGATCAGCCTCATATAGTACTATCCATCAACAGCTTTCAATGCCTTCTGTCCAAAAAATACTCTAAATAGTTCAAAAATTTTAATCTCTTTCTAATAATTAATCCTCTGGTGGAAATCCTTGAAATCTTGATGGATTTAATTCCTAATTTAATAAACTTTCTAAAGTCTATACCTAAGCAAAAGATAATGTTAAATTCCTTCAAACATTATAAAGACAATTCAAAGCAATTAATCAAGGAAATCTTTCTGTTATATAATAAACTTTACCTTCTTTGATGAATGGGCTTAAATTAGTATGGATTATTTCCAGACATATTAATTAAGATAGAATGCTTAATATTCTTAAAAGTATTGCAAATTAAATTTGATAAAAAGTTAATTAATAAATAAAACTTAACACTATTTTTAAAAAAAAGCCTTAATAATCCTAAGATATTCTTAATAAATCAATTAAATGCTTAATTTCCTGGAGTAATTAAAATGCTAAGGTTAAAAAATAAATTAATTCTGGAGAAAATTAAAAAAGATGGGAATTTAATATATAGTAATTATTTTCTAAAACAAAATATATGACCTTTATTTGATAAAATCTTTTGTCTGCCATAAATGATATTAAATCATTCTTTGTTTTACTTGGACCTTAACTTAAAAATGTTATAGGAGATTCCTAAAAAATTGATTAAATGAAAGGATAAGTCTAATCTCTTGCTAGCATTCCTTAATCTTTTAATGGAGATATATTTGATATTAATAATAAAGCTGCTTGGGAATCTAATATGTCAAAATTTAAATCAGCAGTTGAATAAGTATAAAAAAAAACTTTAAGCCTTATTAACTCTGCATTTAAATAATAATTAAAATCTGCATAAGGAGCCTTTGATTTGCTTTAAAATTTTAAAAATCTTAAAACAAGGCAATCAATATCTTAATAAATGAAAAAGCATTACGATTCGATTCTTTAACAATTTTCTAAAGAGCTTGATCAAATGAAAACCTTCTTTGAATAAAATAAAATGAATCCTCCTAAGCCAAAATGTTTACCTCCTGTTGCTGGCTCAATTAAATGGTCAAAATCAATTCTTGGAAGAGTTTAGAGACCAATGGCAAAATTTATACAAAAAAGCCAAATAATGAAAAATAGTAATGGTAAAAAAGTATTAAATGATTTCAAAATTTTCGTTAAGTAATCCCTTAAACCCTATTAATAATCAAAATTTACTAATTGGGCTTCTAAAAATACTTAATTAGCTGTTGATCATCTTCGAAAACCTATTCTTACAAGAGATCCAAAAACTTTTTAGTATTATATTCAATTTACAAATTAACTTAAAATGATGATAAGATAAGCTAAATATCTTGATAGACTTGGATTTTAAATACCAAAAACAATTTTAAATGTTGCATCTCAAGAAAATTAATATATTAAATATATTTAAAAATTAAAATTAATGATCAAATAATATGATTAAGTAGTTCTTAATCTAAAATTCGTTGAAAAAGATTTGTTAAAAAAATAAATTTAAACTCTAGATAAACAAATTTAACCAGGAACTAAAACTTTAAATTGGAATTCTCTTGGAATTAATAAATTTATCACTAATTGAATCAAAGCAATAAGTGTATTTAAAGATACGAAAAAAACAATTATTAATTATATATCTCAAATTTAATAAAAAGTCTCAAGAATAGAAAATGCATAAATAATTAAATAATATTAATGGGAAAAAAAAGATTCAAAGGATATGATTTCTTTTTACAATTTTTTTGATAGTCATCGACAAAAAATTGTAATATCATTAGTTAAAGATTATGAAAGTATTGGATCATAATTATTAGTTAATATATAACAAAAAATTTGAACTTCTCATTAGGGAAATGCAATGCATCAAAAATAAATGTAAAGAACTTATATGTATTGGGAAAGAAGAATACTTAATGCCTTGATTAAAATGACTATTAAATCCTATGCATGACTTAAAGCGCTTCTTTATCCTAAAAATCAAAAAAGAAGTTTATTTGTTATTTAGTCATCTTATGCACATAATTCTTAAATTGGATATTACCCTACGAAAAGCTAACAATAAAAAATTATTCAAAAATTAAAAAAAATTCCCTTAGATGTAGTAGGGAAATATCGCAGATGGATGGACAAAAGTTGATAACTATGTAAAAAAACAATTGCCACACCAGAAAATCCTTAAAAAGTTTTTGCTTTTACATTCAATTCATAAATTGATATTCATCCTGTAGTAGCTCATTTATCTGATTAAATGAATAAAAAAGATATGGATGTAACTAATAGAATATCAACAAATTCTGATTAATGGGGAACACAAATTAAAGCAAGAAATTTTTCCGATCCCAATACTATTAGTAAGGTTTAAAAAAAATTGTAAAAAAATAGTTCAACAAGTAATATTTAAAAATTATTGGTTAATTATTAAAAGCAAATTTAAAAAATTAAATAAATGGATAGATTTTTTAATTGATTTTTTTTTGATATAGACAATCAATAAATTATTTAAACTTGGATTAAATAAGGATAGAAAATTGTTGGAATTATTAGAAAATAGCTTATTGCAATTGCACAAAAATAAGTATCTTAAATTTAAAAATAAATGGATTAATTCACAAAAAGATTGTAATCAAAACCTGCAAATTTATAAACTTTAAAGCAATTACTTAAAGATATTTAATCAATTAAAAATTCTAATATGGATATGGAAATCAAAATTGCTGATGCTCAATAAAAATTTAGAATTTTTATTTCTCATTAAGGAAAATTAACACCCTAATAGCATAACACAGTTTTCAATTTAAATAAAAGATGGGAAGCATTAATGTATGCAGCTAAATAAAAAGATTTTTCCATGAAATATTAAAAAAAGAATTTTGCTGCTTCAACTAAAAAAGATGTATAAGTATTTAAGTAATAAATTTCACAATTTCATAAACATTATATTTAATATGGACCTGGATCATAAGTTGTATCTTTATAGCAAGGAAATTAATAATTAAGAATTTCTAAATAAAAAATGGTAAAATTAACTTTAAAAAAAGATGATCTTGTTACAGCATAAAAATTATTTAATTTACCGATAACTTCATTCTAAAAATTAGTATAAATATAATAGTTAAACCAAAAATATACCATTATTTATTAATTATATCAAAAATATAGAAATGGTGTTTATTAATATTCATCTGTACCCTGGGTTAAATTAGATATAGCTTAGCTATAGAAAAATTCATAATAATGGGAAAAACAAATCAAAAAAATGGCTGATAAAAATTAAAAAGATTCCGCATTTTAAAAATTAAGATCTTAAATTTCAGGTTTTATAACTTCTTTACCTCTTATTTCAGAATTAAAACAAGGTGCTGTTACATAAAAGCATTGGCAAATTATCTTTTAGCATACATAAAAAAAGTAAAAATAAATAAATTTTAAAAATTTAACTTTAACAACAGTCTTTTAATTATAACTTCATAAATACAAATAAATTGTTAAATAAGTCATTACTCAAGCAGTTGCTGAAGCAAAACAAATGGAAATTTTAAATAGAATTTAACGATAATGGAAGTTTTAAAAATTTCCACTTAAATGTAGTAAACAAGGAAATTAAGAAATTTACATTTTACAATCAGCTGATTAAATTAAATAAAAATTATAAAAGCATATTTTTGATATTCAACAAATATAGAATAGTAAATATATTAGCAGTTTATCAAGTACATGAAAAAAATGGGAAAAAATTCTCAATCTTATTAATGATGTTATCTAAATATGGTATGTTGTTCAAAGAAAATGGATTTATTTATAAAGTATATTTGGACAATCTCAAGACATAAAAAGTCTTTTACAAGATATATCTAAGCATTTTGATAATACTCATAAAAGATTCAAAAAAATTATGGAAATGACAGCAAAGAATCCTAATGTAAAAGCATGATGACAAGCGTAAAATAGATTATCAGATTTAAAAACAATTCAAACAGATTTAGATTTATGTCTTAAAGGACTCAAAGCTTATTTAGATCAAAAAAGAAACCAATTTCCAAGATTTTATTTTATATCTGATTAATAACTTCTATCTATTCTTGGAAATTCTTAACCATAATGAATACAAAAATTACTATTAAAATTATTTGATAATTGAAAAAATCTGAAATTTTCTAGAGTCAAAGCAGTATAAGGAATGATTTCTGATTAAGGATAATAATTTGATTTTAAAGCAAAACAAAAACCAGATGGACCAATATAATAATGGATGACAAAAGTAGATAAATAAATGGTAAATACTTTGCATTTAATTGCTAAATAAGCAGTTTTTAATTATTCTAAATAAGAAAGAGTAACTTGGATTAAAAAAAATTTAGGAATGATTTCAATTTTAGGTTGTCAAATTTGGTGGACTTATTCTGTATAAGATGTATTTAAGCAAGTCAAACTTGGGGATAAATATGCAATGAAAAAATAAGCCAAAAAACAAACTGATGATTTAGATAATTTAATTAATTTAGTAAGAACAGATATTACATATAATTAAAGAAGAAAAGTAAATACAATGATTCTTCTTGATGTGCATGGAAGAGATATTGTTGACAAGTTTGTGAGAGATTCAATTTTATATGCTAAATAATTTTAATGGTAAAGCCAATTAAGATTTTATTGGGATTTACAATAAGATTAAGTTATTATAAGACAATGAAATGGAAAATACACATATTGTTATTAATATCAAGGTTTAAACACAAGACTTGTAATCACTCCTTTAACTGATAGATGAATATTAACAATTACAACTGCAGTAACATTCTTTTTAGGATGAGCTCCAGCAGGACCTGCAGGAACTGGAAAAACTTAAACCGTTAAAGATTTAGCCAAATCTTTTGCAACAAGATGCTTAGTTGTGAATTGAGGTGAATAGTTAGATTATCAAGCAATGGGAACTATTTTTAAAGGATTAGTTCAATCAGGATTTTGGAGTTGTTTTGATGAATTTAATAGAATAAATTTATAAGTACTTTCTGTTGTTGCTGCTCAAATTAAAATAATACAAACATCATTAGCAACTGATAAGACAAGAGTATAAATTTTATAATAAGATATGAGAATTATAAAAACTGTTGGAATATTTATTACTATGAATCCTGGATATCAAGGAAGAACATAATTACCTGATAATTTAAAAGCTTTATTTAGGCCTGTAACAATGATAGTACCTGATATGAATTTGATTTGAGAAAATATGCTTATGAGTTAAGGATTTAATATGGCAAGAATTTTAGCAAAAAAAATGACAGTATTATATAAACTAGCAAAATAACAATTATCTCAACAAAAACATTATGATTTTGGATTAAGAGCTCTAAAAGCAGTTCTTGTTATGGCAGGAAAATTAAAAAGATAATACCAAAAATAATTATCTGAATAAAGTGTTTTGATGAGAGCCTTAAGAGATATGAATATGCCAAAGTTTGTATATTAAGATGTTCCTCTATTTCAAGGATTAATTAAAGATTTATTCCCTAACTTAAAAGTTGATAGAGTAGGATACTAATAATTAAAGTAAAAAATTAAAATACATTTAAATAAATAAAAATATTAATGAAAGTAATAAGATCCAAAAGATAAAAATAAACCAAATCAATTTTAATTACAAGTTGATAAAGTAATGCAATTATATGAAACTATGTAAACAAGACATTCAACCATGGTTGTTGGACCAACTTCAGGAGGAAAAACAGTAGTTATTAACACATTAAATGCTTCTCTTACCGCTTTAAAAGGAATAAAATCAAGAGTAGATGTAATTAATTCAAAATCAATTACTGTTAATTAACTTTATGGAATATTAAATCCTGATACTAGATAATGGACGGACGGTCTTTTATCAAAAATATTTAGGGAATAGAACCTTCCTTTACCATAATAAAAACCTTAAAGAAGATGGATTCTTTTTGATTCTGATGTTGATGCATTTTGGGTATAAAATATGAATTCAGTAATGGATGATTCAAAAATATTAACATTAGCAAACAATTAACGTATAAGATTATAAAAACATTGTACTCTTTTATATTAAGTAGGTGATTTACAATATGCTTCTCCTGCAACTGTTTCTAGAAATGGGATGGTTTATGTGGATCCAAAAAATCTTGGATATTATCCATATTTTGATAGATGGAATAGAATAAAATCATAAAAAAATGGATAAGTTTTTTGAGATTCTATAAAATAACTTTATAATAAATATATTCCACCATGAATTTCTTTTATATTATAAGGAGTTGATGGTAATTAAATTACTGCTCCATTATAGTTAATTAATCCAAGAACATCTTTAAATTTAGTTAAACAATTTACAATATTAATGGATGCATTATTGCCAATTTAAAATTGTCCTTAGTAAATTTAATTTTTATAAAATTATTTTATTTATGCAATAATTTGGTCGCTAGGAGCAGCACTTCATTTAAATTCTAGAGATAAATTTGATAATTTTTTAAAAAAAATTTCCCAAAAAATATTAACTGCAACATCATTATTTGATCATTATTTATAAACTAAACCTATGAATTGGATTTCTTGGGAAAAAAAATGCACTGTATTTAATGTTCCAAAAAATACAAAATTTTATTAAATTCTTGTTCCCACAATTGATACTGTTAGAAATACATGGTTTATTTAAAAAATGTTATCACTAAAATTACCAACAATGTTAATTGGAGATTCAGGAACTGCTAAGTCTGTAATCGTTAAAAATATTTTAAAATAGTTAGATACAAAATAATTTTTATTATTGAGTATCAATTTTTCATCCAGAACAAATTCATGAGATTTTTAGCTTACAATAGAATAAAATATTCATAAAAGAACAATGAGAATTTATGGAGCTTAATCAAATAGAAAATTAATTCTATATGTAGATGATTTAAATATGCCTAAAATTGATGATCAAGGAACCCAACAACCAATACAATTAATGAGATTTTTAGTAGATAAAAATGCTTTATATTAAAGAAAAGGAAATTTATAATTAAGATATATTTAGGATGCTTTATATTTAGGTTGAATGACTCCACCATTCGGTAATAATCCTGTCGATCCAAGGTTTATTTCTTTATTTAATTGTATAAATGTAATTTTCCCTTCAAAATAAACAATACAAAATATATATAAATCTATTTTTGTTAAGCATATGGAAAACTGGACATATTCTTTTTAAATTTAACCAGTTTGAAATAATATAACATCAATTACAATGTAATTATATTATAAAATTTCAGAAAGACTTCCAAGAACACCAGTAAAATTTCATTATATATTTAATTTAAGAGATTTAAGTAGAATATTCGAAGGTTTATGTCAATGAACTCCAGATAAATTTCCAAATATTTCTCATATATTAAGATTATGGAGAAATTAATGAACAAGAGTCTTGATAGATAGATTAATTAATGAAGGAGACAGAAATTTAGTCAGATAATAAATAATAAAGCCATTAATTAAAGATAGATTTGTTGATTGTGAATAAGCTGTATTAAAAAATCCCTTATTATTTGGTGATTTTATGAAAGTAGATCCTTTTGATAATTAAAAATAAAATTTATGTTTATATTAAGATTTATTAGATTATTAAAAAGTTAAAGTAAAATTAGAAAATATAATTAATGATTATTGAGAACGATTTAATAAATCAATAAACTTAGTTTTATTTAATGATGCTATTTTATATACTGTTTTAATTCATAGAATAATTAAATTTGCAAGAGGTAATGCACTTTTGGTTGGAATAGGAGGAAGTGGAAAACAAAGCTTAACTAATTTAGCCTTAATAGTCGCAAAGTGCGTTTTATTTTAGATTACATTAAAAAGAAATTATAAATAAGTTGATTTTAGAGAATAATTAAAATTATTATACAAAAAATTAATAAAACAAAAAACTGTATTTCTCTTTACTGATAATCATATTGTTTAATAAGGATTTTTATAATTAATAAATAATATATTAACAATAGGAATTGTCCCAGCATTATTTCCTTAATAATAAAAAGAATAGTTGACAAATCAAATTAAATAAGATGCAATTAAAGCTGGTTATAGATAAACTAAAGATCAATTATGGGCATATTTTATAAATAGATGAAGATAAAATATTCATATTGTGCTCGCAATGTCCCCAGTTGGTGATAAATTAAGGGTCAGATGAAGAAATTTCCCAGGATTAATTTCTAGTACTTCAATAATTTGGTTCTTTCCTTGGCCATAATAAGCATTAAAAGCAGTTGTTTTAAATTAACTAAAAGATTAACAATTACCACCATAACATAAAGAAAATATTTGATAATTAATAGTAAAATCACATATATCTGTTATTGATAAATATTGTGTTTAATTATAACAAATTTATAAAAGAAAAAATTATTGTACTCCAAAGAATTTTTTAGATTATATATCAAATTATAAAAAATTAATAAAATAAAATAAATAATTAATTGCTAATAAAATAAAAAGATTAGAAGGAGGATTATTAACTTTAAAAAAAGGAGCTTAAGATACAAAAATATTAAATTAGGATTTATAAATTCAAAATAAACAGATAAATGAAAAAAAAATAGCCGTTTAATAGTTAATAACATAAATAAATTAAAATACAAGGATTGCAGATTAATAGAATAAAAATGCATAGACAAAAAAAGTATAATTAGATTAAAAATCGATAATTGTTCAAAGATAATAAAAATAAGCCTAGGAAATGCTTGAAAAAGCATTGCCAGCTTTAAAATAAGCTTAATAAGGATTAAAATAAATTAAATCAACTGATATTGCATTATTGAAATAGATGCTTAAACCTCCTCCATTGGTAAGATTTGTAGTTACTTTAGTTTATTACTTTAATCCAAACGGAAATTGTACAGATTCGGAAGATTGGTAAAATGATGTAATTAAAAAATTATTAACTGATACTAATTTATTAAAATATTTAAAATAATTTAGCAAAATAAAAGATAACATAACCAAAGATCAAATAAGAAAAGCAAAAAAATTAATTTAAGATAAAAAGAAAGTAAAAGATTGGAATAATGATCAAAAATTAACAGTCGCAGTAAAATAATCTTCTGAATGAGCTGCAGGATTATTTAAATGGGCAAAAGGAATTATTAGATATTATGATTAATCAAAAAATGTTAAACCGAAAAAATAATTATGAAAAAGATTAGCAGAATAAATGAAACAAACATAATAAGGTTTAATAAAAACAACTAAAAAAATTTAATAATTAACTAAAAATTTAAAATAATTAAATTAAAGAAGAGAAAATTCATAAAAAGAATTAGATGATTTAACAAAAAAATCAAATTAAATGAAAAAAAGATTGTATGCCGCAACAAAATTAATTACAGGATTAGGAAGTTAACAATAAAGATGGAAAAAATAAAGTAATTAATTAAAATAAAATGTAGCAAAACTAACAGGGAATTGACTATTATGTGCAGGATTTTTAAGTTATTCTGGACCATTTAATTCTTAAATTAGAAAAAAAATGATTTATGACGATTGGTATTAAAATATTAAATTAAAAAATATTCCTAATAACGATGAATTTAAAATTCAACAAATGTTAACAAACGATGTATAAGTTTCTAAATGGGCAAGTTAAGGTTTACCATTTGATGATTTATCAGTTCAAAATGGAATTTTAACAATTAGAGCTTCCAGATTTCCTTTATGAATAGACCCACAAGCACAAGCAATTACTTGGATTAAATAAAAATAAAAAAAGAAATGATAATTATTAAGTTTTAAAAGTCCTGATTATATTAAAAAAATTCCTAATGCAATTCAATATGGAATTCCTTGTATATTTTAAGGTGTTGATTAATAAATAGATCCTTTGCTCGATCCTGTAATAACAAAAGCATATGTAATTCAAAATAATTAGAAAATAATCAAATTTGGAGATTAAGCTATTTAATGGGATGATAAATTTATGCTATATATGGCTACAATGATTAGTAATCCAAAATATTCTCCAGAAATTATGGGAAAATGAATGATAATTAATTTTTGTGTAACAATGTAGGGTTTGAAAGATCAATTGTTAAATGTTGTTGTTGCCAATGAAAAATCTGAATTAGAATAATTAAGAAAAAAATTAATAATATAAACAAGTCAAAATAGAACAACATTAAAATAATTATAAGAACAATTATTAAAAGAATTATCAAATTCACAAGGTCCTTTAGTTGATAATTAACCATTAATTGAAACATTGGAAGGCGCAAAATCAAAAGCAGTTTAAATTTCAAAAGCTTTAGATGATGCTTAAATTGCGAAAAAATAAATTTAAAACTCACGAAGTATTTATGAACCCGTAGCAAAATTGGGATCAATTTTATTCTTTAGTATGTTTAGATTGAATGCAATTTCTTAAATGTATTAATTCAGCTTAGCTTCATTTTTATCAGTTTTTAAAACCGGCTTAACAACATCAAAAAAAGATTCAATTGCACAAAATAGAATTAAGCATATTAAATAACATTTAAACAGGTTAGTATATAAATATACTTGAACAGGTATATTTGAAAAACATAAATTAGCATATTCATTTCAAATGGTAACAATGATAATGGATGAAGAAAAATAATTAAACCGAAAATAATTTGATTTTTTTTTAAAAGGAAATACAAAAATTGAGCAATTACCTAAAAAAAATCCATATTCTTGGCTTAGTGAAAAAGGATGGAAAGATATGTTTTAAGTAATAAATTTAGGATAATCATGGAAAAATTTTATGTAAGATTTTTAATCAAATGTAGATTTGTGGTTTAAATGGTATGAGCAATAAAGACCATAAATAAGCGAATTTCCATGAGGATATCAATAAAAATTAAATAGTTTTCAAAGGTTAATAGTTGTAAGAATATTTAGAATAGATAGAGTAGTTAATGCAATTTAGTAATTCATTGTAAAGCAAACACAATCATAATTTTTTGTATAGCCACCAACTTTAAGTTACAATGATATTTTTTTACAAACAACTTCTTAGGCACCAACGGTATTTGTTTTAAGTCCAGGTGCAGATCCTTTTAAATAATTATAGAGCCTAGCATAATAAAAGCAATTTGGAAATAAATTTAAATACTTGTCTTTAGGACAAGGAATGAATTAAAAAGCAGCATAGAAAATATAAAGTGGTGTTGTAAAAGGACTTTGGATTTTATTAATGAATTGACATTTATTAACATCTTTTTTAAAAAAACTGTAAGCAATTATTGATGATAAGCTACCTAAAGCAAATCCATAATTTAGATTATGGCTTACTACAGCACCTTCAAAGGATTTTCCAATAGGAATTTTACAAAAATCATTAAAAGTAGTAACTTAACCTCCAGACGGATTAAAATTAAATATGAAAAGTATTTATGCAAGATTAAATTAAAAAGCACTGGATGCTTGACCTCATAAATGATACAAGCCATTAATTTATGTTTTGTCATTTTTCCATGCAATAATCCAAGATAGAAGAAAATTTGGAAAAATAGGATGGAATATAAGCTATTCTTTTAATTAATCAGATTTTGATATTTCTTCAAGTTTATTAAATAATTATCTTAAAAAAAATTTTGAAAATAAATAATAACAAATACCTTGGCCAAGCTTAAAATATTTAATAGGATAAGCAATGTACGGCGGAAGAGTAACAGATGATTATGACAGAAGAGTATTAACTACATATTTAAGTTAATATATGGGCGACTTTTTATTTGATTAGAATCAACCATTTTTTTTCAGTAAAGCAGGATTTTAATATAAAATTCCAAATGTTGATAGTTATTAATTATATAATAAATCATTATTAGAATTACCTTTATATAATTCACCTTAAGTTTTTGGAATGCATATGAATTCAGAAATTAGTTATCTTTCGAATTCTGCAAAATAAATATGGTCTTGAGTAATTTAAATGGCAACATCTTCAGCTTCATAATTTGCATCAATTTCTAATAGATAATAAGTTATTTCTAATACTGCAGATGATATTAAAAAGAAAATATAGCCACAATTTTAAACTCATATTATTAGATAGAAATTTAATGTACCAACTCCTTCACAAGTCGTTCTTTTACAATAATTGTAAAGATATAATATATTAACAAATAAAATGTTTAATTCATTATCCGATTTAAAAAGAGCATTATTAGGAGAAATAGGAATGAGTAATGAATTAGATTTATTATCTTCCGCATTATATAATGGATTTTTACCAAAAATGTGGAGAGAATTATCTCCTCAAACATAAAAAGGATTAAGTTCTTGGATTATACATTTTGAACGAAGATTTAGACAATACAAAGATTGGGAATAAAGAGGAGATCCTATTGTTATGTGGTTGAGTGGATTACACATTCCTGAATCATATTTAACTGCATTAGTTTAGATAACTTGCAGATAAAAAAAATGGGCATTAGATAAATGAACTTTACATACATCAGTAACTAAATATAAAAAAGCAATATAATTAACATAAAAATTAAAATTTGGCTGATATGCTCAAGGATTATATTTATAAGGTGCAAAATGGGATAATAAAAAATAGTGATTATAAAAGCAAGATCCAAAATAATTAGTTGTATAAATGCCCATATTATAAATAATTCCTGTTTAATCTAATAAATTAAAATTAAAAGGAACTGTACAAACTCCGGTTTATGTAACCCAAAATAGAAGAAATGCAATGGGAGAAGGATTAGTATTTTAAGCAAATTTAAATACAGAACAACATTCAAATCTGTGGATTTTACAAGGTGTATCATTACTTCTTAATGTGGATTAATTTATTTACAAATTACTATATTATTAATTATTTTTAATTAAAATTAATTTAATTTAATTTATTTAATTTATTTTTTTATTTATTTTAAGGGGTTTTGGGGTTTTGGGG
>Ga0208374_1000657_pt1 | contig 13381 bp, 7 predicted proteins | sample RifOxyC3_FD_184037 | JGI IMG/M metagenome (GOLD analysis project Ga0208374, IMG submission 184037) | Groundwater microbial communities from Rifle, Colorado - Rifle Oxygen_injection C3 (SPAdes) | ecosystem: Environmental > Aquatic > Deep subsurface > Groundwater | place: Rifle, Colorado, USA...
CAAATCCCAATATACCAAGGAACGAAGGGCTTTTCACGTTAAAAATACACAATTACAATGCTTTATGTTAAGTTTTTCGCAAGTCAGAAAGTTGAGATATGACCTGATCGCTGAAAAAGAAGGTCAGCGGATAAAAGTTGAACTCAAAGCAATTGACCTGAAGGCTATCCAGGCAGGAAAAGCCGCCACCCAACACGTGTCGGCGAATGAGATCGTCTGTTCTTCACACCTGATCATCACAGTGTTTGACCACATTGAATTAAAAGCAAATCACATAATGAGTATCCGTCAGTTTGTCGAGGACTCAGGTGTGGAAAAATATAAGAAGTATAAGGATTACGAGTCATTCCTCGCGGAGTACGCGGAGCTGGCAAAGCAGAAATCAATGAAAAGGAAAAACTCTCCTGCTGAAAATGAGCGTTTGGATTTTGACTTCAGTTTTAATCCTCGAAACGTCGAAAAATGGAGTTTGGCAAAATACAAAGATCAGTGGGACAACCTGGAAAGGTCAGGCAATTGAGAATTTCCCGTAAGTTGTCATGACACTGCTTTGTTCAAGTAGCCGGGGGGTGGCGCATATAGGGTTTTGCTTCGCGGGGTTCATTCCCCAGAGCGGGTCCGACAGCAGCAGGGCAAGATTTTTCAGGGCGACGACGGCCATGCGTCGGATTGCCTCGATGGAAACGGCGCAATTGGGGCTCAGGAACCCGTAGTGGCGGACCTTCATAAAGCCGGCGGGCAGGACATGCTGGTTTGTCGCCTGTTCCTGTCCTGGAATTTATTTAATATCAATTATTACTAACAAGGGGGTATTCATTTGGAAGCACATAAAATTATTTCAGTAGAAATTGTAAGCGGAAGTGAATTGAACTCTACCTGGAAATCACCTATGCAAGTCATAATAACTGACAAGGGGAAATTCATTGACAATATGCCAGGAAAGCAATTTGGCTTCTTTGTAAATGCCAAGCCTGGAATTGATTGGAAATCAAAAATTGGTCAAACGGTTGATGGAATCAAAATATTTAATCACTCTGGATACAACTGGCTGAATAAACAATAAAACCATTGGTGCCCATCAATAAAAAACGACGAAAACCACCGAATCATCTCATTCGCCAGACAGGTCGACATATAGCGTTTTTATTTAAACTTCTGTTTTTTTGCTGGTAATGCAGGTCGTTCGCTCGCTCGAAGACAAATATGATTTACCGACCAACGCAGGAACCCGCAGATTGGAAATCGTTACTGGCTGATCCGGAGATACAATGGAAAACCGGATTCTCTGCCAGAACGCTCGCCTATTGCTGGGAAGATGCAAAGGGGTTTCCAGACAGCGTGAAACTCGTCCTGAACAGCCCCAATGGGCCATTTCAGGATCTTCAGGCGCTGCTGGTTTTGCCCGAGCACCGGGTGCCGCTGCCTGGCGGTAGGGCCTCATCCCAGTGTGACGTTTGGGTTCTGGCAAAAGACGGAAGAGAACTCATTTCAATAGCAGTTGAAGGAAAGGTCTCAGAGGCGTTCGGTCCTACTGTGGGACAATGGATGAAAAAGGAATCTCCCGGCAAAAGAAAGCGAATCGGATTCATTCAGTCGAAACTCGAACTAGGCCATGTGCCCGAAGATATCCGATACCAGTTGCTTCATCGTACAGCGGCCGCAGTGGTCGAGGCCGAGAGGTTCGAGGCGCAACACGCCGTCATCCTCGTTCACTCTTTCAGCGATTCCGACATGTGGTTTGAGGATTTTGCACGTTATGCGGATTTGTACGGGCTTCACGCAGAGCTGAACCGTACAGAAAGCAAGGCACTCAACTCCGGCATCACCTTGCATCTCGCCTGGGCAAAGGGAGAGTCTGATTTTTTGGAGAAATGAACGAAGCGGGTAGCCGGGGAAAGTTCTCCCCCGGCTCCACACGCCACATAGCATGCGGTTCCCAGAGGCTACCGGGCCGTAGCCGGGTGATGGATGTTTACAAGCAGCCAAAATACACAAGGTGGACAGACTGTCCCGCCGTCACAATTAGGTAGTGTCAATACTCTATTAAGTGATTGTAGAAACCTTCTCCAAGAATTCTTTATGTGACTTCGGTCCAAACAACTGCTTTGGCCGTGGATGATTAAGGACATCCTCATAGGCTGATTTAATGTTTTTCCATGCCACAGACTGCCCATCCCGTGATCTGCCGCGCCCATCGACTAATTCATCAATTTTATCTTGGAGTTCAAGGGATAACCCAAGTGCATGTCGAGTATAGAGAAACTTTTGTCCGGATAAAGACAACACATACTGAGCATGCTCATTCAAGAACGAGGACTTTTCCGGTATGCCTTGGAGCGACAAAGATGCTCTGTCGATGTATTCCTCCCATCGGTCGAATTCGAAGAATATCTCACATTTTGCGATCCATGGGCTCAACGCGCCGCTATAAGAAAGGATGAGATCACGCTTGGCGCGTGTCATAGCGACATAGAGACGGCAGGTATCGCGGTACTGTTCACCGAGTGGCATATCGGCGCTGGGGAGTACCTTGTCACAACAATTGAGAATGCACATCGTGTCGAATTCATAGCCCTTGGTCTGCTCAAGATCGGACAAGAACAATACGCTGTGCTGCAGACCTCGAGAGCCATCGAGCACTGGAAGATTGAAGCGCTTCGAAAATCTCTGTATCTCGAACAGAGAAAAGCCGGCTATAGCTATGCAGCCCTTGTGTTTTCCATTAAGCCCTTCAGACCTGCTAGACATGTAATAGAGGGCAAAGGCAATTTCTTCCTCCAAGTTTGCAGCAGAGAAAACATGAGGCTTCGGGGTGGAGAAGTTAGCAAATTCGGGATCCATAACCTCGAGTTCACTATCCATGATCACATCCCCGTCAAGGTTTTTTACCAACAGTTCGTATGCTGCCTCAAGAATTTCACGGCTATTACGATAATTTTTGAGAATTGTATGAGACCTGGGACCTGGGATATCGATCCCGGCACCTTTGAAAGAATTGTGCTTGGGCAGGACATGCTGCGCCATGTCACCGCAGAGAAAAATGTCATTTTCTCCTTCGTCAACCAACTTGCGGATAATCCTGAGTTCCATGGTCCCAAAGTCCTGAGCCTCGTCCACAAGCACTGAGCTAAATTCTGGCTTGAGGTTGTCCATGTGGCGAGAGAGACAAGTCGTTAGCCCAAGGTAGTCAATCACACCGACCCAGCGCATTTTTTCTTGCCATCCGGGCAAAGCTTGCAATATCAACTCACGCCAAGGCTTTAAAAACTGAATAACGCGCCCTTTACGATCAATATCGAGGTACTTCCTTCTCTCGGCTTCTGTAAAAGCGCTTCTAACCCAGTCAAACTCCTGTCGCAGGTATTCTTCAGGGTAAATGTTCTGTGCATTAAGAGATTTATGAATTGGGAAAATGACCTTTGCAGCGTCATTGTTCAGATCACACCGATAAAATTCTCGCCAAACATCATCAATATGTTCTTCATGATGAAAATCATTGCATTTCCACGTCACATCGTTGTAGAGCTTTTTATTGTCGGGCTCAAATTTCAGAAGATATTCCTGGCACAGACCAAAAAAAGATTGAACCTTAATAAGTGCTCTTGTCTTCTTTTCACCGCAGGCATGATTGACAAGTTCTTCAATAAGAGCTGCAAGACTTTTGTTCAGCGTCAGTATCAGAACAGGTCTTGAGGGATTCTTCTTGGCCAGTCGAATTGCCCGATTAACGATAATACATGTTTTTCCAGATCCGCTGACACCTGATAACTTGGCCGGTCCAGAAAATTCAATATCGACCATTTTCTTTTGCGCCGGATGCATAAAAAGCATCCAGTCTTGGTAGGTAGATGAATTTATAAAACCCGTTATCCATTCCAGATATTCCTTAGTCGCGATATCGATTCTCCGAATCGAATCGCCATTCTGTACTTCAATGAACTCCCTTTCTGTTAATTGTTCGATCTCCGTAGCTTCTCCCCTATACAACTCGATGCGTGTTTTCGCTTGATTGAGGTCACCCTCTTTAAGGAATGTCAATACATCGTAGACAAAGCTGGCTTTGCTTTTGTCCGTGATCATGTCGCATGTCGAGAAGATTTTTTCCTCATCAGAGACATTGTCCAACTTATACAAATTCATGATGATGGACGGAGAAAGATCGTCAAGGAGGAAGTTAAGGTGACGTTCCTTCAATCTTTCCAATAGGTTCTTTTCAGTCCCATCGGATTCACCCGAAATCCTTCCTCTAGGATCACCTATCACTACGGTCGTTCTTACCGACGTGAATTGGCCATCACTACTTTTCAATAGGGTAAAACCCTTGTTCCGTTCAAGCCATTTATCACAGTCGTCATGGTTCCCGACGAAACATAACAGGACACATTTGTCGTTCTGAATTGTGATCAGGCGGTAGCCATCGCCGAGGTCGTACTTGATGCAATGCCTAATTCGAGTTTCTCCATGACTGGTGACTCTTAAGCCAGCCATCGGGTGCTCAGCATCAACCGCAAAATTCCCCAAAATACTCAGTACCTTGCTGGCGATCGCTTGACCACGCCCTCCTTTGATCTTAAGATCACGAAGACAGTGAACCAAGTTTTTCGACTTCAAGCATTCCACAGTGCTCTCCAACGTTCTAATTAAATATCCAAAGTCTATTTTGGTTCTTCCAGTTTAAGCGTACTTTAATTGATAAATATAGCCGACACTACCAGCCGATCCGTTTCAAGATGACGCCAATCATTCTTAGAAAGGAGGGACAGGCAAGTCCACCGCAGTGTACTCAAAGGTGCCGGGTTGGGTCTGCTTGTCAAAGTGGACGGGAATGAATTTGCCCTGGGCATATGAGTAAGGTTTGTACCGGGCCAATGCAATATTCTCCTGCTGTGGTTAACCCTTTCCGGTCTTGGACATTGCAGTCATTCTACACCATTGACAAGTAATAATAAAGACGAAATTACAATGAGTTAACTTTTTCTACAGCCTCAACGCTTAAGTAGCATTTCAGCGATAGTACTTACATGCGCTGGTCCTCGATGAACCGCCATAACTTCGACTATTTGTTCTATTAAACTCATACCCCCCAGATGCTCATACTTAAAGAGAGGTAGTACGTCTTGCATAACCCTGCTGACCTACCAAGTCTTGCCGGAAGCACCTCAGTCAACTTCCTCCGGCCGATTGAGTGCCTTGTCAGCCCTGATTTTACGTTGATGGCGCATAGAAAAAAATCGGTATAAGTGGCAGCAGACTTTTATCTTCATCAGTAAGCTTTGAATAGAATTCTTGCCATAAGGTGATGAAGCGATCTAGGTCGATAAGTTCGACATGAACATGTGAGCTTCTCGCTGTGGTCTTTGCGTCAGGAGTAAAACCGCTAGAAGAGACAAAAATTCCCACGTCGCCGTCTTTCTGCAACAGCCCCATGAGTTGCCGGACTTCCTGGACATTGGTTGTGTTTTCTCGATGCTTGATTTGAACTTTTATTCTTGGTGATACAGTGCCCAGCGGATCACGATAGGCGATTACATCCACTCCACCATCTTTACCTTTAGGCGCGATGAATGGGGTGTAGTAGCCCATCCCACGCAACATAGCAGCTACCAACTCTTGAAATTCATAAGAATTTTTTATGGTTATCTGTTTCTTCAGCCCTTCAATTGCTATCTGTTCGATTTCATGAATAGTTGCCTCTTGCCCCTGCTGACCTTCTTGCTCAACCTCTTCTTCTTTCGATTCAGACGATTTATTTTCTTCTCGCCATTTACGATAAGCGTTTGTTGCTGCCTTGAGGAGGCCAACCTCCCCGAGATGGAGAGCATTTTCTCCCTCGGGGGTTAAATACCACACCCCCTTTTTTTTAACGAGGTATCCAGCCTTTATGCAGTCAATACTGAAGAAGTGTAAAATAGATTGCCACCGTATATAGCCCGATTTTTCATATGTGGCCCTTGCCCAATCATCGAGCGGCACGAGTTTTTCAACCTCGGCAAGCACTTCACGGCCAGGAGCTTCACCACCTTTCTTTTTTAGAATTTGGAGTGCCGCGAAAATTACTTTCGCCGCCAATTCTCTTGATCGTGATAGTTTCAGTGTTGTCATGGTATCCTTCTTAGGCTAACCGACAAGCATCACCCGCGGCCCGCCCAGACTTGCCGCGTAAGCGCCTGAACTTCGCCGCCTCCAGTAGCACCTATTGTTTGCGATTTCATAATATTATTGAGAATAAAACTTATCGCCATGAACCTAACCTTCTTTAACAAGTCGGCAACCCTGCCAATAAGCCGAACTTAATATTCACAACCTATTCTGATAACCAGAAATACAAAAAGATATCAATAGGTAATTTCGCTAGTATCGGCAACCGACCTACCTAGTAATATACTAGTAATATCGCCCGGAAACCCTTGCTGGGGTGAAAGGGGATTTGTCAGGCGAGTACTAGGTCGGGATATCTTGAGAGGCATCTTTTTTTGTGGTAACAAGAAAACCATCCCTCACCTGATTCCGCGCCACCAGAATGGTATCAATCATCTCTTTCGACGGTCCGGCAAACTGGTTTCGAAGTGCGTCCACCAGGGGGAGCCAGCGAATAAAAAAGTTTGGTAAGTCAGCTTTACTCTGAATCCTCTAAACCATAGAAACTCGTGATGTCGAAGTAGTATTCCGTAACGAAGCGAATCGTTTTCGAATCTCGCTTTTTGGTGTGCACATGGACATCAAACCCAGGTGCACCATAACCATTGGGTCCTTCCCACTCTGCTTTAAGTTCATGCCAGTCTTTGTCCGGAAGTGCAGTAACCTCAAATGTAAGCACGTCGTATAATCTATCATTGTGACTGGTCAGCTCTTGTCTGAGCATGTTCCATCTGATTCCAGAGTAACGGTCGTTTTGGGGACGAAAAATGATGAGTTCCTCATAGATTCTTTTCTCAACAAATATATATTCGAGACCAACGCCGTCGAAAGGTATCCCCTTCGGAATCACGGGATCATTCTTGTCGATGATCACAGCGTCATCGAGTGTATAGCCCCATCCTCCTTGGATTGGAATCTCACCTAACATCTTGAAATTGTTAGCTAGAATCTCTCTTGGAGACAATTTTGATATGATCCGTGGTGGCTGAATGTCCATTGGCATGTTCATTTCCTCTCAATGTGATGTTTGGGTGGTTTTGATCCTGCGGCTTTCGGTGGCAAATATAGGGGGGAGGAAAACCGTACGTCAACGCCAAGAGATTGGCAGGTGTTGGGTCGTCGGGAATCCAAGTGATATATATCACATTACTATGTGATGATATATATCACTTGGATGACCCACACAAAACAAGGAGGACGGACGATGTCAGACAATCAAGTTCACCCTGGGAAGGACCTCAATGGTGCGGATCGACTCGGTCTGTTGAGCCATGAAGATGAGATCAGGCTTAACAAGGTTATTCGTGAGGGGTTCCATTCCATGCAGGAGGCCGTCCTGGCCTGTGCCTCGGATGCTGCGGAAATTCGGTTCTTGAAGGATAGGGTTAATCTCTGGGGCGCAAAGGGGGTCGCTCTGGACCCGAATAAGAAGCACATCAATCTCATTGTCGACCGAGTAAGGAAGGCAGCTGGGAAATACCCTGGTCACCCTGACATCATCGCCCTGGGGGAGCTGGTCCTTGTTCTTGACCAACAGATAAACAACGCTCACCACTGGATGACCACAGCCAATCAGGGGTTGGTGATGTTTGCGGCTGCGAAATATCTAGGCCGGGGCTTGGCCTACGAAGATCTGGCGCAGGAAGGCAATATCGGGCTCATGCATGCCGTGTTCAAATACAATCACGCAACAGGCAACCGCTTCGGTACCTATGCGATCTGGTGGATCAGGCAATTCATTACCAGGGCACTTATGGATAAATCCCGCACCATACGCCAGCCGGTACATGTTTCGCAGACCAAGAGCAAGTATTTCAAAACCTTTCATGCACTGGCTGCGTCTTTGAGGCGAAAGCCTTCGTTGGAAGAAGTGGCCAAAGCGTTGAAAATGTCTGAGGCGGTGCTCTCAAATGTACTGAATGCGCCGAACGAACCTGTTTCGATTTCAAGTCCAGCATGGGATGACGGTGTGTCACTTGAGACACTTATGACTACCAGGGGGACGGAATCCGTACTGCAGAGAATAGACTATGAACAGCGGGTTGAAGCAGTGCAGAGGGGGCTTGATTTCCTGACCGAACGAGAGGCGGCAATAATCCGTATGAGATTCGGAATTGGTTGCAACGAGCACACCCTCGGGGAAATAGCTGGGAAACTCAGACTCTCCAGAGAGAGAATACGGCAGATTGAAATGGCGGCCATGTTCCGGCTCAGGCATCCGAAGAGGAAGAAGGCGCTTGCGGGTCTTATGGGGTAATCTTTGCGGTAGTCTTCAAATGTGGCGTGGATAGAAGGCGACCAACTCGCCACCGAAATAGAACTATTATTTTGACATTACAGCGTGTTTCGGTGTTGAGTGGGCTTTAGATAATTCACCAAAGTCAACAGTAATGGAGAAACTATGAAGCTTATACCAAGAGTGTTGGCAGTCTTTCTTGTGATTGGATTGATGTTGGCTTGTTCGGCACCATCTGAGGCTGAAGGAACAGGACAAGCAACAGAGCAGGGACGGACCGCCTCAAAGGAGCATCTTGCTTCTTTAGTGAAAAAGGCTGAACAGGGGGATGTTGGTGCCCAGCATTTCTTGGGATTGAGCTATGACCTGGGACGTGGAGTGCCTCAAGACTATAAACAAGCTGTCTATTGGTACACTAAAGCTGCTGAGCAGGGAGATGCTAGTGCTCAAGTTAGCTTGGGATCTATGTATGACGAAGGAAAAGGAGTGCCTCAAGACTATAAACAAGCTGTCTATTGGTACACTAAAGCTGCTGAGCAGGGAGATGCTAGTGCTCAAGTTTGCTTGGGAGTTATGTATGCCCAAGGACTAGGAGTGTTGCAAGACTATAAACAAGCTGTCTATTGGTACACTAAAGCTGCTGAGCAGGGGAAAGCTAGTGCTCAATATATGTTGGGGTTTAGGTATTGCGAAGGACAAGGTGTCTTGCAGGACTACGCAAAGGCATATGCATGGTGGAACCTGGCAGCTTCCCAAGGGTATAAAGATGCAAGAAAGAATAGGGATATTATCCTAGGTAAGATGTCCCCAGGTCAGATTGAAGAGGGGCAGAAGCTTTCACGGGAACTCAATGACAAGATAAATAGCCTAGCCAAGTGAGTTCCTGGGAACCGACTAAGCATCCTGGCCCTGTTTATGCCCTTCTTTTGGGTGATATTGGGTCTTCCCATGCCCAGGTATGCCCAAGGGGACCAATCGTCGATTCTAGGTGAGCAATGGGGGACGTACTTCAGATTATAAGATTTATCTCAACTTTCTGAGAGTAACATCGGGGACATTATTGACTAAGTTGACAAAACCTGGCGAAAGCGAGGTTGTAAAAATGAAGGCCGGGCAAGCCAAACCCAAGGGCACTCCTTCGGGCCATACCAGGCTCACCCGGCACTGTATCCTGCCCCAGAGACGCTATCTTCGGAACGCCCCTGGCAAGGCGGCCTGAGCGAGACCGCCCTGTACAACAAATCCAAGGAGGATTCATAAAAAATTACAACTGCAGTCGGTCGTACCGGCACCCTTTGCCCTTGACGAAATATACGCTCATAAAGGTCCTCCTTGTGCGGAAAAAACAGGGAACCCCCGAGCTTCACACCTCCCAATTCCTGCCAGTGCTTATACACCCAACTTGCACTCTTCTTCAGGAATCGAGCTACTTCCTCAGGTGTCATTATCTCCGAGGTAGTATTTTTGTCAACCGCTGATGCACGAACCGGTATGGTTGATACGCAGTAGCCGCGTGCGGCGAGGCGTTATAGAAAATCCTGTACTGATCGGAAATCAGCTTCCTACTCTACCCCATTACTAACCCGGCTCAAAAACCAGCTCTGGCAACACAACCTCCCAGCGATCACTGCATACTCTATCCTGAAACTCTTCTCCTTCTTCTTCACGACGTCGAACGATGATTGCGATCACCCGTGCATCGATACACCTCATGCCGTCGGGTGGTGAGAAATTTCTGGCCAACCTCCCAACCACTTTTCCCTTGTAATCCAGCAGTTCACGTCGTTCCCCCTCCTGCCGCAAGGTGAGAGGGGCGTCTGCGGAAAGTGCTCCAATCGCTTTGTGCAACCAGTTTTGGGCACCATAGCGCCCGGCAAACCCCAGGTAAACATCCGCCGGGGTTAATCGCATATAACTCCGAGCAAGTTCCGGCGCCGGTGGTGGCAACTGTGCAGCCGGACACCGCAACAGACAGGGTTCATCCGGCAACGCATCAAGCAGCGCATGCCCGGGAGCAAAGCGGGCCAGCGTGAGGGTCTCCCTGGCTCTGGTCATGGCAACGTAGTACAGGCGACGGCAAGCGTCACCATCCTCATTTTTTCCCACTCTTTGCCAGTTACCATCCAGTACAGCTACATGATCAAACTCCAACCCCTTGGCTCGATGCGCGGTGAGCAGCATGAGTCCGGTCTGCCGGCGACGTACCTCTCGCCCCCACTCAGCCAACCACTCAATAAAGTGACGGGCTGGCAGTTCCATGCCGCCGGTTTCCAGCGCGTATTCCTCCACCGCCTCTCGGAGAAGGGACCACCATGTACCTCCGGCCTGGCCATCGAGCCATTCCATCAGATCTGCCGTGGCCACAAGCTTGTTGCTCCGGTTGTTCAGCCATCCAATCATCGCCTGGGTTTCTCGCAATCGCCAGAAATTTGGCGTCGACTCGTCGGCCATTTGCACTGGAATACCATTCAACTCGCAATAACTGCGCACCGGTTCGAGGTATTTCCACTCCCGGGCAATCACCGCAGTTCGCGCCCAGTCCCAATCTGGTACAAGCGAGGCCAGGCGTTGCAGCTCGGTCATGATCGCCACTGCCTGAGTCATTGAACTGCTTCCTGCCGACACGATCTGAACACGACCTCGAGTAACCGAATCCGTACGTTGCCATCTACCTCCCGGCAGGCTCTTTTTTCGGTTCCGATTGACGGTAATTGGATGTTTCGCCTTCATGCGCCGAGCAGCTGGCTCGATAACGAGATTGGCCGCGGATATGATATGAGCGGTCGAGCGATAGTTTTCAACGAGAAAGGTTGGCTTGGCGGCATAATCAGCCTCAAACCGGCGGATAAATTCAACAGAAGCGCCATCAAAGGCATAGATATTCTGGTCGTCGTCGCCAACGGCAAACAGGCTGAGCCTGCCGTCCTCGTCTGGGCGAGATCTGCCAGCCAGACCAGAAATCAGCTCATACTGTTCCGGACCGATATCCTGGTATTCATCCACAAGAATCCAGCGGAAACCGGTGAGCAGGAGGTCGCGTTGTTCATCTGCTTCTTCAGGCGGCAACCCCTCTCCTTTAAGCAAGGCAACGGCCTGCTGCAAAACCTCCTTGAACGCTTCACCATCCCCCTTCATTTCCCGGCCGGCAAAGCTCGCTCCCGTCAACCGCATGGCAAGGGCATGACAAGTAAGCACGGTCACGCCCTTTGCATCATCGCCAATCAATTCGCTGAGCCGGCGCCGAATCTCCACCGCCGCATGCCGGTTATAGGCAAGGGCCACGATACCGCGCGGGTTTTCCCGCCGAACCCTCACCAGATAAGCGATACGATGAACAAGGACCCTGGTCTTTCCCGATCCGGGGCCGGCAAGGACGAGAACATTGACCAGTTCGCGGTCGTCCGCCACAATGGCTTGCTGGATCGGATTATGAAGTGATTCGACAATAGCGCGCCAGGACTCGGGTGTGGTTTGCCGGGACAATTCTTTCTCGCGGTCGGGCAGCCAGCGACGAATGAATTCTTCACGTTTCAGACTGAAATAATCCATAGTCAGCCGCAGAGCGTCAGCCATTGCCTCTATCCCACGCTGCACGTATTCGGCCATGACATGAATTTGAACGACCTGCTCCTGGTAGTGGAGCTGCAGGGGCGCGAAATCGGCCTTTAAGAAATTCCGTTTATCCTGGTTGAGGAGAATCGTCATTGCCGGCCGGAACACTGCGAGTCCTTTGTGGAGGCGAATCACCTCCTGTTCATGCAACCAGAGCAATGCCCGCTCAACCAGTTTTTGCGGATCTTTCATCTGTGCTTTGAGAAAGAGATCCCCCTCAAGGGCGGCTGTCAGCTTGCCTAAGGTCGTTTCCGCCAAAAGATCCGCGCCCCGCAACCCCGGCGGGACGCAGCCGAGCAGATGCGCCAGCAATCGCCTCGCAGCATCGCACCGCAAACGTGCGGTTTTCGCGAGCGCCTGCCAATCACGCTGCAGCCGCACTTCCACCATCTCGGCGTCCAAGCGCTTCAGACGTAAACTGCCGATGCCGCCATCCTCGTTTCGGCCATCCTGGGAAATGCTTTTAATGATACGCCATACTTTTTCCGGCAAGGCATGCGCATGGCCCTCATTTTTCAATCGTTGCGTCGTATGGCGCAAATGCAGGACCGATGTTTCCCCCTTGCTTAGCTCGGGCGCTGCAATCTGCATTGCATCAATCAAAGCTGATTCGAGGGCGACAGCTTCCTCAAAACGTTTTTGCGAAGAACGTTCTATCCCGGCGTGAGCGTAGGCGGTCAGAGTCGTATCGTTGCTGGCAATGCCCACCCGTTCCAGATCATACATCGCCCGCCGAACACCCTCGGCACTGAGTCCACCGGCGCCCATCAATTCGTCGGTAGAGATTCCCTCATCGGGATCGGCCGTGATCAGCGTGTACACCACACGCAGCAACTGACTACGGTATTCATCGGTCATCGCGACCTTTGCCAGTTTCTTTTTCGCCTCTTCCACGGTGGATACCCGCAACGAAGAAGGAAACACCTGGACCGAGTTCTCTTCGCGGCTAAGCAAAACCGCTTCCTCCAGCCAGGAAATAGCGGTTCGTACCCGGGTATCGTCGGTGGCGGAATCCCGCTTAAAAGTTCCTTCTTCCTCCTCGGCAAGGATCTCGCCGGCCGTCGCCACCACTTCGCCGCCCAGGCGTTTCTTTCGGTCCAGATTTTTTAGTGACTTGAGAATTGCCTGGATTTCCTGGCGGCTGAGCCTGGAATAAGCCGACATCTTGAACTGCCGTTCCACATCCTCCGGCGTGTAGAGCAGAACACAGCGTGCCGCGTGTCGATCACGACCGGCACGGCCCGCTTCCTGCAGATAGTTTTCCAGAGAACCGGGAATGTCGGCATGGACAACGAGCCGCACGTCCGGCTTGTCGATCCCCATGCCAAAAGCATTGGTGGCGACGATCACCCGCAGGTCGCCACCAATGAAACGCGCCTGCACGTTTTTCTTGCG
>Ga0208374_1000661_pt1 | contig 13351 bp, 9 predicted proteins | sample RifOxyC3_FD_184037 | JGI IMG/M metagenome (GOLD analysis project Ga0208374, IMG submission 184037) | Groundwater microbial communities from Rifle, Colorado - Rifle Oxygen_injection C3 (SPAdes) | ecosystem: Environmental > Aquatic > Deep subsurface > Groundwater | place: Rifle, Colorado, USA...
AGCATAATATATCAGGACCCTTTGAACGAGGTTCTGCTATTTTTGGTTACAAAAAAATGTTTTCTTATATTTTGCGAGAAGGTGTGTCACGCCATGATATGTTATATAATTTTGATAAGATTATTAAATTATTCAAAATTTCAGGTTTGGAAGCACAGCAATTTTATATTCAAATATTAGATCAGGTAAAAAGAGACGGTGCAGAATATGATGGTGGAAAATCTGTTCATCATCTAAATACTATAGCTAATAATTTTAGAGGAGATATTTCAAAAGTATTGCAAGAAGCACAGGAATATGGGGATATAAAAGGATTGCAAACTTTGGTAAAAGATTTATCTACACCAGAACAAATTTTTAAATCCTGGGAAAGTTTAAAGAAGTATGCTGAGTTATGTCAGTTGTTAGGTAAAAAAGAAATCCTTGGTCAATTAAAACAATTAAAAAGTGAAGGTGAAGGGAAAGAAAAGCTGTACAAATATATAGAAAGATTAGCCTTTCATCCAGATATAAGTATGCAGAGTGTAATTCAATTTTGGCGTAATCCTGAAGCCTTTTTAGGTCTTTTGGATATTCACACTGATGTTATACTTCAAAACAGAAAAAAACCTTCGAACTATATCGAAATTCCTAATTTGGATTTAACAGCTGAACAATTGAGAGATGCACTTGTGGAAGGTTCTTTGGATCAGATTCAGGTATTTGAGCCATTAGAGATTGAATATGAATTGCCAGCACGAAGTATGTCAGTGCAAGCCCCTTTTGAATTAATTAGAGATGCTATTGGAATGAAATCTATGAATTTGGTTGGAAAAGCTCAAGATCCTGGAAAAGTATTTGCAGAAATTCAGACATTTTTAAAGAAAAGTGGAATCAAAATAAATTTTAGAAATTATTTGTTTGGAGAAGAAAAAACAGATGAAGAAGTAGAATCTAAAATTGTAGAGATAGTCAGAAAATATTATAACCCAACAGTTGAAACTGTAAATTATAGAGCAAAGATAAATTTGAAATCAGATCCTGATGGTGTTGTGGCTGGCAATGACACTGCTTGTTGTATGCCATTTGGTTCTGGAAAAAATAATATATATACTTTCAATCCTGTTTGTTCTTTGTTTACTCTTCAGCGTCGTGGCGGAGATGGTGTATGGCGCACTGTAGCTCAAAGTGTTTTGACAAAAGATAAAAACATTGGAGTGAATGTTGCAGAACTGATAAAAAAAATTCAAAATCCAGAAGTTATCCATATGCAAGATATTGTTCCAGAAGAGTTACTTCGAGAATCCAAATTTACTCTTGCTTGTGACAATGTCGAGCTCGCACCTTCTGTGAAAGGTAGTGAACTTATACATAAGCAAGTCGAGTTAGTTTATGCTGATTTTATGGCAGAATATCTGAGTAGATTTTCTGTTAGAGATAATTTGGATAATTTACAAGTGGTAATTGGAAAAGGTTATTCAGATAGTCTCACAAACCTTTCTCAGGTTGATAACCTTTATATACCGAGTGCTCCTGTGGGGTATAGTGATAAAACACATAGCACAGTATATCAATTGAAACCAGAAAAAGGTTCTTTTGTGACAAGAAATGTTGTTGAAAAAAATAGAGAAAGTCGTGGGCAGGAATTACAAACAGATATTAAAGGAATTAGTTCTTTAACTTTTGAGGATTCTCTACCTGTAGCATATATAGAAGGTAAAGCATATCGTGATAATGAGTCGTTGATACAATTTTTACACAACATGGAAAATGCTTTGATTGCAAAAGATATTAATAATGCTACAAAAAATAGAGCTAATATGAGTTTCAAGTATACAGACAAAGAGGGAAAAGTGCATGGTTATTTGTTGGCTTATGAAGGGATTGGTTCGGAAGGCACTGAAAAATTACAAGGTAAAAATATTTTATATGTGGCTGATATAGCTAGTGATGGAGAAGTATTAGCTTCTGGAAGAATATTAATGGCAGCATTATTGGAACAATATAAAAAGGAATATGTAGATAAAGGTAACCCTATACCTATTTTTGCTCAGATGAGAGAACAAACTTCTTATTTAATTGTTAAAAAACAATTAGACAGATATGCAAGCAAATTTGGTATGAAGTTTACAATGGAAGAATTAGGAACAAACACCGTAGGTGGGGATGTAATGCATGAAGTGGTTTTGAGGTTAGTTGTATAGTTTGTAAAATTAATTTTATTATCCACAATCAAAAAAGTATCTTAAATTAGCTAATATTTTTCCCTTGTCAGTCTAAAAATTACATGCTACAATAAAATAGCTATGAGATTATTTTCCACAAAATTAAAAGGAGAAATGACAACCCTTATTTAACGTACAAGCCACCATATCTGGTGGTTTTTTTATAATAATTAATATTCAAATTTAATTTTAAATCTTTAAAATATGCATATACCACTAGCCCTTACTTATGATGATGTTTTGATAGTTCCACGTCGTTCGACTTTTTCTTCTCGTGACGAAGCTGTAACCAAGACTAGACTTTCGCGTCATATCAATCTAAATGTTCCGATAGTTTCTGCTAATATGGATTCAGTGACTGGATCTGATATGGCAATTGCCATGGCTAGACTCGGTGGTATTGGCATTTTGCACCGTTTCAATAGTATTGAAGAAAATGTAGAAGAAGTAAAACGTGTGAAGAGAGCGCAAAATTTGATTGTTAGTGATCCTTATACTGTGGATCCGACAAGCACAGTGGAGAAGGCCAAAGAATTTGCTGCTGAAACTGGAGTGTCTGGGTTACTGGTAGCTAATGGTGACAACAAATTGCGTGGAGTACTATCTCGTCGTGATTTTCTTTTTGCCACAGACATGAATCAGCGTGTTGAAAAAATAATGACACCGCGAGAAAAATTAATTGTGGGTAATGCTTACACAACTTTTGAAGAAGCTAAAAAAATTTTTGCTGAATTCAAAGTAGAAAAATTACCATTGGTAGATGAAGAAAATCATATTGTGGGACTGATTACTAGTGATGATATCAGACATATTATAAATTATCCTTTGTCTAATCGTGATAGTGAAGGGCGTTTGATTGTGGGTGCTTGTGTGGGAGTGCACGGTGATTATTTAGAAAGGGCTCAAGAACTTGTCAAAGCTGGGGTGGATGTTTTGGTAATTGATATTGCTCACGGACATTCTGATTTGATGTTCAATGCAATTGCCAAACTTCGTGAAGTGGTACCTGAAGTGGATCTAATTGCAGGCAATATTGCCACTGCTCGAGCTGCTCAAGAATTGTGTGAAGCAGGAGTGGACGCTGTCAAAGTCGGTGTTGGTCCTGGATCCATTTGTATTACCAGAATTGTGACTGGTTGTGGTATGCCTCAGTTGACAGCTGTTATGGAGGCAGTCAATGTTGCCAAAAAATATGGTGTACCCGTAATCGCTGATGGTGGTATTAAGAAATCAGGAGACATTGTCAAAGCTCTTGGTGCTGGAGCTGATAGTGTAATGCTTGGTAGTATGCTGGCTGGCACAGAAGAAAGTCCTGGTGTGGTGATGAATAAAGGTGATAAAAAGTTCAAAGTTTCTCGTGGTAGCGCTAGTTTTACTCAAGCCAATGATAGACGAAAAATAAATCAAGAAAAAAAGAAAAATATGAGTGATGTTGTTCCAGAAGGAGTAGAATCTATTGTTCCATTCAAAGGAGATGTAGGAAGTATCATTCATCAAATGGTTGGTGGACTTAAGTCTGGTATGAGTTACACCAATTCACATACAATTGCAGAATTACAACAAAATGTTGAGTTTGTCCGTATTAGCAGTGCTGGTTTACAAGAAAGTGGTGTACATGATGTGACGGCGATTACCTAACACTGATTACACTGATTTTAAAAAAGATTACACAGATAATTGTGAGATCGATTAAAAAATAAATTGAAATTTAATTTTTATAAAAATGCATTGATTACAGTATTGAGTATTTATTTTGACTATTTTTTTATGTCAGTGTAATCCTCAGTAATCTGTGAAATCAGTGTCTAATAAATAAAGTATGAACAACCAAATTACCGTGATAGTCGGGGCACAATGGGGGGATGAGGGAAAAGGAAAATTAACAGATTTTTTGGCGCAAACACAAGATTATGTGGTACGGTTTCATGGTGGCAACAATGCAGGACATACTGTCGTAGTTGGTGACAAAGTTTACAAACTTCATTTACTCCCTTCAGGAGTAGTTTCTCCACATGTTACTTCAATTATTGGTAATGGTGTCGTTGTTGATCCAAAAGTATTACTTGAAGAATTAAATAATTTTATCGTGGACAATCCAAAACCAAAATTACTAGTTAGTCAGCGTGCTCATGTCATCATGCCATATCATATTGCTATGGACGAAGCACTTTCTGGTCATCAAGGAAGTCTAGGTGCTGGTAGTACCAAACGTGGTATAGCTCCAGTCTATGCAGACAAAGCATATCGTCATGGTATTCGCATTGGTGATTTGCTTGAACCAGAAATTTTGAAAGAAAAATTAGAAAAATCTTATAAGTTCAATGTAGATTTGTTGCAAAAAGTTTTTGGTTTTGAATTTGTAACTTCACAAGAAGATATTTATGCAGAATATTTGGAATATGGTAAAAAACTAAAAGAGTTTGTACATGATACTGAATTAGAATTAGCAATGGCTTACAAATTTGGACAAAATATTTTGTTTGAAGGTGCTCAGGGTATGTCACTTGATCCAGACAGTGGTATGTACCCTCACACTACCAGTTCCAACAATGTGGCTGGTTATTGTGAAGTTGGAGCTGGCGTGGGATTGAATTGTGAAAAAAGAATAATTGGCATTGTCAAAGCTTATGTCAGTCGTGTTGGTAACAGCCCTTTTACCACAGAATTATTGGACGAAACTGGAGATTTCATACGTGAAAAAGGTTTTGAATATGGTACTACAACTGGTCGTCCTCGTCGTATTGGTTGGCTTGATTTGGTACAAGTTAGACAAGCTGTTCGTACTAGTGCTTTGAATGAGCTTGCTGTTACCAAGCTTGATGTCTTGGCTGGAATGGAAGAAATAAAAGTTTGTGTAGCTTATAGTATCGACGGTAAGATGGTGACTGAGATGCCGGCAAGCTTGGACGCGGTACGCAAAGCCAAACCAGTTTATACTAGTTTTCCTGGTTGGACAGACCTTATTCCAGAAGACAAAGAAAGAATAAAAAAAGAAGGATTCAAGAGTTTGCCAGAAACTATGCAAAAGTATTTGCAATTTCTTGAAGAACAAGTTGGATGCAAAGTTTCTATCGCTTCTTTTGGACCGGATAGAAGTGAGACTGTTTTTGTTAGTTGATACCGATTTAACTCATTTTAAAACAATATTATATTGAAATATTTGTATCAAATGGTTTCATTGACTCACTGACAATATGAAAACAATAATAGGACAATGAGGCAATGGGACAATTTTTTTCTTAGTAATTATAAACTTCTAAACTAAATTGATACTTAGTTTTCGTAATAAATTATGAATTTAGAAAATATTTCGCCTGTAGATGGTCGTTACAAAAAAGATACAGAAGAACTCAGCAAATTTTTTTCCGAAAGTGCTCTTATTCGTTATCGTGTGATAATTGAGATTGAATACTTGATAGCTTTGGGTAAAGAAAAAAACTTCGTACAAGTAAAAAGTTTTTCTAGTGAACAAAGAAAAATTTTGCGCAATGTTTATCGGAGTTTTACTCTTGATGATGCTGAACAAATAAAGACGATTGAAGATGTGACCAAGCATGATGTGAAGGCTGTTGAATATTTTTTGCAAACAAAATTTGTTGAACTAGGTTTTGAAGAATACATTTCTTTTATTCATTTTGCTTTGACTTCGGAAGACATAAATAATTTGGCTTATATTCTTAGTTTCAAACACGCTTTGCAAAAAATATATTTGCCACAAATAAAAAAAGTTGTTGAAAGTCTGTCCTTCCAGGCTGATCAATATAAAAATCTAGCTATACTTGCCATGACTCATGGTCAGCCAGCTACGCCGACAACTTTGGGAAAAGAATTATTGGTTTATGTAAATAGATTGGCAAGACAAATAAAGAAAATAGAAAATCATAAGTTTGAAGGTAAATTAAACGGTGCTGTTGGCAATTTTGCTGCTCATAATTTTGCTGTCCCGGAAGTGGATTGGAAAAAGTTTAGTACAGAGTTTGTTAGTTTTATTGGACTTGAACCTTTGATGTTTTCTACCCAAGTGAATAGCTATGATTCTTTGGTGGAGAGTTTTATGATAGTTAGTCATATTAATATCATTTTGTCAGACTTGAGTAGAGATATGTGGTTGTATATTAGTCGTGGAATTTTTTCCCAAGTGGCGCAAGAAAATGAAGTAGGCTCAAGCACCATGCCACACAAAATAAATCCTATCAATTTTGAAAATGCGGAAGGGAATGTCAGTATCGCCAATAGTTTGTTTAATTGTTTGATTGACAAACTACCACAATCTAGAATGCAAAGAGATTTGAGTGGTAGTACTATCATACGTAATCAAGGTGTGGCTTTGGCTCATTCTTTACTTGTTAGCAAAAATATAATTAAAGGCTTAAGCAAAGTTGTAGCAAATACTGAAAAAATAAAAAGTGAACTAGGTGGCAATTTTGAGGTAGTGACTGAAGCTTTACAAACAATTTTACGAAAAAATGGCAATAGAGACGCTTATGAAAAGATAAAAAACCTTAGTCGTGGTAAAGCTTTGACCAGAGAAAAATTTTTGGAGTTTGTGGAGACTTTGGATTTGTCTATGGCAGACAAGGTGAAGTTGCAAATGTTGGTGCCAGAGAATTATAAAGGCATTTTTTAATCACAGGTAATACTTTTCATGTTTTGTTATTAATGTTATAATAATAAAAATCAATTATGAAATATAAAAAAAGAAAAATACTACTATCAAAAAATACTTGCTTGCAAGTACATTCTAGATTTTCTTTTTTATCAAATTTATTATCTATTTATACCGTTACTACCAAGTAACGGTTTTTTATTTTTAACTTACAAATTTATGAATGACAAATGGAATTTAAAAAAACAAATGTTGGAAGAAATAAAAAATAAAGGTGGTTTTGTAAATTGTCATAATCATTTTGATAAGGCTTTTTATATAAATAAAGAAAGTTTGAACCAATCTATGGTAGATATGGAGCTCAAGTGGAATATGAGTGATAATATCAAAAGGAATTCCAGTCAGCAGGAGATTGAAGATAGAATTGCTACAGCACTTGAGATAATGTTGGAACAAGGAGTTTCACAAGTTTGTAGTTTTGTGGATGCTTACGAAGCTGTAGGACATAGAGCAATTGATGCCGCCAACAACATGAAAGAAAAGTATAAAGATAAAATAAAATTTTTGATAGCTACTCAACCACTTGGCGGACTTGTAAATAAGGAGTCAAGAGATTTGTATGAAGCAATTACTGCCAAAGCTGATATCGCCGGTGGCTTACCTTCCAAAGATAGACCAAATGATGAAGAAAGTCTTGATAATTTGTTTGCCATTGCTAGTAATCTAAACAAACCAATCCATATTCATATTGATCAAGAAAATAATCCTTATGAAAAGGACACTGAAAAAGTTTTCAAATATGTAGAAAAATATCATTATGAAGGGCGTGTGGTTCTGGTTCATGCTCTTTCAATTTCCGCCCAAGATAAAAAATACCGACAAGAAATTTACAAAAAAATGGCTGATTTGGGTGTAGCTGTTATAGTTTGTCCTTCGGCTGTTTTGTCTATGCGCCAACTTGAACAACACACTTCACCATTACACAATTCTATCGCCAATGTGCCAGAGATGGTTGAAGCTGGTGTTTTAGTTGGTTTGGGAGTAGACAATATCGCAGATTTTTACTTACCTTTTGTAGATGGTGATATGTGGAATGAACTTCGTATGTTGCAAGAAGCTTGTCGTTATTATAATTTTGATGAGTTAATTAAAATTGCTTCTGAAAATGGAGCAAAAATTTTGGGTGATGAATTATACAACAACAGACTAGTCGATTATTCTTATAATTTAGCTTCGTTTTCACGACAAGTCGTTTAAAATTAGAACTATAAATATTAATTAAAATTTTATGGCAAAATTATGGCAAACTAGTAGTACCCAATTACATCCAATGGTTGAAAAATATACTGTGGGGAATGATTATCTTTTGGATCAGCGTTTGATTCCCTTTGATATCGAGGCTTCAGTGGCTCATGCCAAGGCTCTCAAGAAAGCTGGAATTTTAAGCCAAGAAGAATTACAAAAATTAGTCAAAACTTTGGCAGAGTTGTTAAATCTTTATAATGATGGTAAATTTGTATTACAACAGTCTGATGAAGATTGTCACACAGCTATAGAAAATTTTTTGGTAGAAAAACTTGGTCAGTTGGGTAAAAAAATCCATACTGGAAGATCTCGTAATGATCAAGTTTTGGTAGCGACACGTCTTTATACTAGGAAAAAAATAAAACAAATCAGTCAAGAAATCATAAAACTGGAAAAAGTGTTTTTACAAATGGCCAAGAAATATGAATTTGTGCCGATGCCAGGTTATACCCATACACGCAGAGCTATGCCTTCTAGTATTGGACATTGGGCAGCTGCTTATCTAGAGGAGCTTATCAACAATCATATGTTACTCGAATCAGCTTACAAATTGAATGATCAAAATCCACTTGGTGCAGCAGCTGGTTTTGGAATCAATTTAAATATTGATAGAAATTATACTAGCAAACTGTTGCATTTCAAAAGAACACAAGTGAATTCTCTTTATGCTGTGAATAGTCGTGGACTTACTGAAAGTTATATTCTTTCAGTTTTGACTCAAATTATGATGACTTTAGGAAGACTCTCTAATGAAATGATTTGGTTTAGTACACCAGAATTTAATTTTTTTAGTTTGCCACTGGAATTTACTACAGGTTCAAGCATCATGCCCCAAAAAAGAAATCCAGATGTTTTTGAAATTGTAAGAAGTAATGTCAATGTAATTGTTGGTTTGCAAACTCAGACCAAAGATATTTGTAAGAATTTAATTTCTGGTTACAATCGTGATACCCAGCTTACCAAAGAACCACTTATAAAAGGTATGGGAATTACAAGAAGAAGTCTAGAAGTTTTGTCACTTGTGATGAAAAAAATAAAACCAAATACCAAAGTTTTGATGAATTCTTTTACACCAGAACTCTTTGCAACTCATGAAGCTATAAAGTATGTCAAACAAGGTATGCCTTTTCGTGATGCTTATCAAAAAGTAAAAGAAAATTTGGATAAAATAGAAATTTCTGATCCAGTTTCTGCCATCAAAGAAGTAAAATCTTTGGGAGGTCCTGGAAATCTTAATTTGAAAAATTACAAAATAGATAAGGTCTTAAAATAAATAAAAATATGTTGTTGAAATCTTTTTACGATCCACAAAAAACTTATGAAGAAAATTATGAGCAAGGTCCTTTTGGAGAATTTTCAAATCAACAAAAATATATAGATTCAGATTTACCAAAATATACTTATCATGGTTATCCTGTTTATTTACCTTTTGGTATCCCAGCAGGACCAATACTAAATAGCAATTATGTCAAAGCTGCTTTTGAAAAAGGTTTTGATATCGTTGTTTACAAGACTGTGCGTACTGATAGTTTTTCTTGCCATCCTTACCCCAATGTTCTGGCTTTACATATAGATAAGCTGAGTCAAGAATTGATGAGACAAAAGATTGTGGCTGATAATAATTTTCAAGAGCCTCTGTCTATTACCAATTCTTTTGGAGTTCCTTCCAAGAGTGTAAAAGAGTGGCAAGAAGACGTCAAAAAGGCAATTGGTTATGAGAGGAAAGGACAAATTTTAGTTTTGAGTTTCATGGGTACAGTCAGACCAAACCAAAGCGAAGACGACTTTATCAATGATTATGTTTTGGCAGTTAGACTTGCCAAAGAAACTGGAGCCAAAGTATTGGAAGCTAATTTATCTTGTCCTAATATTGGTAATGAGGGATTAGTTTGCTATAATTTAGATATCACTAAAAAAATTTGTGAAGCTATCAGACAAGAAATAGGTGGTACTCCTTTGGCTATAAAAATTGGTTATTTTGATAATGATGAAGATTTGTTGAAGATTGCCAAAATTGCCCATGATTATGTCGACGAGATAGTCGCCATAAATACACTTGGTGCGACAGTAGTTGATTCTTTTGGACAACAAGCTTTGCCAGGACCAAATCGTGTGAAGAGTGGTATCTGTGGCACGGCCATCAAATGGGCCGGGCTTGATATGGTGAAGAGATTAAATAAAATAAAAGAAGAAAACAACTATAATTTTACTATTAGTGGTGTAGGGGGAGTGATGAACAAACAAGATTATTTAGATTACAAAAATTTAGGGGCTGATGTGGTATTTTCTGCTACGGGTGCTATGTGGAATCCACTTTTTGCTCAAGAAATAAAAGATAACTAATTTTATGAATACAAATATCGAAAATCTAGTCTTACAACTTTTTGAAATTGGCGCTGTGAAGTTTGGTAGCTTCGAACTCAAGAGTGGTATCATTTCTCCAATTTATATTGATTTGCGTGTTATTGTTTCTTACCCACAAGTATTGGAAACAGTAGCCGATTTGATGTGGAATAAAATAGCTGACTATGATTTTGATATTATTTGTGGAGTACCTTATACTGCACTGCCTATGGCCACCGCTATTTCTTTGAAGTATGGCAAACCTATGGTTATGCGTCGCAAGGAAGCAAAAGATTATGGTACCAAAAAAATTATCGAAGGACATTTTTTGGCAAAACAAAAGTGTCTTATTATTGAAGATTTGATTACTAGTGGTATGAGTATTTTTGAGACTATTGAACCTTTGGAACAAGAGGGTTTGGTAGTAAAAAATATTGTCGTACTTCTCAATCGTGAACAAGGTGGACAAAAAAATTTAGAAAGCAAAGGTTATCATTTGACTTCTGTTTTGAGTATGACTGAATTATTGGATATTTTATTAACACAAAATAAAATAAATGAAAAAACTTTTGCAGAAATAAATAATTTTATAAAACAAAACAAAATAAAAAAATAATATGCTTAGATATTCTGATAGAGCTAAATTATGTTTGCATCCTTTGAGCAAAAGATTGTTGAATTTGCTAGAAGAAAAACAAAGCAACCTTTGTCTGTCTGCTGATGTCACAAGTAAAAGTGAACTCTTGAAATTGGCTAAAGATTTGGGAGATAAGATTTGTGTGCTAAAAACTCATATAGATATTATTGAAGATTTTGATCAAGATTTGATTATTAGTTTACAGCGAATTGCTGAAGAAAAAAACTTTTTACTTTTTGAAGATAGAAAATTTGCTGACATTGGTAACACTGTGAAACATCAGTATCAAAATGGTATTTATCACATTGCTGATTGGGCGCATATTACCAATGCCCATACCATACCTGGTCCGGGGATAATAGAAGGTCTAAGAGAAGTGGGGCAATCCAAAGGGCGTGCTTTGTTACTCTTGGCTGAGATGAGCTCGAAGGGTAATTTGGCGGAGGGGAAATATACGGAGAAGACTATTGAGATGGCAGAAGAGTATCAGGATTTTGTGATTGGTTTCATCACTCAAAAGAAATTAATAGACAATCCTGTTTTTATCAATTTTTCGCCAGGAGTAAATATGGCAGATAGTGGTGATAGTTTGGGACAAAATTATAATACGCCAGAAAGTGTAATCATCGAAAAACAGAGTGATATCATTATTGTTGGTAGGGGAATTTACCAAGTTGAAAATCCTTTGCTTGAAGCTGAGAAATATAGGCAAGCTGGTTGGCAAGCGTATTTGGATAGACTGGAAATGTAAATTAATTTTTTAAATAAATAGAAAAGCGCAACTTTGTACAAGTTGCGTTTTTTTGTTTATAGTATTGACATTTTGGCTATTTTATGCTATAATTTTCGGTCGCTTTACCGGATGTCCCGGTGTTGTTGGCGTGTCTTTGCGGAGGCTAGAGATGATTATTTTTTTTCGTATCTGGGTTCTGGTTATGTTCCTGTTCACCATCGGTGCCTGCGGGCACCTCAATCCGCTCGAGACTGGGTCAGTGTCTCATTCGATCGATCGGCGTCAGTCGCCGGTTATTGTGATGGAGGACGATCCAACCAAGGCCGGCGGGGCTTTGTTCCGCCAGGCCGAGCAGGAGGCTAATCACCTCCAGCGTCTGGTCCCGCAGACTGAGTTCTGCGTGATTTTCAATTCGCTGTCCAGGCGGGCGGGGCTGAACCTGCGCCTGGAGCCTCTGCGTGTGGGGAGCGGGGCTAAGTTTCTGATGACGGATAGCAAAACCCGGCAGAAGTGGCTCATCGCAGTCACTAAGTCGGGTGGCGTTCTCGTCATCAAAAGCAAGTCTAAACCACACAAAAAGAAAAAGAGCCGGAGCATTCTGCTCTAGGCTCTCGAAGGGAGGAAGCTCGTGCGTTGCGACAACACAGTCGCAACGCACGGGCAGAAAGAAAAATATTAAGAATACTTCGAAAAGAAGTATTTTTTTGTTTTTAAAATTATTTTATTTCAATTTTCTCCCCCAAAAACTTTGGTTGAATATTAAATAGTAAATCTAACATCATTTTTATTCTAGCAAAGCTTTCTCTGATTTGTATTTTTGTATTAGCATAAGAATTTACATCACGAGCATTGTAGCCTACTGCTTCTATTCCTTTTTTATTTGCAATGTATATTGCTCGTTCATTGTGGAATTTTTGTGAGATGATAGTGATACTTTCTTGCCCAAAAACTTCTTTACTTCGGATGACTGAATCTAGAGTGCGGAAGCCTGCATAGTCGAGAAATATACTTGACGTTGGTATACCAGATTCTAGCAAATCTTTTTGGATAGTCGTAGGTTCATCGTATTTTCTCGTGCCGTTGTCGCCGCTTACTAAAATGAAATCAATTTTGCCAGCTTCAAAAAGTTCTTTGGTAGCTGTAATTCTATAAGCATAATAAGCATTGATACGACCATCATTCAAATATTTACCAGTACCCAAAAGTAGTCCTACTTTGTTGTGAGGAATTTCGTCGAAAGAAGTGTATATTTTTTCGTTAGTATTTTTTTCTATTATTTTGTTAGTGATGAAAATAGTTGAAGAAAGAAAAACAACACTCAAGAAAAAAATTAGCAAAATTTTTAAGAAAATTTTTTTCATAATATATAGGACAATTTCCCCTCCTAATAGGAGGGGTTAGGGGAGGTCTAGAGTATAACAAGACGTTTATCTCAAAGATGGACCCCCTCTCCACCCTAGGCGGACCAGCCTTGGGCGGGTAGCTCCCCCTGCTAGGGGGGGAGAATCATTTTTTATTTGTCA
>Ga0208374_1000662_pt1 | contig 13349 bp, 11 predicted proteins | sample RifOxyC3_FD_184037 | JGI IMG/M metagenome (GOLD analysis project Ga0208374, IMG submission 184037) | Groundwater microbial communities from Rifle, Colorado - Rifle Oxygen_injection C3 (SPAdes) | ecosystem: Environmental > Aquatic > Deep subsurface > Groundwater | place: Rifle, Colorado, USA...
TACAGATCAATAATGAGTGGTTTTTTGTTTAATCTACATTGTCTCCTTCTAACCTTCGTCTTCTTTCATCCAATATTTCATTTTCAAATTCAAAGTACAACGTCCCTTGTGGTCTTCTTTTATAACCCAATAAGTCTCTTGCTATATTAGACATATAATCTATTTTATCACCAATTTTTATTTTGTCATTTTTCATTACTTCTGCAATTATATTTGAATCTCTTGTAAAAGTAAGTTTTGATCCGATAGGTATACCATAGTGAGTAAAATGAAATCTTGAACGACGTTCTCTTACTTTGTCTACTTCCTTTTCTTGTTCTGGCGTTAATATACTATTGATTATTTCTTCTTTTATTTCTACTTTTTTTAACGCAAGAGTAGCGTATTCTGGGTTCATTTTGAAAAATTCTCTATTGTCTCTTGCACGTCTATCTGCAAATATGGAGTGTAGCCATTTTTCTTCTTTTTCTACATTCTCAACATTGGCTGCATAATATACTTCGAAAGGTAAAGGTACTCCAGTTCTGTCTAATTGACGAATTCTATCTTCTACTTTGCCATTAGTAAAGCCTATTTTTATATATTCAGGCATGGCTTCATTTGTCAGTATGTAAACAATTCCCATATAATTATTATTTCTGAAACACAAACAAATGTTCATGCATTATTAATAAAAAATTGAGTTTTTTTGATTTTTTTACCCAGAAACCTGTCGCTTTGCAATTGTGCTGTTGTTTTATAATATCTTCTTTTAGTTTGAAACCCTGTTTCAAAAATTTGTCCATGACTTTGTAAGCCATTGGCTGGTACATTTTGTTTCTTCTTGTATCACCAATCAAAATGGCACAATATTTCTGAGGTTTTAAAACTCTATATAATTCTTTTGCAACTAGTTCCATTTCTTCGGCGAATTTTTCTATATCATGAATATTTGATAAATCTTCTTTTATCTTTCCTTCACCATATTTTATAATATCGGCGTAAGGTGGGTGAGTGAGGACAAAATCAATTTCATTATCTTTTATAAAGTCCATTTTTCTGGCATCACATTTTATTATTCTTTGTCTAGCTTTGTTGTTTACTTCAAAGTTTAATGATTTTCTAGTTCTTTCCAATGCTTCTTCATTTACGTCAATACAAGTAATATGGCGATTGAGTATTTTGGCTTCAATAGCGGTGGTTCCTCCTCCAATCATACAATCGAGTAAGTGATCTTTTTCGCCTGAGTAACGCAAAATCAGATTGCGCACTACTTCTGGTGCCCAATTTCCCCTCCAGTCTGATTTGTGTGTTGCCCATTTCCCACGTCTCGGGAAAGACCAGACTGTTGAACATTCTAAGTCAAAATTATCTGGGTGAAGTTTCATTTTTACCATTTTAAATCATTAAGTATGTTGTTTTCAAGCATACTTAAATTAAAAACAAATTCATTACTATTGTAAGTCTCTTCTAGAGGTCTTTGTGTTGTTAACCAACCTTTTCCATCAGTAACCCATATAAAATCAATATGTTGTTTTTTTAATTCTGTATGTAAACCCTTGAATTCTCCACAAACTGCTTTTAATTTTGATCCACCTCCATTATAAAAATTTACTTCAAACAATTTTATTTGTTTATTTTTAGGATTATAAACGGCAAAATCAAAACTTCTTTCTGATTTATCTACTTTTACATCAACATTCCATTTTCTTTTTATATCTGTGGCTCTAGCTTGGGCCTTGTATTCTAGGTTTTTATCTTTACATAATTTTATTACAAATGATTCTACTATTTCTTCCATTATGGAGCCACCACGATTTTTTCTTCCATTACTATCAAGACCAACTTCAACTCCCAAAACATAATCTACTAAATTTTTAATACCATCTTTTTTGAATAAATTTGATAAACCAGAACTTTGTAAAAACTCATAGTATTTTTTACTATTTTTTTCTTCTAGTGAGAAATCAAAAAATTTGGATGTCTTATTTTTTTTATCGTAAATTTCCAGTTTATTGTCACGTACTGCTAATAGGACAGGTAATGCCTTTATTATGTCTGGGTTTGAAGTATAGAGTTTTTCAAACTCTTCTTTTAAATTTTCTTTGCCTAATAAATAGTTTAGTTTATTTAGTGTAATTTCTAATTCTGAACTATTATTAAAAATTTTTTTCCAATTTACAAAATAATCCCAAGTTTTTATAGAATTTTTTAATGTACCTATTAGAGTTTCAAAATTTTTTTGTAGCATAGTGTTTAAAATAATTTAAAAGATTTTAATAATTAATCACCAAAACTTCTTTAATTTTTCCTCTTTTACTTGCTTTAGAATTTATCATTCTGTTAGCATCTATTTTGTGTATTTTTATTTTTTTATCAATTCCAGAATAAAGTTTGTTTATAAAAGGTGTGTTTGAGTTGGAAAGCATAACAAAACAGCCTCGTTTGTGAAGTTCTACAAAAGTATTTCTCAATTCTTCTTGTTCTTTTTCTAAAAAAGCTTCTTTGGTGTAACTAGTAAAACTAGAAGTCTTATTTACTGGATAATATGGAGGATCAAAATATACAAAATCTCCTTTTTTGGCTTTTTTCAAAACTTGTTTGTAATCTTGATGTAGTATTTTGATATTTTTTAATGTTTTGGAAAGTTTTAGTAAGTTTGGCTCATCACAAATTAGGGGATTGTTGTATTTTCCAAAAGGTACGTTGAATTGTCCTTGGTTATTTACTCTGTACATGCCATTGAAACAAGTCCTGTTTAGATAAATGAATCTTGAGGCTATTTTCAAATTTGAAAGTTTGTCTATTTTTTGAGCACGAATTTTTAGAAAAAATTCTTTGTCGTATTTATATTTTTTTAGACTCTTTATCAGACTTTTTGCATCATTTTTTATGACGTTATAAGTAATTATCAATTCTTGGTTCATGTCAGAAAGAACAGCTTTTTGTGGTAGTAAATCCAAAAATACCGCACCACCTCCGACGAAGGGTTCAAAATAAGTTGCTTTGTTTGGATTAAAACCTTCTGGAGGATAAAGCCCTAAATCTTTGAATTGTTTCAATAATTGTCTTTTACCTCCAACCCATTTTACAAATGGTTTTGGTCTTTCTGATATCATTTTTTCAGCGTCTTCCAATAGATTTTCTTTTCTAGCCAAACCAAAAATAGTCGTCGCATAGATGTGATTTATATTGAAAGTTTTTTGTAATTCTAAGACGGTTTCTTTTTGGAACATAGTATTTTTTTATATCGTAATTTTACCATTATAAACTTTTCTTGGCAAATACAAAAAACAGAACTTTTCAGTTCTGTTTTCCTTTAAATTTTATTATTTTACACCACACCCTTCAAATACTTACCCGTCCAACTTCTCTTCGCTTTTATAACATCAGCCAAGACTCCTTCAGCTACTACTTCACCACCAGCTTTGCCACCGTCAGGTCCTAGATCAATTATCCAGTCACTAGATTTTATTATATCAAGATTGTGTTCGATGATAAGTACTGTGTTGCCTTTGTCCACGAGTTGATTCAAGACGTGTAAAAGTTTTTTGATATCTTCGAAATGCAGACCAGTACTTGGCTCATCAAGAATATATAGAGTTTTGCCAGTTGAACGACGAGACAATTCTGTCGCTAATTTTATTCTTTGCGCCTCACCACCAGAGAGAGTAGTGGCTGGTTGACCAAGTTGCAGATAACCAAGACCCACATTGCGGAGGACTTGTAATTTTTCGGCAATATTTTTGTTGTGCATGAAAAATTTGTAAGATTCTTCTATTGTCATCTTGAGAATTTCAGCAATATTTTTGTCTTTATAATGGATTTCAAGGACATCGCGGGTATAGCGAGTACCATGACATTCACTACATTCTACATAAACATCGTTTAAGAAATGCATTGGAATAGTGACATAACCTTCACCACCACAAGCTTCACAGCGTCCATCACCTTTGACATTGAAACTAAATGTGCCGGCACTGTAGCTTTGCATTTTTGATTCTGGTAGCTCAGCAAAAAGATCACGGATGAGAGTAAATATTCCTGTGTAAGTAGCCGGATTACTGCGAGGTGTACGACCAATGGGGGTTTGGTCAATAGTAATGACTTTGTCTATATTGTTTAGGCCTTTGATAGTCTTGTGTAAGCCTGGTTCATCTTTGGCACGATAAAATTTCTTAGCTAATTCTTTACTTAAAATATCTAATATTAAAGTTGATTTACCAGAACCAGAAACACCAGTGATACTGACGAGTTTGCCAAGAGGAATTTTGACATCAATATTTTTCAAGTTGTTGGCTTTGGCACCTTCAATAATAATTTCTTTGCCATTACCTTTGCGTGGTTTTTTTGGTGTATCTATTTTTTCTTTTTTACTTAAATAGCGACCTGTAAGGGATTTACCAGCTTTGATAATTTGGGCAGGAGTACCTGACGCCATGATTTCACCACCATATTCACCAGCACCAGGACCGATGTCGATGAGATAGTCAGCCGCTTCCATAATAGCTTTGTCGTGCTCGACGACGATTACTGTGTTACCAGAGTCTCTCAGAGATTTTAGAGTTTCTATCAGTTTGTCATTATCCTTAGAATGCAGACCAATGGACGGTTCATCAAGAATATAGATAATACCAGAAAGTCCAGCTGAAAGCTGTGTGGACAATCTTACTCTTTGAGATTCACCACCAGAGAGAGTGCTGACGGATCTATCCATTGTTAGGTAAGATAAACCTACTTTGTCAATGTGATCCAATCTTCTTTTTACTTCTTTGGCAATAGTGATAGCAACTTCTTGTTCTTTGTCTGATAATTTTTTTAGTAAGTCAGCTTTTTTATTTTCAATACTTTTGAAAAAATTCAAAGCTTCACCAATACTCATTTCGACCATGTCGGCTATTGTTATATCCGCTACTTTAATATTGATACTATCTTCTTTCAATCTTTTGCGATTGCAAACTGAACAATCTTTTTCATGCATGTAAGTTTCAATTTCTTTTTTGACGTATTCAGATTTACTAGTTAAATATTTATTGGTTAAGTTTGGGATGACGCCTTCGTAGACAACTTTTTTGCCATTTAGATCATATTCTTGTCCGTCGGTACCATAAAGAATAATGTCAATCACTTTTTGTGGTAGTTTGTCTACAGCTTCATCAACTGAAAAACCTTGAGCTTCGGCTACTTTGCTAATAAGCTCTTGATAATATACTTGATTACCGACCAGTCTGGTCCAAGGTTGGACAGCACCTTCTGCAAGAGTTAATTTTGGATTTGGGATAACAAGTTCTGGATCTACTTCTAGAGTTTTGCCAAGGCCAGTACAGCGAGGGCAAGCGCCATAAGGACTGTTGAAAGAAAAAGTGCGAGGTTCGACTGGTTCAAAGACACGAGCACATTGACTACAGATTGGTACTTCGGAAAAAGTCGTATATTGGTTTTTTTCTTCGTCAAAAACTTTGACAAAGCCGTTGGCATAGTCTAGTGCTTTCTCGACATGAATTGTCAAATCACTGAGTGGAATGGCACTTAGTTTGTCGATAAGCAAATCAATATCATAAAGATATTCAGGATTGAATTTGAAATTTTTCAAATTTTTTATTTGGACTTGTACGCCGTTGATTAGTAGATTACTAAACCCTGTTTTTTCGATTTTAATTTTTAGATTTTTCAAATTGATTTTTTGTCCGCGGATAATAGGGGAGAGTAGCAAACTTTCTGGACTTTTTTTCTTGAATTTTCTGACTTCTTCAATAATTTTTCCTTTATTCAAAAAATCAACTGGGATGTGACATTTTGGACACCATTGTTTACCAATGCGTGCAAAAAGCAAACGTAAGTAATCATAAATTTCGGTAGTTGTACCGACAGTTGAACGAGGGTTTTTGGCGAAATTTCTTTGATTGATAGCGATAGTAGGGGAAAGACCTTGGATTTCGTCGACGTCTGGTTTGTCTTGCATATCCATGAATTGACGAGCATAAGCATTGAGACTCTCGGCATAGCGACGTTGACCTTCGGCGTAAATTGTGTCAAAAGCAAGAGAAGACTTTCCTGATCCGGAAAGTCCTGTAATAATAGTTAGTTTATTTTTTGGTATTTCGACTGAGACATTTTTCAAATTGTGTACTCTGGCGTTTACTACTTTTATTTTGTCGTGCATAGATTAGCTATCTTTATTATTTATTTTTGTTTTTATTATTTTCCTGTAAAACCAAATTGGCTGTAGTGTTTGACCATTTTGGTTAAATCACTATTATCATAACCTACAATATTAGCATCTAGATTTAGTACTACACCTTTCAACATTTTTTCTTTTGTTATCAAATATCTATCTGGTCTAAGTGAATTTGTTGGTGAAAAGACTTCTTTACAAACATCAAATCTTGTGGAAAGTATAGTTTGTATTACTGCTGTTGTAATAATATTAGTTGTTCTTGCCATATTATTACATAAATCTACAGCATTACCGTTTTGGTCCATACCAATGAGATGTTTTTCATCTTTGACACCGTTGATTGGTATATTCATTTCAAATTCTAGAGCATAGCCAAGTAATTCACTGTTGCTTGCTTTACATTTATTTTCTAGATTTATTATTTCATTATCTATTTTGGGTATTAAGTAAGTTTGTTTATAAATATTGTCAATATCTGTGGGATTATCGGATTTAGATTCAATCAAAGCACCATTTTTACATACTGCAAAAAGTGTTACATCACCACCGACCCAAGGCCAAGTCCAGTAATCTGTTAGGGCATCAAAGACTAATCCTGTTCCTGTAGCACCTTTGGCTACTATCTGACCTGCAAAACTAGAGTTAGTTATTATACCGGCAGCAGTACCTGTAATGCATTTGTAACTTGTTGTTTTTGCTGCGGTAGGTTCACCAAAACATAGGTTGGTATTATCAGTACAAGTTTGACCAAGACAACTTTGTCCACCAGTTTTGTCTACATAGTAATTATTGCCACAAAGTGCTACATTGGAAGTGCTTATATCAAACCATTGAGCTTTGTCGATATTTATCGTAGAAGAAGAACTTTGGGCATTGGCTAAAGCAATTTTTACATCTCCACCCAAATTTTCACAATAAATTGGGGCAATACCTTCAGTATTGATAGCCCAAATACTAGGTAAACGAAAATTGACCAAATAAGGATTGATAGTATTTAAGATGGTATAGGACAACGCCATTAGTATTAATCCTATGACTGAGCCCATGATTTTTTTCTTGGCTTGTCCGACGGTATCTGAGTTGCCACCTGAAAAAATATACATAACACCAGCAACTATAATTACCATTACAGCCACCACAGAGCCGACGATGAAACCATATTGATAAATAAATTTTATGAATTCACCAACATTGGAAAATTGTGTTCTACCACCAAAGGAAATAGTCGTGATAGCTTGTCCAGCAGGTAAACAAAAACCAATTTTTCTATTTATAAGATCAGTACCTTCGGTATTGGTTTTGCAAGCTGCGCGAGCGTCTTCATGATCTTTGGCACTGTAGAATCCACCTGTTGTATCAGTTGAACCAAAGTCTTCTCTGAATTTTTTGCAATCTTCTTCTGTCCAACATTTTTGATCAATAGCTGCTAAACTAAATTGTGGTAACAAGACGAAACCAAACATCAAAATTATAAATAGTCTTTTCATAGTTTATTTATTTAAATTTTTAATGATTAGTTTGTCCCATTCATCAGCGCTGATATCGCCTTCTAGAACCTCACCATTTATTAGATATGTTGGTGTGCCACGTAAGCCAATGCTGACAGCGTCTTCTAAATCTTTTTCAATATTATTGATATATTTGTTGCTAGTAAAGCAAGTATCAAATTTTATCATGTCTAAGTCAAGACTTTTTGCTTCATAATAAAGTGAATCTTTGTCTAATTGTTTATTGGTATATAGGGCATTATAATATTCCCAAAATTTGTTTTGTTCATGGGCACAGCTATCAGCAATCGCAGCATTTAGAGCATTAGGATGTATTTCGGCTAATGGTAAATTTTTGAAGATTACTTGAGTCACTGGTTGGTATTTTTCCAGGATATGTTTGAAAGTATTGTAACTTGCTTGACAATAAGGGCATTCGAAATCAAGAAAAGCAATAATGGTTATTTTGGCATTTTTTTCTCCTTGGGTAGGATTGAATTTTTGGATGAGTTTGGAATAATCAGTGACATTTTGAGGGGCATCTTTGTCGATACTAGAACTAAAATTCTTTTCATATTGAGATGCAATATTTTGGATAGAGAGGCTATTTCCGTATTTTAGTTGTACTGAATAATAAATAAAGAAGCTTAAGAAAAATACGATAATGAGAGCAATTAAACTAAGTGAAGTTATAAAAAAATATTTCCAAAATTTTGAATTTTGTGGCATAGAAAATTTTTATGTAAATGGTGCTCATATTATAACATATTTTGCGCTTTGTCAACAGAGAAACACTAATTTTAACACGAATAGACACGAATCTTCCTTTATACTTTATAACAAATTATCTTTTAATAGGAATAACCTAAAATCAAAAATAATTTAAAGTAACAAGAAGTAACTATAGTAACTAAATATAATTAGTGTCTATTCGTGTTAAGATTAGTGTTCCATTGACAAAAAGCCTTTATTCTGATAAAATCACTCTACTTGATTGCTTTTAATCAGTATTGTTGTATAATATAGTAAATTCTTAAAAAACTATGCTTAAACAAATATTACAAGTTGCCCAACTTATTTTAGCTGTATTACTTATCGTAGTGGTACTTTTGCAACAAAAAGGTACAGGTCTTGGTTCTGCTTTTGGTGGTTCTGGAACTATCCATACTACCAGACGTGGTATTGACAAGGTTCTTTATAGATTGACTATTGTTATAGCCTGCTTATTTTTCCTTTTGGCTATTTTGAACTTAGTGTTTTAAGTTTATCTATAAATTCCAATTTTGAATTGGTTTTTTCTTCTATTATAAAATAGTAATCTTTTTTCTGTGTTTTCTTTTCTAAAAAAAACGGGACAGATAATTACTAAAAATCTGAAACGCAACAAAAATGTCAATCGTCTTGAAAAAGATGATATCTTACTCATGAAGAAAATGCGTAAAAATAGTTTTCCTTCACTTCGTCAGTTTTTTAGTATCAACAAAGTCTTATCTGGTTCTGAAAAATTAATATTTTTCTTGTCTGTTACTATTTTTTTTGTTAGTTTTGTTTGGGGTGCTAATGTTCTTTTGAATAAATATGGTGTAAGTGTGGCAAATATTGGTGGAGATTATATTGAAGGAACTTTGGGTGCTCCACAGCTTATCAATCCTCTTTTTGCAAGTTTAAATGATGTTGATCAAGATTTGGTTAATCTTATTTATACTGGTTTGATGCGTTATGACAAAGATCGTAATTTGATAACAGACTTGGCTAGTAGTTATGAAGTTAGTGAGGACAAAAAAGAGTATACTTTCAAATTACGTCAAGGAGTTTTTTGGCAAGATGGTGAAAAATTTAAGGCAGATGATGTGATGTTTACTTTTGATACTATTCAAGATAGTCTGGTTGGTTCTCCACTAAAAGTAAGTTTTGACAATGTTAAATTAGAAAAAATAGATGACAATACTATTAAGTTCACTCTTAATGATGCTTTCCCATCTTTTTTGTCTACTTTAACTGTGGGTATTTTGCCACAACATATTTGGTCAAGTGTTTCACCTGACAAAATGAAATTGGCTGGTCGTAATTTACAACCAGTTGGTACCGGTCCTTTCAAATTTAGTAAGCTTATCAAAAATAGTAATGGTACTATAAACAAAGTAACTTTGGAACGTTTCCCTGATTTTTATCGACAGCCAGCTTACCTAAAGACTTTTTCTTTTATTTTTTATAATGATTATGATGGCCCGGATGGTGTTATCACCGCGTTACGTGAACAAAAAGTAGAAGGTATTAGTTTTGTGCCATTTGAGTATCGTGAAAAAGTTACACGTAAACATATTGATTTGCATACTTTGAAATTGCCACAATATACTGCTTTGTTTTACAATATGGATAGAAAAGTTTTGGAAGAACAAGAAGTACGTCTTGCTTTGTCAGAAGCTATTGATAGAGATAGAATTGTAAGTGATGTTTTGGACAATGAAGCCCAATTGATTAATGGACCTATTTTGGAAGGTTTTCCAGGTTTTGATGCTAATTTGGCAGGACCAATTTTTTCAGTTGAGGACGCTAACAAATTGTTAGACAAACATTTTGGACGTATTTCAGCCGAAGATTATCGTAATTTGCTTATTGATGCTCAATTAAAAATTTTGGAAGAACAAGCAAAAAAAGAAATGCCAACTAGTACAGATGACAATATTACAAGTTCTACTGATTCAAATGTGGTAAGTACTAGTAGTGATATAAATCTGGATGAACTTAGAAAACAAGCTGAAAATTTGGTAGATAATAGTTTGGATGAAGTACAATCATTCTATCGTTATGCTGATAAAAATGATAAAACAAAAATTGTTGAGTTGAATTTGGTTACTTCCGCTAATCCTGAATACAATAAAGTAGCCCAATTGATTGCTGGTTATTTACAAGACGTCGGTATTAGAGTAAATGTTAGGCTTGTAGATGCTAATGATTTTGTAAGACAAGTATTGAAGACACATGATTATGATATTTTATTGTATGGTGTAATTGTTGGTAATGATCCTGATCAATATCCTTTTTGGAATTCCAACCAAATTGTTTATCCTGGTCTTAATTTTTCTCATTATATAAAAAGAGGTGTAGATGATTTGTTAGACAAAATCAGAAGTACTAAAGATGAAAATGAACTTTCTGCAGGATATAGTGAATTACAAAAAACAATTTTGGCTGATGTGCCAGCAAATTTTCTTTACGTTCCTACTTATAGTTATGCTTTGACAGATACTATAAAAGGTTTTGATGTTGAGCGTATTGCTCATCCATCTGATCGTTTGGTCAATATTACTGATTGGTATATCAAGACAAAAAAAGTCTGGAAGTTTAACAAACAATAATTATTAATTAATAATTAATAATTAATAATTAATAATGTTACCTTTATAGAATATAGATTGACGAATTACTTGTTTGATTCGTGGCTTCTGTATTCTATTATCAGACTATTTGTCTGGTGTTTTATATTTTTTTCTACACAAAATTTTTGTTGTAGTTTTCTTCAAAAAATATAAAGAATTATTGTTGATGTTTTTTACATCGACAACTTTGTGTAGTATTTTAACCATTTAAAATACACATATTTATTATTAATTAGGTTATTAATTTAACTCATTTTAATTTGTTATGATTAGAAAAAATACTTCTGTGGATAGCAGAAAATCTTCTACTTCTGCTGTTCCTAAGAAAACAGAAGGAGAAACAACAGTAGCTCGCAAGCCATTTGTGTCTAGAACTAGACATACAGCGCATACCACAAATAATAGTGGTAGTAGAGCTAAATACAAAAATTTACATAATGCTAAACGTGCTACTAAATTGACTTCAATAGCTCCTGCAAACGATGTTTCAAAAAATTTGCGCATTATCCCAATTGGTGGTTGTGAAGAAGTCGGACGCAACATGACTATTTTTGAATACGATGGTGATGCTGTGATTATTGATATGGGTATTCAGTTTCCCGAAGAAGACATGCCTGGTATTGATTATATTATTCCAAATGTTAAATATCTGGAAAAGAAAATCAAAAATATTCGTGGTGTAGTTTTCACTCATGGTCATCTTGATCATATTGGTGCTGCTCCTATTTTACTTGAAAAGTTGGGTAATCCTGTTATTGTCGGCAAAGATTTGACTTTGGCTTTGATAAAGCACAAACAAGAAGACTACAAAAAAGGAACTGCCAAAAATTTGCGTACGATTCGTGTCCAAGGTCTTACTGATGTAGTAAAACTTGGCAAATTTACCGTGAAATTTTTTCAAGTAGAACATTCTATTATGGATGCTGTGGGTGTAATTTTGGAAACACCAAGTGGTACGATTATTCATCCAGGTGATTGGACTTTGGCTCGTGATATCAATGGTGTAACTCACATCAATTATGATGAATTGAGTAAATTGCCAAAGCCAACGGTGCTTATGCTTGAAAGTCTTGGTTCTACCAATGACAAGCGTCATGGTATTTATGAAGAAATTTACAAAAATATTTATAATCTTTTATCAACGGCTCCAGGTCGTGTGATTATTGGTACTTTTTCTTCCCAGCTTGAACGTGTTCGTTGGATTCTGGAATCAGCCGAAAAATTGGATAAAAAAGTTGCACTAGATGGTTATAGTATGAAGATGAATGTGCAAGTTGCACAAGAACTTGGTTATATCAAATCTGCCAAAAATGTTCTTATAGATATCAAAGATTTGCATCGTTATCCAGAAAACAAAGTTGTAGTAGTCTGTACTGGTGCGCAAGGTGAGAAAAATGCTGTTCTTATGCGTATCGTCAATAAGCAACATCGTTTTGTACAATTGAAAAAACATGATACTGTGGTTTTTTCATCATCTATTATTCCTGGTAACGAAAGAAGTATCCAACGTCTCAAAGACAATATGTATCGTCAATGTGACAATGTGATTCATGGTGAAATCATGGAAGTACATGTCAGTGGTCATGCAACGAGAGAAGACATCATGACGATGATCAATCAAATCAAACCTACTTATTTCATTCCGGTTTATGCCAATTATTACTTCTTGCGTGAAGCTGAACAATTGGCGCTCAAAAATGGTTTTCCAAAAGAAAGAATTTTTGTGCCAGACAATGGTAGTATCATCGAAGTAAATACTCAAAAAGCTGTGATGCTTGATAGAAAAGCACCAAGTGATTATGTATTTGTGGATGGCTTGGGTGTTAGTGACAACCAAAATATAGTACTTCGTGATAGACAAGTTTTGGCAGGTGACGGCATGTTGGTTGTGATTGCGACGATTGATTCGAAGACTGGCACTCTTATCCAAAATCCAGATATCATTTCTCGTGGTTTTGTTTTCCTCAAAGACAACAAGGATTTGATAGAAGAAATTAGAAACAAAGTGAAACAATTGGTTATAAAATCTGATCCAAAAACTTGGGTTGATAGTAATCAAATTCGCAATGACATTAGAGACAAAATAGGACAATTTGTTTTGAGTAAAACAGAAAAACGTCCGATGATGTTGCCGGTGATTATAGAAGTTTAAACACTGATTACATTGATTATAAAGTAAAAAAAAATCGTCTTCTAGATGATCTGTACCCCGTTTAGTGGACACGTATAAAAAACAACTTTAAAAGGTAATGGTTAATAAATGATCTCTGTATTCAACAGGGGTCATTTTGTTTTTGTCCCATTGTGCACGTTCATAGTTGTAAT
>Ga0208374_1000666_pt1 | contig 13310 bp, 13 predicted proteins | sample RifOxyC3_FD_184037 | JGI IMG/M metagenome (GOLD analysis project Ga0208374, IMG submission 184037) | Groundwater microbial communities from Rifle, Colorado - Rifle Oxygen_injection C3 (SPAdes) | ecosystem: Environmental > Aquatic > Deep subsurface > Groundwater | place: Rifle, Colorado, USA...
AACCTGATCCGCGTGCTCGGCGTGAACTCCAGGAAGGTGCCCTTCTGCAGCCGGATCAGGTTCTGGTAGCTGCGGCCCACGTCGATCACCCAGACGCGGGCGCCGATGCCGCGGTAGGCCGAGACCACCTCGTTCATGGCCACCGACTTGCCCGAGCCGGACACGCCGGCCACGAACACGTTGTAGTTGCCCTGCTGGTTGCTGTAGAAGTCCAGGAAGGTCGGCGTGCCCCGGCGGCCGAAGAACATCATCACCGGGTCGCCCATCCCCTTCCATTCGCCGATCACTGGCGCCATGTCCACCGCATTGACGGTGGTCTTGGTCGTGATCAGGCGCAGCTTCTTCAGATCGTCGCGCACCCCCTCGGTCAGCGTCATCGGCAGGCTGGCATAGAGCGAGCTCAACTGCAGCAGTTGCAGCGGGCAGATCGTGAAGCGTTCGCTGCGCCAGATGTTGAGTGCCACCTGGCTGGCCCGGTTGATGACGCGCCGGGGCGCGAACAGCAGCAGCGTGTGATACAGCTCGCACAGGCTGCCGCCGTTGTCGAGCTGCTGCAGCACGATGTCCCAGTCGTTCGCCTGTGCCTGCAGCTCGGGCTGGAACTCGGCCATCCTGGACTTGGCGTTCTGCTTGCTGCGCGCCGCCTTGAGCTGCGCCTTGCCATCGGCCAGGTTGGCGTCGAGCGTGAAGACGCCTCCGCACACCAGGAAGGGACAGGGATACTGCAGTCCGTCGTCGAAGAAGGAGCCGATGATGTTGGCCATCTCCCACAGTTCCTTCTTCTGCGGGTACTGCAGCACGCCGAAGCCGCGCACCGCGATGCGCTTGTCCTCGTCGCCCTCCTGCTCGGGCGGCAGGCCGAACAGCAGCTCGTCGGCCTTGACGCGCACATGCTGGCCGAAGGCTGTGAGCTGGTGCTTGATCGACTTGCCGTCGTCGTAGCGCAGCTCGGGGAAGGCCTCCTGGCTGAACATGCTTTCCGGGTTCAGGATCGGCCAGAGAAAGTTGATCAGGCCTTCCGCATCGAGTCCGAACGACGGCAGGCTGGCCGTGCGCAGCGAGGCCGCCAGGGTCTCGCGCAGCGCGGCCATCTCCTCCAGCAGCTTGCCGTCATGGAAGGATCCGGTCCTGGTGATGGAAAACAGCAGGCGGATGTTCTTGACCACATAGTTGTCGTTGGGCCAGACCGGCTTGCCCCTGGACTGGTAGATGTACTCGATCCGGCGTCTTGCCAGCTGCTCGAAGAAGGCAGGTGTCCTGCCCTGGTCGACGGCGATGTGCCGCTGGTCCATGTAGGCCTGCATCTGCTGGTCGAGGTTCGGACTGCCGAACAGGCACCACTGGATGCCACAGTGCTGCGGCACTGGGGTGAAGAGCGTGTTGAGGCGGCTGGCCATGTCCTCGTCGGCACCGGTCTGGGCGATGACCTCGAAGCAGAACCCGACCGAGTTGTCGTTGTAGAACAGCCCCCGCTGTGGATCGTACTGGTCATACCGCAGGATGCTGTGCAGGCCGTAGACACTCGCGGCTTCGCTGGCCGCCGCCACCGGTGCCGGCTGGCTGCCGGCATCCGGGGTGTTACCCAGCACGGTCTGGTCCCAGAACCGGGCGGCGGAACCCTTGAACCGCTCCATCATGCTGTCTTGCATTCAGTCTCCTCCCTGTTGGCTGACTGGCTCGCGGGATCACAGCATCGCGCGGCCAGTCTCTTCATCGCTGCCGTTCAGTAGCTGCTACTCACCGTCCGGTATTACCTGGCCTGGCCGCAGCACGCCGCTGAGCAGTTCGGCGGCTTGCTCCTTGCCCATGCGGTCCTGGCGCACGCCGATCGATTCCTGCCCGCTGCTGTCAGCCGCAGGGCCAGCCATCGGACGCAGGCCCTGACCTGGCTGCCCGGCCGCTCCTGGATTGCCCGGTCCGGCCGGTATCGACACATGGGCGGGCGGACGCACGGGCCGGTAGCTGTCCTGGATGCGCCGGCGGTTGTGCTCGATCAACCAGCGCCCGGAATCGACCGGCAGGTAGACATAGCTCTGGTCGTGCAGGTCGCCGTCGCTGTCCTCCCAGGGCGCGAACCAGACGCGCAGCACACGCGGCGCGCTGCGGATCGGCGTGCCAGAGTAGATCGGCCGGCTCATCACGGCGGCACCGGTTTTAGCGGTCTGAGGTTCGGCTGGTTCCGCGGCGCGCCCGCTGCCGCGCTGGCCGGGCAGGTTGTTGACCCTGGCGTTGGCGTAGATGCCGCTCATGGATTCGCACAGGATGCCGTCGGGCGCCCTGCAGGCGAAACTGGATTTCGCGTCGTAGCCCGACATGCTGCTGCAGGCCGACAGCGCCCCCAAGACGAGCGAGACAACGATCGGGGTCAGTGTCTTCATTGGTCGGCCCCCTTGCCTGCATCCTGTGTCCCGGAATTGACGCCACCCAGCCACTGATCGATCTTTTCCGCCGATGCCGAACCCGGCAGGATCCGGCCATCGGTGGCAATCAGCGTCGGCGTCCCGACCACGCCGAGCCGCGAGCCCAGCACCAGGTTGTCATCGATCGGGTTGTCGCAGGCCACCAGCCGGGGCTTGCGGCCCGTCAGCATCAAGTCACTCCAGGCCCGGGCGCGGTCCGGTGCGCACCAGACGCTGACGGCTCGGGTCCTTGCCTCGGGATGCAGCGCCTCGAGCGGATAGAGGAAGGTGTGGATGGTCACGTTGTCGAGCCGGGCCAGCTCGGCTTCGAGCTGCCTGCAGTAGGGACAGTCCGGATCGCTGAACACCGCCAGGCTGCGGCTGCCGTTCCCCTTGACCGTGCGGATCGCCTGCGCCAGGTACTGCGCCGGGAATTCGGACCTGCGGCCGTCGAGCTTGCGCTGGGCGGTCAGGTCGAGCTGCTGCCGCATGTCGAACAGGTGGCCGAAGATGAAGTAGCGCCCCGACTCGTCGGTGTAGGCGATGTTCTCGCCCATCACCACCTCGTACAGCCCGGGGAGCTGCGACGGACGGACTTCGCGGAAGGTGGTCTTCGGATACAGCTGACGGAACTTCTCGACCAGTGCGGCTGGCTCCTCCGCCCGGGCCAGAGCCGGAACGGCAAGTGCTGTAACCAGCACCAGGGACAGTGCCCGTTCAATCATCTTCGTACCTCCTGGAGCCCGAGCGCCGCATCAGGGCGCGATAGTCGTCCCTGGCGAGCGCCTTGCCGGAATAGACGGCGCCCTTGGTGATCAGCAGCTCGACGGTGCGCCCGCCATCGGTCTCGATGACGGGATAGAGCTTGTCGGCGGCCTTGAGGTAGTACTGCGCGAGCTGCTGGCCCGCGCTGCCGACACCGCCGCCGATGGCGGCCTGGCCGATCTTGTCCGGGTCGATGGTCTGGGTGATGTCGCCACCGCCCATGCTGGTGATGGTGGCCGAGGACTGGAAGGCCTTGCCGATGCCGCTGAGCGCGCCGGCGAACAGGGTGTTGGCGAGCAGCTGGCCCTGCTTGGTGACGAGACGCCCGCGCACGCCCGCCTTGCCGTCCTCCCCGATCACCTGGCCCTTGATCGGCATCTCGACCGCCTCGCCCTCGATCACGCAGGCCAGCGTCTCGGTGCGTCCCATCATGCGCTCGGACGACAGGTCGCCCCAGGTCGCCGCGATCACGCGGCAGTCCTTGATGTCGAGCTTGTGCTGGTTGGCCAGGTTGGCGACATCGAGCACATGGAAGGCGACTGGCAGCGGGTTGGATTGCGCCTGTCCGCCGGTGGGGGCATCGACGCCGTTGAGCATGGCGACGCGCACGAAAGAGCCGGCCGGCAGGAAGTCGATCTGGCGCCTGGCGCTGTCCGGCCTGCCAGTCGTGGTGCCGTACTTCCTGGCCTTCTCGTCGGTCGGGAACCCGATGACTTCGGTCACGCCCTCGCTGCCGCCACCCACCGAGCCTGCGCCTCGGGACGGCTCGGCGTTGCCGAAGCTGATGATCTCGACTTCGCGGCGCGGCTTGACCTCGGCCTGCCCGATCGGCTGGTTCAGCACGGCCGGGTCTCCCTTGGCGGTGGGTGGCTGCAGCACGCGCTGGCCCGGTCCCGGACCGGCAGGCACGGGCAGCGGCTTGTCGAGCACCGAAGCCTGCGGCCTGCCGGTTGCCGTGCCGACTGGACTGCCAGTCACCTTCTTGCCGGCCCTGAGCTCCTCGATCGCCAGTGTGAGCTTCCTGTTCTGCTCGGCCTGCTCCTTGAGCTGATTGCGGATTTCGCCGATCAGGGCCTCGTTGGACTTTTCCTTGGCGGCCTGCTGGGCACGCCACGCATCCTTGTCTTCGACCGTGCCCGGCGGAGTGACATTGACGGTGGTGGGCTTTTCCCGGCGCTGGACCGGACCGCTGTCGAACAGGAACATGCCGGCGCCGGCGAGCAGCAGGATGCCGGAGATGGCCCCACCGACCAGCAGCATCTGGCGCTTCCTGGTTTGCTCATTCGGGTCACTCATGGTCCTTGCGCTCCCGCACGACGTAGATCTGGGTGCTGTCGCCCTGCATCAGCGTGTGGTGCTCGACCGCGACGGCACGCACGCCACGGCGGTACAGCTCCTGCTCGACCAGCAGCATCGGGGACGGCGAGACGTTGTTCAGACGGTACCTTTCTCCCACCATGTCGCCTTCCAGGTACTGGGCCAGCAGCACCAGACGGCCTTCCTTCCAGAGCGGCACTTCCCGGTTGACCGCGACCGGCTCCACGCCGGCCCTGCTCTCCTCGTCGGCCATCGCGAGCATCAGGTCCTTGATGCGGCGCTGGTAGGAAGCGGCGCGACCGTCAGCCGCGTCGCGGCCCGCGCTGGCAGTCTTGTCTCCGGGCGGACGGATGATGATTTCCTCGCCGGCCATCGGACGCGGCAGCAGGATCAGCTTGTAGGTCACGCCCTTGTCGTCCGAGACGAAGAGCGTGACGCTGCCCTGGTTCGGCGCGGCATTGGCGAGCGTGAAGTAGTAGGCCCCCTGTGCCTCGTCTTTCTGTCCCGCCAGCACGCCCTTGACGCTGGGCACCACATGGGCGATGCGACGCCCCTCGATGGCCAGCCGGTTGGTCTCGCTGGCCGAAATATTGACGCTGACATGACCCCGATCGGCATGCTCGATCAGCTGCGTCGCGCCGGCTTCAGCTGCCAGCAGGCTGAGCAGGAGCGCGCCCCAGGAATTCTTCAATCTTGGAAACATAGAGACGCCCTGAGGTGGTGACGGAGAATTCGACCAGATAGTCCTTGTCGCGCTCCGAGGTGAGCTTGTCCGCGATGTAGGTCTTGAGCTTGCCGCTGACCTTGACGCGCTTGTCGCGCTCGCTGACCTCTTCCTTGCGCGGCACCCAGATGGTGGTGACCCGCTCCTGCTTGAGTCGCAGCGCTGCCGCATCGAGCGCGGTTTTCAGGCCGGCATAGCCGTCCGGGTCGGTCATCTTGAGGATCACCCGGTTGTTGTAGTCCACCGATTCGGGCGTGACGGTCAGGACGGTGCCCAGCACATAGCCGGCCATGTCGAGCAGGTAGTCCTTGTTGGCGTAGTTGGCCCCGATCTCGTAGGGCCGCCTGATCTCGGTCGGAACGATCTTCGTGGTGTCGCGCACCACCACGAATCCCAGCAGCAGCACCAGGAGGAGCAGGACTGTCAGCAGACCGGCGTTGGCGGCGCGGTGGAAGCGGATCTGCGACTGCAGTCGCTCCCGCTCGTTGGTGGCCTGTTCGGGTGCCATGGCGTGTGCGCCCCTCAGCCGTTGAGCTCGCGGATGTGGCTGCCCGGCAGCTCCCTGGGCTCGGGAAATCCGGTGAACCAGTACAGCAGATGGGTCGCCATGCCCGGATGCTTGCCGGCCTTGAGCCGGCCATAGAAGTAAGCGCCCGTCAGCCCCAAGCCCATGCCGATGATGGGAAATCCCGTGCTGATCCCCAGCATCACGCCCGCGAAGCCGATCATGGCCACGTCGATGTCCCAGAACAGGAACTTGGCGCCATCGTCGAGCCGGCGCGGGATGTAGTGAGACAGATCCGTTTTCCTGGACATGGCCCCCCTCCGGTTCAGATGGTTGCCGTGAAGCTGGCGTTGACGATGCCCACGATGACACCAATGCCCATCGACAGGATCACCGCGCCGAAGAACCAGCTCCAGTCCTTCCTGACCGCCGCCACGACCGATCCCACCCCCAGCGCGATCAGGGCCGCCAGCTTGCCCAGGTTGCCCTTGACCCAGCCGTCCCACTTGGCCACGGCGGCATCGAATTCCGTGCCATCGCTGGCATAGGCTCCCGACGCCAGCATCATCAGGCCCAGGATCAGGCCTGCGACCAACAAGACCTTGAGCCACGGTCCCGACTGCCGGCCCCCCTCGATTGCGCGTATTGCTGCGGTCATTTCAAAGCTCCCTGCAAGGTGGATGGAGAACCCCTGAGACTTCCCCGAGAGGGGCCTTGCGCCAGGGGATTGCGCAAAGGCGATGACCGGTCACTTCCCTCGCGTGACAGGCTTGCATTCGTACCGGACCCCGGGCTTGCGGGGTTTTCTCTTGAGCGGCTTGTGTCGTGGCGTGACGTTCACGGGCGACAGGGCCTCGGCGGGCTGAATCAGCTGAGGGACCGGCTGCACAGATTCGTCGAGCTTGGGTGTCGGAGCAGGTGGCAACTGCAGGTGCTTGATCGAGCGCTGCGGGCAATCCGCGCCGTCGCAGAACACGAACCGGGCATCGCGCGGCACGCCGAACTGCACCACGTCGAAGGTCTGCCCCACTGAGGCAGATTGGCTCAACGACTGCGCACCGGCTGGGCCAGCCAGCAGCAGGGCCAGCGGCAGCTGAAGGACGATCCTGCTATCCGGCAGCGCCATTTCATTGCCCCTGCAGACTGGCCACTTGCACCGGTGCGGCTGCGGCCTGCCAGCGGTAGCCCTCGTAGAAGCGCTGCACATCGCGTACATAGGCCGCCTGGGCGCTGTGATTGGTGGACGCCGGGCCGGCGTAGTAGCAGCCGACCGCCTTCCAGGTCGCACCGAAGCGCTGGATGCAGTTCGCCAGCACCCAGGCGCCCACCTTCTGACTGGTGCAGGCATCGAACAGCTGCTCGCGGCCGATGCCGAACCGAGCCAGACTGGGCAAATGGATGGTGTTGATCTGCATGAGACCGAGCGCGCGGTTGCCATCCCTGAGCCTGGGCCCCACGGCACCGGTCCAGCCGCGCGACTCCTTCCAGGCGATCGCCTTCAGCAGCAGGGGATCGATGCCATGGCCACGACCTGCCTCGTCCCAGCAGGTCGCCCAGGCAGCCGCCGGCAGCAGGAAACCCGCACCCAGCACACGCGCAGCAATGCACATAGATCCTCCCCTTGCCCTTACGAAGCAGTCATGCTGCCTTCAATTGGGAAAGCACGGTATCAGGGATGAAATTGTTCAGCAAGGAAACTGGGGAAAGTTTTTTGTCATGGGCATGGACCCAAACAACCCAGGGAAAACATCCCATGAGGGCTCATGCATGACAGCGGAATCGAAGTTCGATAGACGCCAAGAACCTAGATGATCCTGGCGTGAAGCCATCAGGTTTCCAAACGTGTCGCCTGCAACATCCGATGCGCTGGCGATCAAATGCACGCAACAGGTAGCCTGTCGGCGCCAACAGGATCAATCGTGAGTGCCGTGATGTGGAATAAGGAGAAAACCTGGGTCAGGATAAAATGGAGCATTAGAAACTGCTTTGAATCTCATATTTTAATACTCCCCATTAATTGTCCGACTTGAAGTATCCTGATCCATTTTCATTGGGGCCTGATTGAATATTACTGCGGCTACCAATCTTGCATGATTGTTGATATCAAATCTATTTTTTGTCAGGGCTTGATTTAATATTGTGCTAGTCAAGGTAGTGGCAAAAACTGCGTCTTAATCCATTTTGTATCAGGGCTTGATTGAATCATGAGCGCATTAAAATCATACGAAGCGCTGGCAGTCTTAATCCTTTTTGCGTCAGGGCTTGATTGAATCACGACGATGGAACAAGCCGAAGTGCTGCGGCAGTCTTAATCCATTTTGCGTCAGGGCTTGATTGAATCGAAGAACTAGAACAACCCCAGAAAGCTGAAACGTCTTAATCCCTTTGGTATCGGAGCTTGATTGAATCGTTGAATCCAATCATGGCCTAGCAATTGAAACGTGTCTTAATCCATTTGGTATCAGGGCTTGATTGAATCCCAACCAAGGACTTACTTATGCGCACCAAACACCGTCTTAATCCCTTTGGTATCAGGGCTTGATTGAATCCAAAACGGCTATCGTACAGGTGCAATTAGAAACGTCTTAATCCATTTGGTATCAGGGCTTGATTGAATCGGCACTGTTAACAATGGATATTGACGATGAAACGGGTCTTAATCCCTTTGGTATCAGGGCTTGATTGAATCTCGACCTAGCCGAATTGGCCTACCAAGCCGCCCTTGTCTTAATCCCTTTGGTATCAGGGCTTGATTGAATCTATGGGTTTCGTCTTCACTGGCGTTTATATGTTGTCTTATTTAGGTGGCAATGATTGACCGGAACGTATAGTCTATTGACCATGGACAAGATCGACGCTCGAAAGCTTTCCCCGGATGCGCTCAAGGCTCTGCGCGGTCAGGCCATGCGCCTGCGCCAGGAGCTGGGACTGCCCTGGCGCGAGATCGCGCGGGTCATGGGCTTGAACACCACCACCGTGTTCGGCTGGGCCCAGCGCTACGCGGCTGAGGGCGATGATGGTCTGGTATCCCGCAAACGTGGACGCACCTACCTGTCGGGTCGCACCTTGACGCTGCCGCAGGAATGGGTGCTGCGCACGATCCTGACCTCGCAAGCGCCCTCGACACGAGGCTTGCCGTTTGCCTTGTGGAATCGTCGGGCTGTGCACGGCCTCATCGAGGTGGAGTTTGGCATCGACATGCCGATCCGCACAGTAGGCGAGTACCTCAAGCGCTGGGGCTACACGCCGCAACGTCCCACCCGCTGCGCCTTGGAGCAAAAGCCCTGGGATGTGCAGCGCTGGATGCAGGAGGTCTACCCCTTGATTGCAAGTAAGGCCAAGCAGGAAGACGGCATCATCTACTGGGCCGACGAGACGGCGGTGGTGCAAGATGGTCACTGGGTCCGAGGCTATGCCCCGGCGGGCCACGCGCCGGTGCTGGCAGCCACTAGCCAGCGCTTTGGCCTGACGATGGTCTCGGCCATCAGCAGCAAGGGCCTGGTGAGATTCGAGTTTCTCGAAGGTGCAGCCACAGCTCAGACGACTCTGGGCTTCATGCAACGACTCGTGCAAGACAGCGAAGGCCACAAGGTCTTCCTCATCCTCGACAACCTCAGGGCTCACCATGCCAAGGACGTAGCCGCTTGGGTGCAGGCACATCAGCACGAGATCGAGGTGTTCTACCTGCCGCCCTACGCACCGCAGAGCAACCCGGACGAGTACCTCAACCGGGACTTCAAGACCCAGTTGCGCAGCACCAATCGCTGCAGAACACCAGGCGGATTGCTGGAGAAGGCCACCGCCTTCATGCAGTTCCTCGTCAGCAGCCCGGAGCGGGTGAAGTCCTATTTCAATCATGATTCAGTGGTCTACGCCGCATGATCAGGTTAATGATTGCCGTCTAAATAATCCCTTTGGTATCAGGGCTTGATTGAATCCCAAGCGCATTGACACGCTTGAGAACGTGGTCGTCTTAATCCCTTTGGTATCAGGGCTTGATTGAATCCTTTTCTGCCGATGCCATGCACATCGTCACGGCAGTCTTAATCCCTTTGGTATCAGGGCTTGATTGAATCCTACGACTTCAAGATGCCGTCTTGCGAGGGTATGTCTTAATCCCTTTGGTATCAGGGCTTGATTGAATCACATCATTGACGCGGTGTTGCTCATGATCAAGTGTCTTAATCCCTTTGGTATCAGGGCTTGATTGAATCCGAAGTACAAGTTGGATATCCCGAACGGCAAAGCGTCTTAATCCATTTGGTATCAGGGCTTGATTGAATCCGAGGCAGACCGCGAAGCTGACATGGCAGAGAAAGTCTTAATCCCTTTGGTATCAGGGCTTGATTGAATCCAAGCTCGGACGGGATGTCGCTGCTTTGCAGGGGTCTTAATCCCTTTGGTATCAGGGCTTGATTGAATCGGATGCTGCTAAAGAAGTCGCAAAATTTGAACGGTCTTAATCCCTTTGGTATCAGGGCTTGATTGAATCTGATCCGGGTGCTAGCCGCTGGATTGTGAGATGTCTTAATCCCTTTGGTATCAGGGTTTGATTGAATCCTACCGCCTGCCGCATCTGGTCAAGGAAAAGAAGGTCTTAATCCCTTTGGTATCAGGGCTTGATTGAATCCCCTGTTCATCATCACCGTGTTCATGCCTGAAGGTCTTAATCCCTTTGGTATCAGGGCTTGATTGAATCCCGCTCAGGCTTGCGCATCGGTTGCGACTACCGGTCTTAATCCCTTTGGTATCAGGGCTTGATTGAATCGGCGCCCGTGGTCGAGGAGGCGCCCGTGGTCGAGTCTTAATCCCTTTGGTATCAGGGCTTGATTGAATCGGCCGGCCGATTATGAATTGGCTGTAATGGAGCGAGTCTTAATCCCTTTGGTATCAGGGCTTGATTGAATCCTTGCGGACCTTCAAACCAAAAGCCCTTGCTGGCGTCTTAATCCCTTTGGTATCAGGGCTTGATTGAATCGTATAGTCTGGACTAACTCATTCACTTACTAAAGGTCTTAATCCCTTTGGTATCAGGGCTTGATTGAATCTGGTCGTGTTGCTACGGTGTTTACTGATGCGGTGTCTTAATCCCTTTGGTATCAGGGCTTGATTGAATCTCCAGCTTGTAGAAAATCCTTAAGGATCAAAGGCTTGTGGCCTGGTTTGACGAACTTCGCGCTCCTCGTCAAGCCAACCTTTCCGTACTTTTGGGGTAGCTGCAGAATCATGTTTCGATTATCCACAGATCCTTCGGTATCAGGTCGGCGCCGATCGTGATTTTCCAGGGCTGCTCTGGCACCGGGTAGGCGCGCACGTCGTCCCCATCCGGATCGATGATCGATGCCAGTTTGGCCATCACCAGGGTCATGCCTGACTGGGTGGCGTGCAGCATGAAGACCGAATACTGTACCGGAACCCCCTCCTTCTTCAGGCAGCGGTGGACCCGGATCAGACGCTTCGGGTCACTGATGTCATAGCAGACCAGCCAATGGATGCGCTTGTTGTGGCTCATGGGCTAGTTCAGATCTGGTTCATTTGCGCGCTGGCCCAACGCTGCATGCTGTGCAGATGGGCCAGCAGCACACCGGCATTGCATGCTTGCCAGCGCTCCATCAGCTGCACTTGGGTGGCTTCGTCGGTGGCCTGATCGCCAAGCGCTCCCGTGCATAGGTTCAGCTGTGCCCAGCTCAGCCCCATCAGGATCTCCAGCAGCGGGATCACCTCTGCCTTGGGTCCTTGATAGTGTGGCTGCAGCCCGGCCTGCGCCATCTGTGCAGCCACATAGGCGCAGCACAGACCGCGCATGGCAATGGGCAGATGGGGTTTGAACTCCCTGTGGTAGACCCATTCACGCCTGATAGCTTCCCACTGCTTGGGCGTTATCGGCTCGGAGCGGCATTCAGACCAGGCCTTCAGCACCTGCATGCGCCGATGCTGCTGCCAGTACTGGAAGTCATGTGCCCCCGGCTCGCTCTCGAGCACGACTTCGAGCATGTGGTGCAGCGACAGGTTGCGCGCCTGTGCCGGAAACATCGTGCCTGTGGCCTCGCCGTGGCTGTCAATCCAGGTGACCGGGATGCCGCTGTGCTGGCACAGCAGCAGAGCGCTGCCCGCCCAGTCGACGCGCAGACTGCTGACGATACGCGCCACCCGTGCCACAGGGTAGCGCATGATCTGACCCCTGGCATTGCGCACGACCAGAGCTGCCTCGGTGCTGTCGACTTGCTTGTGCTCGCTGCCCGCCAGGTAGAGGGCGCGCGGAGGCGGTGTCTGCTGCGGGGTGGTGTGTTGTCCCATCAGTCTGCCTCATCTTCGTCATCGTGCTCGAGCCAGCCTTCGCCCTGCTGCCGCAACTGGCGCGCCAAGGCTCTGGTCTGCAGACGCAGCCATCGTTTCCAGCCCGCCTGCTGAGATTCCCAACGGGCGTAGAAGACGCTGCGTCCGGGCTTGCCCAGCAGGCAGCAACCCTTGTCCAGGGTGAAGTGGTGCTCGCGCAGTTCACGCTGGCGCACCAGGCGCCAGACCCACTGGTCCACTTCGCTGCGCAGGGGCTCGATCAGGTCGCTGGCCAGGCTCTCGCGGCCGAAGGCTGGTCGATGGTAAAAGCCCAGCAGGGGATCGAGACCAGCCGCATGGCAGGCTTGGACGGCCTGGGCATGCAGCAGCGTGTAGCCCAGCGACAGACAGGCGTTGACCGGGTCGCGTGGTGGGCGCCGGTTGCGCCCATTGAACTGCAGCGCCGGCGGCAGCACGGCAGCAAAACCGCCAAAATAGGCCCGTGCCGCTGCGCCTTCAAGTCCGCGCAGGCGCTCGACTCCGACTGGCTCGCCTTCCGGCATAAGCGTCTGTAGCACTGACCGGATTGTCTCCAGCGCATCCCACAGAGGCTTGCGGGCGTCGGGACGTTCAGCCATCCACAGCTGCAGGCTGCGGCACTGGCGCTGCAGCTTGGCGCGCACCAGTTGGCGCGACCATTGCTGGCAGTGGGACTCGTCGAGCACCAGTCGTGCCTGAGCCAGCCGGATGGCGGCGTCGTTGTGCCGCGGACCCAGCACCATGGCTACGCGGCGATGCTGCCGCGGGCTCATAAAGATCACGGCTGCGCCGGCCTCGGCCAGCTTGAGCAGCATGCCGCTGTCGAGCTGGGTCTGTGCCCCGTGCACGACGCAGCGGTCGATCAGCTTGATGGGAACGGTGCCGCGCCTGGTGCCGGCCTCGTACAGGGCCAGCGCATCCCCTTCGGTCTTGACTTGAAGATTGGCGCGGTCAAGCAGTAGCAGTGCCATGGTAGTTCACCCCACGTAGAAGTAGTCCGGGTCGGCCGGCACCAGGCCGAGGCCGAGCGTCAGCACCCGGCTGCGCGGATCAAGCCGCAGCAACAGGAAGCGGTCGGTGTCCAGGTCGAGCAGGATGCTCATGTCCTCGATCAGGTCGGTGCGCTCGGCCACGGTCAGGTAAAGCTCGTGGACTGATTTCTGGCCGCCGGTCGCATAGGCACGCGAAAGCTTGAGCGCGGCGACCAGGCGTCGCGGGCAGGACACGTCGTAGGCGGCGAGGTAGAGCTGGCGTTGTGTCATCGGGACTGGCGGGCTGATCTGAC
>Ga0208374_1000668_pt1 | contig 13293 bp, 18 predicted proteins | sample RifOxyC3_FD_184037 | JGI IMG/M metagenome (GOLD analysis project Ga0208374, IMG submission 184037) | Groundwater microbial communities from Rifle, Colorado - Rifle Oxygen_injection C3 (SPAdes) | ecosystem: Environmental > Aquatic > Deep subsurface > Groundwater | place: Rifle, Colorado, USA...
TGATGCATTGGTTGGAGGTGTTTTAAAAGCAAAGGAATTATTTAGTTAAAATTATTTATGGAAAATTTATTCAAAAAAGATATAGTTTCGGGTTCACGGTTCGGTATTTATTCAATTATATTATTTATCATAGGTACTCCTTTGGTAGTGCCGGCGCCAGAATCTGTGTCATTGTATTTTGTGTTTTTCGTATTAGTACTCTCTGTGATTGGTTTAATTATCCATAAAGGTCATGAGTACTTAGACTACATAGTTCCCTCAATAGTCGCATTTTATTTTTTAACTGATGTAATTGATTCTATTGCGATGCTTCCTCTTTTTGTTCTGGGCATTGTCGCATTATTGTATTTTACACTCCGCGATGCATCAGTGAAGAAGATAAAATATTTTTGCTTAATGCTCGCTTTACTATCCCCATGGGTACTTGCCATGTCTTTTTGGATAAGTTTCACAGAAGCTATTTCTTATATGTAAGGTTTTTTATACCTTACTTATCATTATGGACCCGCTCTATCAAGAACATATTCTCGATCATTACAAACATCCGCATAACAGGCGGCTGATGGAGGATGCGGATATTATACAAAGGGGAGAGAATGCGTCGTGTGGCGATGACCTTGTTCTATATTTGAAGTGGGGGGCAAGTGGAGAACTTGCTGATGTGTCTTTTGAGGGATTTGGTTGTGCTATCTCACAATCTGGCGCATCGATGATGACCGATAAGATAAAAGGCATGACGAAGGAGCAACTCCTGCAGTTTTCGCCACAAGATATGTACGAGCTTTATGGCGTGGAAATATCTCCGCAACGCGAGAAGTGCGCACTTCTTACGCTCTCAACACTTCGCGAGGCACTTGCTAAATAAGTATTTTTCATGTCTAATACGGCCTACACTATGTCACATCTCGATATAAAAAACTTCACCGTGAGTACGGGAGGGAAGAATGTTGTCTCTGATATGTCACTTTCAATCGAAAGTGGTGAACTTCATGTACTTATGGGACCGAATGGCTCAGGAAAATCATCTCTCTTGAACGCTATTATGGGGCACCCGAAGTATGTTTTAAACGGTGGCGTGATGCTTTTGGATGGTGAGAATATTACCGAACTTCCAACCGAGAAGAAGGCAAAGGCGGGGCTTTTCCTGTCTCTTCAGCATCTACCGGAGATCGCGGGTGTGACACTTACAAACTTTCTTCATCGTGCGTACAAAGAATTGAAGGATGGAAAAGAAACTCCACTTGAGTTCTATAAGATGACAGAAGCACGTGCGAATGAATTTGGTATTGATCCAACATTCCTAAAGAAGCATGTGAACAAGGGTCTTTCGGGTGGGGAAAAGAAACAATCCGAAGTTCTCCAGCTTTTAGCGCTCAAGCCAAAGTTCGCATTTCTTGATGAGATAGACTCTGGTGTTGATGTTGATGCGATGAAGCGCATCTTTGCGGTCATTGAACATCTGCGTAAGGAGGGCGTCGGTTTCTTGCTTGTGACACACTACAGCAATATCTTAAAGAGTCTTACTCCTGATCATGTGCATGTTATGAAAGATGGAAAGCTTGTGCTCTCGGGAGGAAAAGAACTCGCCGAAAAGATCGCTCATGATGGTTTTGATACTATTGCATAATAATCATGCCTACGAAAGACGACATTATTGCAGCATTAAAGACGGTCATTGATCCAGAGATACATATTGATGTATGGACGCTCGGGCTTATTTACAATATCGAGATAGGAGAGGATGGTATCGACGTCTTAATGACACTCACGACGCCATTTTGCCCGTACGGAGATGAGATTGTTCAGAAGGTGGAAAAGTCACTTAAGGGTTTTGGTGTTGAAGTGCGCGTGGATCTCACCTTTGAACCAGAGTGGCAACCACCCGAAGATATCAAGATCGCGCTTGGGATTTCATGATACAAAAAAAACACCCCGAATTGGGGTGTTTTTTTAGAGCAATATTTATTTTGTTCCTGCTCCTCCTGCCGCGACTGCACCAACGATCGCTTTGACTTGTTCGTATGTGAGTGCGCCGTTGATAGGTAACTGCTTCCCAGTCTTTCGGTTGTAGACCACGCTGAAAGGAGTTCCTCGTACACCCGCGAGAACACCGCTTTCAAAGTCTTTTTCTATTCGCGCTGCATATTTTCCGCTCGAGAGACATGCGTTGAACGCTCCCACGTCGAGTCCGACAAACTCTGCGACGAGTGGAAGTTGCGACTCATCGAGTCCATTGTTTCCCGGGGTGATCTCAAAGATCCTGTCAGTGTATTTCCAGAATGCATCATTGCCTCCAAGTTCACCTGCGCACTCAAGTGCCTCTGCTTCCTTTCGTGCCTTAGGATGAAGTTGGTCGAGTGGCCAGTGGCGATAGACCCAAGCGACTGAACCGCTTTTTCCGTAATTCTCCATCACTTGGAGCATTGTTGTGTGGAAGCGTTTGCAATATGGGCACTCTGTATCCGAGTATTCGATGATCACTACATCTGCTCCAGGGTTTCCGAGTACATGATCTTCTTGTGTGATGGCGAGTACGTCAGCCGGTACTCCAGTCGTCTCTTCTTGGTCTTGATTATTCACGATACCCGCTCTTGCGCCTCCGTCAGATTTTGGATCAGAAAAAATGATCGCACCTGCAATGAGGACTCCGGCGAATACTATTGAAAGGGGTATGCTGAGATCTTCAAATTTGCTTTGTTTCTTCTCGAGTTCTGGTGTGGTTTTTTCGGGCTCCATATGTGTAATAAAGTTAGATTAAGTTTAAGTAATTCACGGACTCCTGCTTGCTCGTCGCTCAGTTGAAGTCTCAATAAAGATATTTGGACTTCTTCCTCGCTCGGGCGAAGTAAAGTTGTCTGATTATAGCACGCATGAAGTGGCATACAAATTGGAGAAGTTTGTTATATTGACAGATCGTAATTCACTGACATAATCAAAATAGTTGTTTGGTGGTTCATTTGAATAAAAGGAGTACGGTCATGAGTCATGCTTCGTCAGAAAGAGGGGCCCTCTTTGAGCAACGCCAAGCGGGCAGTGAAGAATTTTGCAGCGTATGTTTTTCCTTGATGGGTTTCTCGAAAGAGCGCAATATCGAAGATCCTATTCGCTTTACGGGTGGTGCTGCTTATATTCGTGGCGTTGGACAAGTTTGCCACGACTGCAATAAGGAGGCACCAAAAGAGAAAGAGTGAATCAGGGGGGGGTGTCTTATGGATAAGATCACTACGAATACGTCCATTCTACTTCATTTTGGGGAATGGAAGACGCGCAGGATATTCCGTGTCGCCATGTGTCGTGTTCCAAGAAAGGGTGACATGCTCGGTCTGATCTTCGTTGGCTTTGATACGAAAGGAGTGGCTATTCTTCATCAGGTTTGTGAGGTGCGTAATGTTGTACGCCGTAATTTTGATGGGAATCTGTGCGTCACTGCTGCGATAAGGTCGGAATTTAAAACTCCATTTGCTCATATTGATGCGGAGGATTGCTATGTGCTTTCTGTTTAAAGCAACGTGCTTTGCTTCGTAAAGCTGTCTTTAGAAATTAAAGACAGCTTTTTCTTTTGAGACGAACTCCTTGCTCCTTCCCCCTCGCTGCGTTAGTATGCCGATATGACACAAAAACCCAAGCCCAAGCGCAGAAGCGGGAAAAAGGTCTCTCATCAATCAGCGCGTTCGACGATGACTCATAGTGGCCAGCGTGCTGTTTTTGCGAAAGGAGTGATCGGTTCTGACTCTATTCTTCATGATGGTCGCCCACAGGTCGCTTTTGTCGGCCGCTCGAATGTTGGCAAGTCTTCCACGATCAACGCACTGCTTGGTGCGAAATTTGCCCGCGTGAGTATGACTCCGGGAAAGACTCAGGAGATCAATTTTTTCCTCGTCAATAATAAACTCTATTTTGTTGACCTTCCTGGTTATGGATTTGCACGTATCACACAGAAGGGTGCAGACAAGATCCGTAAGCATATTGTGTGGTATCTCTCGGGTGGTGAGGCGAATCCCGCTGCGATCGTGCTTATTATTGATGCATGTGTCGGACTTACTGAGTATGACCGCGAACTTATTTCCGTTGTTGCACAGGAGGGGTACGAGCTTGTTATTCTTGCAAATAAGATCGATCGCTTGAATCAATCCGAGCGAGTGAAGGCACTGCGCGCACTCACAGGAGAACTTCCTTACGCCACGATCGTACCATTTTCGGCAAAAACAAAAGAAGGCGTTGGAATGGTTCGTGAACAACTTTTCGTACTTGCGAGAAAGGGCGCAAAAGAAACTGCACAACAGCAAAAAGAGGAGGCTCTGCGCGTACTCCAACCCGAGGAATAGCTTCATTCCGTTCTGAATCTAAGTAGTAGGGTTTTAATTAGCGCATCTGTCAATATATGCAGTTATCTCATCGTCCTTAGAATAAAGAGAGGGTATTTGTACATTGACAGGCAAAAGAAGGATCTGTCTTTATGAAGGAGTGTCGACATGACTCAAACCCGAACACCGAAGAAGAGCTATTGGGGGAACCCTAAGCTCGTAAATCGTATCAAGGAGTTGATCGAAAAAGAACGCGTGCTCTTGAAAGGCGAAGGACGTGATGGGGGATTTTCTCTCGAACGTCCATTGCAATATATCGCGACGCAGCTCAATAAAGAGTTCAAAGAATATCTTACGGCAGAAAAACACCGGATCACACTCATTTCGCTTCGCTCAAAGATCGGTAATCGTAAGGCTCTCGATGATATCGTGTGGACCAAGGAGCGAGGGCTCCTGCTTGGGCAATATGTTGCCGAAGGTTGGCCGCTCGATAAGTATTATCGGGACTATCCCTTCATTCCGAAGGTCATGATCGATGATCGCGCGAAACAATTGCGCGGCGGTAGTCATGAAAAGAGTCCTGTTCCGACCGTGCACGGTATCTTGCGGTTGGTTCCTGATGGTGCGACAGTCGTACCTTTTGAGCTTCCGCATAGTGATGTAAACGAACCGATCGTGCTTCAGTCTGAAGGAGTAAGTGGTCTCATGCTTTTAAATGGCATACAGATCGGTTTACCCTATGATGGTCGCATGTCACGGAACGTTCCTCGTTGTGCGATGGAAATAGCGGAACGTGAAGGGCTTGCCGTCTTTCTTACTGGCGGCTTGATGCATTTGCGCTTGAAGCAGGCTCATGGAAACTCTCGGAATTTTGAAGCACGCACTTCCGCAATGGATCTTGATCTTGATGTCATGGATCCGAATTATAAGCGGTCAGTGCTCAAGATGATGAACAGTAGTGATGATGTTGCGAAGGTTGTATACACGACATTGCTCGAGAATTTCGAGAACCTTCGTGCTGCTTTGCGGAAGATCTTTTCTCACACACGTCAATCTGGAGGGGGGCCGCGTTATACGGTGCCTATCTATCTTCAGCTTGGTGCGCCGGAAGAATTGCTCATCACTATTGGTGCGTATTATGAATTGCGCATCGAGACGTTCCATCGTCGTGCGCTCCTGCAAAAACGTATTCAAGAAGCTCAGGCACGCTTGAATACGGCGTGGACGCAAGAGAAGCAGAATGAGTATGAAATGTTGGTTGCAGAGCTTTCTCGGACTGTGCTCACGAACGTGCATGATCGGTACCATATTGATGCGTACGAAAAAGTGCGCTCTTACGTCGTCGCGCAGCTTCAAGATGCGATCCCAGGAGTGCATGTTATTGGTTCGATGCATTCCTTTGTGCAGTTTCAGGATCAGGTCATCGAGCTCAAGCATGTCGGTAATGACGCGCTGTCGCTCGCGCTTATTGATGACTATATTCAGAGCGAGGGGAATAATGCGACGCGGACGGAAACACTCGCGGATTTTGTGGTGTTGTGTAACCGCTATAATCCGCACGTCGGAGAAACCTTTATCGACAATACGCGCTTCAATGAGAAAAAATCCGTTCCAGTGCTCTTGCTTCCCGTTGCAATCGACGGTGAGTATATAAAAAAGAAATTCAAGGAACGAGGACTCTCTGGTGGTCAGACCAAGATACAGAAGCTCGTCGGCCACGATCGTTTTCTTCCTCAGGTCGTCGTGCTTTCCCGAAAAGAACAAAATTGGATGTTCGATCTGTACGGGATACCCAGTATTCAGTATTTGGGTGGCCCGCTCAAGGATAAGGCGACATGGAAACGTAGGAAAGGTGATCGTAAGTATTTCAATTCACTGAGCTTTTCTGATATCCATTCGGGGCATCCGTGGGAGGAGCATATATTCGATCGGAAACATAAGGAATTTCTCGATCTCACCAGTGCATTCCTTCGTCTGCTTCGCGAATCCAAGCAATTTGGCCGCGTACATTCTTTTGCGGTTCAAGATGACTTGGTTCAGGGTGCGAATTTTGCGAACCACCTGCAGCCGCACGAGAATGTGATGTCCCTCAAAAAACTCGAGGAGTACATGCGGACGATGCAGTCGCAGATATCGACATATCGCCAGAAGGGCTCACATGGGCTCGCTGACAGCTATGAGGAGGAATTGTTTCGCACAATGATGCGTCAGCGTATCGTGAAAGGCGAGTATCGCAGTCAGGATCAGTTCCTGCGGTTGTTTGAGGGATTGATCATTCACAACGTTGACTTCTTTGCGAGCGTTCTTGATCGACATATGAACTCAGGTATTCGCTGGCATGGAGTGAGCTCGCTTCGTAATAACATTGTTGATACGCGAGACCTGAAGGCGATCACGCTTGGGAATGGTAATCACTGGCGTCATACCGGGATTCGTGGCGAGAGTCATATCAGCGAAGGTTTTATCGTCGCGGAAATGATGAAGGCGCTCTTGCGGTATTATCCGGGCGCAAAACAGGTTGCGCATGTACTTGATGAGCTTGTCGGCTCGCCGCTCCATGGTCAAGATTTTCTTGGTCTCGCTGTTGTTGAGGTGATGAAGGGCATACGTTTTGCTTTTCATATGCGTGGTAGTCCGACGCGAAAGGGTTCGGCGAATGGTTTTCCGCTTGAACAAGCGGCACGTAATGCGATCACGCGCGGCAATCACAGTGATTGTTTCCATGGAGTTGAAACGGAAGTGCAGTTGACCGGTGATATTCATAAAGGTGGTTTTGTATTTGTTCCCGGCTATCTGCATGTGTCTTGTCCTGCGGCAACACGCGGCGACCCGTACGGCATCCATGGGTTTGCTCGTAGTCACATCGGTGGTGTGAATATCGCGTACCCCAAAGAGGGTATCAAGAAAGCTCCGGTCCGTATCACGTTCTTTATGGGTGATTGGATCGATCGTTGTTACGCGCTCCGCAGTAAGGGTGAGTTTGCCGTGAATTTTGACGAGCTCATACCTGCGCCGCTTTAATATCTTTCTTTTGTTTGTATGTTTACCCCGTGGAAGTTTCCACGGGGTTTTTGTTTATACTGAAATAAAGAAGCGCCACAATGATTATTGTGGCGCTTTGTTATTACTTAATGAATCCGTCAGCGAGACCGATCTTGATCGTTTCTTGCGCGGTCACATATCGATCATGCTTGATGAGTTCAGCTAATTGCGCACGAGTATACTGAGGATTTTTTTTATTGATCTGAGCAAGATAGATATCCTCCATTATTGTTGCGTTGCGTGCATCGTGCTCCGCGTACTGTTGAAGATCTTTTGATGTTCCTGCGAAACTTGCCGATCCGTAGTGAAGGAGTACCGCTGCATGTCGCGCAAGTAGACGTTTTGTTCCTGCCTGAAGAATGACACTACCCATGCTCATGATCGGACCGTATCCTTCAATGGTAATAGGGCATGGGGAATTACGAATGCGGTCGTATATTGCCATTCCGTGGTACCAGTCACCTCCGGGATTATTCATGACGATGGTGATCGGGCCAGTGTTGTCAAAATACTCAAGAATTTCCAGTGCAACGTGGAGCTTTTGAAACATGCTGACATCCGTGCCACTCTCATTTCCTTCGGCATCAACATGCATGCTTGAGAGAATGATCTGTCGCTTCGGAATAAAAACCCTTTCTTCCGTATAGAGTTTCAATGTATCATTCTGACTCATTGTCCTGCGTTTTCGTCGTTCGATCGGTGGCGTTGGTGGCTGCTCTTTTTTGCTTACCATGAGGATCTCTCCTTTAGAGGTGCAGAGAATCTATTCCTTACTATATGTGTTTTTCCTCGGAATGCAACGGAGTGCTTTGTGATGCGTATAAAAATAAAACTCCACAGGAGATCCCATGGAGTCAATGTTGTTATTGTTGCGGATGCAGCTTATTGTAAGTCAGATATCCCTTCGTATCACCTTTCTCAGGATCAGTGATCGAAGCATCTTCGTATTGAGCTGGGCCACCTTCGTAGAATGTGTGTGCCGCCTCGTAGAGTGCGCGCACTGCATTTTCTTTGGATATTTTTTCTGCATTAATGAGTGCAAGGGTGATCTCGGAGAGGGAGTAATTAAATTCACCAACAGCCTCACCTCGGTCAGCATCAAAAAGGGAAACAAGTTCTGCGATGGAACTCCTTAGTCCGTGTTCGTCTGTTGTCATTTCCATACCGCTCGCTGCTGGGGTTCTGGAGCGGAACGTTTCGACATGAAAATTCAGTCGTCGCATCATCTCCCATATCGCGCATATCGCAACACCGCAGTCGTCATTGAAATTATAATAGCGGACTTTCCCTTGGCGCTTGATAAAAAGTATTGCCCATTCATCGTAGAAAATATATGCACCAGAAGTGAGTGTGTTATAGATGTCTCCATTTTTTACACCGACCATCTTGCTCACTATTTCAGTGATCAGTGGGTCGAGTTTCTCTCTGCGTGCCTCGGTTGCGTGTCCTTTGATCTGTCGAATGTATGGCATGTTTATCCTTTGGTTATGTAACAAGTATTTCCGTGCTTAAGACTATCGCATCATCTATTCCTGTCAATTTGTTCAGAGTTGAGATCTTTTTGGGTGGGTGGGGCATAGGAAATTCTCGGGCGAGTCGCTATAATATTTCATGTATGAAACATATTACTCTCCGCGTTCTTACGGCACCGCATTGCGCGCGTTGTGATGAGTTTTTGCGCTTCTTTGAATCGATACGAGGTGAGTGGCAAAATGTCGAAATGCAAGAGGTGAGTATGTTGAGCGAAGAAGGGCAGGAACTCGTACGAAAGCATCTTGTCTTTGCATCTCCGGGCATCATCATCAACGACGATCTTTTTTGTTCGGGGGATTTTGATAAGACCGCAATACAGGAAAAGTTAAGATCTCTTTCCGTTATTTAATAATATTCATATGGCAAAATTTATTACTGCGACACTTACGTTATTTCTTGTGCTAATGGGTGGGATCTCTATTTTTCTCCCAATAGTCCTTGCTCCGTGGGGGCTCGGATCGGTTGACCTTGTGTGGTATTTCCTTTCTTTCCTCATCGGACTCTCGATGATCATTCTCCCTTCCGCACTTCCTGTCGCACTTCTTGCTGTTCCGATCGCAACAAAAGATGGCATGTTGCGCGGAGTAAGTGCCGTGCTCTCATTTGGTCTCGGGGTAATGATCACCCTTTCTTTTTATGGTGTGCTCATCTCACTTATTGGAAAGGCGGGCTTGTCATTCTTGGGACTCCACACCGAAGATGTTCTTTACTGGATGTATTTTTTCTCGGGCATCTTTGTGTATATCCTCGCACTCTCTGAAGTGGGAATATTACGTTCAAGCTTCCGCTCTCACGTTGGAGCGGTTCGTGAGAATGGTGATCACAAGCATCCGCAGTTGGAACTTTTCTTCCTTGGTATCTTTCTTGGAAATATCGGCGTTGGGGGAATGCATTCAGGTATTCCGCTCTTGTTCCTTGACGCGGGCGCATCGGGGAACATCCTTCATGGCTGGTTATTGTTCTTCGTAAATGCTATTGGGCGTATATTCCCACTCCTACTCCTCGTTGTACTTTCTGTGCGCGGAGTTCCTGCTCTGGAGTGGCTCATGATCCGCAAAGAAGTTATTCGTCGCCTGAGCGGATGGGTCATGCTTGCGATATCGGTATTTCTCATGACGCTCGGCTTCTTTGGTTATGATTGGCTTGTGGGTAATTTAAGACATGAGTTTTCGTCGGTCATACCTATGTCCTACGTTCTTCTCGGTAATACCTTCCTTGTGGTCTTATTGCTTATACCGATCTGGGTCTCTTATTTAAAGGAGCGTGCACGCGTATTGGGCGGAGCAAACTCAGGTGCAAAAGAGCTTCAGTCTCGCCTAGACGATCTTCATGAGGAGCGCGCAGGTATTGATGCGGTTCTCGGTGTATCGCCCGGTTTCCTTGAAAAAGCTGAGCGTCATATCTCACACAAGATCGAAGGATTGGAGAAGGAAAAACATATCGCTTCCCGCACGAAATTTCATACTGAGGAATCGGCAAATGGTCTCCCTGATGAAAAGGCGAGAGTGATGTTGCGTCAAAAAAGGAATCGCGGAATTATCTTATCGGGAGTCCTTGTTCTCTCGCTCTTATTTTTGCCGTATGAACTTGGGCTGACGCAAGAAGTTTCACCTTCTGATTTGGGCACTGCCGGAGTATTACATGAATAAATATTTTTTCCCCGTTGCGATCCTTCTCGTACTCCTCGCTTTTTGTGCTGCATACGCTATTTTTATGCTCACTCCTGCTGCTCAAGACAAATATGTGAGCATGAGACGAGATATGATCATTACGTTTGATAAAGATGCGCATGCTTTTGCCCCCGAAACATTCACCGTCTCTTTGGGCGATACAATATATCTTGAGCTTGTTAATGATGACATTCTCCCGCACGGTATAGCGATCGATGCATATGGTATTACAACTTTTGTTGGGGCAGGAGATCGTGCAAACCTTGCACCATTTACCGTAACGAAGGTGGGGAATTTTACGTTCTACTGCCCTCATCTTAATGATCCACATTTGAGCGAGCTCGGAACACTCGTTGTTTTACCTCTTCGTAGGTAGTTTAAAAAATAAAGACCATCATGTGTGATGGTCTTTTATTCCGCTTTGTGTGGAGTAATGCTTTTATTTAGATATTCTTCGAGTATTCGATCGATCTCTCCTTGGAGTTCGGGGTGAATATTGATGTCTTCGATCGCATGCATGAGTGAGTCCCACGTCTTCGGATCTGTTTCCGCTATCGATGATTCGATACGTACCCTGAATTCCTCAAAGAGTGAGAGTATTGTTGTTATTTCTTCTTGATCGTGACTTTCCGCTGCTTTCTTGAAATGTGCGAGCGCGTCAGGGTCAGAAAGGTGTTCCGCAAAAAAACGAAAAATAGGAGCACGTTCCGCAATGTATTGCATTATCGGTGCACGGAGTATGAAATTTCGTTCTTCCGGGTCAAGTTCTTCGCCCCTACGCAGTGCCTCTTCTTCGAGGAGTGCAACTTTTTTCATTGCAGCTTCTTTTGCGCTCAAGTAATTTGTATCAGCAGAAAATACGTCGCGCTGAACAATGAGTATTTCTTCATTGTTTATTTCCACAGGTATTTCCTTTTCTTGATAAGATCGTTCCATGAGTCTTCGGGTAGTATATTCTTGTTTTTAAAAATGTGAAGTAGTGTGTTCTTTTTGGTAGGGAATCAATACTTTTTGAAGTATGTAGCTGAAGAATTCTTTATCAATGGGGTGGGAGAGTAGGGTTGCAACCTCGCTCGGTGTAACCCATCTTGCTTCGGGATTTTCAGGGTCTTCCGGAGAGAGGATCTCTTGTGTTGTGGTAAAAAAGAAGAACGAGATGGTGCGCACTTCATCTTCGTCCTCTGCATTCATCTTTATTTTTTTACGAGTGTACGGACTAAGTTTGCTGATAAGTGTGAGATCATTTTTGTTGATACCCGCTTCTTCTTGTATCTCTCGTAATGCCGCCTCAAGGTGTGTTTCTCCATCTTCTACATGCCCCTTGGGGAGCGACCAAGAATTGTTCTGTTGACTGACGACAACAATACCATGTTTGGGGTTCCATATGATGCCTCCGGCTATTTGTACCATATTCTTATTATAGTATTGCATCCTCAGTCTTGCGAGCTATTTGCAATGTTTGAGGGGTAGGGATATAATATACAAAGTTTAGTTCTGTCAGTTAGTGTTTTTCGTTTCCGTTTTTATCGGGAAAAAAGAAGATGCCGCTTCCAATCAAGGGAGCGGCTATTCATTTGCTTGAACTTTTTTATGCGAGAGAGGTCTTCGATGCAAGTTTTTGTATGACCTCAAATTCTTTCTTTGTGACCGGGGTAATGGAGAGGCGATTGCGTTTCCAGAGTGCCATACTCTTGAGTGCGGCAGTGTTTTGAAGCTCACTCCTCTTTATCGTGCGAGGGAATTGTTCGACGAATGCCACGTCAACCATGAACCATATGGGCTTCTCTTCTCCGGCTTTTTTATCAAAATATTTACTTGCTTTATCCCACTGCGTAAAGTCGGGATATGGACTGCTTGCGACTTTCGCAATACCAACGACACCAGAGGGTGTCGCATTCGAATGATAGAACAATACGAGATCGCCAATGCGCATCTTGTCTCGCATGAAATTCCTTGCTTCGAAGTTTCGGACGCCATCCCAGTGGTGTTTTTTCTTTTTCCTTAGGTCGTCAATGGAAAATTCACCTGGCTCGCTCTTCATGAGCCAATATTGGGTAACGCGTGTTGAGGATCCTTTCGAGCTAGTCATTGATGCGCTCACGAATGCGTCCGACGATCGCATCTAAGCTCCACTCATTCTTTACGAGGAATTCTGTACCTTCGAAATTAGAGATCTTTTCGATCGTTTGTGCGTCGGTGGAGTTTGTCAGTACGAGGACTGCGACATGTTTTCCCCATGCATCGGCACTGCGCAACTTCGAAAGCATTGTGATGCCGTCCATCTTTGGCATGTAGATATCAAGGAGAATGAGCGCAGGGTGTTTCTCGAGCGCAAGCTTAAGACCTTCTTCTCCGTCGATCGCTTCGAGTGGAAGAAAACCTTCTTCAGTGAGCTTGTCGGCAAGCACGTGACGTAACGCAGAATCATCCTCGACGATAAGAATTGTCTTGTTGTTTGTTTCCATGATTATTTTTTCTTTTTTAAGATCGCTTTTACATTTTTTACCACTTCATCGAGGCTTGTCTCTGCTTTGACGAGGTAGGCGGTGAGCTCAAGATCATGTACACGCTTTTCATCTTCGGAACTATTTTGATTTGTGAGGGTAATGATGTGCACTTCCTTGCCCCAATCACCTGATTCACGAATGCGTTTTGCCATCTCTAGTCCATCAACGGGGAACATGACGATATCGGTGATGATCATGTCAGGTCTTTTCTCAAGCGCGGTCGTGTAGCCCATCTCT